>Ga0209168_10000446_pt1 | contig 40612 bp, 27 predicted proteins | sample Coa_R1_FD_187156 | JGI IMG/M metagenome (GOLD analysis project Ga0209168, IMG submission 187156) | Surface soil microbial communities from Centralia Pennsylvania, which are recovering from an underground coalmine fire - Coalmine... | ecosystem: Environmental > Terrestrial > Soil > Unclassified ...
CCGCCGAAATGGTCGGCCCGCGCCACGCCGCAGCGGACATCCACGCAGCGTCTCCTTCATCAGCTCAGAGCAGAAGTGTGGGGACGTGGCCTTGGCGTAGGCCCCAATTTCTCCGACTTCGCATCACAGGCACTGTCGACCACGAAGCCGCAGAAATTCAAGCCCTCTCTTTCCAGTGCCCTACTGTACTGCAATGCTTAGCCGAGAATACGTCAAAAAGGGCCAAACTCCAGGGGCGGGTTAACAACCCGCCGCAGGCTAACAGCCTGCATCACAGGCTCAATCGATTAAACCAGTACCAGAGGACGACTAGGTTCCACTTCGCGCCCCAACACCGTCTCTCCCAGATCGATCCACCCATCCCGAACCGTATTCTGGACAAACGTCACCACCTCGACCCTGAAGTGCCTATCCTGGCGATACTCCCGCCATCTCCGCTCCGCCACATGGCTCAGTTCATCCACCTGGTCCGGCGTGAGATTCTGGGCCAGCGTCACGTGAGGGTGGTAGTTGAATGCCTCCTGGAATGACAGGTGGCCTCGATTGAGAGCATCGTGCATGCGCCGGAGTTGGTCTCCTCCGGCGCCCACGCCGATATAAATGACATCGGAAACAGGGAAGATCTCGACGCGCGTGAGTTCCACCGTAAGCGGCTGGGAGTGGCCTGCGGCTTCCATTACCTCCTCTTGGGCATCTTCGATGGAAGACGTAATAGGTCGGGGTCCAAGAAGCGTAATATGCGCCCGAAGGAAGCAGTCCGGAACCAGCTCCTGCCGAAGTCTATCCAGAAACGTCGCGAGAGGATCTGGAATGTAGCTTACAAGGGCGAATGAATTGACGCGCTGCCCCCCGTTCGGGCTGCATAACATACTCCAATGATTTTACCGCCAAACCGTAAAACGTGCAGGACCGCCGGTCCTATACCCCCAAATCGGGAATGGCGTCCACGGCATCGTTGAACCGGTTCGTGAAATTCGCCATGCACACGGTGAGTGTCAATTCGACGATCTCGCCCTCGTCGAAGTACTTTCGTAACTCCTCCAACTCCGGCTCCCGTACTGTCGTTGCCGCGCGCGTCACGCGGTCCGCATATAGTATGACCGCCTTCTCCTTCGCATCGAATAAAGAGCTCCGTTTATAAAAAGGAAGCGCCTCGATCTGCTCCTTCGTGACCCCCGCCTGTTTTCCGGAAGCCATATGCGCCCGGCTGCAGTACTCGCATCCGTTCACCATCGACGTCCGAAGATAAGCCAGCTCCTTGTATTTATGATCCACCGAGCCCTGATTGACAATCGCCCCATACAGCGGAAGAAACGCCTTTAACACATCGGGCCGGTGAGCCATGGACGCGAAAAAGTTCGGCACTTTGCCCAGGCGCTGCTTATGGTCGTAAAGGGTTCCGCGGACCTCGGGTGCAGCCTGTTCTTCTGTTACAGGATTAACAATAGACATATCCACCGAGTGTACCGAGAACATGGATAATGGTGTCTTCTTGGCGTCGCGACTCTACTGGCCTGCCGTTACTCTCTTGTTAGCCTTCCTGGCGGCCCTCCAGATCACCACCGCCCGCAAGGAAGCCGTCACGGTGGACGAACCGATCGAACTGGCCGCCGGATACAGCTACCTCATGACTGGAGATTTCCGGATGAACCCCGAGCATCCGCCCCTGGCCAAGTTAATCGCGGCTCTTCCGGTGCTGGCCTTCCACCCGGTTTTCCCACTCGATTCGGCCTATTGGGCCAAGCCCGACGAGTATGTTTTCGGGCTGCAGTTCTACTATTTCAACGGCCGGAGAGCAGACGATTTCTTATTCGCGGCGCGGATGACTTCGATTCTCCTGACCGCTTGCCTGGGCCTCGCCATTGCCCTATGGGCGCGATCGATCTTTGGCGCCGGCACCAGCCTTCTCGCGCTAACCCTCTTCGTTTTGGATCCGAACTTTATCGCGCACGGGCGCTATGTCAAAAACGACGTGGCCATGGCCCTTGCCGGCTTCCTCGCCTGCATCGCCTGGGCGGCGTTCCTAGAGAAACCCAGCCGCCGAAGGATCCTGCTCGCGGGTCTCGCGCTGGGGATCGCCGCCGCCACGAAGTTCTCCGCCGTTTTCCTCCTGCCCGTTTTTGTCCTACTCTATGCCATTCGCTACTTCGAAAACCGCGAGGAGCTTTCGATTCGCCACGGCATAATCAGTCTTTTATTGGCCGTGCTCGTGGCCGGAGCCGTCGTATGGCTGGTGTACGCGGTCGTCTCGTTCAGCCATGGCGTTCGGCCCGGCGGCGTGGACGCGCAAATCGTCCACGATCTGCTCGATCGCACTTACAAAAACTCTGTGGCCCGCATGACTCATCGCGGGGTCTTGCATGCGCATCCTTTCCTTGAAGGACTCCTCGTCCTGCTCGACCACGATCAAATCGGCCACCCCGCATTTCTCCTCGGCATGCATTCGTTGAAGGGCTGGTGGTATTACTTCCCCGTCGCCTTCGCGGTAAAGACCCCGGCCGCAACCCTGGCCGCTTTGATCCTCTGTGCCTTCCTGTGGTTTTTTCAACCCGCGAATGCTTGGAGGGTGCGCAACGGTGAAGCAGGCGGTTCCGCCTTCCTTTCGACCTCACCAGAACACGCAGGCGAAACTGCCTCAGCCACTTTTGCTCGGTGGGGCAGGCGGTTTAGCCTGCCCATTCAGTGGGCCGTCCTCATTGTCCCGGTCCTCGTCTACTGGATCTTCAGCCTGGGAAGCCACATCAACCTCGGGATTCGTCACCTCCTCCCGATCTGGCCATTCCTGTTTATCCTGATCGCCGCGACTCTGGTCCACACTCGCTTTCCCGCCAAACCCTGGGTGCTGGCCATCCTCATCGCCGGACTAGCCATCGAAACCCTCGCGATCCACCCCTACTACCTGTCATTCTTCAATGTTCTTTCCGGCGGACCCCGCAACGGAGGCAAAATCCTCGCGGATTCGAACATCGACTGGGGCCAGGATGCCAACCGCCTGAAGGACTGGCTGACCGCCCATCCCGTGTCTCACCTTTGTCTGGACTACTTCGGCACCGCGAACCTGCCGCTGCTGGGCATCCAGGGCCCGCACCCGCCCGCTACCGGCGAGAAGGGCAAACGCGCCGCCCTGGATTGCATTGCCGCCATGAGCGTAACGTCGCTCGACGAGGTGCTTTATCCCCCCGGCACATACGCCTGGATCCGGGACCTCGATCCCATGGCCCGGGTCGGCTATTCCATTTACATTTACGATTTGCGGAAAAAATAGCCCTACTCGCACCGCATAGCGATCAGGGAATCGACCCGCGACGCGCGCCACGCAGGCACAAAGCTAGCCACAAGAGCCGCCCCGAGTATCGCCACCGCTGACGTCAAATAAGAACCCAGATCGAGCACCGGCACGCCGATCATGTATCCTCGCAAGCCACGGCTCACCACCACCGCACAAACGAGACCCAAAATCGCGCCCAGGAACGAGCTGACCAGCCCGCGGCTTAGCATCTCCAGCAACACCCGGCCGCGGCTGGCGCCGAGCGCCATCTTCACTCCCACCTCATGCGTGCGGCGGGAAACAATGTACGACATCACTCCATAAACACCCACCAGCGCCAGCGAAAGCGCCAGCGCCGCAAGCACCGTGAGGAGCTGCGACAGGAATCGCGTGCTGGCCGTGGAATCCGAGATGATCTTCTCCATCGTCTTTACTTGAAACAACGCGGCGCCTGCATCGAGTTTCTTCACCGCTCGTCGCGCTGCGGTGACCAGCGATACCGATTCGACCGACGTCCGCGTCACGATGCTCATCGTTCCCAGCGGCCAGGGAAACTGCCGTAGTGGCGTAAAGATCATAGCTGGAACCGGATCGTACGCATCCCCGTTCCAGTGGTTCCCCACCACACCCACCACCGTCATCCAGGCATCGCGCCCGTCCCCGACCCCCAGCGCGATACTCTTTCCCACGGCGTCCCGGTTCGGAAAATAACTCTCTGCAGCCCGCCGGTTGATTACGGCTACCAATCTTCCACCCCGTGTATCCTCGTTCCGAAAACAGCGTCCTCGAAGAAGGGGAATCCCCATCGCATCGAAATATTCCGTCGTTACGATACGCACGAGCGCGCCGGGCTCTCGCCCGGGACCTGCAGGCTCAGCGCCCGCAATCGTAAAAACAAACCGGTTGTCGGAGCTCTCCACCGGAAGAAGGCTGGCCGCCGCTGTGGCGGTCACACCCGGCAGGTCTTTAAGATTCGAGAGAAGCTGATCGTAAAAGTCCGCCCGCGCTTGCGGGAGGGCAACTTTCATCGTCAAAACGCGCTCCGGACGGAACCCGAGATCCGCCTGACCCAGAAGGCGAAGACTCCTGACGAGGAGCGTCGCTCCAATAACCAGAGTGAGCGACAACGCGATTTCGGCAACCACGAGCCAATTGGGCCGATGCCGTGGCAGCGGCGATGCCGACTCAATGGTGTCCTTCAGAGCCGGCACCAGCTCGACGCGACTGGCGCGCAACGCGGGAATCAGCCCGGCCAGCAGCGCCGCAACCAACGTGACAATCGCGCAGAACCAGACCGTGGAGGCGTCTACGGAAACGGTCACGCCCACGGGCAATCGATCGCCCGCCCTCGCCCGCAGCGCGCTAACAGAAAGCCTCGCGCCCCACAGACCCGCGGCGCCTCCAAGGATGGAAAGCGCCAGGCTTTCAGCCCACAGTAGACGCACAATTCGCCATCGTCCCGCGCCCAATGCCACCCGAACCGCCAGTTCCCGGCGCTGCCCCGCGGCACGCGCCAAAATCAAGCTCGATACATTGGCGCAGGCCAACAGTAAAACAAAACCGACTGCGCCGGACAGCACCACAAGCAACTCCTCGGTTGCACGCACCGCATCACCGTGCAAGGGTTGAACCCGGACACCTCCGAAGCGCCCATACTGCTCCCCGATGCGCCGCGCAACCCCGTTCAGATTCAATTGCGCCGCCGCCCAGGAAATACCCGGCTTCAGACGCGCGATGACCATCAGCCAGTGCGACCCTCGCGCCCTCCTTGCGTTTTGGTCAAAGCTAAGCGGCGTCCATAATTCGGTTTGTGTTCGGGGAGGAAACTGAAACTCGGGCGGCATGACCCCGATGACGACATGATCCGCACCGTTCACGCTAATCTCGCGGCCTATGACATTGGAGTCGGCGCCAAACTCTCTGCTCCACAGGCCATCGCTGAGAATCACCACACGGTCGCGGCCCGTCTGATTTTCATCCACGAAGAAATACCGTCCCAACCGCGCCTTGACTCGCAGGATTCGAAATACCTCGGGTTCGACACGAGCCGCCGGAACGCGCAGAGTCGCATTACCCTGCGTTAGATTCACGCCGCCTGAAGTGTATGCACCGATGCCGTCGAACACCTGGTTCTGCTCGCGCCAATCCAGAAGATTCGGCGCCGAGGTGGACATTAACGTCGCTTGCCCCTGAAAGACGGAGGTCTCACAAATCGCTGCCAGGGCTTCCTGCTCAGGGTACGGAAGCGGACGGAGAACAAGTGCGTGAAGCGCGCTGAATACCGCCGTATTGGCGCCGATCCCGAGCGCCAGAGTAATCACGCCAAAGCATGTGAAGGCCGGCGTGCGAAGCAGCGACCGCAGCGCGTAACGCATGTCGCGAATCGCGGCCTCTAGGTCGGGCAGATAGCGGCGGTCGCGCCACGCGTCCTTCGTTTTCTGAACCCCTCCGAAGCTGCGCTGTGCGGCATACCGCGCCTCTTCAGGCCTCATTCCGCGGCGGATGTTCTCCGCCGTTTCCATATCCAGGTGGAATCGCAGTTCCGCGTCCAGGTCTGCATCCAGCGTCCCCTTCCGAAGCGACGCCAGCAGCCGATTGAGCAGAATCACCGGCTTCGAAATCTCCTGTTGATATCCAACAGCAGAATATACCCACACTCTGTAGGTTGTCAACAGAAAGGCAAAGACAAAAAAAGAGGCCCGAGCCGACCAAGTCGCCGCTCGGGCCATGAGGGAAGAACTTTAGGAGATTACCTGTGGTGTCCGCCGCCGCCACCGCTGCTATGCGAACCGCCACCGCCGCCGCCGCCGTGCGAACCACCGCCACCGCCGCCTCCGCCACGCGGGGCGCTGCCACCACCGCCGCTGTAGCTGCGGGGTGCGGGAGCTGGAGTCGCCGCGCGACCACCACCACCTCCGCTGCCCCCAAAACTACGGGGGGAGGACATCGCACCACCGCCGTAGTTCTGGGGGGTCGAGGGCCGCTCTCGTACGATCGGAGGACTAATACGGACCGCGCCACTGCCACCGCTTCCCCAACCGTTCCCCTGCGATGCCGGCGCGCTATAACGACCTCCACTTGGCGACCCGCTATTAGATTGCTCGGACCGATAATTCGCCTGTGGCGCGTAGCCACCTTGCCGCCCGGCAAAAGAGGACTGCTGTGAGGCGCCGCCACTGTTGTGGATTGGCTCGCCAAAACGGCTCCAGCCGTGATTCACGCCCGACGGCGGTGTCCCGCCACTCGAGGACGGACGATCCGACGACTGCCGCCAGCCACCCGGCGACTGCACGGGACTGGAGGACCCGCCCGCCCGTGAGAAGCCGCCGGGGTTCGTCACCGCACCACTAGATCCAGTAAACGCATTGCGTCCCGCTTGTTGTACCATCCGCTGCTGTTGCTCAAACGGAATATGCTGCGCCTGCGACTGCGGCATGCGGCTGAAGAACTGCTGGTTCCGCACCTGCGGCATCCGCGACATGTTCACTGCCCGGTCCGACATGCGCAGGCTCGACCGGTCCGGCGCCACGGGAAGCATTCCTCGAACAACTCCCGCGCTGCCCACCTGGTTCGCGCTCATCGCGTTGAATCCACCCGCCCGCCGTCCGAAATTCCCCGCGCTAACCGCGGTGATCGAGTTTCCAAACCGCGCGTTCCGGTAGACGTTCCCGATATTTCCATGGTTGATGATCGTGGTGTTGTTGACGAAAACGTTTCGGCCGTACCCGCCCCAACGACCCCACCAGGGGTGCAGCGGCTCAAACGGAGCCAGCGGAACCCAGCCGACATTCCCGAACCCGAAACCAACTCCAAAACCACCGCCGCCGAATCCAAAGAAGCCCACTAGCGCCGGGCGCCAGTAGCACGGACCAACGACCGGTCCCGGCCACCAGGCCCAGCCAAATCCGGCATGATACCAACGGCCAAAGTGATAAGGCGCCCAGCCCCACGGCTCAGCTCCAACCCAGGTCCAGCCGTACCAGTCTTCCCAAACCCAGCGACCGTCACGATACGGCGCCCAGTCCGGTCCCACCGAGGGAACCCACACATTCTGGTTGTAGGTGGAATCGTACTGCCAGCGCCCGTTCTGGTCCAAATCCTCGGTTCCGTAAATGTTGGGATTGACGTTCTGCGCCGACCGCGAACTTGTGACCTGCCGGTCGCGCGATTGATTCCAGCTATCCCATTCATCGAGAGCCGGCGCGGCCACAACCTGGAATTCCACATCCGGCGGGTTCCCGCGAACCATCATCATCTGGCCGGCCCGCACGTGCTCGGAGCCGCGTTGAGTGGCTACCTCCGCTTCTCCCGATCGAACTACGATCTCCGATGTGCCGTCTTCCCGAACTGTGATCCTATAAGCGCCCCTCTGTAATGGCCGAACCGCTACGTTGGGCGTATCGATTTCCGATTGCGCCTGCGAATCGTTCAGGACAGTATAAGTAACGGTCCCAATCGCCACCTGAACAATATGCACGTTGTACTGCAAATCGCCCATCTGGACTTCTGAATTAGGAGCGATCCGCACGGAATTGGCGGCGTCGAACTGCAATTCGGCGCGTGCGGTGGAACTCGTGAGCAGGCCATCCTGCGGTCCGAGAGGCGCGTTGATCGCAGCGGCCGTCACATCACCCGAGTCGCCTCGTCGTACTGAAACGTCGCCATTCAGCAGGCTGATGCGCGCGATGCCGCGTCCGGGCTGGTTGTCGTCCACAGCTTGAGCTTGCTGACCATTGTCCGGCGGCACGGCGGCCTGCGGACCCGGGTCCTGCGCAAACACGATGGACCCAGCGATCAGAAGTACCAAACTTGCGTGACTCAGTTTCATACGGACCTCGTTGCCGACCCATCATTTGCACTTCACGGCCCAACCAACAAACAGTATGGTTTCAATACATTAGGCCACATTGTTAACGTCCGTTCATTGGCCGAAAACCACCAAAGTGGCCGCAACGGGCCGTTTGAACTAAAGGATTGCTTTACCAGGACAGATACAATAAACTATAGTTAACTTGTTTTCGGAAACTACAGCTTCAGGTCGTTCCCTGGCGGAAGTCCACTCTTCCGTCCCAACCTCCCACCCATCGCTTTGGCGCCGCATCTTCGCGTTCTCCGGACCCGCTTACCTCATTAGTGTCGGCTATATGGACCCCGGCAATTGGGCTACCGACCTCGAGGGCGGCGCGCGTTTCGGATATCAACTCCTCTGGGTCATCGTGCTGTCCAGCCTGATGGCCATCCTGCTCCAGACACTCAGTGCCCGCTTGGGAATCGCGACGCAACGCGACCTCGCCCAAGCCTGCCGCGAAACCTACCCACGGCCTGTATCAGCCATGTTGTGGGTCTTGTGCGAAATCGCCATCGCTGCCTGCGACCTCGCCGAAGTCTTAGGCGCCGCCATCGCTCTCAACCTCCTGTTCCACATCCCGGTCCTGGCTGGGGTCCTGATCACAGCCGCGGACACTTTGCTCGTGCTCTGGTTCAGCCGCATGGGCATCCGTGTTATTGAGAGCTTCATCCTCTCCTTAATCACGATCATCGGGGGCTGTTTTCTCGCCGAGATTCTCTGGGCGGTGCCCGATCTCGCAAAAATTCCTGCCGGTCTCGTCCCCCACGTCAACAGTCAAAGCCTTTACATTGCCATTGGGATTCTTGGCGCGACCGTGATGCCCCACAATCTCTACCTGCATTCGGCTCTCGTCCAGACCCGCCGCATCGGCCCCACTGAAAACGAAAAGCGTCTCGCCTGTCATTACAACTTCGTCGATTCCACCATCGCGCTGAACGGCGCCATGTTAGTCAACATCGCGATTCTGGTTTTATCCGCGAGTATCTTCTTCCGCCGCGGAATCGTCGTCACCGAGATCCAGCAAGCACATCAGTTGCTCTCGCCGCTGCTGGGTACGGCGGCTGCGAGCGTCGTTTTCGGCATCGCGCTGCTTTGTTCGGGGCAGTCCTCCACAATGACCGGCACCATGGCCGGCCAAGTGGTGATGGAGGGCTTTCTGCAAATCCGCATGACCCCCTGGCTGCGCCGCTCCCTCACCCGGGCAGCCGCCATCATCCCCGCCGCGCTGACGGTGTGGATCGTGGGCGATCGCGGATCGTATCAATTGATCCTCTTGAGCCAGGTTATCCTCAGCCTGCAGCTACCCTTCGCGGTGATCCCCCTGGTCCAGTTCACAAACGACCGAACGCGCATGGGTTCCCTGGCCAATCCGTTCTGGGTTAAGTTTCTGGCTTGGGGGGCAGCCGCCACGATCCTTGGCCTCAACGTCTGGCTTGTGATTCTCGACGCCAAGGACTGGCTCTCGGGCTGGCTCGCCTGGATTCTGTATCCCATCATCATCGGCCTGGTAGTTCTGCTGTTCTGGATTACCCTCGAGCCGCAGCTTCGGCGTGCCCGCCGAAAACCAATTGAACCGCTCCCCGGAGCGATTCCGGCAGTCGCCGCCGCGCTCCCGACGCCAATCTACCGGAACATCCTCGTGCCCCTCGACCACAGCGCGCTCGATCGCCCCGCCATAGCCCACGCTGCCGCACTGGCGCGGCCCCAGGGCGCCAAGCTCTACCTCCTGCATATTGAGGAGGGTGTCACCAGCCAAATGTACGGCGCAATGTCGGAAACCGCGGAAATCCAAGAGGGCCGTGCCTACTTTACGCGCATTGAGGACACCCTCCGCAGCCAGGGCATAGAAGTTGAGATGGTGGTTCGCCATTCCCTGAACCCCGGACGCGAGATCGTCCGCTACGCCCGCGATCTCGAACCCGACCTGATCGTCATGGGAGCCCACGGTCACAAAGGCCTGAAAGACATAGTGTTCGGGACGACGATCAATGCCGTCCGCCACAATCTCAAGACCCCCGTCTTAGTCGTTCGTAGCGAAGTCTGACGCAGCTCGCTGGTCCACGGAAGTGCAGTAACGCAGCCTTTAGGCTGCCAATATGCCGGCTGAAGCCGGCAATACTGGAGTTGGCAACCTGCCGTCACACCCCATCGCGGAAGACTAACTGACCTTGGGCTTCTCCAAGCAGCCCGATGTCTAACGCTCTACCCCCATTAAGCCGAATAACTGAATGTGGGTGTACGCCCCCGACTACGACGCATAGGCATCGATGCTCTAACCGCGGCTCTCCTTCTCTCTGCAGGAGCCTGCCATCGCGCAAGTGTGCCTTCCCACCGCGTCATCACAACCGTCGAGCAACTCAGAGCCTTGCCCCCCAACTACCTTCAGGATCAGATCCAGGTTCATCTCACCGGCACCGTCACATACGCAGACCGGAACTGGAAGCTCCTGTTCCTTGAGGATGCCACCGGGGGCGTCCGCGTCGAAAATGTCGTTATACCGGAGATGTTTCGAGTCCCCCAAAAGGCCGAAGTCGTGGGTGTCGCGGCTGCCGGCGGGCACAATCCCCTGGTTATCCGGGCATCTCTCCAACCGCTTCGTGAAATTGAGAATACCCAGGCCCGCCCGTTTGAACCCGGAGAAACAGCGCCGGCGCCCCTGGAGTACCGCCGCGTAGAGGTGCATGGCGCCGTCAATCACGTAGCGCTCGCGGGCACCGGAAGACTCGATGTGATTCTGCAAACGAAACGGCAGCAGTTGGAGGCCTGGGTTTTGAATCTCGCGGGAAGCGACTTTACAAGGCTGAACGGTTCCACTGTCACAATCCGCGGCGTCTTAACGGCCAGCTACGACGCCAGCGGTGAACCGCAGCGCTTGAAGCTGTGGGTTTCCAGCTTTGCGGATGTCCAGGTAGACCGGCCGGCGGCCAACTCGAACCCCCCGCCATTACAAAAGTCCGAATCGCAAGACCACGCGATCACGAGTGTTGGCGAGATTCACACCATGGCGCCCGAAAAGGCCGCGCAGGCGTTGCCCGTGCACTTGCATGCCGTGGTCACCTTCTATGAGCCGGATGGCCGCGCGCTTTTCGTTCAGGATCAGACAGGCGGTATTTACGTCGCCGCCCACGCATTAGGCAATACCATCTTTGAAGAGGGCCAGGCGCTCGTCGTCGATGGGCTGACCGGCCCTGGGGAATTTGCACCCATCGTTACCTCTCCGCATATTCAGATCGTTGGAAAAGGTCCGCTGCCGGTTCCGCGCCGGCTGGAAATAGACGAACTGATTTCCGGCCGTGAGGATTCCGACTGGGTGGAAGCCGAGGGCGTCGTGCAGTCTGCCGCGTATTCGGGCAGCACAACCGTCCTCGAAGCGGTTTGGGGAACTCATCGCTTCTCGGTTCAAGTCCGCGGACGAATTTCCACCGGCGAATTGATTAATGCGCGGGTGCGGTTTCGCGGGGTCTGCGGTTCTCGCTTTAACTCCAGGCGCCAGTTAATCGGCATTCAGCTTCGCGTGCCATCCGCGCAGTTTATCCAGGTGGTGGAAGCACCATCGCACCTGGCCGCGATTCCGCAGCGCATCGTCGATTTGACGCGGTTCTCTCAGCGCGGTGGCCTGGGCGTCCCGGACAAAATCCGTGGCGTCGTGATTATGACGCGTCCCGAAGGCCCAACCTTCGTCCACGACGGCACCTCCGGGATTGTGATTCAACATCACAATTCCCAGGTTTTAAAGCTGGGTGACGTGGTGGAAGCCATTGGTATCACGCAACCTGGTGAATTCAGCCCTTCCATGCAGGAGGCTGAAATTCAACGCATCGCCTCGGGAGCGCCACCTCGTCCGCAGCGCGTTACCGCGGATCAGGTCCTCGATGACGGCGTCGATCTCCAACTCATCGAGATCGACGCGTTTCTGATCGACCAGTTCGTAACACCCACGGAAAAGACACTCCTGCTCGAAGCGGGTGGAGTAACGTTCACCGCGAAATTGGATCTCTCAGACAGGCTCCCCGTCCTCCAAACCGATAGTCTGTTGCGTCTGACGGGTGTCTCTTCGATCCATCTCGGCGACCTCCAGGATGTTCGGCCGGGGACTTTCTCCCTGGCCATCCGATCCAGCCGCGATATCGCCGTCATTCGAGATGCTCCCTGGTGGACGCTCCAGCGCACCCTCGCGGCATCCGGTGTCACTGCCGTAGTCGCGGTGCTCGCTTTGATCTGGGTCTTTATGCTGCGGCGCCGGGTTCGCCTGCAGACTTCGACGATTGTAGGAAAGCTGGCGCAGGAGCGGGTGCTGAAGATCGCGGCCGAACAGGCGAGCCGCGCGAAAAGCGAATTCCTGGCGAACATGAGTCACGAGATCCGGACTCCGATGAATGGCGTCATCGGCATGACCGGTCTCCTTCTTGATACCGACCTGACGCCGGACCAGCGCAGCTACGTCGACACGGTCCGCCGCTCTGGTGAGGCGCTCCTCACTGTCATTAATGACATTCTGGACTTCTCCAAAATCGAGGCCGGCAAGTTAGCCATCGAAGCCTATCCGTTCGACCTCTGCCTGGTCGTTGAAGATGTCGTCGAAATGCTTGCGCCCCGGGCGGAGGAGAACAGCATTGACCTGGTTCTGCAATATCCGCCGGAAACGCCGCGCCATTTCGTGGGCGATGCGGGCCGAGTCCGTCAGGTCATCACGAACCTGGTCGGCAACGCCGTCAAATTCACCCGCAGCGGCCATGTGCTGATCCGCGTGCAGTGCGAAAGCACCGACACGGAAACCGCCTCGATAAGGGTCGCGGTGAGCGACACCGGCATCGGCATACCGCCTGAAAAGCTGGCAGCTATCTTCGACAAATTTACGCAAGCCGATGCCTCCACTTCCCGCCGCTATGGAGGAACTGGCCTGGGACTGGCCATCTGCAAGCATCTCATCGAGTTGATGGGAGGATCCATTCATGTCGAGAGCAAGGAAGGCAAGGGCTCGACATTCTCGTTCACGCTCCCATTCAAGCTGGCCGCTGATTCATGCCAGGAACCGGCGCCCCTTGCGGACCTGCGTGGCTTACGCGTCTTGATTGTCGATGACAACGAAATCAATCGCCGCGTCATTCACGAGCAGATCTCGGCGTGGGGCATGCGGAACGGTAGCTTTGCCACCGGCGAGGACGCTTGGGATGCCCTTCGTGCGGCTCGAAACAGTGGCGATCCGTACGACATGGTGATCCTCGACTATCACATGCCCGGCATGGATGGAGCCGCGTTGGCGGCTTTGATTAAATCCGATCCCCTGGTGAGTGACGCTCTCGTTGTCATGCTCAGTTCGATCGGGCATTGGGGCGAGGTCAAGGGTCTGACGCAAGGAACGGTCGATGTCTGCCTCACCAAACCGGTACGAAGCTCGCAATTGCTGAACAGCCTGGCCACCGCCTGGTCGAAGCGCGCAAACCGGATTCAAGTGCCAAACGCCGCGCACGGCGGGCCCGCTCGGCCGAGTCTGGCCGGCAAATTCGCCAGTCTTTCGTTTCGTGTTCTTGTTGCCGAAGACAACATCGTGAACCAGACCGTTGCGCGCCGCATCCTGGAGCGTCTGGGTGTGCGGACCGATGTCGCCGCAAACGGCCGTGAAGCCATTGAAATGGTCCAGTTGCTCCCCTACGACCTGGTCTTCATGGACTGTCAGATGCCGGAAGTGGATGGATATGAGGCCGCCCGCGAGATTCGCCGCCGCGAAGGGTCCGCCCGCCACATAACGATCATCGCGATGACCGCGGAGGCCATCGATGGAAGCCGTGAACGATGCTTCGCCGCAGGGATGGACGACTTTGTCTCCAAACCCGTTAAGGTAGAAGACATCGTGGACGCCATCGAAAAATGGAGCTGCGCCGCCGTAAACCGGGCCTGATCGAGGTGACGCAGGCGTTCACCTCGCCGACCCAATAACGCCGGCTTCAGCCGGCCAAACGGCCGCGTAAAAGGCGGCGGTACCGTGGTTTCATCCCGGTTGCGGTTGTGAATTGGACCGCATCGGCGGTTCGAATAAAGAGAGGCGCTGAGCAGCCATCTGCTACCTCGCCGACGAATTTCGAGGTGTGAATATAAAGTTCACGGACCCAAATCCTGTTCAAGTGTTGCAAGTAGAACATCCGCGTCTCGTCGCGAACGCACCCGATGAATCGATGCACCGTCTCTACTGCGGTAGCGGGCAGGCAGCCCCGCCGGCCGTATTCCGGAAATTGTTGGCCGCCTGATTAAATGTGACGAACGGAGAATCGGCCAGAGTGTTAAGTCCCTTGAGATAGTTGGTTACGGCTGTTGTGTCCGTGCTCACTCCGGCATATCCGGGAAGCTTGATTGTCCCGTTTGTGGTTGCCTGGCCGTTGAATAGAACGTCGTTCGCCTGCCCAATGGCGACGGTTCCGGGCGCACCGCTAATGCTGTTCTTGTTAGCCGTGACTGAGTCGCCGATTTGGAGGCACGCAGTGGCTGTGTCAGTGGTAGCCGCCGCGACGGTAATGTCCATGCCAGCTACGGAGTCGTTCGTATTCGGGGTATCGATCGTGTTGCCGATGACGGTCGCATTCAGAGTTACACTGCCCTCTTCCGCGAACATCGACAGGCCGTATTCGTCGAATCCATGGATGTCGTTGTTTTGGATCAGGACAGTCATGGTTCCTTCGCCGTCGGCATCGATTTCAAGCGGGTCAGAGTTAGATCCCTGGGATGTGCCCGAGCCTTGCACACCCGCTGTCCCGAAATGATTACCAATGATCTTGCCTGAGGCGGTCGTCGACACGAGCGGCGACGGCACGGCCTTCCCCACGGCCAGCGCTGTAAATTTGAAACTGTTGTTCGGGGCGCCGCCAAAGGTGTTGTTTTCGATGTCAAACGTCAGGTTGTTGGAGCCTGCGTGCGTCAGGAACACGCCATGTCCAGCATGAGTCGTATCCGCATTGCTGAAATTGTTGTTCTTGATCACCAAATCCATTGCGCCCGAGCCGTTTGTTATCGCCGAGAGAATACTGCCATGAGCCCGTGTGAAGGTGCTGTTGGTGACCGTGAGGCCAATCGTGGCAGTGCTGCTGCCCGGCCCAAAGAGGTCAAATGCGTCGCCGCCACTTGCGGTGTTCGACTCGCTGATTGTGCAATTGTCTACCGTCAGCCTCGTGAGGGTGCCGGAGGTCTCGATGATCTCGATCGTATCGGCGACGCCGCCCGATATGGTGCTGTTCGTAAACGCCGACGTACCCAGGAGGTTGTAGAACTGGATCGAGCCTTCGCCCTGGTTCGGCGTGCCCGAAGGCGGGTTATTGAGATTGGTGTTGTTGCCGTTGGCTCCGTCGATAGTACTGTGATCCAGCGTGAAGTTCGTGACGCTGGTCCCTTGAATCGCATAGTTGCTGAAGTCGTGCAGGTGCATCCAGGAGAGCGACACGTTCGTGGCGCTGTTCATGTACAGGCCGGTTCCCTGCGTGCCCACGCCGACGGTGCTTTGGTCGGCGCCCGTCATGTTCGAGATCGTGCCGCCCGAATTCGCCGTGGAGCCGTCGCCGGTCACGGTGAAGCTGCCAGTCGTGTTTACGAGCGAGATGCCATTGGAGCCTCCGGTTGCAGAGATCGATTTGAACATTACATCGATTGCGCCATTGACCAGGTTCACTCCGCCGGAACCGTTGGTGTTGACTGTAGCGTCGCGGATCTTGAGACTACCGACACTCGAGCCAGTCAGTGCTGTGCCAGTGGCGCCCAGGGTCAGACCCCAAACGGTATTGCCTGAGCCCAAAGTGACAGTGTTGCCGGACGAGGTGATCGAGACATGATTTGGGGAACCGCCGCCGGTAGACGGGAGTGTGGCGCTGCTTGTACCGGGCGTCAGGCCGGTGATGCTCGAGAGGCTCGATGTCGCGTCCTGGCCGATCAGCTTCTGCCCGTTCAGCAGGGTGACCGGACCTGTATAGCCAGTGGCACTGTCATAGAGGAAGATATTGGCGTTGGCGGCGGGATGGCACCTTGGAGTATTGAGCGCATTGCAGGCAGCTCCATCATTGACCGCCTGGAAAGCCGTGAGAGTGTTGAACGGCGACGACAGGCGTCCATCGCCAGCCCCGGCCGTATTGTTAATGAACCAGATCACGCCGGAGACCGTGAGGTTCACCGTGGCGGTTGTACTGCCATGGGCGTTGCTGATCGTGTAAGTGAAGGAGTCGGCGCCCGTGTAGCCTGGCGCGGGATTGTAGGTGAACATCCCAATCCCGGCGCCGGATGTCGTTAAAGAAACTGTTCCACCGTTGGCGCTGGTAGTGTCGAAGGCGGTGATGGTCACAGCCGAGTTGAACTGATCGTTGGTGGTGACGCTGTAGGGGATTAGCGAGGAGTCGACAGAGACGTTTCCAATGATGGTCTCGGGGTAGGCGTCGCCGTTCGCGATCGGAGGTGTAGCGAAGCTGAACATGTTGTTGCTTGTCATGTTCCGTGTCGCGGCATCGCTGACCTGGTTGGCAACCACCGTCACCGTGCAAGAGTTGTCGAACGGCAGATTGGTCGAGGGATGCAGGACGTACGTAGTCGCCGGGGACGCCGGCGTTACTGTGAAGCCCGGCGTGGTACTCGGCGAGCAGGCGAGCATAAACGCGGAGCCGGTGACTGTGACCGGCTTGCTGAAGGTGATGGAGATGGTGCTGTTGAGCGCCACGCTGGTAGCGTTATTCGCCGGGTTGGTACTCGACACAGTCGGCGGAGTATCTACGACGAAAGTCTGCTGGACTTGCGGAGCCGCATTGTAGTTAGAGTTACCGGCCTGATTCGCATCGATGACGCACGTGCCGTCGGCAGTGAAGGTCACGGTTGAGCCGGAAATCGAGCACACCGAGCTTGCCGAGTTGTCGATGGTGAAGGTTACCGTTAGACCCGATGATGCGGTTGCGGTCGCTGTGTAATTTCCGATGCCGGGTGTCGCGTTGGTCGGCGGGGTGGAGGTCAACGTGATGATCTGATCGGCTTTAGCAACGGTAAAAGATTGTTGCACCTGCGGTGCCGCATTGTAGAGGGAGGTGCCGCCCTGGTTGGCGTCGATCACGCACGTGCCCGTCCCAATGAACGATACCGTTGAACCTACAATCGAGCACACCGACGTTGCTGAAGCGTCGATTGTGATCGTCACCGTCAAACCCGAGGATGCAGACGCCGTAACAGGGTACGTCGGCCCCGCCACTTTAGCGTTCAAAGGCGCCATGGAAGTGAACGAGATGGTCTGGTCCCCCTTGGCCACGGCAAACGACTGCTGTACCTGCGTAGCAGCAGTGTAATTCGCGTCGCCCGCCTGGTTGCCGTCAAGTATGCACGTCCCTACCCCGATGAATGAAACTGTGGAACCCACAAGCGAGCACACCGACGTTGCCGAAGCGTCAACCGTGATCAGGACCGTTAAACCGGATGACGCTGTCGCCGTCACTGTGTACGTCGGCCCACCTACCATGGCATTCACAGGCGCCGTTGAAGTGAAGGTGATCGTCTGGTCACCTTGCGCCACGGTGAACGACTGTTGAACCTGCGGCGCCGCATTGTAGTTAGCATTACCGGGCTGATTTGCGTCGATGATGCAGGTGCCGATCGCGTTGAAGGACACCGTCGCACCGGAAAGTGAACACACCGACGTAGCTGCCGCATCGATCGTGAAGCCGACGGTCAACCCTGATGTCGCGGTAGCCGTCACGGTGTAGGACGTCCCGCCCGCCTTGGCGTCGATGGGAGCAGTGGACGTGAAGGTGATCGTCTGATCCCCTGGGGACACGGCAAATGACTGCTGAACTTGCGGCGCCACGTTGAAGTTAACGGTCCCCGCCTGGTTGGCGTCAATTACGCAAGTCCCCGCGCCAATGAAGGACACGGTGGAAACCGCGAGGAAGCACACCGACGAAGCAGACGGATCGATGGTGAGGTCGACAGTCAGACCAGAGCTGGAGGTTGCGCTCACGTCGTAAACTGCGCCGTTCACCTGCGCGTTTAATGGCGCGGTTGAGGTGAACGTAATGATCTGGTCGCCCTTCGCCACAAGGAACGATTGCTGTGCCTGGGGTGCGGCATTGTAGTTGGAGTTGCCCGCCTGATTGGCGTCGATTACACACGTCCCCGTTGCCAGGAACGACACCGTAGGTCCTAGGAGTGAGCACACCGTCGCGGCCGACGCGTCGATGTTGAGCGTTACACCCAGGCCCGAGGATGCTGACGCCGTGACAGTATAGGTCGGCCCAACTACCTTGGCGTTTACGGGCGCTGTGGAAGTGAACGTGATCGTCTGGTCTCCCTTGGCCACAGCAAACGATTGCTGCACCTGCGGCGCCGCGTTGTAGTTGGCGTTGCCGGCCTGGTTAGCGTCGATTACACACGTTCCGATCGCGGTGAAGGAAACTGTGGAACCCAGAATCGAACACACCGCGGTCGCTGAAGCGTCGATGGTAAAGCCCACCGCGAGACTCGAAGTAGCTGTCGCCGTCACCGTGTAGGCCGGGCCGCCCACTTTTGCGTTCACGGGTGCCGTCGAAGTGAAGCTGATCGTCTGGTCGCCCTTCGCCACCGCGAACGACTGCTGCACCTGCGGCGCCGCGTTGAAGTTGGCATTTCCCGCCTGGTTGGCGTCAATGACGCAAGTCCCGGCCCCGATGAACGATACGGTCGAACCCAAAATCGAGCACACCGACGAAGCCGACGCGTCGATGCTCAACATCACCGTCAAAGTCGACGATGCCGTCGCCGTCACCGTGTAAGGTGGCCCGGCGACCTTTGCGCCTACCGGGGCCGTCGACGTGAACATGATGGTCTGGTCGGCCTTCGCCACTGCAAATGTTTGCTGTACCTGCGGCGCCGCATTGTAGTTAGCGTTGCCCGCCTGGTTCGCGTCAATCACGCACGTCCCTGCTCCGTTGAACGAGACGGTCGAACCCAAAAGAGAGCACACCGAGGTGGCCGACGAGTCGATCGTAAGTGTCACCGTCAGGGTTGATGATGCCGTCGCCGTCACGTTGTAGGTCGCGCCGTTGACCACTGCGTTCGGCGGCGCCGTCGAAGTGAACGTGATGGTCTGGTCGCCCTTGGCAACGGCGAACGACTGCTGCACTTGCGGTGCAGCGTTGTAGTTTGCATTGCCAGCCTCGTTGGCGTCGATGACGCAAGTGCCCACAGTGAGGAATGACACCGTTCCTCCCAGCACTGAGCAAACCGAAGAAGCCGATGCGTCGATCGTGAAGGCTACCGTTAGCCCCGATGTCGCGGTCGCCGTCACCGTATATGTAGACCCCGCCACTTTGGCATTTACTGGCGCTGTCGACGTGAACGTGACGGTCTGGTCGCCTTTCGCCACCGCAAACGACTGCTGGGCCTGCGGCGCCGGGCCCCACGTGGCGTCGCCGGCCTGGTTGGCGTCGATGATGCAGGTGCCCGCCCCGATAAACGACACCGTCGATCCGGCTGCCGAGCAAATTGAGGCCGCCGCCGCGTCAATCGTGAAATCCACGGTCAACCCCGAGGTCGCCGTCGCAGTCACCGTGTACGTGGGCCCACCCACCTTGGCAGTTACCGGCGCTGTTGACGTGAACGTAATGGTCTGCGGCTTCTTGGGCACCATCGTGATTACCGACGTCACGGGCACGCTATCCGTTGTCCCGTCGTTGACGATCAACTGCACGATGTAAGAGCCCACCAAATCCGTTAAAAAGCTAGGCGTTGCCGTCGTCGAGCTGGTCAGCGCCGCCGTGCTCCCCGGGGGCCGCGACAATAGAGCCCAGCGATACGTCAACGCATCGCCATCCGCGTCCGATGACGCCGTCCCGCTCAGATTTACCTGGGTGCCGACTCCGAAGACAGTCTGGCTCCCTCCGGCGTTCGCCACCGGCGTCGTATCACCCGTCGCAATCACCACCGTGTCGGGCTTGCTGACGCTCCCGCCGGACCCCGTCACGATCAGTTGCGCGATGTAATCGCCTGACACGTCTGGAACAAAAGTGGGCATGGCTGTTGTGGACCCCACCAGCGCCGCCGTGCTACTCCCCGGCCGCGCGATCAGCGACCAGCTGTACGTCAATGCCTGCGCCGGTCCGCACGCCGCGTGCGACCCCGTTCCGTCCAGCGTCACCATCGACGACACCACCGCCTTCTGGTCCGGACCCGCATTCGCCACCACCCCGCACGCTCCCGTCGTGATCACCGCCGTGTCCGACGAGCTTGCCTGCCCGTCGCTTACCGTCAACTGCACGACATAGGTCCCCGCGTGGTCTGCCGTGAAGCTTGCAAACGGAGTCGAGGCATTGGTCAAAACCGCCGCGCTTCCCGCCGGCAGCGACAGAAACGTCCACGTGTAAGTCAGTGGGTCGCCATTCACATCGGTCGAACGGCTCCCATCCAAGCTCACGACGTCGCTTACATTCACACCATGCGGACCGCCGGCGTTCGCCACCGGCGCCGTATTGGAGGTCGTAAATGTGACGGTGGCCGCGCTCCCCAGCGACCCATCCTGCGCCAATAGTTGGAATACGTACTCTCCCGCTACGTCCGCGTTGAACCTCGCTCGCACCGCGTTGTTCGCATACGGCGACGCCGAACTCGAGGGCGGCTTGCCCACTACCGACCAGGTATAGCTCAGCAGGTGACCGGCGGGATCGGTCGTACAACTTCCGTCCAATTCCACGACGCCTGGCGCCGCGATAGTGCGGTTTGCACCCGCGCACGCCGTCGGCCCTACCGCGCCCGGCGTCCCCACCGTCACCACTGCCGGCAGACTCGTCCCCGTCGCGTCGCTTACTACAAGTTGTACCTGGTATGTTCCCGCTGCATACGTCGATAACGTTGCGATGGGCGAGGTTGCATTCGAAAGACTCGCTAAAGCTCCCTGAGGCGTCCCGATCAGCGTCCAGTTATATGTCAGCGGAAGTCCTGCGGGATCATACGATGCGCTGCCGTCAAGCGTCACCGACCCCGGCGCGCTTAATGCCCGGTCCGGCCCCGCGATCGCTACCGGCCCGCCTCTCGGCATCGGCGTACCGCCCGAGGAATCGCTTACCAGTAGCACACCGTTTGGACCATAAGCGACCGCAAACGGACCCATCGCTCCGAATTGTCCCCGATTGGTGCCGAAGCCCCCCAGGGCCATAGTCTGGTTGCCGGAACTGTCCAGCTTGATCACCTCGTGTTTGCCAATATCGGCCACTTGGATGCTGCCGTCGGCGGCCGCGGCGATCCCGTTCGGCTCGGTCAGTCGCCCGACGCCCAGAACGGACTTGAGATTGCCGGAACCGTCATATGCGTTTACACGCCCGGTGCGCGCGTCGGCCACCAGGTAGTTGCCGTTCGACGCGATTGCTACGGCAACCGGGTCGTTAAGCTGTCCCGTCCCGCTGCCCCCATTGAACTGCTGACGATAGTTGCCCAAGCTGTCGAACACCTGCATGCGCCGGTTGCCTGTGTCGCAAACCACAATCGACCCGTCAGATTTGACCGCGATGCCGGTGGGGTATTCAAACTTCCCATTAGTAGTTCCGAAACCGCCGAACTGAAAGCGATAATTACCGGAGGAGTCGAAGGCTTGCACACGATGGTTGCCCGTGTCGGTGACCAGGATCGTGCCATTCGGAAGGATCGCCACGCCGGTGGGATTCTTCAATAGACCATTGCCAGTTCCATATCGTCCGAACTGAAAGTGATAGTTACCGGACGCGTCGAACTCCTCGATTCGATGGTTGCCGCTGTCTGCCACCACGATTAAACCGGAGCTTGTGACCGCAATTCCAGCAGGTCCGTTGACCTGTCCATTTCCCGAACCGTAGAATCCGATCTGAAGACGGTAATTCCCGAGCGAGTCGAACTCCTCGACGCGATGGATCTGCCCGAAAACGGGCGCAAGGCTACCGAGAATAACCGCGCACGCAGTGATAGTTCTCACCAACCCACCCCCAGAGAACGGTCTTACGGAAATGCCATCGGAAGCACTAGATTATCACCAGATTGCCAAATTATCGCCCCCCAATATCAGTGCCGGGCGCATTGGATACGATTGCACACGGAATCGGACGGTGTACTGTTCGAATCGAAACTGGTATGATCGCTCATGCAACGAATACCCTGGAGCACAATTGCGCTCGGCTCGGTGTTGCTGATCTCAGCCGGCTCAAAAGGAGGACAGAAAGTGCAATCTTCGCAACCTGAAAACCCGAAGCCGCCTGTCAAAACGGAGCAGCGCGGCCGCATCCTTGGAATCGGCGGAGTCTTCTTCAAATCCGCTAATCGTGATCAGATGCGCGAATGGTATTCAAAACATCTTGGACTCGTTGACAAAGGCTACGGCGTGATGCTGCCGTGGCGCGACCACGACGACCCTCAAAAGGAACACGTCACGGTTTGGACTGTTTTCCCCGCCTCCACTGAATACTTCAATCCCAGCCCTGCACCGTTCATGATCAATTACATCGTGGACGATATGGACGCTTTGCTCGACCGCTTAAAGCAAGAGGGAGTAAAGATCGACCCCAAACGAATGGATGAATCCTACGGCCGATTTGCCTGGATCTATGACTCGGATGGGAATAAAATCGAGCTCTGGCAGCCGTCCGCGAAGCCCTGAGCGCCTTCCCCTAACCCTTTGCCAAACGCACTTTCGTTCGTGCGGGTCCACCGTATACGGTTATAGGCGGCAGTAATTTCTAGGCTATTTCAATGGTGTTCAGTTGGGATCTGCATTCTCGTCGGGGCGCAACGGAGTTTGACGGCCTTCGAAATCTGCCGGCCATTTGGAACGATCGAACCATTGATGATCACTACGCTCCAGTTGGAATTCCGGATAGATACGGAATAGTTGATGGAAGAATTCGTGTTGCATCCATTGTGGCAAGTAGGCGCGGCGCTCGGATTCGGAGTAGGCAACTCGTCGAGCATAGGGAGAAGGTTTACGGAGCAACCATAAATCGTCGATGGGGAAGAGCGGGGATGCGCCGTCTGGGCCGCTGCTCATGCCACCGGTCACAAACTCTTTATCCGCGAGTTCTGAAGGCTCCGGTGGGTAGTGCGACGGATAGATGATCCACCACCAGTCGGTGACGGCTTTGACGGAGGCGGGCACAGCATTCCAAAGAACTCGTTCCGCGTCTTTGGCGAGGCCTATATCACCTTCCCGCATGGTCACCGCAACGTTCACGTTCGGCAATCGGACGAGATCCGTTTCAAGCGTTAGCGATCCACACGTCATCGCAGAAACGTATTCCCGGAACAGCCACACGGACTGTTCGACCACCGACTCCCAAGGAACCAACTCCAGATCGTGCGTCACAAAATGCCCGTTGTCGGCGTGAAGCTCTTTCTTCGTGGAAAACTGAATTCCGCTGGAATGGCCGACGAGCAGCACAGAGAGGCGGATGCGTGTGGAGGCTTTTGCTTTCGCCGATAGCCGCCACTGAAGGGCCTCCGACAGCATCCGCAAGGCGCTATAGCAGGCCGGAGCGCCATAGTTGACACCCGTTATCTGGCCGGTGCGAAAACCCAGGTTTGCGGCTTGTTCCCATTCGCGGGTTCCAGGCGGGTGTGCTTTCCAGAACGCGGAGACGATTTTTTCGATTCCTCGGCGTATTGCCCTTTGCGATAATTCTCATCGGCCTCTACAAACGTGTTCAGTGCCTCGCGGTAGAGTGCGGGAAAATTGTTTGGGCCTTGCGGCCGAAGCAGGATATCGGCACGATTCTCCGCCGTGACGGGAATCCTGAAGACAGTGACGGCAAGAACCAGCAAAGCCTGGCGCACCTATCGCGGCATCGTTGAAGCTCCAAGTGAATATTACCGCTGCTTTGGCAGGACTTCGCTTTACACTACTGCCCAAATGAACCCCGTTTTGAGCAGATAAGCACGAACCACTGGCCTCCTTGACGGACGTTGATGAAAAAAGAGCTTGCAGGCCAACTATCATCGTAGTAGAATAACTTTCGTTGTAGTCAGACCGATATGCCCAAACCAAAGCTTACGAAACTGGAACTTCAGGTGTTGGAAGTACTTTGGCAGAAAGGCGCTTGCTCCGTTCGCGAGATTCAGGAGACCTTTCCCCAGCCCGGAAGGCCGGCTTACACAACCGTGCAGACCGTTGTTTATCGCTTAGAGCGGAAGAACGCCCTACGCTGTGTCAAGCGTATCAGCAACGCTAATATTTTCGAGGCCGTTATTTCGCGTAAGGATGCGCAGCGCCGCTTCGTTGACGAGTTGCTGGCCGTATTCGGCGGCCGGGCCAAACTGGTGATGGCGCACCTTGTGGAATCCGGCGACCTGACCCTGGACGACATAAAGGAAGCCGAGAAGGCGCTCCAGAAGACCACCAGAAAGGACAGATCGCAATGACCTATGCGGATCTTTTGCCACTGGCAAATCATCTGTGGCAATCCACCGTGTTCGCCGCGGCCATGTGGGTATTGACGCTCGTGTTGCGACAAAACCGGGCTGCCGTGCGGTATTGGCTCTGGCTGGCGGCATCGGTAAAGTTCTTAATCCCGTTCTCGCTTCTGACCGGGATTGGTAGTCTCCTCTGGCGGCGGACCGCGGCGGAGATCGAACCTTCTCAATGGTCATTTGTGGCCGGACAGATCAGTCAGCCTTTCACCAACCCGGCGAGGGCCCTCCCGGGGATCGCGCCACCGATGATCAACCGGGCTCCAGCTATTCTCGTCGGCATCTGGCTGTGCGGCATTGTCGTCGGTCTCGTTTCTTGGCTGCGGTCATGGCGAAAAATGCGGGCAGTCTGCGAATCGGCTGCGCCAGTCGATCTCGGCTTGCCTATTTCGGCGGCATGTTGCTCAGTGCGGGTCGAGCCCGGCGTGTTTGGAATTCGTAAAGCGATCCTGTTACTGCCGGAAGGTATCGCGGAACGCTTGACACCAGCTCAGTTGGCGGCGATTGTCAGACACGAGATGTGCCACGTCCGGCGCCGGGACAACCTCACGGCCGCGCTGCACATGCTGGTCGAAATCGTCTTCTGGTTCTACCCGCTGGTCTGGTGGTTAAGAGCGCGCCTTGTTGAGGAGCGTGAGAATGCCTGCGATGAAGAAGTTCTTAATGTCTCGACAGATCCAGAAGAATACGCGCAAGGAATTCTCAGTGTTTGTAGGTTTTATCTGCACGCTCCGCCCTTTGTGGCGGGTGCGGCCGGTGCGAACCTCAGGAAGCGACTGGAACGCATTCTGTCTCGTCCGCTTGCGGTCCGTTTGAGCTTGCCGAAAAAAGTGCTGCTTCTCGGAGTTGGACTGTGTACGATTGCCGTACCGATCGCCGTCGGTTTGCTAACCGCGCCGACAGGGCATGCACAAGCCCAGCCAAATGGACGGCTGACCTTTGAAGTGGCGTCAGTAAAATCGGCGTCGCGAGATGCGGATGAAAGATCTGTCTCCCACAGCCCCGGGGCAAGACTGATTACGTCAAACGCAACCCTGAAACAGTTAGTTTTGCTTGCATATCAACTCATGCCATTTCAGGTTTCGGGCGGTCCTGACTGGGTGGGATCAGCCGGATTTGACATTGAAGCCAAAGCGGCGAATCCAAAATGCACTCCAGAGCAGTTCCGCCAGATGATACAAACACTCCTGGCGGACCGGTTTCAACTGAAGTCTCACTTCGCTACAAAAGAAATGCCTGTCTATGCATTGGTTGTTTCGAGAAACGGGTCAAAACTCGTTGAAGCCAAGGACGATGGCTCCGGGGTCAGCATGCGGAATGGCCGCGGTGAAATGACCGGCGTGAATGCCACAATGGCCATGTTCGCTTCAGCGCTATCGCGCCCATTGCGTCGGAAGGTCGTAGACGAGACCGGACTCAATGGCGCTTACACTTTCAAACTCCAATTCGTTCCGGATCAGAATTCGGCTCAGCCGGTCGACGACAGCGATGCGTCCTTAATTGATAGTCCATCCCTGTTCACAGCCCTGCGAGAGCAACTCGGGCTTACCCTGAAGCCTGCCAAAGGCCCCGTCGAAGTGTTGGTGATCGATCACGCTGAGAAGCCGGCTCCGAACTAGCCCGGCAAAACAACTTAACTTTTGGTCGCATTTGCTGGGCACACCTGGATGGATTCATCGCCAGCGCTGACGGCCAAAACTTGCTTAAAGGAGAACTACCACGTATGAAGAAGCTAATGATGATAGTGCTGGGCTTATCGCTGCTTGCCGGTACCGCCTCTGTAGCGTTCGGGGCGCGGCGAGGCGGCTCAACCGGCCAGTCGGGCGACACGGGAACCGGCAAGAAGGGCATTAAGAAGGGGGCCAAAAAGAGTAAGAAGAGCGCCAAGAGGGTGAGCCGCAACGCAACGCTTGACGGCCCCGCCGAATCCCTGCCGCTTCAGCCGCCCGGGCTCTTCGGCATCGCATTCCTGACGCCGGTCACAACTCGATTCATTATTTAAATCCCGGCCTCGCGTCGGTTTCACAACGCCTTACACGACACAGGCCACCCATCCCGCCCGCGTCAATACCCACCCCTCCTCTATAGTGCAATCGAAGGAGTCTTGAAGAATCTTGACGCACAACATGAATCAGAACGCCCGCACATTGCAACGCCTTGCACGTCGCGCCGATCAAATCGCAGCGTCGCATATCTTTCAATTCCCTCCAAAATCACCGGCATAGACAGTGTGTGCAGCACGACCTCACGATTGTGCAGGATTTCGGCCCTTCTCACCTCAACCCCCAACCCTCGCAGTGCGTCAACGCTTTCATCTGGCCTGTCAGCGGCATCGCTCAGGCATCCACCTCGCCGCCGGGCAGAAGTATTTGAAAGCGGCATGCGCAGGCGAAACCGACTGCGCCACTTTGATGGCTCAACAGGTTGCGAGCTAAGGTATTACAGCATCATAGAGGGGCAAGCATTCAGCCTGCCCGGCTTCAGCCCCGACCTGCTAGGCGAGTCTCCCAAAACCGCCGTTTTCCGCTGAAGTCCTGGCGAAGTCCAAAGGCCCGCTCTGCCCCATTGTCCGCCGCTATCCTGCCTGGCGTGCGCAGTCGGTTTTCGCGCATCGTACGATGAAAGATCGGGGGTACGAACATTTGCGATTCGTAATGTCGGGAGCAGCGGGATTCATCGGCTCCCATTTCAGTGACCGCCTGCTTTCCGAAGGTCACGAAGTTGTTGCATTGGACAACCTGATCACCGGCTCGCACGCGAACATCGCGCACCTCGACGCTCATGCTCGCTTCACGTTTCGAAAACACGACGTGACGGATTCCACAAAACTGGACGGACCCGTCGACGGCGTCCTGCATCTCGCGTCGTTGGCGAGTCCCGTTCACTATCTCGCGCATCCCATCGAAACGCTCGAATCCGGCTCCACCGGAACGCGTAACATGCTGGAGCTCGCCCGCGCCCACAACGCCCGCTTTCTCCTGACCTCGACGTCGGAGTGTTACGGCGACCCGCTGGTACACCCGCAGGTCGAGACCTACTGGGGCAACGTCAACCCGGTCGGCCCCCGCTCCTGCTACGACGAAAGCAAGCGCTTTGCCGAAGCGATCACCATGGCCTACCATCGCGTGTACGGCCTGCGCACCAATATCGCGCGAATCTTCAACACCTACGGTCCGCGCATGCAACTGAATGACGGGCGCGTAGTCCCGGCATTCATGGCTCAGGCGTTGAATGCCGAACCATTAACCATCTTCGGTGACGGTACCCAAACCCGCAGCTTTTGCTATGTGGCGGACCTCGTCGACGGCCTTTACCGACTTATGCTGTCGGACGAGCGGGAGCCCGTCAATCTCGGGAATCCGCAGGAGCTGACCATCTCGGAGTTCGCCGAGTGCATCCAGCGCCTCATGGGAAATCACCTGCCCATCGAGCATCGGCCTCTGCCGCAGGACGACCCCAAACGCAGGCGTCCCAATATCGGCAAGGCCAAGCGGATCCTCGGCTGGGAGCCGAAAACGTCGCTGGAAGAAGGGTTGAAGGAAACCGTGGAGTACTTTAGGCAGGTAGCATTTCGATGATTGGAGGCAAGACTTCACTCGACAAGGGCAAGATCAAAATACTGCTTCTGGAAGGCATACATTCCAGCGCGGAAGAGGCGCTCCGGGCCGACGGTTACAGCGATATCGAATCGCATCCCAAGTCGCTGCCGGAACCCAAGTTGATGGAAGCCCTTCATGACGCCTATTTTGTCGGCATCCGATCGGCTACCCACCTGACGGCGAAGATACTGGATGGAGCGCCGAAACTGACCGGCATCGGGTGCTTCTGCATCGGAACGAACCAGGTCGATCTCGACGCCGCACAGGATCGCGGCATCCCCGTTTTTAACGCGCCGTTCTCCAACACGCGGAGCGTCGCGGAACTGGTGCTGGCGGAAGTCATCATCCTGATGCGCGGTATTCCGCAACGCAACGCGGCGGCGCACCGCGGCGGCTGGGTGAAAACCGCATCGGGCTCGCACGAGGTCCGCGGCAAGATTCTGGGCGTCATCGGTTACGGCACATTGGCACGCAGGTCGGCCTGCTTGCTGAAGCGCTCGGTATGCAGGTCGTCTATTACGACATCGAAAAGAAGCTGGCGCTCGGGAATGCGCGCCCTTTGCCGTCGCTCGACCTGCTCCTCGAAACCGCGAACGTCGTGACGCTCCACGTGCCCGACACGGCGCAAACCCGCGGGATGATCGGCTCCGAGCATTTGCAACGCATGAAACCGGGCGCGCACCTCATCAACGCCTCGCGCGGAACGGTAGTCGACATCGCCGCGCTCGTGGACGCTTTGAAGTCGAACCATCTCGCCGGAGCCGCTATCGACGTGTTCCCGAAGGAGCCGAAGGGCGCCGGCGACGCCTTTGAATCCCCTCTCGTCGGACTCGATAACGTGATTCTCACGCCGCACATCGGAGGCAGCACGGAAGAGGCCCAGGAAAGCATCGGAACGGAGGTTGCCGAAAAGCTGATCAAGTACAGCAACAACGGCTCGACGCTCAGCGCGGTTAACTTTCCTGAAGTTTCACTGCCGGAGCATCCCGGCCAGCATCGCCTGCTTCACATCCACCGCAACCAGCCGGGCGTTCTCTCCGCCATCAACAGCGTCTTTTCCGAAGCCCGCATCAATATCGCCGGCGAGTATCTGCAAACCAACGCCCGCATCGGCTACGTCGTTATCGACATCGAATCCGACGAGCCCGCCGAATCCCTGGAACTCAAGCGCCGGCTGGACGACATCCCGGCCACGCTCCGCACCCGAATTCTGTATTGAGGAATTGCACCGCCCGCTGACTCAGTTGGAAGGGTGGATGCCACTTACTTTTCCCGGACGTGGGACTCAGATGTAGGGCAGGTTTGCAACCTGCGGCGGGTTTGAAACCCGCCTGGCGCCGTTAACAAACCGGTGCGCAAACGGCATTGGTCTAGCATGCATTCCGTAGCGCCGTCGCCAGATCTTCCGGAAACGGCCGCGACTTCTGCGTATCGAAGTCCATACAAACCACAATGAACTTCCCCCGTGCCGCATGCCGGCCTTCGATCGTCGCGTCGAACCCGAGCGTGAGCGAGGTGGTCCCAACCCGCTCTACAATCACGGCGATATCCAGCAAGTCGTCGTACCGAACCGCGCTGGTAAAATCGCACTCCACGTGCACCCGCGGCAGTCCGAAGCCACCCGAAATCGGGTGAATCTTAGCGCTGCCTAAGCTCCGGAAAAACTCCTGCTCCGCGGCTTCGAAATGACGCAGCATGGCTGAATAGTGGATACGCCCGGACATGTCCGTATCCACAAACCTCACGCGAAGGGGGTGGACGAAGGGCATGATCTAGATCCAGACCTTTTCGAGAGGCACACCACGATGGCACAAATCGCACGAAGCGACATCCTGATAGTAAATCGCATCCAGCTTCGCCAGGTAGTACAGCGGCAGCGGAGCGAAGTTGATGGTCTTGGGCGTCGGCTGATAAACCATCACCGCCAGTCCGACTACCTGTCCGCCCTTCGATTCCACGAGCGATTTCAACTCCGTGAGCTTCCGTCCGGAGCGAAGAATATCATCCACAATCAGCACCTTCTCGCCCGGCATCACCTCCATGTACTGCCGGAAATGCAGCGGTTTTTCCTCATCCTCGCGTTCGGCCCAATAGACCTGGTGCGCGCGCAATGCCTCGCAAACGCCGTACCCGACCGGAAGCCCGCCCGTATCCGGACACACGATCGAAAGCTCCGGTATCATAGCGCGGATTTCCGAATTCGCTCGCAGCAGCCGGCTCAGACCGACACTCAACGTCTTTGCGGTCTGGTAATACCGCATGGCGAGCTGCGTCTGCATGTATTCGTTCGAATGCAGGCCGTTGGGATATTGGAAATGTCCGTCTCGGATGGCGCCGGTCCGGCGCAGTACGTCGACTACCTCTTGCTGAGTAGGTACTAATTCCATGTTTAGTTTAATTCGCTCCCTTCCCGGTAAGGACTCGTGGGATCGTGCGCAGGATAATCTTCCAGTCCAGCGCCAGCGACCAGTTGTCGATATATTGCATATCCATTTTCATCCAAGTCTCGAAATCGAGCGAGTCGCGGCCGGCAATTGCCCACAGGCAAGTCAGTCCGGGACGCATGCGCAGCCGCCGGCGTTGCCATCGTTGGTAAAGCTCCACTTCCTCCGGCACCGCCGGCCGCGGTCCAACCAGCGACATGTCGCCCTTCAGCACGTTCCAAAGCTGCGGCCATTCGTCGATCGAGAATTTCCTGAGAAACCCGCCCACCGGCGTGAGCCGTGGATCGTTGGGAATCTTGAAGGCTGTCGATTTGCGATTGAGATGCTGCAACTCCGCCTTCAACTCCTCGGCGTTGTTGCACATCGAGCGGAACTTGTAAAACGTGAACTGCCGCCCGTTGAGGCCGCAGCGCACCTGCCTGAAAATCGCCGGACCCGGCGAAGTCAGCCGGATCAGCAGGGCGGTCAGCATCATGAAAGGAGCCAACAGCACCAGACCCGCGCACGCCAGCATGACATCGATCGCCCGCTTGAAAATCAGCCGCAGTTCATCATGCGGCGCGGCCGAGAACGTCAGCAGCGGCGCCGACCCGAGCCGGTCCAGGTACACTTCGCTGTTGACGTGCGGGAAAAAATCCACCAGCACTCGCGTCCGGACGCCCTCCTCGTCGCACTGCAGGAACACCTCTTCCAGGTCGGCGAGTTGACGGCTGTCGACGGCAAAGATGATTTCATCAATTACTTGCTGCCGCAGAATCTCGGCCAGGCGGTCGAGGGCAAACACTTCGTAGCGTTCGTTCAGCGTGATTTCTGTCGGCTCGGGAGCCAGAAAGCCCACCAGCCGGACGCCGTAGACCGCCGATTGCTCGAGCGAGCGCCCCAGTTTAATCGCGCTCTCGCCGGTTCCCACCACCATCAAGTAGTGAAGTGTTCCGAACTTCCGCCGTACCACGCCGATAACTCTCCCGGCTTGAATTCGGAACAGGCACAGGAAAATCCACGAGTAAACCGCAAACAGAGCTACGAACGGGCGGCTGAGGTCGAGTCTTAAGAGATACTCACCCACCACCAGGCAGATGGTGCCGAGAGCGCACTGCCGGAACGTATCTCGCAGCACCACCCGCGTATGGGCGGAGTCGAGCCGCTCATAGACGTTGAACCAATACCCGATGGCGACATAGCTCGCCCCGGAAAGTAACAGGAGCAGGGTAGCGACATGAAACTCAATGTAGAATCGATGTTCCAGCGGCAGGCTTTCGCGAGTTTGGTAAGCCGCAACGAAAGCAAGAGCGGTTAGAAAGACGTCCGCCAGTCCAAACAGGACTTTGACTCGTCTGTAATGGCGGCTATACACTCCCAAGACAGAATAACATCGAACCGCAATCTATTGGAAAGAAGATAGTTCTTCAAAAACACAAAAATTACCGGTACTTGTCTTTACCTCGCTTGCCCAAAGAGGTAATCATGCCGCTCATGAGCAACAGACGCAGATTTCTCGCCGCCGCCGGACTTACTCCGGCCGCCTTAGCCGTCGGTCAAAACGTCAAGGCCGACCCGGCGCCCGACCCTTTCCAACTCGCCTATAAGGGCGACATACCCGGCGAAACGGAACTCGCCAGGCTGAACCCGGCCTTTGCCAAACTCCGTTCGCCGGAAGGTAAAACTCCGCTCCACTACGCGGTGGAGGGTGGCCATGTGGACATGGTTTTTTTCCTTACCATCCAGGGGGCGGACTTGAGCGCCGGGCCAGAAAGTCCGCTTTTGGCTGCCGTCGACTATCCAGACGCGAAGGCTGCCCTCGCCATGTCCCAAGCGCTGCTCGGGAACGCTTCCGACCCCAACGCCAGGCGCGCCGACGGCCGCACCGCCATTGAATTGGCCTCGGCCCGGGGTTACACCGACATCGTGGAACTGCTCGCGCACCGGGGAGCAACCGGCCCGCTGGCCGATGCGGTCAAAACCGAACGGGTTTATTTCGGCCAGCGCTTCAGTTTCGACGCCAACGGACGGCCGTACAAGGCTGAAGACATCGACGGCCTGCCCCAGTCGTTCATTAATGAATTTGTGCGGTTATCGCACGCCGACGTCGACCGTGTGAAACACCTTGCCCGGATCGCTCCGGGGCTGGTTCATGGCCGCGCGACCTGGGACGAGTCGGGAATCGAAGCGGCGGCACACATGGGCCTGGCGCCGTTAGCGCGCCACCTGGCCGACCTCGGTGCGCCCGTTTCCATCTGCACGGCCACCCTTCTCGGTCTGCGGGACCGCGTCGAATCGTTGGTAAAATCCGACCCGAACTGCGTCCGGGAGCGGGGAGCACATGATATCGCCCTGCTCGCCTACACCGCGTATTCCGACCAGCGCGTCGAAATCGCAGACTTTTTACTGCGGTCCGGCGCTGGAGTAAATGCCAAGGGGTTGGGCATCACGGCGCTGCACCTGGCCGCCCGTAAAGGCTATCTCGAACTGGCCGATGTCCTGCTTTCGCACGGGGCCGAAGTTAATGGTCCATCGCCCACGCCGCTCGCCGTCGCGGTAAAGGCCAAGAACGATAAAATGGCCGATTTCCTGAAATCCCGCGGCGGCTCACTCTGACAGGACGCGGTGAAGGAACTGAATTGCAATCGATCCTTCGCCCACCGCCGACGCCACGCGTTTTACGCTGCCGGAACGCACGTCGCCGACCGCGAACACCCGCGGGACGCTAGTCTCGAGCAGGTAAGGCGCCCGCCGCAGAGGCCATTTCGCCGACGCGAGCTCGTCGGCCGACATGTCGGGACCGGTTTTGATGAAGCCTTTGCCGTCGAGCGTCAGGCAGCCGTCCAGCCACTCGGCGTTCGGCGCGGCGCCGGTCATCAGGAAAACGTGCCGGACATCTCTCGTCTCTTCCTCGCCGGTCTGCGAGTTGCGCCAGCGTACCCGTTCGAGATGTTCGGTCCCCTCGAGAGCGGTGATTTCGGTGAAAGGCCGGAGAGTCACCGCGTCGCATTTCTCGATGCGGCGGATCAGGTAGCGCGACATCGTGTCCGACAACCCGGGTCCCCGTACCAGCAGGTGAACGTGCTTCACCCGGTCCGACAGGAAAACAGCGGCCTGTCCGGCCGAATTGCCGCCGCCCACGATGGCGACCTCGTCTCCCTGGCAGAGTTGGGCCTCGACGTTGGTCGCGCCGTAGTAAACGCCGATACCCTCGAAGTGGCCGAGGTTCGGTAGCGGGAGCCTCCGGTAGGTGGCGCCGGTGGCCACTATGACAGTGCGGCCCTGGACGGTTGTGCCGTCGGCCAGTTCTACCGCGAACGGTGCCTGTCGGCACTTCAGGGCGGCGGCCGGCCGCGCAATATCGATTTGGGCGCCGAATTTCTCGGCCTGAACGAAGGCCCGTTCCGCCAGTTCCTGGCCCGAGATCCCTGTCGGGAATCCGAGGTAGTTCTCGATTCGTGAACTGCATCCGGCCTGGCCGCCTGGAGCGTTGCCTTCCAGCACCAGGGCGCGGAGCCCTTCGGAAGCCGCATAGACCGCCGCCGCCAGGCCGCTTGGCCCGGCGCCGGCAATGATCACGTCGTAGATCTTTTGTTCGTCGGTGTCGGCATTGAGACCGAGGCAGGCTGCTGCCTCGGCATCGGAAGGATTTCGAAGTACTTTCTGTCCGTGACAGATCAGGACGGGAATGTCCTCAATGCTGACGTGGAACTGATCGAGGAGTTCCTGAACACCGGTGTCACGGTCGACATCGAGATACGTATGGGGGTGGCCATTGCGTGAGAGAAAGCCTTTAAGCCGCAACGTTCCGGGGGAATGCCGCGATCCGACGAGGACGACATCTCCGGTCCCGGACTCGACGAGAAGGGCCCGCCGGAGCATGTACGCCTGCAGGAAAATTTCGCTGAGCGCCGGCTCGGTTTGGATGATTTTCTGCAGGTTGGTGCGGTCGATTTCGATCAGAGTGCTTGGCTGCTTGGTCTCGCCTCGGACCAGCGCCGGGCGCCCCGTGAGCTGAATCACCTCCCCACTGAATTCACCGGGCTCGTGCACTACAATGACTTCACCATTGTTGGGGTTGAGAATCTCGAGCCGGCCATCGAGGACAACAAAAACCCCAACATTTGTCTCGCCGGGCTCAAAAAGGACTTCGCCAGCCTTGGTCGACCTTTTCCGGCCGAAAGCCGCCAGCCTTTTGAGGGAGGCGGCATCGAGCTTCGGGAGGATCTTCTCGTTGTGCTCGGCCAGCATGATTACTCCATCATCACCTGGTCGATGTAGCACCACATCCAGGATTCGTCTGGCTGGAACGATCGGATGACAGGGTGATGCGTTTTGTGGAAGTGCTTGGTAGCGTGCTTGTTTTTGGACGAATCGCAGCAGCCTACGTGGCCGCAAGTCATGCACAGTCGCAGGTGGACCCAGTGGTCCCCCGATTTGAGGCACTCCTCACACCCGTTGGCGCTAGGGGTGACATCGCGGATTTCGTTGATATGAGTACATTCCGGCATGCGTGCTCCTCCTGGCATTGTTAGTACCACGACTTCGAGGAGCAGCGGGGGAAAATTTGAGAATTATCGCAAGCCGAACGTAGAGCGCATTGGTAACCGAACACCTAAGATGCGGTCAACCCAACGGGCGGAACTGCTCAGTACCTTGACAACGACGATTCGCATGGGTCGTACCTCCTACCCAAAACTCAGAATATAACCGGTTGGCGTTCTTGTAAAGATTTTTCCGTCTCTTTTGGGTGAAATCGAAACGGGACTTTCCGGAGAACTGGGGAATTCCCTTGTGGTAACCGGCTGCGGCCTTGATACATCGTGCACTCACGCGCTTCTTTGACGTATCGTATGGAGAAGCGTGGAAGGGCTCCGTTACGTTCTGGCGATCGACATGGGGTCGAGCAGCGTCAAAGCGACGCTGGTCTCGAACCGCGGTGATCTGGCCGGTAGCGGGCTGGAACATATTGATATTCTTCTGCTTCCGGGCGGCGGAGCAGAGCAGGACCCGGAACAGTGGTGGCGCGCGGCGATGTCGGCGGCGAAGTCTGCGCTGGCGGAGGCCCAAGTCGCGGCGGAGCGCATCGTTGCGTTGGTTTGTACGACGCAGTGGGCGGTCACGGTTCCGGTCGATCGCGACGGGCATGCGTTATCCAACGCAGTGACCTGGATGGACACTCGCGGGGGCCGGTACAGCCGGGCAGCCAGCGCCGGTTGGCCCCGAGCGGAAGGTTACGCCGTCAGCAAACTCCTGCAGTGGATCCGGCTGACCGGCGCCGCGCCAACCCACTCCGGAGTCGACGGGTTCGGGCACGTTTTGTATTTCAAATTCGAGCGGCCCGAGTTGTACGCGCAATCCTACAAATTCTTAGAGCCCATGGATTACATTAATGCACGGCTCACGGGGAAATGCGCGGCTTCCTACAGTACTATTTTTCCGTACTGGCTAACCGACAACCGGAACCCGAATCGGATCGAGTACCATCCCGCTTTGCTGCGGCTGGCCGGGATCGATCGCGAGAAAATGCCGGATCTGATGCCGGTTAACGCGGTTCTCGGTACGGTGAAGAAAGAGGTTGCAGCGGAACTGGGGCTGGCGGAAGGCACTCGCGTGGTGATGGGTTCGGGCGACAGCCATGCCGCGACCATCGGCGCGGGCTGCGTCCGGGATTTCGAGGGCTATTTCTGCGTCGGCACCACGGCGTGGCTGAGTTGTCACGTGCCGTTCAAGAAAACCGACGTCTCGCACACGCTGAACACCATGCCGGCAGCGTTGCCGGGCCGTTATATCGTGGGAGCGGAGCAGGGAACCGCCGGCCGCTGCCTGGAGTTCCTGAAGAACAATATTCTGTTTCCAGCGAATGGACAGAACGGCGATTTATACGAGATTCTGAACCGCGAAGCCGGGCAGGTGTCGGCGGGTAGCGACGGCTTGATCTTCACGCCCTGGATTAATGGCGTGCTCGCGCCCGGCGAGGACCCATACACGCGCAGCGCGTTCTTTAACCAGACCGCTCGCACCACCCGGGCACACTACATTCGGGCGGTGATGGAAGGCGTGGCGTTTAATTTGCGCTGGCTCAAAGGGCACGTTGAAAAGTTTATTGGCCGGCGCTTTCCAGCCCTGAATTTCATCGGCGGGGGCGCATCGTCGGAGATATGGTGCCAGGTTCAGGCGGATATTCTAGGGTGCCCGGTGCGGCGCATCGCGAACGCACGCAATGCCAATGCGGTGGGGGCGGCGCTGGCGGCGTTCAGCTCGCTGGGAGAACTCAGCCTGGAGGACATTACCGCTATTGTGAAGGTCGCCCGGACCTACGAACCCGATCCGAAGAATGCCCGCGTGTATGACCAGCAGTTCCGTGAGTTTCTGGAGTTCTATAAACGGATGAAGCCCATTTACAAACGGCTGAATCCGATTGTTCATCCGGTTTGAGGAGGAAAAGTGTTAGCTGAGCAGGTGGCAAAGGCCTTCGCGGCCATGCATCCGTATCGCGAAGAGCTGGAAAGCTACGCGCGGCTGCCCGAGAAAGGGCGGGCCTATGAAGACATTCTGCGCGAGCTGGCCGCGATTGCGGGCCGCGAGGACGCGCGTTGGGAGACGGGGCAGGTTTCGGGTAGTTACTATCACGCCGGAAAGCCGCACTTCGCGTTTTTGAACGAGGTGTTCGGGCGGTTTTCGCACGTGAACATTTTGCAGCGCGACATGTGTCCCAGCGGGACGAAGTTCGAGGCCGAGATCGTCTCCATGACCGCCAAGATGCTTCACGGCGAAGATGCAGTGGGGGCGATCACATCGGGCGGCAGCGAGAGCATCATTCTGCCCATGCTGGCTTATCGTGAGCAGGCGCGCGCCGAGCGCGGCATCGCACGGCCTGAGATCATTGTCCCCAGCACGGCGCACCCGGCGTTCGAAAAAGGCGCCTGGTATTTCGGCATCAAGCTGGTGAAGGTTCCGGTGGGGGCCGATCTTCTGGCCGACGTCGATGCCATGCGAGCCAGCATCAACGAAAACACCGTCGCGGTAGTGGGGTCGGCGGGGAACTATCCGCATGGCTTGATCGATCCTCTGGAGCGATTGTCGGAGCTGGCGTTGCAGCATGGTGTTGGGATGCACGTGGACGGCTGCTATGGCGGGTTCCTGCTTCCCTGGATCGAGCGGCTCGGTTATGAAATCCCGGTGTTCGACTTCCGGCTGCCGGGTGTGACATCCATGTCCTGCGACACGCACAAATGGGGATACGGACCCAAAGGCGCGTCGGTGGTTTTGTACCGGAGCCGCGCGCTACGCCGTTATCAGTATTTCTCGGTGACGGACTGGCCGGGCGGATTGTACGCGTCGCCGACCCTGGCCGGAAGCCGGTCGGCGGGTATTTCGGCGGCGACGTGGGCGGCCATGGTCGCTTTGGGCGAAGAGGGCTACCTGGAGACGGCGCGCCAGATCATGAATGTCGCGGATGCGATTCGGGAAGGCGCGTCGGCTATTCCTGAGATCAAGATCGCCGGCAAGCCGACCTTCTGTATCGCCTTCCTGTCCGACGTCGTCGACATTTATCACGTTAACGACTATCTCGCGGCGAAAGGCTGGCGGATGAACGGGCTGCAATCGCCTCCCGGTTTTCACTTCTGCATCACGCGTCCGCAGGCCGAGGCGGGTATTGCCGAGAGATTCCTGGCCGATTTGCGTGACGGCGTGGCCTACGCGAAAACGCCGCCTCCTCATCCGGCGCGCAGCGGCGCGATTTACGGCGGCGGACCTGGCGGTATCGATCCGGCGGTCATCAACGGCTACATGCTCGATCGTCTCGACGAGATGTACGCACTATGAACGTCGCCGAGCGTTTAGATTTTGCGTGCCTGCTGGCTCATCTGGCCGGCGAGGCGATTCTCCCGTACTTCCGGACCGGGGTCGCAGTGGAGAACAAAGGCGGAGCCTACTTCGATCCGGTTACAGCGGCGGATCGTGCGGCGGAGGAAGTGATCCGGCGGGAGTTGGCGCGCGTCTGTCCCGACGATGCGATCTACGGTGAAGAGCAGGGGCGGTCGGCTGGCACTTCGGGCATGACCTGGGTAATCGATCCGATCGACGGCACTCGCGCCTTCATTATCGGGCATGTCCATTGGGGGACACTGATCGCGCTGCACGATGGCCAGCGGCCGGTTGTCGGGGTCATGCATCAGCCGTTTGTGGGCGAGACGTTTGTCGGGTCGGACGATGGGGCGTACTGGATGCGGGGGGGCGAGAAGCGGGCGATGCGGACGCGCGCCTGCCAGCGGCTGGCCGATGCGGCCCTCTGCACGACCTTTATTGCCACGCCGGAAGAGCGTGCGGTATTCGATGCAATCGGCGCAAAGGCCAAGCTGGTACGCTTTGGCGGCGACTGCTACAACTACTGCCTGCTGGCGGCGGGTTTCATCGATGTGGTGATCGAGACGGGGCTCAAGGCGTACGACATCCAGGCGGTGGTTCCGATGATTGAAGCGGCGGGCGGTGTGATCACGAACTGGTCGGGCGGTTCTCCGTACGATGGCGGGCAGGTGATTGCCGTGGGCGATCGTCGGTTGCATCGCGAGTTGCTGGAGATGCTGTAATGCGTTCCCGCTGGCTGGCGCTGTTCGCGTTCCTGGGCGCGCTCGTTCTCACGCAGGTGTTCTGGTACAACTTCGCGCCGCTGATTTCATTGCTGGTTGGGAAGTACAAGATCAGCGAACTGACGGCCAGTTGGACGATTCTTGCGTTTCCGCTGGCGAGCCTGGTGTTTTCGGGGCACGCAGGAGCACTGATCGACCGTCGCGGCTATCGCTTTTCGGTGCTGGTTGGGCTCGTCCTGATGGGTGTTTCGGCGGCGCTGCGCATCTTCGACAGCTCCTTCTGGATGCTGCTGGCCGGACAAACTGGCATCGCGATTTCAGTTCCTTATATCGTGACGTGCATTTCGAAGCTGGTGGCCGATTGGTTTGACCCGCACGAGGAGGCGTTTTTCACGGGCATCTGCACGATCGGCATTTTCGTGGGGATGGCCGTGTCTCTGGCAGCATCGCCGTGGCTAGTGGAAGTTTTTCAATTTCGGGGCAGCATGATCGTGCTGGCCGCGGTCACGGTGGTGTGGACCGTCATCAGCGCGGCGACGCTCCGTGAGAACGAGCGAATTCTGCCCGCAGCCGCCTCGTCACAACCTCCGATGATGGCACTGCTGCGCGACCGAAACCTGATGGTGATCTTCGCGACCGCGTTTATTGGCCAGGGCTGCTTTAATGCACTGACCACATGGCTGGAAGTGATCTGGCACGACCGTGGGTTTTCGAGCGATGCCGCGGGTGTGGCGGGCGGATTGGTGATTGTCGGCGGCATTGTCGGGTCGCTGCTGATTCCGCCACTGCTGGACCGGTTCGACCGGCCGCGGTTGCTGCTGTGGATTTGCCTTGTTCCGAGCATCGTCCTGGTGAGCCCGTTCCTGTTTCCGGGGAGTCCGCGGCAGGGCTACATCTGGGGTGCGGTTTTGGGCGGGTTCTGGCTTCCTTCACTCGCGATCACGCTGACCGTCATCGAGCGAACCGCGCACAAGGAGCACTCCGGCGCGGCATCGGGGTTGTTCTGGACCATCGGCAACGCGGGTGTTCTGGGATTGACCGTTTTCTTCGAGGTTCTGAAGGAGGCGACCAACTGGCGGGCGGCGATTGGGGTCTTGGTGGGAATGCTGGCCTTGATGAACGCGTTGATTGTTCTGCTCCAGGTTCCGGAGCGCGAGCGGGAGGCTTCGCAGGAGGCCTGAGCCGAATGCTACTTCGTTTTCTCAGTAAGTTCGGCTGTCTGGATGCAGGATGGGCGGGTTAACAACCCGCCGCTGGAGTTTGGCCCTTTTTGACGTATTCTCGGCTAAGCATTGCAGTACAGTAGGGCACTGGAAAGAGAGGGCTTGAATTTCTGCGGCTTCGTGGTCGACAGTGCCTGTGATGCGAAGTCGGAGAAATTGGGGCCTACGCCAAGGCCACGTCCCCACACTTCTGCTCTGAGCTGATGAAGGAGACGCTGCGTGGATGTCCGCTGCGGCGTGGCGCGGGCCGAC
>Ga0209168_10000451_pt1 | contig 40545 bp, 30 predicted proteins | sample Coa_R1_FD_187156 | JGI IMG/M metagenome (GOLD analysis project Ga0209168, IMG submission 187156) | Surface soil microbial communities from Centralia Pennsylvania, which are recovering from an underground coalmine fire - Coalmine... | ecosystem: Environmental > Terrestrial > Soil > Unclassified ...
TCCGCCGCATGTTGGCTTAGAAACCGTGACGCTGACAGTGATCAAAATCACATTTGGGAGCTTCGGTGTGGGGGCCGAACTGATGGTGGTCCTGCTTCATTCGGAGCGGTGTGCGCTGGCCGGCGTTACGCCACTGTCATAAGATGCACAGTTACAGTAAGTTAAGGCCCGGTCCGAAATATCGATGCTTCCTTCTAAGCCTGTGGTTTTGCGATCGTAGACCTGCCGCATTCGACACCTACTGCACATCGTTACGGCCGGATCGGGGTACCAGTAATGTTAAATTAGGAACGGGTAGGTCCGATGATCCGGGGCGCGCCCTGCCGTGCCCGGCTGCATTGTGAAACGCATGCCTTTTTGGAACAAAATTCGTCTGCGCACCAAGTTCCTGCTCTCTCTTGTCGCGATTTCCACGAGCCTGACGGCGGCCGCGCTGCTGGTGGTCAGCTACGGCGTCCAGAAACGGGTGCGGGAAAACTTGCGCGCCGACCTGCACGATTCGCTCAACACGTACCAAAGTTTTGAAGCGCAACGCGAGGACTCCTTGACGCGTTCGGCTGCGCTGCTTGCCAATCTGCCAAATGTTCGCGCGCTGATGACCACCGAGGACGCCGCAACGATCAAGGACGCATCGGCGGATCTGTGGAAGCTGAGCGGCAGCGATTTGCTGGTCCTGGCGGATCGAACTGGAAACGTCACCGCGGTGCGCACCCGTGCGTCGGTGCTGGACTCCGCCACCGCGCAAGGCTTGCTGCGGCGCTCACTGGACCGCCGGGATTCGCAGAACTGGTGGTATGGCGGCGGGCATTTGTACGAAGTATGGATCCAACCGATTTACTTCGGATCGGCATCGCAGAATTTGATGCTGGGACTGCTGGTGGTGGGTCACGAAGTGGATGAGCGCGCTGCGAAGGACTTCGGCAGCATCGCGTCGAGCGAAGTGGCGTTTAACATTGACGGAACGCCGGTTGCCAGCACTCTGGACAGCGCTGATCGGGCGGAACTGGCGCAGAAGATCCGCCTCGGGCCTCAGACCCCTTCCGGCGCGGCGCAAGAGTTTCAATTGGGTTCGGAGCGCTATCTTGCCAGCACGGTGATTCTCTCACCCGAGGGTGAGCCCGTCGTATCGCTGACGGTGCTGAAGTCGTTCGACAAGGCCGCATCGTTTCTCAGTTCGTTGAACAAGTCGCTCATCGCTCTCGGGTTCATCAGCATTCCTCTGGGCGCCGTGCTGGTGTTCTGGATCTCGCATACGTATTTGAAACTCTTGACGCGCCTGGTGGGAGCGGCGCGCGCCCTTGGGCAGGGCGACTTTGAATATCCGTTGGAAACGCAGGGCGCGGATGAAGTCTCCGAAGTCACCGACGCTTTCGTCCGCATGCGTTCGAGCCTGCTGACCACGCAGCAGGAGCAGAAGCAGCTCGAAGAACGCCTGCGGCAGGCTTATAAAATGGAGGCCGTCGGCCGGTTGGCCGGAGGCGTTGCGCACGATTTCAATAATTTGCTGACCATCATCCGCGGCAACAGCGATCTGCTCAAGGACCGCCCGGGCGCCGACGCGTTTCACCAGCGGTGCGTGGAACAAATTCAAAAAGCTTCCGGCCGCGCGGTTTCCATGACTCGGCAGTTGCTGGCATTCAGCCGCATGCAGGTGCTCCAGCCGCGGCTGCTCGATCTGAACACCGTGGTGGCGGAGATGGGCAAGATGCTGCCGCGGCTGATCGGCGAGCACATCGAATTCTCATTTGCGCCGGAACCAAATCTTGCCACGGTGAAGGCCGATCCCGGGCAAATCGAGCAAGTCATTTTGAATCTCGCCGTGAACGCGCGCGACGCCATGCCCAGAGGCGGACGGCTCTCGATGCGCACCGCCAACATTACGGTCAGCGAAACCGAGGCCGCCAAACGCCCGCCGATGATCGCCGGGCGCTATTCTCTGCTTGCGGTCACCGACACGGGTCACGGCATGGACGAGGCCACCCGCGCGCACATCTTCGAGCCGTTCTTTACGACCAAGGAAGTGGGCAAAGGCACGGGCCTGGGTCTGGCCACCGTTTACGGCGTGGTGAAGCAGAGCGGCGGATTTATTTGGGTGGAGTCGATGCCCGGTGTGGGAACGACCTTTGAAATTTATCTTCCGCAGGCAGCCGGCAAAGCCGCGGGAGAAGAACCCGAAGAGAAGCCATCCGCAGCGGGTGGGACAGAAACAGTTCTGGTGGTCGAAGATGAAGCGGGCGTGCGCGAACTGGCCTGCCAATTCCTTCGCGTGAAGGGCTATAACGTGATCGAAGCGGAGGGCGGCCTGGATGCGCTGGCGGCTTCGCGCCGGCATCCCGGCGTGATTCACCTGCTTCTGAGCGACATGGTCATGCCCAAGATGAGCGGATGCGAACTGGCGGTGCAACTGAAGGCCACCCGGCCGGACATCCGTGTGGCGTTCATGTCCGGCTATTCTGAATTTTCCAGGGGCGATCTGGGCAAGGAGTTTCCCGACGCCCGGGTGCTGCAGAAGCCGTTTTCTCCGGCGTCACTGGTCGAGATTGTGCGCGAGACGCTGTTAGACCCGCAGTCGCCGAAGCCTGCGGCGGCGGCGCAGGATCGCGGCGTGCGCGTCACCTAGTTATTTCGATACATTCGTTTTACGCAGGGGCTTTTTGTACCTGGGCTCGGGCTATCGCGCCTTCTGGTATTAAGCTTGGGGGATCCAAGGAGGCAGACATGCAAGGCAAGCGCGTTCTTCAAACCTCTCTAAAAATTTCTGTCGCCGCCATGATTTTGTTGCTGGGCTCACGTGAGGCGCAGGGGCAAGACGCGCTTCGTGCCGTATCGTCCGGCGCGCCCTCCGCTGAGCCATCCGAGGCGCCCGCGGAAATTCGCGCGCTCGCGGGACTGGTTCGCGACTTGGAGTCGCAGGTGCAGACGCTCAACTCGCAGTTGGGCGACTTGCGGGCGCAGCAGGAACGCGCCAAAGCTGAGGCGCGGGAACTGCGCCACCAACTCGACCTCGTACGTGCGCAAGTTACGCCCGCGCCGAGCGAAACGCCGCTCCCGGTTTCTACCGTGGCCGCAAAAGAAATTACCCCGCAGCCTGCAAGCTCCTCGCCGAAGCCTGCGCAGGCGACAAACGTTGAAGACCGCCTGGGCAAATTGGAGGAAAGCCAGGAAGTGCTGGAAGGCAAAATCAACGACCAGTACCAGACCAAAGTCGAAAGCGGATCGAAATACCGGCTGCGCCTTTCCGGCATCGTCCTGCTGAACTTATTTGAAAATCGCGGCACCGTGGACAATGTAGATTATCCGGAAGTTGCGGAGTCCGCTCTGGACAATCCGCTGCACGCTTCCCCGGGAACTTTCGGAGGGTCGCTGCGGCAATCACAAATCCGGCTTCAGGCCTTTGGCCCGGACGTGGCAGGCGCGCGCACCAGTGCCGACGTGAATTTTGATTTTGCCGGGGGCCTCGCGGACGCGCCGAACGGCGACTGGATGGGCATCGTGCGGCTGCGAACGGCGACGGTTCGCTTCGACTGGACGAACACCTCGATCGTTGCCGGTCAGGACCGGCTGTTTTTCGTGCCGAACTCACCCTCTTCTCTCGCCGATCTGGCGATTCCCGATCTTTCCTACGCCGGTAATCTGTGGGCCTGGACGCCTCAAGTGCACATCGAGCACCGTTTCGTTCTCTCTGACGCGTCGAGTTTGCTTGTTCAGGGTGGAATTCTTGACAGCTTGTCGGGCGATGAGCCGCCCGATCATTTCGAACGGTACCCCACCTGGGGCGAGCAATCCGGTCAGCCGGCCTATGCCGTGCGAGTGGGCTGGACTCACCGGCTATTTGGGCAGGATTTCATTGTGGGAGCCGGCGGTTTCTACGGGCGCCAGAATTGGGGATTCGGCCGCAGCGTCGACGGCTGGGCCGCCACCACCGATCTGACGCTGCCTCTCGGCAAACGATTTGAGCTGACTGGCGCGTTTTACCGCGGGCGCGCCGTCGCGGGCCTGGGTGGTGGAATCGGAGAGAGTGTGCTTCTAAACGGTCCGTTCATAGATCCGGCCACCACATTCCGCGGATTGGATTCCATGGGCGGGTGGGCGCAATTGAAATTCAAGGTAAAATCCAATTTTGAGATCAACGGAGCGTTTGGCTCGGATAATCCTTTCGCCGGGGAATTACGGCTGTACAATGCCCACACGATTTATCCCGGATCGTATACGAGGAATCTGAGCCCACTCGTGAATTTCATTTACCAGATCCGCTCCGATATTCTGTTCTCCACGGAATACCGTTATTTTGATTCCACCGTGCTGGACAGCGGAGCGGTTTCCGCCCATCACATCAATCTTAGCCTGGGGTACATTTTCTAGTGGCGGGAAGAAAACATCTGCGAAGCCTTGCGATCCTGGCAGCCATGGGCTGCGGGGCATGTGTGTTGCTGGCGCAGAACTCCGTGCCGCCGGTCACCGTGAAGGTGGAGATCAGCAGTCCCCACGCGGAGAAAAAGGCCGGCGCGGCCAAAGAGCCCGCCGACTTGTCCAACATCGTGGTCTGGCTCGTGCCTCTCAACGGGGCTGCGGGACCGGCTTCGGGGGCCTCTTCCGGCCATGGTGCGCCGCAAATCGCGCAGATCAATAAGAGTTTTGATCCGCACGTGCTGGTCATCCAGACCGGGACGCCGGTGCAGTTCCCGAACAAGGATCCTTTTCTGCACAACGTCTTCTCCCTGTTCGACGGCAAACGGTTTGACCTGGGATTCTACGAGGCGGGATCCAGCAAGACCGTTCACTTTGACCGCGCCGGGGTCAGCTTTTTGTTTTGCAACATTCATCCGGAGATGAGCGGCGCGGTCATTGCCGTCGACACGCCTTTCTTTGGCACGTCCGACCGCAACGGACGCGTGAACATTGCCAACGTTCCCGACGGCAAGTACCAACTGAATGTCTGGTACGAGCGCAGCCTGCCGGAAGATCTGAAGGCTGCCACGAAAAACGTCACCATCTCCGAATCCTCAAGATTCCTGGACCCTGTTCGCGTCGTCGAAAATCCGAATTTCACCCTGGAGCACAAAAACAAATACGGCCAGGACTATATTCCTCCCGCGAACAACAGCCCTGCTTATAATCATCCGTGACGGGAAATTGCTTCGGCGAGAGCGGCAGGCTTACGCGCTTTCGTGCGACCCGCGATGGCTTTACTTTCTTCTTGAACGCGCGGGTTTTGCGGCACCGTTCTTGCGCGCTTCCCGTGAAGGCTTGCCCGTTTCTTCCACGCGGAACAGGCGCACCCGCGCGATGCGCGCGTTTTCCTTTACGTGCAGCTGGAACGCGCCGACCGTGACGAGCAGTTCCACCGGGTCCAGTTGCCCGCGGACAAACAGCGGCACGTGCCACGCCCCGGCGCGCAACAAGCGGTCTTCCGGCTCGATCAGCGCCATTTGATCCGGGGCCAGGCTCAGGGTTTCGTTGCACTCGACGAAATAACTCTCCCGGCTCAGATTCCACCAGCGGTATTTGTCCTCGAGACGCAGCGGAATCGGAGAAATTTCCAGGCGCCCCGCGGGAACGTACTCGCCGCCGCCGAAATCCAGCATTCCCGCCGGGTCGATGGCGTAGATTTTTCGCACCGTCAAATGCACGGAAAATCCGTGCACCTGATATTTCGCGTGAACGATTCCGGCAACGTGTTCGGAAGCTTCTTTTCCTGACAATAATTGCATGAGCGCGACTATAGCGAATCAAGCCGAGCGAGTCCACGATCCCCGCGCCGCCCTGCGGCGTAAAGAACAGCACCGGTAACGGCCTCAAAACATCAGTAACGTCGCGTAGGGAGTCGGCGCCGCAAGCGAGAGTAGTCTTTGTAGGGCACGGCTTCAGCCGTGCCGTAATATGCCAGCGATGGATGCGGCTTTAGCCGCTTGGCTCGTACGTATCACTGCAATCTTCTAGACGGTCTTGTCTTTGGAATAGCAGATCCGCTCCAAGTTGCATTCGACGCATTTCGGCTTGCGCGCCTGGCACACCCGCCGCCCGTGCCAGATCAGCTGGTGAGAGAACGCGATCCACTTCTCCTGAGGAATCACCCGCATCAGGTCCAATTCAATTTTCTTGGGATCGGAATTACGCGAGAGGTCCAGGCGGTTGGAGAGCCGCGTCACGTGCGTATCGACCACCACCCCGACGGCGATCCCGAACGCGGTGCCCAGAACCACGTTGGCCGTTTTTCGCGCCACTCCCGGCAGAGTCAGCAGCTGGTCCATGGTGCGCGGCACCTCGCCGCCGAATTCCTCCACGATTTTCTTGCTGGCGCCGATCACCGATTTGGTTTTGTTGCGGAAAAAGCCCGTGGGCCGGAGTTCCTGCTCGAGTTCCGCGGGATTGGCGTAAGCAAAATCCCTGGGCGTGCGATATTTCTGGTAAACCGTTTTGGTGACGCGGTTGACCGTCTCATCCGTGGATTGCGCCGACAGGATCGTGGAAATCAGCAACTGAAACGGGTTCTGGTGCACTAGCGCGCAAGTCGCGTTCGGATACGCCTCATCGAGCTTTTGCAGGATGGCGCTGACTCGCTCGGGATTGGTGCCCGGAGCCCGGCGATTCGCGGCGCCGGCCTTGGGCGGCGCGGTTTTTCGAGGGCGGCTGGCTGATTTCGATTTCTTTGAGGATTGAGTGGAAACCTTCTTGGCCGTCGTCTTTTTCTTTTTCATGGTTGGCTCTTTACCTGCAGCTCGCATGAGAATTTGGCGCCCGACTATAGCATACCGGCCGCTGGCTGGCTTCCACGTAGGACAGGCTTCAGCCTGTCTGGTTTAGATTTACGCCTGACGCTAATCAAAACCAGACAGGCTGAAGCCTGTCCTACGGTTGGACTATGTTGCGCTCAGTAGGAAGTCCAGCGCCTTGTGAAACGCCTTCCCGCGGTGGCTGTGCAGGTTCTTTTCTTCGCGCGAGATTTCCGCATATGTTTTTCCCAGCGCAGGGAAGAAAAAAATCGGATCATAGCCGAACCCTCCCGTGCCGCGCGGCTCATCGAGCAAAATCCCTTCCGCGGAGGCCGAAAAAATACCGCGCGTTTTTCCCGCTTCCGCGACCGCCACGACGCAGACGAATCGTGCCTTCCGATCCTCGCCCATCTTCCCGCGCATTTCCCCCAGCAATTTGCGAATGCGGTCGGCGTCCGAAGTACCCGGCCCGGCGTAGCGTGCCGAATGTATGCCGGGCGCGCCCCCCAGCGCCGGGACGACCAGGCCTGAGTCGTCGGCGACTACGATCCCCGCCGTGCCCCGGCCGTAATGCAGGACTTTCCCCGCTGCGTTTTCCGCAAAGGTCGGCCAAATTTCTTCAAACTCGGGCAGGGAATCGAAGTGGGGAAGGAAATCGAGTTGCACGCGCGCGCCGGCCGGCTCGGCCATGGCGCGATACTCGCGCAGCTTCCCCGGATTCGAGGAAGCCACGAACAATCGTAGAGGATTATCTGGCACGGACACGGAAATCGGTTTGCACCAGCGTGGATTGATACTCGGTCATGCGGCGGATTCCCGCGGCGGCCAGCGCTAGCAGGTCCTGCAACTCGGCGCCGCCGAACGGCTGCCCTTCGGCGGTGGCCTGCACTTCGACAAATTTTCCGTTGCCGGTCATCACCACGTTCATATCAACTTCGGCGCGGGAATCCTCCTCGTACGCGAGGTCCAGCAGCGCGACGCCGTCCACCACGCCCACGCTGGTGGCGGCCACCGAATCGTGCAGCGGCACGGACTTCAAAATGCCGGCCGCGACCATCCGCTCGAGCGCCAGCGTCAGCGCCACATAGGCGCCGGTGATGGACGCGGTGCGCGTTCCGCCATCCGCCTGAATCACGTCGCAATCGAGCCACACGGTGCGCTCGCCGAGCTTTTCCTGGTCCACAATCGCGCGCAGCGATCTCCCGATCAGCCGTTGAATTTCCAGCGTGCGGCCCGAAGGGCGCCCGCGCATCGATTCGCGCGCCGTGCGCTGCTCGGTGGCCCGGGGCAGCATCCCATACTCGCCCGTGACCCAGCCTTTTCCCTGGCCCTTGAGGAAGGATGGAACGCCGTCGTCCACCGTGGCCGTGCAAATCACCCGCGTGTTGCCGACCTCGATCAGCACGCTGCCTTCCGCGCTGGTAATGAAATCCGGCGTCATCTTGACCGGGCGAATCTGATCGTGCGCGCGTCCATCACTTCGCAAATTTCCTCCTCGTAACATGGCCCCGAGTTTGCCCGCACCTCAGGTCAGTGTCAATCGCAGAACGCACGCCGCGTTTCCAGGGCTGCCGAACGATTTTCCGCAGCAGAACGATCCGAATCATGCGCCCACCACCCATTGTGTCATTCTGAGCGAAGCGAAGAATCTCTCTTCGATTGCGCGCCGCCGATCACTGCCGCGACGTCACGCCCGCAGAGAGAGATTCTTCGCTTCGCTCAGAATGACAAAATAGGAACTCTTTCGCGGCATGACAGGCAGGCATCAAGAGCGATGACATCGCCATGAAAAATTGCTATTGTTCACCTTAGTTCCGGAGTCACCCAGTAAATATTGGACTAATTCGCAGAAGAGGTGTGAAAACCATGGCGAGACACGATGCATCGCGCCGCGACTTTCTGGTTCGCGCGGCGGTCAGCGCAGGGGCGGCTGCGGGCGCCGCGGCGGGTCTGGTGCCGGGCGCTATCGCGCAAAATCACGAAATGCCGATGGAGGGTGGTAGCGCGAGCGCGACCGCGCAGCATCCCAGCGGCAGCGAGCACGGGGCATTCTTCAATCACGCCGACGCCGCTACCATCGCGGCGTTCACCGAGCGCCTGATGCCCAGCGCTCCGGACAAGCCCGGCGCGCGCGACGCGGATGTACTGAACTATATCGATCTCGCGCTGGCTGGCGCTTACGCCGAGATGCAGGATTTTTATCGCCGCGGCCTGGCGTCGCTCGATGCGCATTGCCGCGCCGCTTACAAGGAATCGTTCGTGCACCTCACTCCGGAAAAGCAGGACGAAGTAATCACCGCGCTCGAAGCGGGCAACGCGACGGGATTCGAGTGGCCGTCCGCCCGGGAATTTTTCAGCATCCTGCGCACGCATACCATGGAGGGGATGTTTGCCGATCCGCTCTACGGCGGCAACCGCGATTTCGCCGGCTGGCGCCTAGTGGGCTTTCCCGGAGCGCAGGCAATTTTTTCGCCGAGCGATTTGCAAAGTAAGTCCGCGTTCGCGCGCGCGCCCATCGTTGGTTTGCAGCAGATTGCCAAATCCACAGTGGGGAAGGGGTAAGCCATGGCAATCGAAAAAACAGATGTCGTGATCGTGGGCGTCGGTGCGGTGGGCGGGATCCTCGCCGCCGAACTGGGCAAAGCGGGAATGAAAGTAATTGGACTGGAGCGCGGTCCGCGCCTGACGACGGCGGACTTCAACCCGCACGATGAGCTGCGATATTTTCAGCGGCAGGACTTGCGCCCTAACTGGAAGCACCAGCCGGTTACGTGGCGGCCGAACACCAGCGCAACCGCGCATCCGATGACCATCCTCAACTATGGTAACCAGGCCGGCGGCGGCACGGTTCACTACGGCACGCTCTCCTGGCGCATGCACGAAGACGATTTCCGCGCCCGCTCCCATACCATCGAGCGTTACGGCGCGTCGGCGATTCCAGAAGACTCCTCGCTGGCCGATTGGCCTCTGTCCTACGCCGAGCTCGAACCCTTTTACGATCAGGCTGAGTACGAGTTGGGCGTTTCCGGAAAAGCAGGGAACCTGGAAGGCCGCAAGATCGACGGCGGCAACATTTTTGAAGCACCGCGCAAGCGCGATTACCCGCTTCCTCCGTTGCTGGACGATCAGTCGGGCGTGCTGTTCGCCGAGGGAACGCGCAAGCTCGGCTACCACCCGTTCTCTTCGCCGCGCGCGATTCTTTCGCAGCCGTATCATGACCGCGCCAGTTGCACCTACTGCGGCTTCTGCCAATCCTTCGGCTGCCATGTTGGAGCAAAGTCCAGCATCCTGGTCACCAAGCTGCCAGAGGCCGACGCCACCGGCAACTTCAAGCTGCTGACGGGCACCATGTGCTACCACGTGAACACCGACAACAGCGGCCGCGCCACGGGCGTCTCCTATTACGGCCCGGACGGGTCGGACAACACCATCGAAGCGGAGATCGTGATCCTTTCGCCGTTCATTTATGACAACACGCGCCTGCTGATGCTTTCCAAGACCGCGAAATTTCCCAACGGCCTGGCAAATTCCAGCGGCCAACTGGGCAAACACGTCATGGCGCACATCATGGCCAAAGTGTTCGCCGCTTTCGACGACCGCTTCGTGAATATCTACATGGGTCCCAGCGCGCAGAAGCATACGATCGACGATTTCAACGCCGACAACTTTGACCACAAAGGTGCGGGATTCATTCGCGGCGCGCAGATTTCGGTGGCGCCCGCCGATCTGGAGGCCGGCCCCATCGGCACAGCCATGAGCATGGATCCGCCGCCGGGAACGCCGAAGTGGGGCGCGGCGTATCGCGATTTCATTGGAAAATACTTTTCGCGCTACGCGGCGATCAACGCGCAGACCGAGAACCTCGCCTACGCCGACCAGACCATCGATCTCGATCCCAATGTGCGCGACCAGTACGGGATGCCGGCGCCGCGCGTGACCTATGACTGGCGCCGTCCCAACGAGAAAGCCCGCGTCGAATTCCTGATGCAGAAGATGGAAGGCATCGGTCACGCCATGGGCGCGTCCAAAGTGTGGCGCGGCGCTCTCAGTCCGGGCGTTCCGGGCGCGCACCACGAAGGCGGCACGCGCATGGGCAACGATCCGAAGACATCCGTGGTGAATCGCTACGGGCAGACGTGGGACATTCCGAATCTCTTCGTGATCGGCAGTTCCACGTTTCCCTCCATGAGCGGCTTCAATCCAACGCTCACAATTCAGGCGCTAACCTACATGAGCGCCGACGCCATCGTGAAGCGCTACAAGAGCCGCCCCGGCCCGCTAGTGTAAGCAGTAGGACAGGCTTCAGCCTGTCAGGTTTAGATGGGAGCCGAGCAGAAGCCGAAACCAGGCAGGCGAAGTGCGTTTGTAATAGCACCCTCTTGAAACCGCCAGCGGCTAAAGCCGCGTTGAAACCGCGCCGCCAACGGCACGGCTGAAGCCGTGCCCTACAAAGATTAAAGATTAGAGAGTTGTGAGTTGGCAGTTCTCGTACAGGATTCAGAATATGTATGGGACTCGGCTTCTGTAGCGCCCGCCTTCAGTGCGGGCATTGCGGCGTACCGGGGATGCCCGCACTGAAGGCTGGCGCTACAGTGCCTGCAGAATTTCAGTTTTCAATCAGACTGTAAAGCCGGTCCTAAGGAGATTTCTTCTTCGGCGCTGGAGTTGGAGTTGAAGTTTGCTTCTGCACCGCCGGCGCCGCCGCGGGCGTTACCGCAGCTGCCGAAGTCACCGGGAAAAATCCATAGAGGTCCAGATGTCCCGCCAGCGTTTCCGCTTCCTGCCCGTGCACCAGAATTTTCAATTGCCGGATTCCGCTCACGTTCGCGCCAAGAGTTTGGGCGATGGACTGCACCGCCAGCTGTTCGCTTAGAATTCCCGACGGCATGGTCGACGCGATCTCATCGGAAAAATCCGCGATGGCCGTTCCGTCCGGCTGAATGTAAAAAGCCAGGAGGCTCGCTTCCGCGGGCAGCGTCCTTACTTTCGGATCGGGCGCGCGAGCGATCAGCGCGTTCAGCAACTGTTTCGATCGCTCCACCGGATTGGCTGAAAGCGGCAGTTGAATCGCGGTCGGCTCCAGCGCTGACGGCGATGACGATGAGAGCCAATACATCTGCGCCCGAACATTCACGTCGGTCGGCGTGGAGATGGGTTCCTGCATCACTTCGCGCCGCGCCTGCTCGTCGGTTTTCGGCGTGCTGCGAAGGCGCTCAACCGCCTGGCGCAAGCCGGGCACTGCCAGCAGTCCCAGCACCACCAGTGCCACGAGCGCAGCGATCGCGGTTTTCAGTCCCTTGGACACGGCGCTACTTGCCTCCCGCCTCGTAAATCGTTCGAAATGCGACCACCGCGCGCGCGATTCCATCGGCCAATCCCGGGCCCATCTGATCCAGCATCGCGCGGTTCGGCACGCTGACGCTCGAAATCTCAATCGCCACCGCCGGCGCTCCCACCGTTCTCAGTTGCCGCACCGGAGCTTCGAACGGAATTTCCGATGAGCCATGAAACCGCTGCGCCATTTGGATCTGGATCAGCTCGGCCAGCCGGCGGCTCTGATCGATGAACTTGAATTGCGCGCGATCCCACGGCAGAAGGCTTCCGCGCGGCGCGGAGGCGGAATTTTGCGGCAGGGCCATCTGCGACTGCGAGTACACACGCACCGTTCCGGGCTGGCCGGTGGACGAAACGTGCAGCGTAATGAAAACACCGCCACGCTGGGCATTCGCAATCCGGGAGCGGTCATCGAAAGACGGGTCTTCGTTGGCCTGCCGCGTGAGGATCACGTGCATTCCCTGCGCCTCGAGTGAAATCCGCGCCAGCCGGGCATAGCTCAGTACCAGTTCGCTCTCTGCCAGCCCTGACAGCCCGCGCGCGCCGGTGTCCGCGCCACCGTGGGCCGGGTCGAGAACCACGAGCACCAGGGATTTCTGCGGCGGAGGCGGTTGCTCCGCGCCGGGCTGCGCTGGATTGGTGGGTGTTTGCGGCGTAACGGGAACGGTGGATTGCTGTGCGGGCGGTGCCGGCGTTGTAGGGGTCTGCGTCGACTGGGCCGGCGCGGCAAAAACTTGCGCGACCGCGATCATCCAGATGAAAAGCAGGCCAATCGTTTTGCTGGGCACTCCCACGAGGATACCAGAATCGTACAAATCCTGAGAGACGCTCCACGCGAAATTGTGCTGGATGCGTGCCAGGAGAAAGAGTTCTGTCGTGCGCCGCAAAAGCTACAGGCGAGACGCCTGCGCATTGAGCCTTAGACTTTACTTAGATTTTCCTTAGGCCATTTATGTTCGGAATTTGCCAGTATGGTAGGGCAACCGATTGCGGAGTCCAATCATGAATCGGAGATGAAAACCGACCAAGGATCTCGCCCCTTCCCATGTCAAACTTGAAAAAGATTCTGCGTTTGATCAGCTGCGCCCTGGCGATCTTGGCTTTAGCCGCCAGCATTGCCTTGCTTGTTTCTGATGCCCGGGCCCGCGCCCTGCCAAAAGTCTGGGCGGTGGCGATTTCCGCCGCGCCGTTACTCCTTGTGGGCATCTCATTCTTGTTTGTCCAACCGCTTCTGCGCCCGCGGCGGTTAGAATTGCTGAAGAACGTGCTGCTCGCGACGACGTTCCTGCTTTGGGGGGCGGTTCAACTGATGCCGCAAAACGCGTTGGCGATGCGCCTCGGCAATCTTGTGATCGCGCTATATGTTCTGGATCTGGCGTGGATGACTCTGGGCTCGGCGATTGCTCCCGCACAAGACTGAAGTCCGGATGGCGGGATCGAGGCGTGTGGACGCGATGGATTTCGATTTCCATGGGGTGAGGGAATGGGCGCAAATGAGACACTCTTCACGACGAATCTGGCGGCGGGGATTGGCAAGCATCCGATCCCGACGTTCGAGAATGGCGTTGCGCACACCGGCCAGCGCGGGGCGATTGGCGAGCACGTCCACCGCGCCCTGTCACTGAAGCCGCGCGGAGGAATCGGCAAGGACGGACTCGTGGTGTGCAACGTGTCTGCCAGGCTGCGCGTGGAGTTGCTGGCCCGGCCGATTCATCCGTGGGATCGCCACCGGCCCAAGCACGAACGCAGCGAATTGTTCGTTCAGCAATGCCTCGAAGACGTCAGTATCGCCATCCCGAAACTTTTTCTGAACATGCCGGAAATTGCCGAGATCGACGTCACCGTGCTGGAGCCGCGCACCAGGCGCGCCATCATCGCCGGCACCGTGAATCGCGGCGACGCCCTCATGCCCAACGGTCTGCCGCCCGGGATGAAAGTCCGCGCCATGGGACTGGACTACGGACGGACCAACTCCGGCTTTGAAACGCTCGAAAACAATTCCGCAAGCGCAGTGAAGTGAAATCGAGCGGCGCTAAGAGTAGTAACGCACGATCCATTCGGCGACGCAGCACGGCTTTGCGCCGCCCTCCGCCTCGGTCGTGATTTCAAAGACCGCCTGGACGCTGCCCGATACTGCTTCGCACGATTGCAAACGAATGCGCGCGCGAATATTTTCCCCGGCGCGAACGGGCGCCGGAAAACGCACGCGGTTCAGGCCGTAGTTGATGGTCTGCCGGACTTCGCGCGGCAACTCGATCGCCTCACTAAGGAAATGGCTCAACAGAGATAGCGTCAGAAAACCGTGGGCGATGGTCGCGCCGTAGGGTGATTCACGTTTCGCGCGTTCGGGATCGATGTGGATCCACTGGCGATCGCCGGTGGCGTCGGCGAATTGCTGGATGCGCTCCTGCGTGACGCGCAGCCACGGAGTTACCGCGATTTCACGGCCGATGAATTCATTCAGGGATTGCAGAGACTTCAAAGCTAGAGGCGGCATGTGATGTTGAGGAGTTTCGTTGCGCAGACTTCAGTCCGGGGAGTTTCGCCTGCTTCTGGACGAACCCCCGCAGACTGAAGTCTGCTCCACTGGAGTTCCGCGCTACTTGCCGGGCTTCAACTCCGCGTACACCTGGGCAACGAAGCGGTCGGCCATCTTATCGCCATTCGGCGCTGCCGGCAGAACTCCGGCGTCAAATGACGAAGTTGGGTGAGCGGCCACTACGTCGTCGGAAGACTTGCCTTCCTTCATCAGCTTGGCGACCTGATTGCGCACGCCGATGATCATGTCGCGATGCGCCATCACCGCAGCGCGGTCAACCGTCGCGCCGTGGCCCGGAATAATTTTCGTGTTCGGCCCCGCGAGGGCAACGATCTCGCCGAGGCCTTCAATCATTCCTTCCAGGCTGCCGCCATTCACCCGGTCGATGTTCGGGTAGCCGATGGAGCGGTAGAAATCTCCGGTCATGAGGATGTCGTCGTTGTGAAAATACACCATGGTGTCGCCGTCGGTGTGCGCCTTGCGGATGGGAATCAAGTCAATCGTTTCGCCATCCATGTGAAACGTGACTTTATTTTCATAGGTGATCACTGGAAGCGCGGCGTCCGGAGCGCCCGGTGTGGCCTGGCCGTTGGGGCCGGGAGCCGGGTTGATCAGGCGATCGCGCAATTCATCGCGCGCGAGAATCGTCGCGCCCAGCTTGGCCATGTTGGCGTTGCCGCCGGTGTGATCGCCGTGCACGTGCGTGTTGACCACGAAGCGGATCGGGTTCGGTGAAATTTTCTTGATCTCCGCGACGATGCGGTCCGTCAGCGGCGCGAATTGCGTGTCCACCATGAACGTTCCCTGCGGGCCGACCAGCACGCCGATCGTTCCGCCGCGGCCGTCCACCGTGTAGAAGTTGTCGGTAATCTTGTTGGACTTCACAACCGTCTTGCTGTCGTCGACGGGCGCCTGGGCGCGCGCCGAGGCCGCCGCGAAGAGCGAGACGATGGCCAGCGCCGCCGGCACTGCCAGGGCGCGTCGAACCGCTCCCCTTGGAATCAATGAAAGTTTCATTGGCGTTTGCTCCTGATAAAATATGCGATTTTGACTTGGGTTACTGCGGGAGAGTATATACCAAACATGCTTTTCGCAAATGTCCGGCTCAGGAATTCATCCGCCTGCCTGGAGGCTCCAATGAAATTCGCTAGACCGCTTGTTGTGACCGTCTTGTTGGCGCTGCTAGCCTTGCCGGCATTCGCTCAATCGGGGCCCAGTGTCCCGGCCCTTCCGTTTGAGTCCGTGCCCAATCCGCTGAAATATTCGATCGATCAGAATTTGGGCGAAGTCCTGAGCGTGGCGGTCAATTCCAAGGGCCACATCATCGTCCTCAATCATCCCGGCACGGCGACGGCCGGCCCGGTCTACGGAAACGCCACGACGCAGATTCTTGAATTCGACGCGGACGGAAAATTTGTGCGCGAACTGGGCCGCGGCGTTTACGGCCTCGCTTACGCGCATTCGGTGCGCTTCGACAAGTATGACAACCTGTGGGTGGTGGACAAAGCGGCCATGTCGGTCGTCAAGTTCAATCCCGCCGGATATGTGCTGATGAATCTGGGGCGCCGCGACGAAGGGCCGGACCAGCCGCGCTACCGCCACGCGGACCCGCCGCCCACGCCGGTGGACGGCTACTTCAACGGCTCAACTGACGTAACCTGGGACAAGGACGACAACATCTATGTGGGCGACGGCTATTTCAATTCGCGCATCGCCAAATTCGACAAGCACGGCAACTGGATCAAGCAGTGGGGCGGTCCCGGAACGGGCGGCGAGCACGCCAACGAAAATCCGGGCCAGATCAAGAATCCCCACAACATCGGCATCGATCGCGACAGCAACGTGTACGTTGCTGACCGCGGCAACCGCCGAATTCAGGTGTTTGACCTCGACGGAAATTTCAAAAAGTTCATCTTCCTGAACGTGCCCTACGACAAGATGCGCCATCCCGTCCTCGGCGATTTGCCAGCGAACCGCCCGGACGAAACGGCGCCCTGGACCATCTGCATCACCAACACCACACCGCAATATCTGTTCACCACGGACGCCGAACCCGGGCGGCTCTACAAGCTTCAGTTGCCGGAAGGGAAAATCCTGGGGATGTGGGGCGAGTCCGGCCACGAGCTGGGCCAACTGAATTGGGCCCATGGCCTTGCCTGCCCGTCGGACGATGTGATCTACATCGCGGACATGAACAACTGGCGCGTGCAAAAGCTGGTGGCGAAGAAGAAGTAGCACTGCGACTTTTCGCTCTGCGGGTTTTGCAAACGTAGCGGCGCCGCTGGCTGTGCGGCCAAAAGCAAAGCGCCCTGGGTTCCGAAGAACCCAGGGCGCTTTTTCATCTCAACCAGCGGTACGTTAGTTTCCGATTTCGAGGATCACGAACGATCCCGCAATTGGAGTGGGGCGCGGGCGCGGATTGTCCGGCGTGGGCGCGGCCGCGGGCTTGAAGTCCGCGGTGACGGTATAGACGCGGTGCGTCTTGGGATCCAGCGACATCGTGCGCGTGCCGACTTGCGTGTTGATGTTCCCGACGACGGTGTACTTATCCGCGGAATCCTGGTGGATGACGGAAACAAAGCCGTCGCGGCAGGACGCGAACGCCATGCCCGTGCCGGGATCGTAGCCGTTGCCGTCCGGATCGCCGCCGATTGGCGGGGAAGCAACCACCTTGCCGTTATCGGAGTTCACCACGACCATGACCTTGTCGCAGGCCACGAAAATGCGGTGGTGCGCTTCATCGTACGCCGCCGCGGACGGCCCTTCGCAGGGCGCGAGCGGATAGGAGCCCTTCACGGCGTAGGTATTGACATCGAATTCCTCGATGGTGCTCTTGTCTTCCAGGTTCACCCACATGTTGCCCTTGCCGTCGCTGATCGCTTCTTCCGGCTTGCCCTTCAGGTCCACGCGGCCGATCACTTTGTCGGTCTTGGCGTCGATGACGGTGGAATCCATGCTCTTGCCATTGAAGGTGAAGATCTTCTTCGAGGCCGCATCGTAGCGGATGGAGTCAGGGTTCTTGCCCGGAATGGGGATGACCGTGGTGGCCTTCATCGTGTTCAGGTCAATGACGGAAACCGTGTTGGCGTCACCGTTGCTTGAGAAGGCCTTGCCGAGGTCCTTCGCCAGGGCAATGCCATGGGAGTTCGTGGAATTGGCAATCTGAATGTCGCCGATCACCTTTCCGCTGGTAACGTCCACAATCTGGAAGTGCGATCCGCGGGCGATGTACAGGCGGTGTGTGTCCGGATCCATGTAGAGATAATCCCACCCGCCGTCCCCGCCCACCTGCATTCTCTTAATCACGTGGTAGCCGCCCGCCTGCGGCGCGGCGTAAACCACCATGCCTGCAATCAACGCCAGAACGAGCATCGGGCTGATCCGGCGCAACCATCCTGCCAACTGTTGTAGTGACATGCGAAGCATCTCCTTATCGTGTCTTTCGAGCAGAGAGTTTAGTGCTTGGTTCGTAATCCTGGTTCACAACGATCCTGATCCCCAACCTTCCGAATGCCCAACATTCCTGATGAGTGATACGTTCCGCCGCCACGCTAAATTTCGCGGCCGCGCCGGAATTTATCGGACTGTGACCGGTTCCGCAGCCACTGCGGCTTCCTTGTCACGCGTCAGGTAGTACTGGATCGCCGGCGTAATGATCAGCGACAACACCATCGAGATCAGGATTCCGCCGATGACGGCGATGGCCAGCGGCTGCAACATCTGCGAACCCGCTCCGATCGCTAGCGACAAAGGTAGCATACCCGCCACGGCGGCCATAGCCGTCATGACAATGGGCCGCAACCGGCGGCGTCCCGCTTGAATCATGGCCTCCTCGGCGGGGAATCCCACCGAGCGGAACTTCTGGTTGGCGTCCAGCAGCAAAATTCCGTTCTTGGCCACGATGCCCAGCACCATGATCAAGCCCATGAACGATGCCACGTTAAAGTCGGTGCGCGTGATGTACAGCGCGAAGAACACGCCCGACGTCGACAGCACCGCCGAGGAAAGAATCGCCAGCGGCGCGGAGAACGAACGGAACTCGAACAGCAGCACCAGGAAGATCAGGACCAGAGCCAGCAACAGCACCGTGACCAGATCGCTGAACGATTTCTGCTGCTCCTTATACGTGCCCCCATACGCCACGCGAATGGATGGAGGAAGGTGCAGATCGTTTACCGCTTTCTGCACCGCGGCGATTCCGCGGCCCAGGTCGATGCCTTCCAGGCGCGCCGTGACTTCCTTTTCCGTCTGCAGGTTGTCACGCAGAATTTCGGTCTGCCCCGGCACTTCGGTGAACGTGGAGATCGAACCGAGCGTGGCCGCCCCACCGTTGGCGTTGACGATGACCGTGTTGTTCATCGCCTCGAGTGAGTTGCGGCTGGTGGACGGGTAGCGCACCCTCAGCGTGTAGGGCTTGTCGTCGATGATCATGGGCGCAGTGGCTGGTTCGCCATCCACGATGGCAGATGCGATGGTGGTGAGCTGGTCCGTGGTGAACCCGCCTTTTGCCGCGGCCGCCGGATTCACGGTAAAGACCACCGCCGGTCCGCTGGTGGTGTTCTCGATTCCGTCCTCGATGTCCACCACCGGTTTCTTGTAATTCACCTGGATGCGGTCCAGGGCATCCGCGACGCGGGGCGCCCAGGCCAGGAGCTCGTCGGTCGATGGTGAAAACAACTGCACCACCACCGGCTGGGGAGCGCCGGTAAGGTCGGAAATCATGTCCTGCAGAACCTGCGTGAATTCGACGTCCAGGGCCGGTTCCTGCGTGGTGACCTTGCCGCGAACCTCGTTGATGATGTCGTCGATGCCGCGGCTGCGCTTGTCCTTCAGCTTCACCGCGATGTCGCCGGTATTGGGTTCGGTGACCGCCGCAAGCCCCAGTTGCAAGCCGGTGCGCCGCGAGGTGTTCTCCACCTCGGGAACCTGCTTGATGATGTTTTCCACGTGCGTCAGAACGCGGTTGGTTTCCTGCAATGAACTCCCGGCGGGCATCACGTAATCCAGAATGAAGCCGCCCTCATCCATGTGCGGGAGCAAGTCGCTGCCGAGCTGCGTGAAGCAGAGGTACGAGACGGCAATCAGGATCGCGCAAAGTCCGCCCAGCCAGATGGGGTGCTCCAGGGCGCGCCGCAGCCAGCGTTCGTAGAACACGATGATTTTCTCGAACAAACCGCCGCGAAGCGATTCCTCTTCAGCCTCCATCATTCGCTTCATGCGTTCGCGTTCCGCGGTTTCCGGATCGAGGGCCGCATGCTCTGCGACAGAAGAGGCAGATTCTGGAGCGTCCGGCTGGCCGCGGCGGATCAGGTATACGCCGAGGTTGGTGGACCAGGTCAGCGCAAGTCCGAGGGAAGTGAGCAACGAAACGCTCATGGCAATTGCCAGCGCTCGGAAGAATGTGCCGGTCACTCCGGTGATGGAGATCAGCGGGAGAAACACGACGATGGGAGTCAGCGTCGAGCCGATCAACGGAACGGTCAGTTCGCGGAGCGCGCTGTTCACCGCTTCCAAGCGGCCTTCGCCGCCGTCACGGTGCAGCACGATGTTTTCAACCACTACGATGGCGTCGTCGATCACCAATCCGCCCGCCGCCGCAAGGCCGCCAAGGGTCATCATGTTGAAGCTCTGCCCAAGGACCTTCATGGCGATGAACGTCACGAAGATGGCCACGGGGATCACCAGGCCGGTCATCAGGGCCGTGCCCACGTCGCGCAGGAACAGCCAGATGATGAATCCGGCGAGCAACAAGCCGATGATGATGGCGTCGCGCACGCTTCCAATCGATTCGCGCACGATGTTGGATTGGTCGTAGAACGTGTTCAATTCGACGCCTGCGGGAAGCTTGGCCCGGATCGCTTCAATTTCCTGATGGGCCAGGTTGGCGACTTCCACGGTGTTGCTTTCCGGCTGGCGGCTGATGCTCAGTAGGACGGCGGGTTTTCCGTTGGCCGTTACCACCGTGTAGTTCGGCGCCGAGGAAGCCGATACCGTGCCCACATCACGCACCCGAACCGGCGCGTCGCCGACGTTCTTGATAACCATGTTGCCGATGTCGTCGACGTTGTGCACCTGGGAATCGACCAGACCGAGAAACAGCTGGTGGTTGCGGCTCAGCAGGCCCGGCGAATCCACGATGTTGGTTTTGTTGGCGGCGTCCAGAATGTCCTGCACCGTCACGTGAGCGCGCAGCATCTTGGACGGATCCGGAATGATCTGAAACTCCGGCGTCTGTCCTCCCTGGACCAGAACGGTGGCCACACCGTTCAGGCGGTTCAGGCGCGGCTTCATATCGTACGTGGCGATTTCCCACAGCTGCGTTTGCGGAACCTTGTCCGACGTGAGGCTGTAACCCAGAATCGGGAAGCTGGCGAAATCGAGGCGGTGCGTTTCAATCGCCGCAGTCGAAGGAAGGGTGCTCTGGACGCGCGCGATTTCGGAGTTCACCAGCTGGAGCGTGGTGATCATGTCCACGTTCCAGTTGAAGGAAAGATCGATTTCCGCCGATCCGCGGCTCGTCGTCGAGCGCACATCCTCGAGACCGGGCACGCTGTTCACGGCATTTTCCAGCGGCCGGGTGATGGTGACCTCCATCTGATCGATGGGCATCACACCGTTGTCCACACCCACGATGATGCGCGGGAAGTTGGTGGCCGGAAACACGGCGATGGGCAGAGACAGCGCCTCGTAAACACCGACAACCGCCAGCGTCAGGATCAAAAAGATGATGGACTTGGAGTGCCGGGCGAACCAGTAGCGGGACTCCGGTGCAGCGGAATGACTGGGCGTCTTAGATGACATGGCTTTTTACCTGTCGCAAAGTCGTAATTGAAAAACCGGGAACAAGAGCCGCACGGTCCGCGGCCATGGCTTCAAATCTGCGTCGGTGATCCATGTGAGGGTGCCTGTCCATTACTCGTCCTCATCCTCATCCGGCATCTTGGGCGCCTGGACCTGAATCTTGGTTTTGGCCAGAACGGGATCGTCTTCATTCGCCAGTTCGAACGCGCCCACGGTAACCACGCGTTCTCCGCCGGCCAATCCGTCGGTGACTTGCACGGTCTTCAATTCGTCGTCGCGGATGCCGACTTTCACCTTCTTCTTGCTCGGCGCGTTATCGCTGTCCAGAACGATGACGCTGTTGACCCCGTCTGGCGAAGTCAGCAAAGCGGCTTGCGGAATCACCACGGCGTCGGCGACGGTTTGCGCGACCATGGAAACATGGACGCTCGATCCCGGCCGCAGGCTCCCCTTTGGATTGGGGGCCTGGACCCAGACTTCGACGGTGGTGCTGTTGGCATCCACCGCGGGACTTACCAGGCTCACTTTGCCCTTCACGTGGACCGGCTGGCCGGGAACGGAAATCGTCGCCGGATCGCCCACTTTAAGACTCGCGGCCTCGGTTTGCGCGATGTGCGCGCGGGCCACGATCTGGTTCAGGTCCATCACTGTGATTACCGGAGTGCCGGCGGCCGGCGTTTCTCCGGGATAGTAAGGACGATCGGTAACAACGCCGTCGATGGGACTGGTGATCTTCGTGTAGCCCAATGTGGCGTCAGCGTTAGCCGTGTCGCCCTTGGCGGCGTTCAATGCGCCTTGCGCCACCTTCAGGTCATACTGGTTCTGGGTCAGCTCAAAGGTGTTCTTTGCGGTACTGAGCGCCACGTTCGCGTCATCCAAATCCTTTGCGGAGACGGCGCCCTCCTTGTACAGGGCGGCGCGGCCGTCGTAGAACTTCTGCGCCGAATCCAGTGATTGCTTAGCGAACTTCAGATCCTGTCCGCTCTTCTGCAACTGCATCTGGTAGGTGGCCTCGGCTTGCGACAGACCGCCCTTGCTTTTCATGGCGGCCCCGGCGAGGTCGGTGTCCTCAAGCTCTCCGAGCAACTGTCCGGCCTTCACGTGGCTGCCCTTGTCCACGTACCACTTCTTCACGGACGAAGCGACCTTCGGCACGATGGCGGCCTGGTCGCGCGGATATAGAACCGCGTCGGTAACGATCTTGCGTTGGATGGGTCCCTTGTCCGCGGCATCCACCTGCACGGTAACCGTTGGCGAAGCTTCCACCTCCGGTTTCGCTCCGCAGCCCGCCAACAAGACTCCTGCGGACAGCAGAACCACCACAGTACGGGCCAGGCGGCCCTTTTCTATTTCTTGCATCGAGGGAAATTGCATCGATTCGCTCCAATTCCTTTGCTGGCTGATATATGTTCGAACGTTCAGAAATCAGAAAGGTCCCGTAAATGTCTGCAGCGTCGCGATCAGCGTGCGATAGCGAACTTGCGCATCGGCGTACGCGTTTCGCGCGGTGACCAGCGTCGTTTCGGAATCCACGACGTCCGACGCCGGAGCGGCTCCGCCCTGATACCGCAGCGTCGTCAGGCGCAAGCTTTCTGTTGCCAGGTCCGCGGTGCGCCGCGCTTCCTCCAACGCTCCCCGGGCGATCAGCGCTTCGTCGTAGGTGGCATACAGTTCGCTGATGTCGGTTCGCTTGGCCAGGTTCAAGGCTGCCTTCGCCGATTCCTGTTTATATTCCGCCTGGTGCAGTTTGCTGCGCAAGGTTCCCCAGTCCCATACCGGCACGGTTAGCGCGGCCGTGAGGAAGTAGCCGAGGTTGGGGAGCACGCCCGCTTCCGGGAACGAAGCCCGGGCGCAGTTCAGAGCAAAGCAATTCGCTTCGATGCCGTAGTCCGTTTCGATCGTCAATGTGGGAAGGAATGCGGTCTTCGCCATCTTGACGTCCAACTCGGCCTGTCGCATCGTCTCCATCGCCACGCGGATATCGGGATTCTGCTTTTCGGCCATTTCCTGGACTTCCGGAAATGCCGGAAGCGCCGGCGCGGAGTCCAGATCATCCACCACCGTGAAGTTCTCATTGAAATCGGGGAAGAGAATTACTGCCAGGCCCAGGCGGGTGTCTTCCATGGAAAAACGCGACTCGTCAAACGCCTGCTTCTGGATTCGATACTGGATTTCCGCTTTCAGAGCGTCGCTGTGCGGCGCCTGTCCCTGGTGCTCCAGATCCTGGGTAATGTCCATGAAATGCTTGGCCTGATCGAGTCCGGCTTGCGCGGTCGCGTACTTCCGCTGCGCCACCACCATGGCGTAGTAGTTCTTGGTGACGGTCACCACCAGGCCGCGGCGGGCAATTTCCGCCTTGGCGTTGGAGAGCGCTTCCGTGGCTTTTGCTTTGGTATAAGCGGTTCCCATCAGTAAGGCCGGTGAGAGATCCTGGTGCAGCACGCCCCAGGCGCGGTACACGTGAATACCGTCATTGGTAACGAAACGTCCGTCGGAAACTCTTCCGCCGTTTCCCTGTGTACCCAAGTATTGAGTCGTGGCCGTGATTTCCGGCAGCATCGCGTTGCGGGCTTGAATTCGGTCCTCATGAGCGCTGCGCGCATCGGACAAGGCTCCGAGCAGCGTTGTATCAAGCTTTCGCGCGCGCTCCAGCGCATCCTGCAGAGTTACGGTGACCGGCGGCGTGCTCTGGTTTGGCCCTTGAAGTTGGACGTCTGGTTTCAGGAGTTGGACGTCAGATTCTCCAGCGGGCGCCGGAGAAGCTTCCTGCGCCGCAGTTTTGGAAATTGGGAGGAGCAGCGCAGCGGACAACCCCAGCGCCAAAAGTGAACAGCGCCGAATGGAGTTAGATGTTCCGTTAGAGCAGACGCCACGCCTAGCGCCAGGAAAAGCACCACCGCGAAGACCGAATGAATGACCCATGAACTCCATCTCCTCCCGTTCCCGGCCGCTGCGAATTGCTGGCCACGCCGGAGCAAAACTTCATCGCCTGCTTGGCGAAAGCAGAATTAAACCGCACTCCATTAGCCCGTGATGAGCAGACGGGTGAAGCATAGCAACTTCACATGAAAATTATCTGAATGAATTTTCCGTGAAAAGCTTCGGTCGTCTACCGCACCGAAGAAAGTTGCCGCCCCATTCCCCGGACGCGCTTCCACACCCAGTGGAACGCCGCGCGAACACAGGGAGCCCGTCGGGACCCCGCAGCCGCGGGATTATTGCAGAGCTATGCGCTGCTTTACAAGGAAAAATGCGTGCGCGGCGGGTAAGCCAATTGCGTGAAAATGCGAGTCATACCGAAGGAACAAAAGTAGAACAGGTTTCAGACTGCGGAAAAACTCACAACTGTCATCCCGAACGGCTGGGCGTGCCCGAGGGATCTGCTTTTGCCTCAGTTGTGCGGAAAAGCAGATCACAGTTTTTTTTGCACTCTGTTCAGCCTGCGAGAATTCATCCGTGCATCAACTGCTCACCGATTCGAGAGAGCGGCCCGCGCGCGTAGTCAACCGGATTTTCGGCAGGCTTCCCGAAGGATGGCGAATTGATCGGGCGGGGCTCTCCTACGCGACAGTACGGCGGGAACACGGCGGCACGCGCAACAGCGGGCGGTCCGAGGCCCGCTGCGCGCGCGCGGCGCCGCTAATCGCGAGAGTCGTTGTGTACTACCCGTTCGTCGATTTCGCTGAAGCGGAGCGCAGGACTTCCTGGCGCCGCTTCAAGAGGCCTGTTTCTTGGTCGTGGCCGCCGCCTTGGGCTCCACGGTTTGCAGCGCCTGGCGCGCCTGCTTCAAGTGGTCTTCGAGAGTCGGAAGTGTTTCCGATGCGAACTTCTTGAGCGTGGCGTCCTTGCCGTCATTGGCTTCGCGGCGGAACGCCGCGATGTCGGCTTCGTGATCCCGGACCATGTCCCTGGCGTAGGCTCGGTCGAACTCCGCTCCCGAAAGCTTGGAGAGGCTCACGTACGTGGCCTGGTCGCGGGCGTCCATCTGGGTGGTTGGAATCGTGACGTTGTCTTTTGTTGCGGCGGCTTGCAGATCGCCGTCCGCCTTGGTGTGGTCGTTGACCATGCGCTGGCCGAGGTCCTTGACGGCCTGGTTGGAGCCGCGGTCCTCCGCCAATTCGCCGAGCCGGACTTCGGCGTTGCCACCTTCGGCTGCGGCTTTGGCGAACTGCGTGTCGGTCAAGGTGGAGGTGGTGCTGGTTTTGGCCGTGGATTTTGCGGCTTTGGAAGGCGTGGCGGCGCCGGCGGAAACTGCGGCCAGGCCGGCCCAGGTGAAAACGCCGGTCATGAGAAGGGCGGTATGGTTCCACTGCTTGGTCATAGGTGCAATCCTCCTGCGGGTTTAGCGGTATGAATGAAGTAATTGGAAAACTGGGAAGCTGGCAGGTCAGGGCTGATCATGTCTGCCTCACTGGCGGACACGCCCTTGCACTTTTATATCGTAACGCGATATAGTTGTCAAGCGCGGCAAGTCAATGATAGGAGCCGCGCAGCTTCAAGTGCATCGTGTAGCGATATATATTTCCTCTTACGGTCCAGGGTCGCTACCGCGAAGCCACGCCTTGAAAAGGAGAAGTGGATCATGAACACCAAAATCCCCCTGCATCTCCCGCTGGCCGCGGCGGTCCTCGCGGCGCTCTGCATCGCTCCCGCGTTCGCCCAGGGCGGGACGTCCACCGGAAAATTGAAGATCAGCGTCACTCCCAAGCAGGCCTACGTGTTTGTGGACGGCAAAGCGATTCGCGACGGCAGCCAGACGATGGAGCTGACCGCCGGCCACCACGCCATCGGCGTCGACAACTACGGCTACACGCCCCAGACCAAGGATGTGGACATCACCGCGGGCCAGACGCAGGACCTGAACGTCACGCTTCAAGCCTCCGGCGATAAAGTCAACGGGCCGTTCGGCGACATCGAACTGAAGGGCCACCCGCGCGCGGCTGTGTTGCTGAATGGCACGACGCCGAACTACTTCGTCGGCCATGTCGACGAATTCGACAACAATTTTCTGTGGCATCAATGGTTGCTGGTAAAGCCCGGCACCTACCAGCTTACGGCCACCGAAAAGGGACAAACCGTTTGGTCCGGCCCCGTTGCGGTGAAAGCCGGCGAGCGGGTCATCGTCGACTTGAATCACAACGGCGCGACCCGCAGTAAAAACTTTCCGCGTGGCCTGAAGCTAGGTCCCCAACCGCGATTCGAAGCAGGTGTGGCGAGCGCGCAGGTACCCATTGCGCCCGTAACGGCCAAGCTTTCGGCACAGGCCAGCCAGGTCAGCTGCGGGCAAGGCACCGAGCTCAGCTGGAACTCCTCCGACGCCGTGGATACCGAGATTTCGAATTTGGGCAAAGTCGGCGCCAGCGGCCAGCAAGGCGTCAGCCCCACGCACCCAACCACGTATCAACTGACCGCCAAGGGACCCGGCGGCACGGCGGAGCAAACGGTCGCGGTCGGTGTTGACGCGCAGCCCACCGCAACCCTGGCCCTGAGCCAACCGCAGTTGCGCTATCACAAGATCGGCGACAAGGTTGTGGAGCAGGATTCAGCGAGGTTGAACTGGTCAGCTTCGAACGCCACTCAAGTGACCATTCAACCGCTCGGCAGCGTCGCCGCCAGCGGCAGCAGCACCGTGCAAGCCTCGCCGGATCGAACCGCCACTGGCCCTGTCGACCGCGAAGTGACTTACACGCTCCATGCGAGCAATGCGTGCGGCGGAAGCGCAACCCGCACGGCGACCCTGCACGTGGTCGGCTCGATCGATCCGGCGCCGGCCGTGACGCTCGCCAGTCTCTTCTATCCCACCGCGTATCCGGAGCGCCGCCATCCGAAGGTCGGTCTCGTAGCCAGCCAGAAGAAAATCCTGGCTCGCGCCGCCGATACGTTTAAGAACCGCGAGCAATACGACCAGCAGGACAAACTGATGATCGTGGGCCACGCGGATGTCCGCGGCCCGCAGAAATATAATGAAGCGCTCAGCGCGCGCCGCGCGGACGCCGCGAAGGACTATCTGATTTCCCAGGGCATCCCCGCGGAAAAAATCGAGACCGGCGCGGAGGGCGTCACTCACGAACTGACCGAACAGCAAGTGGCAACCCTTCAATCGCAGGATCAGCAATCGCAGCCGGCGTGGATGAAGAACCGGAAGAAGGCTACCTGGCTGGCATACAACCGGCGAGTCGACGTGATTCTCGAACCGACCGGACAAACATCGACCGAAGCTTATCCGAACGACGCCCCGGACGCGCGCGTGCTCTGGCAGCGCCCGGTTCCGAAGCTCAAGGCTGTGGAAACGGCGGCAAAATCGCCCTCCGGAAACGAAAACGCAAAACTCAACAACTCCAGCGATTAAATCTGACGCAGGTTTGATGTTGGGCCAAACCGGTTGCCGGCCGCGCACCCCTCGCGCTGGCCGGCAACTGGTGATTTGCGCGGCGCAGTCTTCGTTGCGAGGAGATACGGTACGAGTCGCCGGCGTGAAACCAGGGAAATGTTGCAGCGCCGGCCCGTCTCGCTCATCGGAGCGGGGTCCTTACATTAGGGGCCGCCAAATCACCGGCGAGCCGAAAATATTTTGACAGTTTTACATTTATGAACTATAGCTAATCGTAGCTTTTTTCGCGGGCGTATCCGTCCGCCCGAATTGGCGAGCGAACTCAAATTCAGTTCGCGAACGGCCAACGATCGCCGACGACAGAGGACATCATGAAAAATCCTAGCCGCATGCACACACGCGTTACGATCTTGGCAACCGGCGTTCTTGGTTTGGCACTCCTCGTGGTGGGCAACCTGAGCCGGTCGCATGCGGCGCCCCCTCGCCCCGCCGGCGACACGCCGAATACCAAGGTCCTGCACACGGACGATTTCCAGCGTTCGGCGCGCCTGGACACTTACCGGGTAATCGCGGACAGCGGCGCGGGCCGCGGCGAAAACATTTACTTTTATAAATGTTGGATGTGCCACAACCAGTACGCCAAGACGGGTCCTTATCTGAAAGAGCTATTCAAGCATTCGCAGTTGATGTCGGGCGATCCGGTCACCGAAGAAAACGTCACCAAGAAAATTAAGGAAGGCGGTCCGGGAATGCCGGCGTTTGGCACCACATTGAAGGACGCCGACGTCGCCGATCTGGTGACCTACATCAAGGAAGGGAAGTGCTGCGTCGAGGGAGAAAACCCGGGACCGAACCCGTGGTATCGCGCCGCAGAGAAAAAGTGGTCGGTGCCGAGCGGCCTCTCCGGCGGGCCCACGGGATTCGTCAAGATCCCGTCCGGCGATTCTCCCGAGGGCGTTGGCGTGCAGTTGATTGCGCCGAACGGCGTGCGGACGACGGTGTACACCGACACCCAGGGAAAATTTGAATTTCCCAAGATGCAGACCGGCGACTACGTTTTGCGCATCCCCACGCCGCTGCTCTTCAAGCCTTACGTCGTCGATTCCGTGCATGTCGACGGCGCCTCCAAGATCGATGACATCGTTCTGGAACGGGTCGCCGATACCGATGCTTTGCCGGCCACTCCGGAAATCGAGCGCCAGCTGAGCGGCGCTGAACTGCTTTGGAACATGCCGGGGACGGCGAATGAGAAAGCCACGCTGCAGAAAAATTGCTCGGCGTGCCACTCCTGGGAGCAGATTTTCCGCAACCGCTATGACGAACACAGCTGGGCGCTGATCGTCGACCGCATGACGCAGTATTCCGGCACCTCACTGGTGATTCGCATCAAGGGGATTGACAGCACGGGAGGCGGAAACAATACCGTAACGCGCCGCGACGGCACTTCGCCCGAGGAAGTCGAGACGCTGGTCAAATTCCTGAGCCGTGTTCGCGGTCCGAATGCGCAGGACGCACCGCTCCGCGTGTTCCCGCGGCCGCGTGGCGCTTCGACGAAAGTGGTTATCACCGAGTACGAACTTCCCCAGGCGCTCCTGGCGCTGCATGACGCGCAGGGCGATTCCAAGGGCATGATTTGGTTCACCAGCCACAAAACGGATGTCGTGGGAAAACTCGATCCGGCTACGGGAATTGTCACCGAGTACACTATTCCTCTGACGCCGAAAGCCATGCCCGGCACACACGCCGTCCGGATCGACAAGAACGATGTGCCGTGGTTTTCAGAAAATTGGGGACACAATCTCGACCGCCTCGATCCGCAAACCGGAAAGGTAACCCAGGTCAAGATTGAAGACGCCGTTCCTCTGAACGCGCCCGGCTTCGGCAATTTTTCGATGACCGCGGATGGTTACGTCTGGGACAGCCGCGACTTTAACGTCCGCAAAATCGATCCGGAAACCGGCAAAGTCGTGCAGCGCTATCCGCTGCAGGTCAGCTTCAGCTACGACAACTTAATTTCCGCCGATGGAAAATATTACGGCGGAGGCGGGCTTCCGGCCTGGGGCAACACTATGGAGCGCATGGATCTGAAAACCGGCGAATGGATCAAGGCGAACACCGGCGAACATATGGCCACCGCCAAGCGCGGCGGATTCGATCCTGACGACAACCCGTGGTTTGGAGGCGGTGACGGCGCGTTGATCGAGCTCAACTCCAAGACCGGCTTTATTCAAGAGTGGGTGCCGCCGCTGGCGCCCAGCCCGCTCACCGACTTCTACGAAGCGCAGCCCGACAAGAACGGCGAAGTCTGGGCCGGCGTGCTGCACGGCCGCCAGATGGTGCGCCTCAATCCCAAGAACGAAGCCTGGACGGTGTACCAGATGCCCGAACCGTTCACCTACGACCGCCGAACCTATATTGACAGCTCCACGCACCCGGTAACCGTGTGGTACGTCGACTATAACGGCTACCTGGTCCGCGTCCAGCCGCGCGAGTAAGCCCGGCCAGCAGTACTGCTTTGAAGAGTCTTTGAGTCGGTGAGCGCATGAGTGTCTCCGCGCGCTCACCGCGGTCTTTCCCGCCGTTCCACCCCTGATCGTTCTCCCTATGGCGCACCGCTTGGCGTGGGCTCCCGCCGGGCCCCGCAGATTTACACAGGCCGATGTATGCAGCTTACTAAATACAGGAGTTTTGTTATTGACATGCAAACATCCACTTTAGTATGACGTTAACGCATTTCTATATCTCAAGTCGGACGGGTTCCTGCGCCCTGCGTCGGGGTGGGGCTGACAATTTGAAAGGAGTGCGGCGATTATGGCTCATTCGGAGTCGTGGGGTTGGTGTGTTCGCATTTTAGTTACGATAACGCTATTTCTTACTGCTGCTCTTTCGTCCCGCGTGTCCGCGCAAGTGGTCGGAGCGACGATCTCCGGCACCGTCACCGATGCCAGCGGTTCCAAGATGCCCGGCGTAAACATCGCCATCACCAACATCGGCACCGGCATCACCACGAACAGCGTCACCAAGGGGGAAGGCACTTTTACGGTGCCGAACCTGCAGCCTGGAAATTACGAAGTGTCCGCGTCCCAGAAGGGATTTTCCACGATGGTGCGCAAGGGAATCACGCTGACCGTCGGTCAGGAGTTGATCCTGAATCTGGCGCTCCAGGTGGGCAGCGTGAATGAGCAGGTTACCGTCACGGCGGAGGCGCCCACGGTGAATCTGGCGAATGCCACGATCAGCGGCGTCATCGAGCAGCACACCGTGCAGGAGCTTCCGCTCAACGGCCGGTCATGGACCGACCTCGCGGTTTTGCAGCCCGGCGTGCATCAGTCGCAGGACCAGCCGCCGATCACTGCCGGCGATCGCATCAAGCGCGGACTGGGTCTTGAGCTGACGATTTCCGGCGCGCGTCCGCAGCAGAATAACTATCTTCTGGACGGCGTGAACATCAACGACTACGCCAACGCCGGTCCGGGCAGCGTGCTGGGCGGCAACCTGGGAACGGATGCGGTGGCCGAGTTTGCAGTCTTGACTACAAACTATTCCGCCGAGTACGGGCGCACGTCCGGCGGCGTCATCACCGCTACGACCAAGTCGGGAACCAACCAGTTCCACGGCAGCGCGTACGAATTTTTCCGTAACGCCGCGCTCGACGCCGACAGTTTCATCGATAACGAGCAAGGCAATCCCAAGCCACCCTTCCGAAGGAATCAATTCGGCGGTTCGCTGGGCGGGCCAATTCAGAAGGATAAGACATTTATCTTTGGCGATTATGAGGGCGTCAGGCAGGCTCTGGGCATTACGACGGTCTCCAACGTGCTTTCCTCGGACGCATTGAACGGAATACTGAATATGGCGCCAGATCCGGTCAATTTCCCGCTGTGCGCCGCGATTGCCGGCGATCCCAACCAGTGCAAGGTGAACATCGACCCGAACACCGCGAGATTTTTGGCCACCGGGCTCATCCCGAAAGCCACTTCCGGCGACGTTCCGGGCGTAAATTCGGCGCAGTTCGCGTTCACGCAGATGCAAGATACCGCCGAGAATTTCTTCATCATCCGCGCCGACCATACCTTTTCAGCGAAGGACCGGATTTTTGCCACTTACCAGTTCGATAAAGCGTCGCAGAGCATTCCGGATCAATACAATACTCTGCTCCTCCACAATCCCATGTTCCGCCAGACGGTGGCGATCGAAGAGAGCCATGTGTTCTCCACCGCCCTGCTGAATTCTTTCCGCGTAGGGTTCAATCGTGACAACGTGGAATCTCCTTCCGGCGCGACCGCCATCAATCCATCGGCGGCCGATACCACACTGGGCTTCATACCCGGAACCAGCATTGGAAACATCACCATCAATTCCGACGGGCTCGCGGGCTACCCGGGAGGCGTCGATGTGCAGGCGCCCTTCAAATTTCATTGGAATTCGATTCAGGTTTACGACAACGTGTTCTTCACCAAGGGAAAACATTCGATGAAGTTCGGCGCGAACGTCGAGCGGATTCGAGGGAACACCTTCGGCGCCGATTTCCCCGGCGGCCAGCTGATCTTCCCCACGTTGTATGATTTTCTAGTCAACGATACGGCGTCGGTGAATGCCGACGTTCCGGGCACGGTAACCGGACGCGGCGTGCGGCAAACCATTTTTGGCGCTTACGTCCAGGACGATTATCACGTCCGGCCTAATCTCACCGTAAACATCGGCCTGCGTTACGAGATGGCCAGCATCATCACGGAAGAAGCTGGAAAGCTCGCCAACCTCCGGGACGTCAGCGTAGTGCTGAACAATCTACAGCCGGTTGTGGGGACACCGGGGCCGGGGCAGGCACAGATCTTCACGGGGAGTCCGTACATCAACAATCCCACGAAGAAGGACTTTGAGCCACGGGTTGGATTCGCCTGGGACCCGTTCAACACGGGAAAGACTTCGGTGGCGGGTGGGTTCGGAATCTTCGATGTCTTGCCTTTGCCAGTCGAGATGGGGAGTGGCGTGGACGGATCCGTGCCGTTTGATGTGTCGGCTAGTCAGTCCAACGTCACGCCGGTCGGGGACGTTGCGATGCACCTCGGTTGCAGCACTCCGTGCGGCGCGTATGGCACGGCGCTCAGCAATCAGAGCGGCCGTAACTACATCATGGATTTCAATCCCAAGCGCAATTACGTCATGCAGTGGAATTTAAACATTCAACGCGAGATCGCTCCGAACACCTCGCTCATGATCGGATACGTCGGCGCGCGCGGCAAACACATGCGGTTTCAGGCGGACGACGTGAACATGGTCTATCCCCTCACCGGAACCGCGGAACCCGCACCAGGCCAGCCGCTGGTTTGGCCCGGGCCAACGACGGGCGCCTGCCCGGATGGAACCACCGTGTTTCCTTGCCCCGTCGTCAACCAATTCATGGGCCGCACCCAGATGGCACTGTGGGATGGGAGCTACTACTACAACGGGCTTCAGGTGCAACTACAAAAGAAGATGAGCCATGGCTTCCAAGCGGGTGGATCGTATACGTATTCGAAGAACATGGACGACGGAGGAGGCTCTGTCGCTTCGGATCCGTTCCGCAATTCCATTTCGACGCTTCTGTGGTTCTGCAAATCCTGCCGGCGGGGTCTCTCCGACCAGGACCAGCGGCACAACCTGACCGTGAATTACGAATGGGACATTCCCACTCCTGGATCTTTTGGGGCGACGGAGAAAGCGCTCCTCGGCGGTTGGGAAGCTGGTGGCATTTTGACGCTGTCCTCCGGCACGCCGTTCACCGTTCTGCTCAGCGGAGATGATCTTGGGCAGAATAATACCGATCCCTATAGCTACCCCGATAAGCTCACCACGGCGGGCTGCGCCAATCCTATCAATCCGCAAAACGCCAGTAACTACGTCAAAATTTCGTGTTTCGCGGTTCCCAACCCCATCACCCAACTCGGCAACGCGGGACGAAACTCGGTGATTGGCCCCGGCGTCGTCGACCTCGATTTCTCACTCTTTAAGAACTTCCCCATCCATGAAGCGTTGAAGGGGCAATTCCGGGCGGAGTTTTTCAATATTATCAACCACCCGAATTTCCAGTCTCCCAACGACAATCGCGTGATTCTGAATCCCGATGGCAGTATTCCAGCAAACGCCGGCGCGGTTACGCTTATGAATACGACTTCCCGGCAGATTCAGTTCGCGATGAAATTTACGTGGTGAGAAATTCGGGGCAATCGTTCATGAGAAACTAAATTTGGCTTTAGGTAGGACAGGCTTCAGCCTGTCTGGTTTTGACTCGCGTCATGCGTAAATCTAAACCAGACAGGCTGAAGCCTGTCCTACAGGATTCGATGATTTGACGGCAGAGGTCACACCAGAATTTCGGAAATTTCCAGCGTCTGCTTGCGGAAGGCGGAGTCGAACGCCTTGACCACGGCGGGATCGAAGATCGATCCCGCGCCTCTCAGGATTGCGTCCCGCCCTTCGACCGGAGTAATTCCCTTGCAGTACGGACGGTCGCTGATCATGGCGTCATACGCATCGGCCACCGTGATGATCCGCGCTTCGATGGGAATGTCCTGCCCCTTGGTGGGGTGATAGCCGGAGCCGTCAAAGCGGTCATGGTGCGCAAGGATGATCGGCAGCACGCGGCGCAGCGATCCGCCCACCGGCTTCAACAGTTTTACGCCGCGTTCCACGTGGCTGCGCATCTCCTCGCGTTCGTCGTCATCGAGGCGCGCGGCCTTGTACAGGATTTCGCGGCTGATTTCCAGTTTCCCGATGTCGTGCAAGAGGGCCGCCGCGCGCACGTCCTCGACTTGTTCCTGCGGCAGGCGCATCTCGGCGGCAATCGAAGTAGCATAAATCGAAACGCGGTAAGAATGGTTTTGCGTGAATTTGTCATTGCCCACAAACTGGTTGAGGATCTGCAGCACGCCGTAGTAGGTTTCCCGCAGTTCGCACAGCCGCTGCTCGCCCAGCTCATACAGCGTTCCCGTCGCGTACGCTGAAATCAGAAGGAATCCTGCCCACACAGTCAAATCGGACCAGGCCATGAGGCCCTGCGTCTTCCACTCGATGGCCCCGCCCAGCGCCTTCGGATTCATCAGGTTCATCCAAACCACAAAAAGTATCGAGGCCACGGCCGCTTCGACGGCGCGGCGGCGCCCGAAATAGTAGGCGGCCATCAGAGTGGGCAAGTTGTAAAAGGTCAGCACCAGCCGCTGGCCGGCGACGAAAAAATTAACGATTCCGGCGGCCGCAATGATGGAAAGGATGAGCAGAAGCTCTTTGTTGATGTCGCCGAGGCGAGAAATCCACTGCCGATTCAATGTGCAACTCCTGACGAAGAATCCAAGGCTTTGCTGGGGAAACTCCAAACGATGATGCCCAAAGTTTCCTTTTGGAACAGTAGTACGGCGGGTTTTCTGTGTTTCAGAAGTTAACGTCCTGATTAGTCACCGCGCCGGACCGCGCCGATCTTTGCTGTTGCAATGTCGACGAACGCACCACAACCGGCGGCATCGTTTCGATTCGGCATAGCAGTTGTCTGCGCGGCCAGAGAAGCGTTAGAATGCCCGCGAACCGAATATATCGATTCGAATTTCTGGTCGGCTCAGGTTTTGTGAGTCGGCTGGGTGGAACCAGGCATCCAATCAGCCGGTCCAACAACCTAACCACCTCAGGAGAGCACCGATGTTGCGCATCAACGATGAAGCCCCGAATTTTACGGCGGAAACTTCGCAGGGTCCTATCAATTTCCACGAATGGATGGGCAATGGATGGGCGATCTTGTTCTCTCATCCCAAAGACTTTACCCCTGTGTGCACCACGGAACTCGGCTACATGGCGGGTCTGCAGCCGGAGTTTGCCAAGCGCAATACCAAGATTGTGGGTCTGAGCGTCGATCCGGTGAGCAGCCACAGCAAGTGGGCCGACGACATCGAGGAAACCCAGGGCCACAAGGTCAACTACCCGATGATCGGCGACCCGGAACTCAAGGTCGCAAAATTGTATGACATGCTTCCGGCCGACTCCGGCAATACTTCCGAAGGCCGAACGGCGGCCACCAACGCCACGGTTCGCACTGTGTTCGTCATCGGGCCTGACAAGAAAATCAAGCTCATGCTCAGCTATCCGATGAGCACGGGCCGCAACTTCGACGAAGTGCTGCGGGTGCTCGATTCGATCCAGCTCACCGCCAAGCACTCTGTGTCGACCCCCGTAAACTGGAAGCCGGGCGAAGACGTGATCATCAGCGGCAGCGTCTCGAACGACGACGCGAAGGTGAAATTCCCAGGCGGATGGAAGTCTCCCAAGCCTTACCTGCGGATCGTTCCTCAACCGAAGTAACCGGCCGCGAGAGCGCTGCGAGGGGCCCTCAAGGGCCTCTCAAGGGCTCCTCAGGGACATTGACAAGTGATCTTCAAACAATTCTATCTGCCGTGCCTGGCACACGCCTCGTACCTGATTGGAGACGAGTCCACAGGCACGGCAGCGGTCATTGACCCGCAACGCGACACCGACATTTACATTGCATTCGCCGCGGAACACGCTCTGCGCATCAAACACGTTTTCCTCACTCACCTGCACGCCGACTTTGTCGCCGGGCACCTCGAACTGCGCGATCGTGTGGGCGCCGCCATCTATCTCGGCGCGAAAGCGAAGGCGGCCTACCCGTTCACTCCGATGGCAGACGGCGACATTGTCGAATTCGGGCGCGTGCGCCTGAAAGTGCTGGAGACCCCCGGACATACCCCCGAATCGATTTCCATCCTCGTTTACGATCTGGCCGCGGCGGGCGCGACAGATGGAGCACAGCCCAAAGCCGTCCTCACCGGAGACACGCTTTTCATCGGCGACGTGGGGCGCCCGGACTTGCGCGCGTCACTCGGATGGTCGGCAAGCCAACTGGGCGGTATGCTCTTCGACTCCCTGCATACCAAACTGCTCGGGTTGCCCGACGAGAGCCTGGTTTATCCCGCGCACGGGGCGGGTTCGCTGTGTGGGAAATCGCTCAGCAAGGAAACGTTTTCGACCCTGGGAGAGCAGCGCCGCACCAACTACGCGCTGCAGCCCATGAGCAAGGAAGAATTCATCCAGGTGGTCACCGCCGATCAGCCCGATGCGCCGTCCTACTTCACTTACGATGCGGTGCTGAACAGCGAAGAGCGGCCAACGCTGGACGAGACCCTCGCACGCGTCAATCCCATGACGCTTGAGGATGTGCTGGCGCTGCAGGAAGTGGGCGCGCAGATTCTGGACACGCGCGATCCCGCTGAATTCGCCTCCGCCCATTTAAAGGGCAGCATCAACGTCGGACTCGGCGGCCAGTTTGCGACCTGGGCCGGCACGGTGCTGGACCGCGAGCATCCTATCGTTATTATCGCGGACCCGGGGCGCGAGAGCGAAGCGGCCACACGGCTCGGCCGCATCGGCTTCGACCACGTGGTCGGATTTCTCGACGGCGGCCTGCACAGCTTGCAATCGCGGCCGGAGTTGACGGTCACGACCGAACGGCTCAGCGCAACGTTCGCCGCGGAATTGCTGGCGTCGAATGACGCGCCGCTGGCGATCGATGTTCGCACGCCGCGCGAGCGCCAAATGAAACACATCGCCGGAAGCCTGAGCTTTCCGCTGAATCACCTCGCCGAAAATTTAGGGAGCATCCCGCACGGCCGCCCGCTGCTGGTTTATTGTGCCGGCGGCTATCGTTCTTCGATTGGCGCAAGCCTGTTGCAGCGCGCCGGATTCGACCACGTCAGCGAAATTGCCGGCGGAATTGTAAGCTGGGAAGCGGCAAAGCTGCCGGTCGAGTAAAAGTGGAGCAGACTTCAGCCTGCGAATTTCCATTTGATCTTGGCGAGAGCGTCACGTCCAGATTCAGCGACGAAACGCCGAGCACTGAAGACACTTCAAAAAAATAAAACGATGTCATTCTGAGCGAAGCGAAGAATCTCTCCTGGGTTTTCTCGCAGGCTGAAATCGAAGAGAGATTCTTCGCTTCGCTCAGAATGACAAAGCAACATTTTTTGCAGCCGGTGAAGTCTGCGCTGTAGAACAGCCCTCGCCCGTGACGCCGCCTAGTACGGGCAATCCCCATACAGCGTTCTACAGTACCGATACGTCGCCCACTCATTGGCCTTGCCTTGCCGGATGCGTTCCAGGCTCCAGCGAGTGCTGGACACCACGCTGTAGGCCGCTACGTCCGATACTTCCGGATGATAAATTTTTGAAATTTGCCAGAGTCCCCGGCTGGCATCCCCGTCGCCCCTCGCGCGCGGGTTGAACGAAGACTCGTGTTTCACAATCCAAAGCGCCAGCTTCGGATCGACGCCGCGCTCGATGGCCTCGTTTCGCACGTAGGCCTTTACTTCCTGCGTGCTCGTCCTGCCAATGGTCAACTTCGGAGTGCTAAGCCTGGCGGTGTCCATCGCAGCGGCAGGCGTGGACGCCGGCTTTGCCCCGCGGCTCCTGTAAATGGTCACGCGGACCGCGGTCGCGGGGGATTCACGGTTCGGCGCGGAGGCCGGTGCAACCATGGCAGCGCGCGGCTCGGTGAAGTTTGCAGCAAAGGCGATGAACGGCAGGGAATAGAAGGTGATCCGCAGCAGCGTCTTAATCATGGCACTCCCCATGGCCGGGGATTATACACAAAGGCGAACAGAAAGCGAAGACTATTTATGCCCTCCAGCCGCGAAAGCTTCTGCGGCCCAAAAACAGCCGGTCGGTGAACACTTTCACCTGCGCAAGTTAAAGCATGCGCCACCGGCCGCTACAGATTCGATGCTACTTACGGGCTCGGCGGTGCTTGAGAAATCATCTGGCTGGGCGACGGCACCTGCGACGCGTTCCATCCTCCCCCCAGGGCCTTGATCAGGTTGACGCTGGCGGTCATCTGTTGGGTGCGCAGGTTGACGGCTGTTTGCTGGTTGCTGAACAGCGTGGTGTTCGTTCCATCCACGCCGATGAAGGACGAAAGATTCTCCACCGCCGGGTCCTTCAAACCCACCTGGGCCAGTTTCCGCTGCAAGCCGGCCATGGCTGTAAACGAAACCGATTGCGGCGCCAGAGGCCTGAATCTCGACGCTAGCCCCGAACGGCGCAGTCAAAGCGTCACACGGTGCGCCAGTTGAACTATCCGGGGATCGCGTGAAAGTTCCATTGGAAGGGTACTTTAGGGCCTCCGGAAGCCTCTCTCAGGTGAAATACCCACAGGAACTTGTATTTTCCCGTACAGACAATCCTGCAGAGAGGTCCCAGGCTATAGGACATGAGTCCAGCCTCCGGAGGACGTAAGGATTCTCATCTGTCGGCGGTGGTCACTGGCGTGGTCATCGTCGGTGCCCTGTACCTGGCGAAAGTGGTATTCATTCCGCTGGCGCTGGCCCTGTTGTTGTCCTTCCTTTTGACGCCGGTCGTTTCGCTGCTGGAACGCATCAGGCTTCCTCGTGGCGTGGCGATCTGCATGGTAATGGTCACACTCTGCGCGGCCATCGGATTGCTCGGTTGGAAAACGTCTTCGCAATTCGTCGATCTAACCACGCAGCTCCCGAACTACCGAACGGCGCTTCTCGACAAAATCCACCGGCTGAAAGGGACAAACAGCCAGAGCCTGGACAATGTCTCGCAAACCGTACGCGAACTGGAGAACGCGATTTCCACCAACCCTGGGGACGCACCCCTGGCATCGCGAAGCAAAGCGCAGCAGCCCGGCAGCTCCGAATCGCATCCGATGGCGGTCGAGGTCGTCCCGCCTGCCAATCCGCTGGAATCTTTTCAGAGCATGCTCGGTCCGCTCGCCACCGCCGGAATCATCCTGGTATTTACGATCTTCATGCTGCTGGACCGCGAGAATCTGCATGACCGCTTTATCCGCGTGGCCGGCGGCGGGCGTCTCACCGTGATGACCCAGGCCCTGGACGAAGCCGGCCGCCGCATCAATCGCTACCTGCTGTTGCAAATGGTAGTCAACGTCCTTTACGGAATCGTGATCGGCGCGGGCCTGCATATTATTGGGATTCCCAACGCGTCGCTTTGGGGAGTTGCCGCGACGCTGCTGCGATTTTTGCCGTACGCCGGTCCGCCGATGGCCGCGGCCATGCCGATTTTCCTGGCGCTCGCCATTTTTAATGACTGGCGCCACGCGCTGGAAACCGCCGGGCTGTTTTTCTTTCTGGAAGTTGCGGTCTCGAATTTCGTCGAACCGTTGCTATACGGCGCGCACGTCGGACTATCGGCGCTGGCTATTTTAGTTGCGGCAATTTTCTGGACGCTGATCTGGGGGATTCCAGGGCTTCTGCTCTCCACGCCGTTGACGGTTTTTCTGGTGGTAATGGGCCGATACGTCCCGAGCCTGACGTTCCTCGACGTTTTGCTGGGCGATGAGCCGGTGCTGTCGCCGCCCGCCCAGTTTTACCAGCGGCTGCTGGGCTCGGAGCAGAGCGAAGCGAAACGCGTTCTGGACGACTACCTGAAAGAAAAACCGCTCGATGCGCTCTATAGCGACGTGGTGATCCCGGCGCTCAACCTGGCCGAACGGGCTCGCTACCGCGAAGAGCTGAGCGAGGAAACTCAGAGCGAGATGTATCAGAGCGTTCGCGAACTGATCGAGGAAATAGGAGCTGATCTGGCCGCGCGTTCAGAGCCAGCATCCGGACAGGAAGGAAGCGAAGCCGTCCCCAGCACACGGACGAACGAAGCAGCGGAATCGGATGCGGGCCATTCCGAGGTGGTCTGCGTCCCGTCGCGTGACGATGCCGATGACGTGGTGGCCCTAATGTTGGCGCAGCTTTTCGAAAGTCAGGGATATTCAGCTCAGAATGTGCCGATCGGACCAGTCTCCGAGATGCTCC
>Ga0209168_10000452_pt1 | contig 40450 bp, 34 predicted proteins | sample Coa_R1_FD_187156 | JGI IMG/M metagenome (GOLD analysis project Ga0209168, IMG submission 187156) | Surface soil microbial communities from Centralia Pennsylvania, which are recovering from an underground coalmine fire - Coalmine... | ecosystem: Environmental > Terrestrial > Soil > Unclassified ...
TTCATAATGTCTCCTGATTCGAAGTGATTTTGATGTGTACCCGTTTTCATTCATACGTACGCAGGAGGGACAAAACTGGATTGGATCGAAGCTGAAGCAGGTCGAAAAAATGGAGCGATTCAAGGCTGTAATCAGAGCTGCATTGGTTACTAAAGGGTGCCCCTCTAACCGTACGCGATGTTGGCCAACGAATAATCCGGCGAATCGACAAATACAGCGTATGATCAAAGAGATGCCTTATATTCAGGAACATCTCCTCAGCCTTCGCCAGGAAATCGCCGATTTACGCAGTTTGAACGCCCGTTTTGCAGATAAGGGCTCCCACACCGAGTTGGACCAGACGGCGCTCGAACTGCGAACCAAGCGTCTTAACGAGATCAAGCAAGAACTGTCGAAGATGCTCAGCCGTCCCGATGATCCGAAGATCTGGTGGGAACGTTCCCGCCGGCATCTGACGGCATAGAGCTGAGGATAGTTTCGGGCCTCGCGCCAAGAATCACTCACAATCGAAGTCAAACGCATGGCCGCGCGCTGCTTCCGGATATTCCCTCCGGACGCGGGCGACATCGTTGCGGGCCGGCCCGTTCACATAGTTGAGGGCTACAAAACTTCGTTCCCCATAGTGAGATCATCCAGCCCACCGGCATCGGGCACAATTTCGTCGATTGTTCGAGAACGCCGGTGAGAATGGTTGTGGGTAGGGATGCTTCGACTTCGTCGTGAGGTTCGCTGCGCTCTCCTCACGTCTGCGCTCTGCATGACATAACTGCAAAGTCGCACCCGGGATTCATTCTCAAATTTCAGCTAGATTGATGACTGGCAAAGAGGGGCAGATCTGCCGTCCGGTGGGAGATTCTCAAATGAAAGCATGCATCGCCGCTGTCGTGATCGCGCTGGTCTTTTTAAGCTCGGCAGTCGCCCAGACAGTCAACCTCTGGCCTGGAGTCGCTCCCGGTTCCGAGCACTGGACGCAGAAGGAGCATACGGTCGAAGCTCCGTATGGGACTGTGATTGTCGATGTGGTTACACCCACACTCACCGCCTATCTGCCGGAGAAATCGAAGGCCACGGGAACGGGGGTAATCGTCGCGCCCGGAGGATCCTGCATCGCGCTCGCCATCAAGCATGAAGGCACCGACGTGGGGAAGTGGCTGCAGGAGCGCGGCATCGCAGCTTTCGTCCTTAAGTACCGCGTGATTGAGAAGAAGGGTGAAGGCATTCCGGCCAGTCTGGATTTCGACGAGGCTTGCAAGTACGGAATTGCGGACGGCATTCAGGCGATGAAGGTCGTGCGGCAGCACGCGGGGGAATGGGGCCTGTCGCCCGACAGAGTTGGATTTGTAGGATTTTCTGCGGGAGCGATGGTGACCAGCGGTGTGCTGTTGCAGCCGGATGCGGCAGCGCGTCCGGCATTCGCGGCGCCGATTTATGGTGGCCCGTTTGGGGTGATGCCAAAGATTGCGTCGAGCCTGCCCCCGATCTTTATGGCGTGGGCTCAAGATGATGCCCTTGTACGCGAACCGATCGCGAAGTTCTACGAGGCCCTCGTCGCGGCAGGAATCAAGCCGGAGGCGCACATTTACAGCGCGGGTGGACATGGTTTCGGTATGAACAAACAGGGCACGACCAGCGATCACTGGATCGAAGAGTTTTACTGGTGGATGGAAGCGCAGGGCTTCCTCCAGCCTGTGGCCAAATAGAATGTGGTTATGCGGATGAGTGGTAACAAGGGTGTTTCGAATGATGAACGCTTAATTCCGCCGCCTCGTTCCATTATGGATGCTCATGCCACGAGGTCGACCCGACCGCAGCCCAAGGTCGCGTATCATATCTGCAGGGCCTGCCGTGGGTGCAGGCCGAACTGACGCTGCAAGAAATCCCGAGAGCAACGTTCCAACCATGAGCAAGAAATTCCGTGTATTTGCAACCTGCGACATTGGCGAGGCGATCGATATGCTGCGCAATCGCGGATACGAGGTCGAAGTCTATCCGCAACCGCAGGCACCGCCCAAGGATCTGATCGTCGAAAAGGTGAAGTCGGGCATCGACGGGCTGATTACCACGCTGCGCGATGCAATCGATGCCGAAGTGTTCAAAGCAGGAAAGGGAACGCTCAAAGTTGTAGCGCAGATTGCGGTGGGGTTTGACAACATCAATCGCGCGGATGCGAACAAGTACAAGATTCCGTTCACGCACACTGCGGATGTGCTGACGGAGGCCACGGCGGAGTTCGCCTTCTTCATGTTGGGCACTCTGGCGCGCCGGATGTGGACGGCCGAGCATCTGACGCGCGACAACCAGTGGGGCTTCTGGCATCCGTATCTGCCGTTTTTGGGAGACGAGGTCACAGGCAAGAATGTCGCGGTGATCGGCACGGGACGCATCGGGCTGGCGTTCATCAAGAAGTGCGTCGGCTTCGACATGAACGTGCTGTGCTACGACCCGGCGTATGAGAATCATGCGTTCGTTAAGACGATCCAGGAAATTCATGCGTTGCGGCACACGAGGGGACTGGTTCGGGAGATAGCGTGGATCAAGTACGTGGGATTCGAGGAAGCATTGCGGCACGCGGATTTTGTGAGCGTGCACGTCCCGCTGCTACGCGAAGGCGAGAGCAAGACGCCGACTTATCACCTATTCAACGTGGAAACGCTACGCCTTATGAAGCCGACCGCATACCTGGTAAACACATCCCGCGGACCTGTGGTGGATGAGACGGCGCTGGCGCGGGCGTTGCGCGAGAATTGGATTGCCGGAGCGGCGTTGGATGTCTATGAGAAAGAGCCATTGCCGATCGATTCTCCGCTACGCGATCCGGCGATTGCCGACAAGGTGCGATTGATGCCCCACTTTGCCAGCGCAGCGCGAATCACTCGCTTGTCAACAGATCCGGATAAGGGTATGGCAGGACGTTGCGCTCAGGGACTGATCGACGTGCTCGAAGGCAACTACGGCGGGGACGTCACGAAAATGCCGTATGTAGTTAATAAAGAAGCATTTGCGAAGTGAAGGCTTTCCTGGTGGGAAAATTGACAGAGGAATTTGTACGGGTGCCGGGTTAGAAAAGAGGTAGTGCCCAACTTTGTCCTGCGTCAAGGATGGAAGACACGTACAATACGTAGAATCAAGATGGGGTTTGTCCGATTCAGTGGTCTGGTAGGTATTCGATGACGAAGCGACTCTTAGGTATTGTCGGATGCGCGTTGATTTGTGCTCCAGCGCTGCTCGGGCTGGATTCAATGACACACTCGCGGTTGAAACTCGAGCCTGCGCCCAAGGAAGTGCAACAGCGCGATGGCGGATTCCAAGTTGGCCCGAGGACGAAGATTTTTGTGCAACTCGGACATCAGGCGGAAGACCGGATCGCCGCCGAGACCCTCGCGGAAGAAGTCGAGGATCAGGCGGGATTGAAGCTGAATATCCTGGGCATGAAGGCGGCGGGGAAAGCCGAGGACGGAGCCATAGTACTGGCGCGTCTGCAGGATGCGCGGGTGCGGCGCTTCCTGGCACGCAACGGGCTTAAAGCGGATGATGCGGTCGGACAGGAAGGCTACCTGTTATTTTCCGACCACTCACATCTGATCGTGGCGGCGAACAGCGGTCAGGGACTGTTCTACGGTGTACAGACACTGCGGCAGCTTCTGCGTCCGGAGGGCAAGGGACTGCTTTGCCCAGGGGTCGGAATTCGGGATTGGCCAGGATTTCAAAACGGAGTCTCCAACAGCGTAAGCCAGTTGTCAGCCCCCAATTTGGCGTCTCATTTCTTGAGCGCGCGTTAGAGCGCAGGTTTTGTGAGTGAAGAGCGAAGGCGTCCCGGTTGGGACGCCTTCTTTATTTGTGCGGCTTATCTTTTTTGTGCGGGTCTATCTTTATACGGTCTATGTAGGGTCCATCGCTAGGGAGAAGCTACAGCGTGCAGCGGTGACTGTTGATGCGCGTGCTCTCCTTGGTCGCATAAAATCCATGCATGTTTTCTGAACGGACAAGTTGGCGCCTGGCGCAGAACAGGTTTACGCAGGCGGTGGAAGAAGCGCGTGCACGTGGCGCCAAGCTGTTGGATCTGACCGCTTCGAATCCGACGCGAGTTGGATTGCGGTATGACTCGTCGGCAATTTTGGGTGCGCTCTGTTCGGAGCGGGCGTTGGATTATGATCCGCAGGCGAAGGGTCTGCTGAGTGCTCGAGAGGCCGTGGCTCGTTATTACAACCAGCAGCGGGTTTCGGGTGAGCGAAGCGTTGCGAGCAACGTCTCTGCTGGCGCCATTCCAGACAAGGATGGGGCCATGGATCCGGAGCGGATCGTGCTTACAGCAAGCACGAGTGAAGGATATTCGTACGTCTTTCGGCTGCTGTGCAATGCGGGTGATGAATTGCTGGTGCCGAAGCCGAGCTATCCGTTATTCGAATTTCTCGCCGATCTGCAGGATGTGAAGCTGGTGCCGTATCCGCTGATTTACGATCACGGATGGCAGATGGATTTTCATTCGATGGAGAAGGCGGTGACGGCGCGGACACGCGGCGTGGTGCTGGTGCATCCGAATAATCCGACTGGGTCGTATGTGCATGGGGAGGAATGGGCGCCGCTGAATCACTTTTGCCATGCTCATGGGCTGGCGCTGATTGTGGATGAAGTATTTCTGGATTATGGGCTGGATGCGGGTTACGCCGTCGAGCTTCGCTCGACCGGACGGCCGGGGGAGGGCGTCCCCACAAGTTCGAACAGACACCCGAGTTTCACCGCTAATCAGGATTTGCTGACATTCACGCTGAGCGGGCTATCGAAAATCTCGGCACTGCCCCAGATGAAAGTGGCATGGGTGGTGACGAGCGGGCCGGAGGAGATTGCGAGTGCGGCCATGGCACGGCTTGAGGTCATTGCCGACACCTACCTCTCGATGAATGCCCCGATTCAGTGGGCTGTGCCGGCGTTGTTGGAACAGAGAGGTGATATTCAGGCACAACTCATGAAGCGGGTAAGGGCGAACCTTGCTGAACTTGACCGGCAACTGGCCGCGCAGAATTCATGCGAACGGCTGTGCGTCGAAGGAGGCTGGTATGCCGTACTCCGGGTTCCCGTTACACGCTCGGATGAAGAATTGGCGATCGAGTTAGTGCGGGAGAAGTCGGTAATGGTGCATCCGGGGCATTTCTACGATTTTCCGAGCGACGGATATTTAGTGCTAAGTTTGATCGCGCCGGAAGCAGAATTTGCGGAAGGCGCGGGCAGAGTGTTGAATCACTTGCGGTAGGCAACTGCGTCAATCGGACGAATGACTTCCACCGCTGACGGCCGGAACAATCGAAATTTCAGATTCTTCCACGATAGGGGTGGCGAGGCCGCCGGTGTAGCGGATGTTCTCGTTACCGACGAAGATATTGATGTGCTGGCGGACCTGACCCTGCTCGTTGACAAGGCGGTCCTGCACGCCGGGGTAGAGCGCCCAAAGAGCGGACAGAGCGTCTGCGACAGTTCCGCGGGACAAGGGGATTTCCACGATGCCGCGACCGGCAGTGAAATCGCGCAGAGCTCCAGGAATGTTGATGGCGATAGGCACAGTTATTTGCGGCTCGAACGGCGCGATTTTTGCCGGCGGGTAGACCTTGAGTCGGTCGCCGGTCTCGACGGTGGGGAAGTCGTCCGCGATTCTTTCACCGCTCGCACCGGCATAGTCGAGCCATCTTCAATTATGGCGCAGCGGACGCACACGATAGAAGGCAAGTTGTCATGAACCTTCTTCCATGTCTTGCCTTCATCATTCGAGCCAAAGAGTTGCCCGCTGCGTGTTCCAAAGTAGAGTCCCGCGGGATCGTAGGAGTCCGCGGTCATGGCATCACGCAAGACGGTCTCGTAGGCCTGTTTTTGCGGCAATCCGCGCATGAGGGGTTCCCAAGAGGCGCCGGCATTGCGAGTTCGATAGATGCGCAGCCGGCCATCACATGAGCAACGAAATTCCTCTGACTCGACGGGAACCACGTAGGCGCAATCGGGATTGTGCGGGTGCATCACGACGGGAAACCCGAAATCCGATGGCACGCCATTCGCGATATCAGTCCAGTTCCCGGCGCAATTGTCGGAGCGGTAGATTCCACGATGATTCTGCAGGAACAGCCGCTCAGGGCGCGCGGGATGCAAGGCGATTTTGTGCACACACTGGCCGAACTCAGGATATTTTTCGGGCATGAACAAGGCGCATATGCCTTTGTTCTGAGCCGTCCATGTTGCTCCGCCGTCTTCCGTGCGATAGACGCCGCCGGCCGAGATCGCAACGTACATGCGCTGTTTGTTCGTGGGATCGAGCACGATCGAGTGCAAAGCCAAGCCGCCATTGCCGGCCATCCAGCGGGGACGGTGAGGATGGTCAAACAATCCACGAACGAGCGACCATGTTTCCCCTGAATCGCGGGTTTCGAAGAGAGCGGCGGGTTCAACTCCGCAATAAAGCACATTGGCCTCATCAGGAGGGCCCAGCGTGATCTGCCAGATATTTTTCAGTGAAGCACCGGCGTCGGCTGGAAAGCGTACAGGCGCCTGCTGTGGATTGGTCCAGCTTTTCCCAAAGTCGTCGCTGCAGCGCAAAAGCGTTCCCCAGAAGCTGGAGGTCGCCGCCCAGATGCGGCGCTGCCCCGCACGGCTGTCGTAGGCGAGCGCGTAGACCGCATGGCCGTGGAAATAGGGTCCTCCGAGTTCCCATCGAGTGCGTTGGGCATTCGAACGAAAAATGAAGGCGCCTTTCGTGGTTCCGATCAGCAGGAGAAAATCTCCCTTTTTGACGTGCGCATGGCGCACGCTGTGCATGGTTGCGGTCCTGAACGGGTTCGCAGTTTGCTCTGGGGCGGGCGTTACGATTGCGCCTGACTGAACGGCTTCCAAGGCTGCTTGCACTTCCCCTGCACGCTGATAGCGTTGCATCGGTTCCTTGGCAAGGCAACGTTGGATGACAGCCCACAACCCGGGCGGGACAGGCGGTCCGAGAGGTTGGGGGATCTCGCGCATGATCGCCGAGCTGATTTCGAAGCCGGTGCGGCCTTCAAAGGGTAGGCGTCCAGAGGCAAGCTCATACAGAATGACGCCGAGAGCCCAAAGATCGCTGCGAGGATCGGCCGGATCGCCACGAAGAATTTCGGGTGCCATATACGGCAGGGTTCCGCTCACGCTGGACGCGTGCTGGATCGTGGAAAAGCTCATGGTCGGCGCGTCGAGCACACCGCCCCCGACACGTTTTGCGAGACCGAAATCGAGGACCTTGAGCAGTCCGTCAGAAGCAACCACAATATTTGACGTCTTCAGATCGCGATGGACAATACCGCGGTCGTGGGCGCGAGCCAGTGCGCTGGAGATCTGGACTCCGTAGCGCAGCACAGATTCGGGAGGCAGGCCTGCACCCGAACTCATCGCGTACAGAGACTTGCCTTCGACGAGCTCCATGACGATGTAAAGATCGCCTGCGGTTTCTCCGACTTCGTAGATCGTGCAGATGTTGGGATGTGCCAGCGAAGAAGAAGCGCGAGCTTCCTGCAGCAGGTTCTGGCCGGCCGTTGCGTCGAGACCGCCGTCCTTCTTGACGACTTTCACGGCTACGTCGCGGTGAAGGACTTCGTCGTAGGCGCGGTAGACCACGCCCATTCCACCTTCACCGATCTTGGCAACAATCCGGCAATGGCCCAGTATCTGGCCGATCAAGAGCACACTCCTTGCAATTCATGCTAGGGGCAGTTCGAAAACTGGTCAATGGAGGGAGCTTGACCATCCTGCAAAGACCTGAGAAGGGTGTTCATTCAGCGGTACTCGCTGAGGAACTTTCCGATTCCAACCGGCAGGAGCGGGAGGGCATCGAATTCCGGGACGTTAGGAGGAAATACATGCGTTCTGGATACAAGAATCTGGCAGCGATGTGTTTATCGGCGGCGTTGATGAGTCCGATTGCGGCACTGGCGATGCCCAGGCCACAGGATGATCATGAGCGGCACGAACAGGAAGAGCGAGAGCACCGAGTCTACGATCCGGCCTACCAGGACTACCACCACTGGGATGCACGGGAAGATGGGGCCTACCGGAGTTGGCTGGAAGAACGGCACGACGCGTACGTCGATTACGATCGACTCGACCACAAGCGGCAAGAAGAGTACTGGCGATGGCGTCATAAGCACGGAGACCACGACGATCACGATGATCATGATCGGCACTAGATGGTGGCTGAAGTTTGGGGGAAGCGGCGGATTCAATCCCGCCGCTTTCATTTTTGGGCTATAATCACGCGCATGCCTGCTGCACCCGGAGCTACCAAGGCGATCGGGATGGTTCCCGACGAGCTTAAATTCGAGCCTAAGTCGAAGGGGCTCACCACACCCCGCAAGAAGAAACCCAAGGAACTCGCGGTCATTACCGAGTGCTGTACGGGATGCGCGGGATCGCCGGCGTGCGTCGAATATTGTCCGGTGGAAGACTGCATGTTCTGGGTGCCGGATGAAGATAACCCGCCATTTGGCAGGATTCAGATTGACCCAATTCTCTGCATTGGCTGCAAGAAATGCCTGAGCAAGGGGCCTGACGGATGTTTCCTGGATGGCTGCCCGTGGGACGCGATCGTGATGGTGGATACGGTCGAAGTGGAAAAAGAAGTGGGGACGATGGCGATTTAGCGAAGCAGCTATCAGTGGTCAGCTATCAGCTTTCAGTTGCAGCAAGTCCCACTTGTTGCCGTAGAGATCTTCGAAGACCGCGACCGTTCCGTATTCTTCTTTTTTCGGCTCCCTGACGAATTTCACTTCCTTTGCGAGCATAGCCCTGTAGTCCCGCCAGAAATCATCGGTATGCAGGAAGAGGAAAACTCGGCCGCCGGTCTGATTGCCGACGCGAGTGGCTTCTTCCGGGCTAGAGGCCTTGGCGAGAAGAATGCGCGTGCCGGACGATTGGGCAGGAGCGATCAGAACCCAACGCTTGTCACGTCCCTGGCGATCGGTCGAAGGAGTGTCTTCGATCAGCTCGAAGCCAAGAGATTCAGTGAAAAAAGTAATGGCTTCGTCGTAGTCACGGACAACGAGGGTGACATAGCCAAGATTCTGGGGCATTGCTCTCTCCAATCAATTCATAGATCCGTTCCGACGAAAATGCTGTCCTCATACGACATCCACAAAAAGTATCACGCGCGGCGAGAATGTCTTCGCAGAAGCGGAGTCCTTTGGGCGGGATGAGAATCCAAAGATCTGCGTCGATCTTCCTTTGGTCGAACTGGTCGAGGCCATGGTGATTCGTAGACGCAAGCTTTCGCGAACGGAGGTATCCGGCTCTGCAACGGGTTTTCGGGGCGGAATGCGGTCCTCGTGCGAAGATAGAGAGCTGACGCCAGAGCTGCCTTCGGACCGATGGAAACTTCGACGCTGCGCCGAGTCTTCAAAGCATTTGACTATCGTGATTTCCGGCTGATGTGGATCGGGGCTTGTACCTCGAGCATCGGCACGTGGATGCAAATCGTAGCGCAGGGATGGCTGATTTACCGGCTGAGTCATTCGTCGTTCTATTTGGGACTTGATCAGTTTCTTGCCGGCCTTCCCATTTTTCTATTTTCACTGATCGGCGGCGTAGTAGCCGACCGGGCCGAGCGGCGGAAGATCTTAATCATCTCGCAATACATCCAGATGGCGAGCGCAGGTGTGCTCACGGTACTGGTGACGGCGGGAGTGGTGCATGTCTGGCAAATCTTGTGCTTGTCGTTTGTGTCAGGGCTGGCGCAGGCCTTTGGCGGTCCCGCGTATCAGGCGCTGATACCCACTCTGGTCGATCGTGAAGACATGCCCAATGCGATCGCGCTGAATTCCATACAGTTCAATTTAGCGGTCACGGTAGGTCCGGCGCTGGCCGGGATTACCTTAGGCAGACTGGGCGAGAAATGGTGTTTCGGTCTGAACGCCCTTTCTTTCCTGGCACCGATCATTTCGCTTTCGATGATCTCAGCTCGATTCCTACCGCAAAAGTCTACGGAATCGATGTTCGGGAGTTTGAAGCAGGGGATCCATTTTGTCTGGCGCCAGGGAGCAATGGTGGCGCTGATTGTGCTGGCATTTGCCATGACGTTCCTGAGCATGCCGATGCGAACGTATATCCCAGTATTTGTGAAAGATATTTTTCATCGTGGACCCGAGACCTACGGGAATTTGCTGTCGCTGATGGGGGTGGGATCGATCTGCGGGTCGCTCGGCGTGGCGGGCCTGGGCAACATTTCGCGCAAAGGACGATTTGCGCTGTCGATGCTGATTGTTCTGGGCGCGGGGATTGCGGGATTCTCCTTGTCGAAAGCGCTTCCGCTCAGCTATGCCATGTTGCTTCTGGTGGGAGCGTCGATGATGGCGGTGTTTGCCACAGTGACATCACTCGTGCAGTTGAGCATTACCAATGAAATGCGCGGGCGTGTGATGAGCGTTTACAACTTCGCGTTTCGTGGCGGGATGCCGATGGGGAATCTGGTATCGAGTTGGCTGGTGCCAATGTTTACCGCGCCAATCGTCCTGAGCGTGAATGGCATGCTGCTCGTGCTGGTGGCAGTGTATTTTCTGTTGGGGCAGAGACGAGTGGCGACGTTGTGAAAAGGGTGGCGTCGCGTCCGCCTTTTCGTTCCAGAAATGGTTGAATAGAGTTGGCCGTAGACTGCTAGAAGCGGTCGTTGGTGTCGACGCCGAATCCCAGGATGGCGGTGACTTCTACTGGCTTGCTGTTGCGCATGGCCGGTTGAAATTTCCAGCTACGGAGGGCGGCGAGAACTTTCGCCGTCATGGCGGCAGGACCCGGTTCGAGAACGTGCGGATTCTTCACATTTCCGGAAGCGTCGAGAGTGCAGGCAACGAGCATGCGGGCGTGCGGCAGACCTTGCGGAAGGTCGGTACGCACGGCGACCGGGGCGTTGAGCGTTCCACCAAAGGAATGGTCGGCGGTCGCTTCATCGGCAAACTCCATGACCACAGTTCCGATGGAAGTATCGACGTACGTGGAATAAGTCTCACCGTGCAGAAGGTTCTTGTAGGGCTCAAAGACTCCTCCAGAACCTGCTGTAGCAACGATGGTTACGCCGAGCGTATCAGAGTGCGGCTTAAGCGAGGAGCGGCCCGCAGGGGTAGGATCGGCGCCGTTTGGGTCTGAGCCAAAGCTGGGAAGCGTAACGACTCCACTGCCACCGCTAATGTCAACGCCGGGGACTGCGGGAGTGCCAGAGGTTCCATTCCCAGCACCTCCTGAACCGCTGGTAGTGGAGATGCCGCCGTGAGCATTGTTATCCGAACCGCGTCCGATGCCGGATTTCGCTGCGCCGGGGCCGGTGTTATTGACACTGCTGCCGGTACCCGTACCGCGACCGATCCCGGAGCCGCCGCCGTTTCCGCCGAGACCGACTTTATCCCCTCCAGCAGGAGACATGGCGAGGGAGCCACTGGTGGTGCTCGGAGGAAGTCCAACTTTTGTGCCGGGCTGACTGGAGACGATGGCACCTGCATCTTTGCCGCTGCCCGCAGTGCCAGGCTGTGCGATGCTCGATCCGACATCGGGCGGGGCGCCGAGTCCACTGCCCTTGCGGCTAAGGCCCGATCCGGTTGCGTTTGAACCTCCTCCAACCGTTGGCGGCGGAGGGACCACGTTATTGGCGAGGAGTGTGCCGCTGGGAACTCCAGCGCCGCCGCCGGTGGTGCCAGTCCCGCCTCCGTGTCCGGCTAATGATGGCGGAGGTGGCACAACGCTTGGATTTCCGAGATAGGGCGCTGATGCGGGACGGGCGTGATCGTTGACGGCTCCGTTTGCTCCCACAGATGGCGGCGGGGCAACGACATTCGTAGCGAGCGAGGCTCCTGCACCGTTGCGGTTTCCGCGCGAATTGCCACTCGGATCGTTCGGATTCATAGAGGGCGGTGGAGGTACGACGTTCCCGGACAATGACGGCGCGGTACCGCCGCCCGCGCCCTTCGAGTTCACAGATGGCGGAGGCGGAACGACCTCTTGCGTGCCAAAAATCTTGCCAATCAAAGTACTCACAAGCCCGCTGCTGGATGAAGGCGGCGGAGGCACAACGGTCTTGGCTGGATCTGGAACGCTGCCCGAGGCGAGGCGGCGCATGTCCGAAGAAACGTCCGCGGATGGCGGCGGAGCAACGACCGATGGCGCGGGCAAACTGAGCTTCGGATTGCGAATACCTGCGCGCTCCGGAGCGGATACTGGTGGCGGAACTACGTTTGCATCCATGGTTCGCATGGGCGCCGAGGAGATCTGGCGGCTTACCGCGCCGGGGGCCGGGGGAATCACGTTGGCGGCCAGAGAGGATGGACTGGCCCGGAAAGGATCTCGGGGAAGGTTAGGTGCAGGCGCGACCACCTGCGTCGTCAAACTTGGCGAGGCAGAAGTTCGATCACGCGTTACCCGAGGAGCAGGAGGAACTACATTCGGAGTAAGGGCGGGAGCGACAAGAGTGTGCTCGCTCGCGACAGTGGGCGCTGGAGGAATCAGGTTGGGGCTAAAACTGAATGCAGTCTGCGGGCGGTCACGGGTCACGGTAGGCGCGGGCGCGATGACTGATTCGAGTTGAACTCCGTTGCGAGTGTAGTCGCGGATGACATTCGGGCTGGGAGCCACGATCGTTGTCGCCAGGTTGGGAACGGACCGCTGCGAGCGCAATCCCGCTGCAGGCGGTGGCCCTGGATCGGGCTGAATTGCCAGCAGATTGGCCACGGCATCGTGCGAGGCGGGCAACTTGAGATGGGGAGCGTCGACGATTTGCGGAACCAGCGAACCACCTCGAGCGACTTTGATGGTCTGGGTACGATGATGGGCCTCCTCACCTCCGGCAAGACCCGAAGCTCCGGCCTGAGCCCCGCCGAGATCCTGAGTGCGTGGAAGTTCATCGCCGCTGTAATAGATCACGTCATGCGCTGTCATGCGGGGCGCGACGTAGGGCCGCAGTTCGGCAATCTTTCCTGGAAGGAGGATCGCGACAAGAATCAGGACGGCCTCCACGACATAGGAGGGAAGAATGACCCGCAAAGGAATCAGTCCGAATGGAGCTTCGCCGGCCAAGCGAGCTTCCGATCGCGAGAGGGCGGGTCTGATGGACTCCAGGAACTCGAGGCGCCGCGAGGACCACTCGACCAGCAACTTCGGCGCATCGGCGCGCTCGACGGCCTCATCGAGTTGAAGAGTCTCAATCATCAGGGTAGCTGGTTGCAATCCTTGGAGAGGGTTATGACTATTGTATCCCCGACGGCGGTTTTTGTTTCAGCTGCCGTATGGCACGGGAGTTCCAGCACCGAAGCCGCCTCGTACCGAACGGGAGTAAAGCGCCAGGGGCGCACTGCCGCACGCACATCGATAACTGTCAGGGCGCGATCAAGATAAACGACGTCAATGGCAAACCCCATGCCGAGGGTATGCACCCCATGGCAGGGAACGATCCAGAGCCCGGAGCCGTTATGGAAGTCATCCGCTCTGAGGCCGAGCAATCCGCGCAGGCGCGTCCAATGAGTATCGGCGAGGGTTAGTTCCGTGGCGAGATGGGTTTGCCGGGTCTGGTTGAATGCCTTGCCATGAGTGGAGAGTGCTGCCATGAATTCCCCATGTACCGCGATGCTGCAGGTTCGTCGTCGAAGCCTAGCGGCCGCCCGATATAGGTCCGAGCTGCCGTATGAGTTCAATGACGGCAGGGCCGATCGTGACGAAAATAATCGACGGCAGAACAAAAATCACCAACGGGGGAACCATCTTGATCGTGGTTTTTGCAGCTTGCTCTTCGGCGCGTTGCCTGCGCTCCGTGCGGAGGGAATCGGAATGCACGCGGAGGGCCTGGGCGACGCTTGTGCCAAAGCGGTCGGTCTGAATCAGTGTACCCACAAGAGAACGAATGTCGTCAACCCCTGTACGCTCCACCAGATTGCGCAGGGCTTCGGCGCGAGGCTTGCCGGCGCGCATTTCGAGATTCACGAGATGGAATTCGTCACTCAGATCGGGATGCGCGTGATGAAGATCCTGGCCGACGCGCATCAACGCTTGGTCGAGAGCGAGTCCAGCTTCTACGCATATGACGGTCAGATCAAGGGCGTCAGGGAGTCCGAGGCGAATGCGGTTCTGACGGTCTTTGATCATGCGCTTGAGGATGAAGCGTGGCAGGATGAATCCAAGCGCGGTTACACCGATGACAAGGGGAAGATTGTTGAGGCCTGAGAGTACAACAACGGCCGCGAAGCCTACGATCGCCATCAAGACACGCGCACCGAAGTAATAATTGACGTCGATGGCGTCACGGAATCCGGCCTGGATGAGCCAACGCCGAGTGCGGGAGACGTCGGCCGGAGATAGCGGAATGGCTTTGCTGAGGGGATCCAGAGCCTGCTCGATGCGCTCCCGCATCGCGGGCCTGTTCTCGACCGGCTTTTGCTGCTGACCGCCGAGAGCGCGGAGGCGGGCTCCGAGGACGGAGCTAGGTGTCATCGCAGCGGCGCCGAAAGCGAAGACAGCCGCTACCACGGTCAAGAACACAACGATGATCAAAAGAATGGACGGCATACGACTCTAAACCTGAATCCGAATAATCTTACGAATCACGAAATATCCAATCGTCTGCAGTGTAATGCCGAGAACCAGCAGAGTATGACCGATCGGGTCCGAAAATAGCGGATGGATAAAGCTGGGATTCAAAATCGTCATCACGGTAACGATGATCGGCGGCATGCCCATCAATAATGCCATGGTCAGGCGGCCTTGCGCGGTGTAGACGCGGACCTGGCGTTGAATCTTGAATCGTTCGCGGATGACGTAAGACAAGTTGTCGAGAATTTCGGCAAGATTGCCTCCAGTCTCGCGCTGCAGCATAACGGCAGTAACGAAGAACTTGACGTCGACCAGCGGAACACGCTCTGTCAGATTCATCAAAGCGTCACGAACCGGCATGCCGAACTTCTGCTCTTCATAGAGCTGGCGGAACTCACTGGCGACCGGCTCGGCGACCTCGTTGGTGATCATTTCCAGCGCGGTGGTGAAAGCATGTCCGGCACGAACCGCGCGAGCGAGAGTGTCGATAGCCTCGGGAAAGAGTTCCTCAAACTTTTCGAAACGCTTGGTGCGGCGGATGGAAGCGTAGGAGTACGGAAGGAAAAATCCGACGAGCAGCGCAATCCAGGCCACTTCAACGCGTTTGCTGGCTGCATATGCGATGCTGGTGGCGGCGACACCAGCCACGGCCGACAGTCCCAAGAAATTGCCGGCGCGGATATCGATTCCACCCTGCGCCAGCAACTTCTGCAGGTCGTTGACGCGCTCCGATCGGCGAAGCAAGGTGTCGATCGCGGGAATATCGCTAAGTTGCTCGTCGCGCAATAGCGCGAGTTCTTCTTCGGGAGCCCGGTCCGGTGCTTTGCGCTCATTGGACAGCCGTTCTTTAATGAGACGGGCCTGCGCATTGCGGCGATCAAAGAACGTTCCGACATAGAGCGCGGCGAGAGCAACCACCACGAAAACCACGATCGCCATGAGAGCAGCGGCAGCCATGATCTAGACCTCAGCCCTGGATTCGAATAATGCCGGACGCAAGCGGGCGCCAGAGGTGGCCAGTCGATCGGCAAATTGCGGACGAACGCCAGTGGCGCGGAATGCACCGCGAACCTTCCCACTCTCGTCGAGCCCCGTACGTTCGAAAACGAAAATGTCCTGCATGGCGAGCAGGTCGTCGTCCATGCCTGTGACTTCGGAAATTGTAATTACCTTACGAGTGCCGTCGGAAAGGCGTGCAATCTGGATGACGGCGTGAACGGCGGAAGCAATCTGGTGGCGGACGGCGCGTTCAGGAATATTCAGGTTGGCCATCGAAACCATGTTTTCGATACGGGCCATGGCGTCACGCGGGGAGTTGGCGTGCACCGTGGTGAGCGATCCTTCGTGGCCGGTGTTCATGGCCTGCAACATGTCGAAGGCCTCCTCGCCGCGCACCTCGCCGACTACGATGCGGTCGGGACGCATACGCAAACTGTTGATTACGAGTTGCCGCTGCCGGACCGCGCCCTTGCCTTCAATATTAGGCGGACGGGTCTCAAGCCGCACGACGTGTTCCTGCTTTAACTGCAATTCGGCAGCGTCTTCGATGGTGACGATGCGGTCCGAATTTGGAATGTAGCCGGAGAGCACATTCAAGAGCGTGGTTTTGCCAGCACCTGTGCCACCCGAGACGAGGATGTTCAGCCGTCCCTTAACCATGGCCGAAAGAAGCTCGAGCATCGATTCGGTCAGGGTCTGATTTTCGATCATCTGACGCGCGGTGACCGGATCGCGGCCGAAGCGGCGGATCGAGAGACAGGGGCCGTCGATGGCAAGCGGCGGAATGATGGCATTGACGCGGGATCCATCGGCCAGACGTGCGTCGACCATCGGGGATGATTCATCTACACGACGTCCCACGCGCGAGACGATGCGCTCGATGATCTGCATCAAGTGGATATTGTCTTTGAACGAGAGCGTGGTCAGTTCCAGTTTGCCGGCCTTTTCCACATAGACCCGATCGTAGCGATTGACGAGGATATCGGAGATGTTCGGATCTTTGAGCAACTGTTCGAGCGGGCCGAGACCGAAGATCTCATCCAGAATTTCACGGGAGAGGCGTTCGCGTTCGGCAAAGCTGAGGGGCACCACTTCGCCGTTGACCGCGGTGCGGATAACGACGAGAACTTCGTCACGGGCCGAATCGCCCGAGGTCTTTCCCAATTTTTCGAGGTCGAGCCGGTCCAGAATCTTGCGATGCAGATCCGCTTTGACCTGCTGGTAATCGGTCCGCTCGAAGGATTGGAGATTTGCCATAAGGGCCTAAATTCCTAAACTGATTTGAACAGCGACCATGCCGCGCGTTTTACTTCGGCATCGTTGCGGGTTAATTCCTGCGCCAGTCCGGCAAAACAACGGGCAATTTCCGAGTTACGCTGATCCATCACCGGTGTGCCGCGGTCGATGGCGCTTGAAACCGCGAAATACTGGTTGGGAACCCGCCACAAAACTTTTGCTCCCACGGCGGCTTCTGCGTCGTCTTCGCTAAATCCGGGTACTTTTCGGAACCGATTCAAGACCAGACGTACGCGATCGCGACTTCCTGATTCGCCGAGATATTGTTGCACGCGAGCGGCGCTCCAAAGGGACGCCACATCACTGCAGGCGACCAGCAGAACGGTCTCGGAGAGGCTCGCGATGAGACGGGACGCTGCGTCGAATCGCGAGGAGGCATCAACAACAACGTAGCGGTAATGCGTGACCAGCATGTCGAAAAGCCGCACGAATTCCGCGGTTGACGGATCTATGGCGGCTGGAACATTGGCACCGGCGAGCAACTGTAATCCGCCGCTGTGACGCGTCATGAAACTCTCGAGCAGGGAGGCGTCCATCCGGTGCAGGTTGCGCGTGGCGTCGGCAACGGTGAATGCCGGCTTCAGATTCATGTGCAGGGCGGCATGACCGAGGGGAGCCAGGTCGACGAGGGCGGTGTGTCCGTAGGCCGATTGCAGCGCCAACGCCAGATTCACGGCAACGGTCGTGGCGCCGTTTCCGCCCTTGGCATTGATGACTGAGAATACTTTTCCGCGAATACCTTCCTGCCGGCTCTTGCGTTGTGCCGTTGTGAGCCGCACGAAGGCCTCGAGGAGATCGGTTGTATTTGTGGGCCGTTCGATGAATTCTCTCGCGCCCGCGCGCATGGCATTCACGATGATCTGTGGCTGATTCAATGTGCCGATGGCGAAGACGGCGGAGTCGGGCATCTCCTGATGCAGGAGTTCGATCGCTCGCAACGCCAGGGTAGGATTGTTCGCGGGTATATCGACCAGAGTGACGTCAGGATTCGCCGCGTGCACCCGGCGAGCGACAGGATCGGCGGCCGCCACCGGGAAGCTGGCGCAGGTATGCACGGTGCGAGCAACGGTCGTGCCATCAACCAACACCTGCAGCATGGTGCGCTGCTCGTTATCGGTGGCGATAATGATGACGGAAAGCTCTGGCATGCCAACCTTACTTCTTGCTTATCGGCTTATCGAACTTGTCATGCTCAATGAACGGCTGGACCATGTTTGGTCCATTGGCCGGTTCCGTGCTTGGGGAGACCCGGTGCACTGTGCACAATACCATCAATTCGGAATTCGATCTCTGCAAGCTCTTGCTGCGGAAGAAACTCCCCAGAATCGGGATATCCCCAAGTCCCGGGATTTTGTTGTAGATATCGGTCACGCGATTGTCCATCAGTCCGGCGATCACGAAGCTTTGTCCATCCTGCAACTCAAATTCTGTTTCCGCTCGACGAGTACTGAGTGCGGGCACAGTGAATCCGGAGATGGTCAACGCGTTGGCGAAGTCGAGCGTGCTGACTTCGGGTGCGACCTTCAAATGAATGTTTCCATTGGGCATGATCACCGGTGTGAACTGCAGCCGTACTCCGAACTCCTTGAAGGAGATGGTGACCGCCGTGAACCCGTTGCCCGGTTGGACGATGGGAAAAGGGAATTGTCCGCCGGCGAGGAAGCTGGCCTCCTTGCCGTTCACTGCGATCAAATTGGGCTCGGCAAGGATCTGCAGCAGGTTCTTGGTTTCGAGAGCTTGAATAACGACGCCGAAGTTGATATCGGGACGGAAGACGAATAAATTCAGAACGTTGTTGATAGTGGAGGAAGTTTGGGTGGGAGTAGTTCCCGTTGCCTGGCTACCGCCCGGAGTAATCGTTTGCGGACCAAAGCCCCCGTACTGCCCCGTAGTGATTGTTCCGATCGTATTCGCGGCGCCTGTGGAAATGAAATTGATTCCCAACTGGGTTAAAGCGGAGCGGTCGACTTCTGCGAACTTTACTTGTAACAGGACCTCCTGTGCTCCGACCGGCCCGAAGGTAAGGACATTCACGACCTTGGGAGAATAGGCGCTGGCCAATTCTCCAGCGCGTTTGGCAACATCTTCGGTCGATACGTGGCCCGAAAGAACGATGGCGGCGCGCGACGGCGTTACGGAAATCTGCTCATCGGGAAAAACGCGGTGCTCTTCCTCGGTGCAAGCACTGACATCGACATCCACACGGAGATCAAAACTACGGGAGCGCTCGAGCTCGTCCCAGATCAGCAGCGAAACTTCACCCGGCGATTTCCCGTGAACCAGGATCTGAGTCGGCGTAATCACCTGCGCGAAGGCGATACCAGGATCGGTCACCGAAATTCGTTTCAGTCGCTCGGTCGTATTGATCAGCAAAGATTTACCGACCATGACGCGCAAAGGCGCTGAGCCCTGGGTCGACGCCTGTGCAGGAAGAGCAGTAGTCTGGGTTCCGGCCGGAACCGCGGTCTGTGGCGTTGACGTGCTGTCGGTCTGCTGCATAATCGTTGCAGCGGCGGGACTCGCGAAAGCAGCCGCAAGCAGCAACAGCCCCATCACAGGCTTATAGCCTTTCATTTTCAAATCTATCTCCCTGTGAGAAAGCCAGTAGGCATTCCAAGACGCAAGTTGCAAAGTGGACCTCTTGGCAATCACTTTGATCCGCAGCCCTCGTCCGTGCATTTGACCAAGTCAGGCTTCTTGTCGCCTTGGTAAACCTCTACGCTCACGCCAGTAGCGGTCTGAGGAGGCGGGGTAGCCACTACGGGTGCCACGTGACGAACCGGTACGCGCACGGGGGAGGGCGGAGGAATCGCTCCCCGATAGAGTGCTCGCGAAATGGAGGGCACAACATCATCTTGTTTAGTGTCGAGGGGATTGCGGAGGGCCAGCTGAATATGGCCCTCGGTACTGGCGAGCGTAAGGCGCTGAGCATCGTCGGGAGTGACCAGCAGGGTGATCACCGCAGTATTCTGCGCTTCCCCAGTGGAGGTGCGCTCCAGAGTGTGACCAGAGGCAAGGACTTCTACATTCTGCAAAACGGTGGTCGTTTGCTGTTCCGATCCGGTCGGTGCTCCAGTGAGCAGCACGTCGACACGGGTTCCGGGAGTGACGAAGCCAGCTACTGAGACCACTTCATTGACACGGACGGAAACCGCACGCATCCCCGGCGGAATCAGTGACGGGAGACCCGCTCCCGCATTCTCGCCCGCCAGACGATTGGGCAGAAGGAATTCGCCTTTGGAAATCGGGATAATGACACCGCGCCCAATTACATCCTTTTTGGCTCTAGGCGTCCCGGGAGGCAGATCAGCACTCGGGATTCTAATGACTTTGATGTCGCGCTCTTCGACGCGCGCTCCAACCTGCAGGTCGTTGGCAGCGACCATGACTTCGGCGCCGGGATCGCCCGAGCCGCCATTCTTGAGCGCGAGGTTTCTATACACAAACACACTGGCCAGGAATCCGGCCGCCAGCGCCAGTGCCCCAATCATCATGAAACGTGTGCGATTCATGTGGTTCCTTAAACGGACATCCGCCCACGAACGGCAGCTCTGTCCAATTGTCGATACCTTTACTACTGCAGTGAACTTGAGACGGACGAGAAAGTGTTATTTGCGTTGGACCCGATCAACCGAATCGTACCGACCACGATGACCAGAATGACCGCCAACATCACAGCGTATTCGGCGATGTCCTGACCTTCCTCTTCGCACCATAGTCTGCGCAGATGCTCGATGAACATTGTTCTCTTCTCCTCCATCCTGATTTTCGACAATAAAGGGAATGGTTTCCGGGGAGCCCGGGCTGGGACATCTCACGTCTTGCAATCACTCCCACCACTCAACCACGTAATCATAACCCGCATGTGCCTGCAAAGTGACAATTTCTTGCACAAACATGGACAATCATAGGTAACCGGTCAAAAACCATGCACCACCGGAATGCTCATGTCCCGAGGGCCTCACGAGACGCCTTTTGGTTCTGAAGGCAGTTCTGACTGAGACGGTTCGCGCAGCAACAATACCACCATCATCGGCAGGTACATCCAGATGACAATCCACCTTCCGACCTGTGTGAAGGAATGGGGAGGATTGAACCATCGCCAAATGCCAGGGATCCAGCTTAGCCCCGCCGTGAAAATGATCTGTTTTCGAGTCCTAGGGATCAACCACAGCACGAAAGCATCATAGAACCAACGTTGCGGCATGATGGCGGCCAGCAATAGGAGTCGCCCTTCTGGCTCGCGATAGCGAAACAAGGCCAGTAACAGGAGGGGTCCCGGGAGCACCATCAATGGAATAAATCTCGAATAGCGTCCAATCTGCGCCAGCCAGAGGGAGATCCAATGGGGCATGATCACAAGGCTGACGAGAGCGACCAACAGGCAGAGTGCGATGCCTTTTCTGCCGTAGTAAGTTAGCCCCACCGGCACCCCGATTTGCGGTTTGGCCAGGCTGACCGGGGCCAAGAAGGAAAAGAACGCGCTAGCCATCAGCAGGGGAATCCATTGTGCGGTAAGAACTCCAGCCCAGTACGGGTAAGCGAAGAAGATGAAAAGGTGGTGGTATCCGCGTTTCGAGATTCCGAAAGCAAGCAGGGCGGAGCTAATCCCATAGAATATTCCCGCAGCGATCTCGGGCTTCACCGCGACAAACGGCAATCCGAACAGCGCAGCGGTCAGCGGATACAACTGCGAGGGGTTGGCATAGGGCTGCTTTCTGGCCAGAAGGTCACGCGCGGCCTGAATTGCCCAGATGAAATCACCAGCGCCGATCCGAAGCCGAACCATAAAGTACCAACAGAAAACACCGCCGCCGACACCGATTGCACTCGCAATCAGCAAACGAATTCTCATTGATCCCATAGGCAGGCTAAGTTGTAACATGGAGCCCACGGAGTGAACTCTTTATTTGGCAAATCCCAAGTCTACGTTACGCCTACCGATCCGATCTGCTTTTTTGCTTCTGTTGACGCTGCTCGTTGCCACTTGCATGTGGATGTATTTCCAACGAGTGCTGATTCCTCATCAGGAACAGGAGGCTGCCGAAAAGCAGAAGCCGAGAGGGAATCTGTCCGACTTGTACCCTCGATGGTTCGGGGCTCGGGAATTGTTGCTCCGTGGCCGAGATCCGTACAGCGCTGACGTCACTCACGAAATCCAAATCGGTTACTACGGACGGCAACTCGATCCTAGATTGCCGAACGATCCGAAGGATCAACAGGCGTTTGCGTATCCGCTGTACGTCGTCTGGATGCTCGCTCCTACGGTAAAGCTGCCGTTCTGGATCGTTCAGAGAGCGTGCTTCCTCACTCTTACGATACTGACGGCATTTTCTGTACCGCTTTGGCTAAGGATATTAGATTGGCGACTGCCTTTCGATCGAGCAGTGACGTGGGCTGTTCTCACTGTTTCCTGCTTGCCTGCCGTTCAGGGACTGAAGCTGCAGCAATTAACACTGCTCGTCGCGGCGCTGATTACGATGTCCTTTGCTGAGCTGGGGCGCGGTCGTTTATTTTGGGCAGGATTCCTCATGGCGTTTGCCACGATAAAGCCTCAGCTCACATTCCTGCTGGTCATCTGGATGTGTATCTGGGTGAGCGGAAATTGGCGTGAACGACGGGGAATCCTTCGAGGTTTCGGGCTCACTATGCTCTTGCTCATTGGGGCGAGTGAACTTCTTCTTCCCGGCTGGATCAAGGAATTCCGTGAAGCTATGGCCGCTTACTATCGCTATACGGGCGGCGGGGGTATTTCGCTCCTGGATGTTGTTTTTACGAAGTTTTGGGGTCGATTAGTATCGGTTTTGCTGGGCGGCAATCTTCTCGCATTGCTCTGGAAGATGCGTCGAAGTGGCGCCGGAACTCCCCAATTTGTTTATTCGGTCGCATTGACGTTAGCAACCACTCTCCTGGTCATCCCTATGTTTGCGCCTTATAACCAGATCTTGCTGTTAGCTCCTGTAATGCTGTTACTGCGCTTCTCCCGCCGTTATCTGCAAGAACGCCCGTTGTCGAGATTTTTCCTGGCAATTACGAAGTTTTCGATCTTTTGGCCTTTCTTTTCTGCTGCATTGCTGGTCGTGGGGCTTCGCTTTCTACCGACATTCATCATCAAGAAAGCAGCGGGCTTACCCTTTTACTCAACTCTTGCGATTCCGATTATGGTCTACGCCACATTGCTGATCGCCAAACCAGGTCTGATTGAAGCAGAGGCATTCACTCTTGCTAATCCACGTGCCTTGCAGCCGAACGCGGCGGCAGAGTAGTCTGTTGATGCCCGCTTGGCGTTGCCCGTGATTATGGGGAGGAGCGCGCCGAACCACCGTCCATGGCCCTGAATACCATCAGTCAAAGTCACAGCTCCGGATCCGGAGTGTTTCCCGCCCTCGTCTTCGTGCAGGGAAGCGAACAGAAAAACATCGTTCTAAACCGCACGCCATTCACCGTGGGCCGGAAGGTGGACAAAGATCTCGTGATCGCCGACCCTCGCGTCTCGCGGGATCATGCCCAGATCATGCAGGAAGGGCAAGACTTCTTTATCGAAGATCTGGGCAGCAAGCATGGAACGTTCGTCAATGGCGAGCGCATCCAGCGCCAGAAACTCGAGCGCGGCGATCGCCTTGAGTTCGGGGCGCGCGATTCTGCCTACATCCTGTTTAACCCGGCGCACGCAACCTCGAATACCGCCCGGGAATTTTTGAGCCAGATCTCGGTGATCGGCGGAATCAAGCCGGAATCTACCGAGCTTGAGACACTGCGGTTGTTCCTGGAGGCTGCACGGAAGCTGAATACCGCGGGCGTGCTCGATGAAATCCTGATCACAATGCTGGATGTCACGCTCCAGCTGACGCGGGCAGAACGTGCCTATGTTTTCCTGAAAGACGAAGAAGGGAATCTGCGCTTACAGGCCGGACGCAACGCGAAAAAAGAACCTTTGCTTGACGACAAGACGATATCGCACTCGATCCTGGAAGAGTCGATGAGATCGAACTCGGAGTTTCTGCTGACGGACACGAGCCGGTCCCTCGATCTTGCAGGACGACAGAGCATTGTGGCTTATGATCTGCGGACGGTCGTGTGCATCCCGTTGCGCAAGTTGCAGGTGCAGGCCACCCGGGACGCACAAACGCCCGTTCCAAGCGTAGCGGCGCAGGCTATGGGTGTGCTGTACGTGGATTCGCGGTTTGCATCGCGCGACATCAGCGGTGTTAGCCATGACATTCTGCATGCGATCGCGACAGAAGCAGCGTCGCTCATTGAGAACGCGCGGCTGGTGCAAGCCGAAGAGGAATCCCGGCGTTATCAACAGGAGTTGAGCATTGCGGCCAGCATTCAACAGCGGCTGATGCAGGTGAAGATCCCCGAGGTGCCGTTCGCCAGACTGAAGGGAAAGAATCTGTCTTGTAAAGAAATTGGTGGCGACTTTTTTGACGCAGTGAATACCAAAGAGGGTCTCGCCGTTGTCCTGGCAGATGTCAGTGGTAAGGGAGTGTCCGCGGCTCTGCTGGCTTCGACTCTGCAGGGAATGATCTACTCGCATTTGAGCGCGGGCATGCCGCTACTGAACGTCGTAACGGCCGTGAATCGTTTCTTCACCGAGAAGATGGGTGGCGAAAAGTATGCCACGGTCTTGCTTGCCCGACTGCGTCGCGATGGCGAGTTGGAGTACGTAAATTGCGGGCATGTGCCGCCCTTGCTCGTCTGCGGCGGTGAAGTGATGCGCCCTCCGCACGGCAATGTTCCAGTAGGACTGCTGCCGGACGCGACGTTTGAGAGCGCGACCTGCCAGATGAAGTCCGGGGATCGTTTCATCCTGGTCACGGATGGAGTCACTGAGGCAGAGAATCCCCAGGGAGATTTCTTCGAAGATTTCCGGCTGGAAGCTGCGGCCGCGAAGTCGCCCACTCTGGAAGGCATCTTCTCCGCCGTGACGGAGTTCTGCTCGGGGAATCCACTCAGCGACGACTGCACGGTGGTGGAGCTGTGCTACGCCAGTTGCGAAAACTGAGATCGGCGATCCTTATTTTTCCACCGTTACCCGATAGTCCGTTCCTTCCCAACGATTCTCGTTCGGCCAGAAGAATGTGAAGACCGCCTCGCCTCCAGCGGGCAACGATGCAGTTGGCAGGTCGAGAATGTGAGTCCCTAACCCGGTGTCGCGCGTGTCCGTATCGTGCGCGGTGTGCCAGTTGTCGACGCTCCAATGAACGCGAGCCGATGAAAGCAGCACGATGCGGAGAGTCTTGTTGCGGGGGATGCTTCGGGTCTTGTTATTGAAACGCCAACCGAAGATTCGCCGCACATGCTTTTCTTTCAGATAGCGTTGCACGGTTTGCGGCGGCTGATCGAAAATTTTCTGGTCACGAATCGAGCGGCGAAGCTTGATGTACTCCGAATGCGCCCATACCAACGGGCACGCCGATCCAGTCGCCTTGCCGCGGAAAAGTTCGAGAGCTGGAATATCGCCCGCGTCCCAGACCTGCTCCGGAAGCAGCCGACCTTGACCGGCGGTGGAATTCTCCATAACGGTCAGCAAAGCTTCCGCTTGGTCGAGGTGGCCTCCGGCCAAAGCGTAATGAGCCCGTTCTCCAGCGAGCAGAGGCCAAGGCCGGCCGATGCCTGTTCCATCGAAGGCCGAGCCATCTTTGTGTTCGCCATACCCGTCGCCGTTGTAGCGGTACCAGCATGGACCCTGGGGCAGTTCAACGGAGAGCAAGGCATCGATCACACGAAGGGTGTTGAGGATTCTTGGATCATCGGGCGCTCGCAGGCCAAAGCGAACGAGTGCAAGCGCGTCGGGACTGATGATGTGATACGCGCGCTCGCCGTCCTGTCCGGGAGGGCGATTCTTAATGGGAACAAAACCTTGGGTGGGAGAAGCGGCGCCATCCGTATCCGGCGGTGCGATCCGGACGTAATATCCCGACACTCCTAATTGCTGCGCCAGGTCACCTCCGTTTGCGTAGACCCAGCGTTCGATGTTGTCATTCCATGCGTCGGCGGTATCTCGCATGGTTTGGGCCTGATCGGGATGGCCTGTGAGATCGGCAATCTCAGCGCCAGCGAGCAGCGCTGATATCTCCGCCGCCAGGGTGAATGGGGAGTACCCCGCATCTTCTTCCCAACGATCCTGTTGTGTGACCGGACCGTTGCGAATGATGAAGCTGATTGCCTTTCGCACCATGGGCCACCAGCGGTCGATTTTGCCGAGCGCTTCCGAAGCTTCGCGGCGCAGCAGGTCGATGAGGAGCACCGGGAAGGCCGTTTCGTCCATCTGAACGCCGCCCCAGTAAGGACGTCCGTCGAGCCAGAGGTTCTGGGCCCATTTGCCATCGGCCTCCTGAGTGGCTTCGAGATAACGCAGCACGCGGACGGCATCGTTGACCGCGCCGGCGGCCAATAAAGCACCGGCGGTCTCGACCAGATCGCGTGGCCAAACCAAGTGATAGCCGCCAAGATCTTCGTCACCCTTATTGAATCCCCAGGGAATCGACAAACTGGCGATGATGCCGCCGAGAAAATCCTTCGACTCATGCGTGCGCAAGACCGCAGCAGAGGATCGATACAAATCGTTCTGACGAAGTGGTTCGTCCAGTTTCAGCAGCTTGTTCTGCCAATTGCTCCATTGCGAGACAAAGATCGATCGAATCTCGTTGAAGTCTTCGAAGAGGCTTGACCGTACCTGCTGTCCGGCTTCGGTGAAAATCGAGCCGAATCCGAGCGCAAGGACGAACTCTCCGTTACATGCGGCGAGGTCGATTTCGCCCGTGAACGCGATGTTGCCGTTTTCCGCCCGGGTATATTCCCACTCCATCTGAAAATGTTCTGAGATGTCTTGCCAGCCATCAGAAGTGCCGACAAAGCCGACCGACATCTTCTTCCATGGAGCGGACGATCCCAGTGCAAGGCTCACTCCATGATTTTCGGCGAAAAACATTGGAAAGCCCTTGTAATCCCCGATCCAGCCGGTATTGCCGTTTCCGCAATTGGCCAAGTGGGGAGAAAGCAGCGCGAACAGGCGATAGTCGGACAGGGTTCGCTGCAAGGGCTCGAATTTTATCTTTTGCAAAACCACGCTGCGGTAGGGGTCGCTGAGGATCTCTTTGCGAATGCGATAGTGGCCTGAGATGGCAGTGTTGGTCAGCTCAAAGGCAGGAATGCCGGGCTCAAATGGCCGGTTCTCAAAAGTGCAATGACGCTTTTCCTCAGAGAAGAAGTCGCGCCCGCTGGTGACAAGGAATCCCATGTCGCGGGTGCAAGCCTGATCCACGCGGGGAAAGTAGACTTCGTTCAGAATCCCGTGGCTGAGAGTGAACCAAACCTTGCTGTGCTGGTTCAGCGCAGTGCCGGCGCCGCTCTTGGCGCTCGAGGTCCAACGCGGAGGAATGCCGGGCCAGCCCGGCGCATAACGAGTATTCGAATCAGCCATGGACGTACGTTCCTCGCAGGGCCCATAAACTCCCCGGAATTGACAGAAAAATTACGATAACTCCCTGGACGGATTCAGCGATTGGCATCCAACAATGAGTAACCCCAGAAGTCTGAATTGCACCTAAGGACGAATCAAAGATAATAGACCAGCGACTGGGATCCGGGAACATGAACAAATTTATAGATGCACGAGGGTGCGCGATAGTGACAATCTTGCTCTCGTGCCTCGTTGGGAGCGCGGAAGCCGAAGATCTCGCGATAACGACCGCCACGAGCCCGCTCGATCGCGGATTCGCTCGACTCTATAACCTTGACTTTACCGGTGCTCAGAACGAGTTCTCTTTGTGGGAAAAGCAACATCCGGAAGATCCGGTCGGTCCGGTGAGCGAAGCTGCAGGTTATTTGTTCTCCGAATTCAACCGGCTCGGCGTACTGGAATCGCAGTTCTATGAGAACAACGCGGCTTTTGCCGAACGTCCCAGGCTCAATCCAGATCCTTTGCTGCGCGACCGGTTCGAAGGGGCAATTTCCCGTGCTGAGACCCTGGCACATGCGCGCCTAGCGAAAGATCCGAAGGATCGCGATTCACTTTTTGCGCTGACTCTGTCGTCGGGATTACAGGCCGATTATGCTGCGCTGATCGAGAAGCGGAATATCACCTCACTGCATTTCACCAAGCAAGCGTCTGTGTCTGCGCAGGAGTTGCTGGCGGTGTGTCCGAATTGCTACGACGCACTGTTGGCGACGGGTTTCAGCAAATACGTTATTGGAAGCATGGCAGCGCCGGTACGCTGGATTCTGCGGATGGGTGGACTTCCTGCCGATAAACAAGGCGGTATCGCGGATCTGCAAACCACCGCCGATCACGGTCACTACCTCGCGCCCTTCGCGCGGATACTTCTCGCCATCGCCTACGTGCGGGAGAAAGAAAAGGGTCGAGCCATCGAGTTGCTGTCCGGACTGCAGCATGAATTTCCGGGAAACACACTGTTCCCGCGCGAGATTTCACACCTGGAGTCCTCGGGTAGCTAACGTCGAGTTAATCTCATCAGTCCTCTAATTAGCTGAAAACAACACCCGTGACAGTCCGCGTTCATCAGAAATTCACTCATTTGTAACCATCCTGTAACACAGCGCCGATAGAACGAAAGCATAACCCTTAGTGAGGAGGAACTCTTAAGCGATGCGCAAACTTGTGCTGCTGTTAGTGTGCGTACTTCCTGTACTGCCAGTATTTGGGCAGACCACGCTGAACGGAGCCGGTGCCACTTTTCCCTATCCTATCTACTCGAAGTGGTTCAGTGAATACGGCAAGACCCATTCGAGCGTCCAAATCAACTACCAATCGATTGGCAGCGGTGGCGGCATTCGTCAAGTCACGGCGGGTACAGTGGACTTCGGCGCTAGTGACATGCCGATGACCGACAAACAGCTACAAGAAGCAAAGTTCAAGATTCTCAATATTCCGACCGTGTTGGGGGCGGATGTACCGGCGTACAACATCCCCGGGGTGAGCGGTGAGGTGAAATTTACGCCCGAGGCACTGGCAGGAATTTTCATGGGCAGAATCTCGAAGTGGAATGACAAGGCAATTACATCGGTGAATCCAGGAGTCAATTTCCCTGACGCGAACATCATTCTGGTGCATCGTTCCGACGGCAGTGGAACCACATTTATCTGGACGGACTATCTTTCCAAAGTTAGCCCGGAGTGGAAGAGTCAGGTCGGAGCCGACACCTCAGTCAAATGGCCCATCGGAATGGGCGGCAAAGGGAACGAGGGAGTGGCGGGGTTGATCCGTCAGCTCTCAGGATCAATCGGATACGTCGAGTTGATCTACGCCGTCCAGAACAACATTCCATACGGCAGCGTGCGCAATTCGTCTGGTAATTTCGTGAAAGCGTCGCTGGCGGGAGTCACTGCGGCGGCTGCTTCGGCGCCGAAGATGCCACCGGACTTCCGCGTATCAATCACCAATGCTCCAGGTAAAGATGCTTATCCCATTTCGAGCTTCACGTGGCTGCTGATTCCCGAGCAATCGAAAGATCCTGCCAAAGGGAAAATTCTGAACGACTTCCTCAACTGGATGGTAACGGACGGCCAGAAGATGACGACTGCGCTGTCTTACGCACCGCTTCCGGACAACGTAGTTGCCGAGGTGAAAGAGGCAATCAAGCAGGTCCGGTAAACCAGCCGAATAACCGAGGGGGGTTGTTCGTCGACGAAAAAAAAGGAGAAGAATGATGAAGTCATTGCGGACGATGTGTGCAATTTTATGGGTGGCGACTGGATTGTTCGCACAAACCAGCACCGCGCCGAAACCGGTGAAAAAGAAAGCAGCGTCGGCCACGATCACCGCCGCCGATGTGCAAGCATTGCGAGACGCAATTGCTTCGCAACAAGCTGCCCTTGCTCAACAGCAGCAGCAGATTCAGGAGCTTCGTGACGAACTCAGACACAAGGATCAGGGCGTACAGCAGGCGCAAGCCGCTGCCACCGATGCAGCCACAAAGGCAGACGCTGCCCAGAGTGCTGCTAGCCAGCAGCAGCAGAGCGTTACGGAATTGAAGGGTGACGTAACCGATCTCAAGAGCAATATGGCGAACACTGTCGTCTCGCTGCAGGAGACGCAGAAGCGTGTGTCTGAGCCTCCCACAGCGATTCACTTCAAAGGTATCACCATCACTCCGGGCGGCTTCCTGGCGGCTGAAAGTGTCCGGCGGTCGCGAGCTCTGGCTGCTGACGTCAATACCCCCTTCAACGCGGTCACGATGCCTGGGGCATCCCAGAGTACGATGTCCGAGTTTTTCGCATCCGGGCGTCAGTCCCGTATCTCGATGCTAGCGGAAGGCCGCCTCGCCAGTGTGAAACTTGCTGGCTACGTAGAGGCTGACTTTCTTTCGGCCGGCGTGACCTCTAACAATAACCAAAGCAATAGCTACACCTTGCGTCAACGTCAAGCCTGGGGACAAGCTGCTTTCGATAATGGCTGGACCTTCACTGGCGGTCAGATGTGGAGCTTGCTCACTGAAACCAATCATGGATTGGATAACCGCACGGAAGCTTTGCCGATGACGATAGACGCGGCGTATACCGTGGGCTTCAGTTGGGCACGGCAATATGGACTGCGCCTGGTCAAGGGCTTCGACAATAAAGTGTGGGTCGGCGTCTCGGTCGAGAATTCGGAAGCGACGGTGACCAGCCACTCGAACGGTGCGAATTTCCTGATCGGATCGGCTGGTGCGAACGGTGGCGTTTACAACGGATCGATCACGACTTGCTCAACCGCACTGACGGGCACGACCACCATTGCCGCCACTACCACTTGCAGCCCATCAGCGAATTATTCCTTCAATCCGTCGCCCGACCTGATCGCAAAGTTAGCGTTCGAGCCGGGATTTGGACACTATGAGGTCTTCGGTGTCTATAGCCGTTTCCGTGACCGCATATTCCCCTGCGAAGAGAATTTTGCGAGCGCGGGGTGCGGTAGTCTGACGGCGCCGAGCGCAATTCTTGCGTACAATTCTTCGAAGAACGCAGGCGGTTTCGGCGCGAACGCTCGATGGGCGTTCGATAACAAACGTGTTGTCTTTGGACTCCATGGGTTCGGTGGCAGCGGAACCGGCCGCTATGGTTCTGGCGGGCTAGCCGATTCTTCGGTCCACGCCGATGGAACCTTGGACCTCATCCGCAACCTACAAGGCCTCACCACTCTCGAGTGGCATGGATCGAAGCTCGACGTTTACCTGAATGCAGGCGCGGAGTACGACAGCCGAGCCGCCTCCTACGATCCTTTCCAGAAGAAGGTCGTCGGTTATGGATCTCCGGCATTCAGCAACGCAAAATGCTCGGTTGAGACCGTTCCACTTAACGGCTCTGGATTCCTGCCCGGATCCCTCGGTAGTTGCACGGCGGACACTCGTACACTGATCGAAGGAACGGCGGGTTTCTGGTATCGCTTCTATAACGGACCGAAAGGGCGCTTTCAGTTTGGCCCGCAGTATTCCTACGTGGATCGTCTCACGTGGTCCGGAGCATCAGGAATCCAACCGCATGGCATAGACAACATGATCTTTACTTCGTTCCGCTACTATTTGCCTTAACCGAAGGTAGCAACTGCATACTGGGCTGGCACTTGCAGGAAAACTTGCAAGTGCCGGTTTGTTTTTGGAGCTAAAGGAGCTAACCACAATGGGTCATCCCTCAGGCGCCTTCTGGGGAGATGTTTTATACTGATCGTCCCGCACAACCACGGGTCCGACTTCTGAGGACTCGGTCAGCGGAATATCTCATTACGGACAGACACCTGAACGCGCTCCATGGCCCGCATCTCGCTCGATAGCCCTCAGTACTACATCAATCGCGACATGTCGTGGCTCGCGTTTAATCGACGTGTGCTCGAAGAAGCGTCGGACGAGGGTAATCCGCTGTTGGAGCAGTTGAAGTTTCTTTCGATTTCCGCCAGCAATCTCGACGAGTTTTTCGAGGTCCGGGTCGCGGCCATGATGCAGCAGATCGAGGACGGCTATAACGAAGCCGGACCGGACGGCCTCACGCTCACGGCGAAACGCGACATTCTGAGCAAGTTGACCCACGAGTTCGTCGATGACCAGTATGACTGCTGGAACAATCGTTTGCGTCCGGCTTTGGCGGAGAATGGAATTCGCGTTCTGGGATTGAACGACCTGGATGAAGAAGCACTGCGATTTGTTGATGAGTATTGCGAAAGGGAATTGGATCCCTTATTGACGCCGGTCACAGTGGATCCGGCGCATCCGTTTCCCCGGGTGATCAATAAAGCCTTGTGCGTAGGATTTCTGCTTCGCCGACGGCGACGCTCTGCGCTGACGTACACGGGAGTCGTTTCCGTTCCAAGGGTTCTGCCCCGCCTGATTCGGCTTCCGTCAAAAGAAACGGCTGACTTCATTTTCCTTGCCGATCTGGTCGCGCACCATGCAGTGCGCATGTATCACGGCTACGACATCGTTTCTTCCGCGGCCTTCCGCGTGACGCGGAATAGCAATTTGTATCTGGCCGAGGAAGAAGCCCGCAGCTTGCTCGAATCGGTTCGCACGGAGTTACATAACCGGCGCAAAGGTGATGCCGTCCGCATGGAAATTGAGGCGGAGGCCGATCCTGAAATTATTGAAAGATTGCGAACGGTATTTGAGCTGGATCCCTGGCAAGTATTTCCGGTGAATGGTCCCGTCAACTTGCTTCGGCTGTTCAATGTGTACGAGCAGGTGAATCGACCGGAACTGAAGGACCGGGCCTTCACTCCGCGGGAACTGCGCCTGACTTCGAAGTCGAAAGATCTATTTGAGGAGTTGCGCTCCCACGACATTCTGCTCCATCATCCGTTCGATTCGTACGATGCGGTGATCTCCTTCATTGAATCGGCAGCGGAAGACGATAGCGTCCTCTCCATCAAGCAAACGCTATATCGCACCAGCGAGCATTCGCTGATCGTTCCGGCATTGATTGAAGCCGCTTCGCACAAAGAAGTGACGGCTGTCGTGGAGTTGAAGGCGCGCTTCGACGAAGCCTCCAACATTCGATGGGCTCGCGATCTGGAAGACGCCGGCGTGCAGGTATTCCATGGACTCGTCGGGCTGAAGACACACTGCAAGCTGTCGCTGCTCGTGCGGCGCGATCCTGATGGGGTGACTCGCAGTTATTGCCACATTGGTACCGGAAACTACAACGCGAACACGGCGCGGATCTACACCGATCTGAGTCTGTTTACCGCCAACCCGGAGATCACGCGCGCGGTACACGATGTCTTCAGCTTCCTCACGGCGTACGCGGAGAACCCGAGCTATGAGCCTTTACTTGTAGCTCCGCTCGATCTCGCCGAAAAGTGTATTGCTCTGATCGAACGCGAGGCGGAGCACGCGCGAGAGGAAAGGCCGGCGCGCATCATTGCCAAGATGAATGCGCTGCTCGACAAGAATATAATTCAGGCGCTCTATCGCGCTTCCCAAGCGGGCGTTGAGATCGATCTGATCGTGCGCGGGATTTGCGCTTTGCGTCCTGGCGTGCGCGGGGTCAGCGACAACATCCGCGTTCGCAGTATTGTGGGACGCTATCTAGAGCACAGCCGCATCTACTATTTCGCGAATGGCGGCGACGAAGAGATTTATATGGGCAGCGCCGACTGGATGCCGCGCAATCTGTACGAGCGAGTTGAGGTACTCGCGCCGTTGCGCGACGAGATGCTGCGCAGCCGGGTGCGTCACGAGATCCTCGATGCCTACCTGGCCGATAACCGGAAGGCTCGAATCCTGCTGAGGGATGCGAGCTACATCCGCGCGTGGCAGCCGATTCATGGCAAGCGCAACCGCCGCCCGCCCAAGGGAGATGCAGCGTTCAACTCGCAGGATTTTCTCATGACGGTAGCGGAGGGAAAGGCACCAGCCGTTTTCCCCTCACCTGCGCCACCGCGAAGGCGTCGAGTCACAGCCGGGAGAGTACGATAGAGAAATATGATTCTTTACTTCTTGCGCCATGCCAGTGCGGGCGAACATTTTGTAAATCCGAAAAAAGACGAGAAACGCGCTCTCGATAAAGAAGGCATCGAGCAATGCGGCTATATCGGACGTGCACTGGCTGCCTTGGATGTCCAGGTCGACACGATCGTTTCCAGCCCGCTCAAACGCTGCACCCAGACTGCCTCGCTGGTTGGAAATGAACTCGGATATGAGGGCAAACTGCAACTCGATCCTGGATTGCGTCCAGAAGCAGGCCTGGCCGACTTCCGAAAGATCCTCGAGAAATATGCCCGGCAGGAAGCGATCATGGTGATCGGGCACAATCCCAACCTGAGCCAGTTCCTGGGATCGGTGATTAGCGACTCAGGTTGCGAAGCTTCCGTGGAACTCAAGAAGGGCGCAGTGGCGAAAGTCGAGATGCGGCGAAGCTCGGGAACCCTGCAGTGGTGCGTGACGCCGAAAGTCCTGCGAACTCTTTACGACACAGCGGTGGAAAGCTCGCGGCCGAAGACCTCGCGGAAGTAAGCGGAATCTTTTTCGATCGCCCACGATTCAAGATCCACTCCCATGCGGCGGCGCGGCACGAGAGTTAGTTTCACCTCCGCGGGACGAAGCTGAATTCGAACTTTCTCGACCGCTCTGCTACGACCAAGATTCAGCGCTCGAGCCAGCCGAAGCAGAACAATTGCTTTCTGCACCTCGGCACGGTCCGAACTCTCCACGGCTTTCATGGGACCTTCCTCTACGGTGGGCCGGGACTTGCCCAGATAGCGGGCGATGGCGGCGATGATACGCCTCTGCTGCGGCGTATATCCCAAGATTTCCGAATTCGAAATAATGTAATGCGTATGACGGTGATGGCCGTTGCGGTTGACGTAATCGCCGACCTCGTACAGCATCGCTGCCGCCGAGAGCCACTCCCGATATTCCGGAGGCAGCTTGTGCAGCGACCGTAGGCCAGTGAACAGTTGCATCGCGGACTCGCGCACGTCAAGCGCATGCTTCCGGTCGATATGGTAATGCTCGACTGCCTTGAGGATTGATTCCCATCGCTCCGATTCGAGTTGCCGGCCGGAGCGGGTTGTGCGGTCGTAATCGGCGGCCATCTGCGAAAGGATTCCGTCGCGCAGTCCAAGTGGCGAATAACGGAAGGCTTTAAGCCGTAGTTTCTCGAGAAGTTCGTGATATACAGCCGCGCCAGCGACGATAATCTCCGCTCTGCGTGGGCCGATGCCTTGGATCTTGCGACGTTCAGCAATCGGAAGCCGCGCCAGACGCTTGGAGATCCGGCTCATCTCCGCACGCGAAACCACGGCGCGCTGCCGATTGCGCCCACGATGCATGTGGGCCGCGACAGCCGCCAAGGCGGCAGCCGTACCCGAGGTTGCAATTACATTCCTGACTTTGGCTCCCCCGATGCGGTTGACCACGCGGTTGACTTCGCGCGTCACAAAGCTCCGAAGACGCTTCAACTCTCCTTTGCGTGCCGGATCATGTCGCAAAAATTCATTGCTCAAGCGGACGGCTCCCAGCGGAAGGCTGACAGCGTCGCGAATATGTCCGCCTTGCGAGACGGTTAGTTCACAACTTCCGCCTCCGAGATCGATCATCAATGTGGGACTGCGGTCGATGCGCGGGTCGGAAACGAGTCCCAGATGGATCAGCCGGGCTTCTTCAACCCCCGACACGATTTCAGCGCGCCATCCTGTGGCGGACCTAACCCACTCGACGAACGCCTGAGAGTTGCGGGCGTCGCGCAGAGCGCTGGTCGCGAGTACTCGCACGCTGTCCGCGACGATTTGCTGGGTGGTGCGATGAAAGCGGCGGAGAACCCGCACAGTGTCCGCCATGGACTCAGGAGTCAGAAATCCAGTGCTGAAGACGCCCTCGCCCAGACGCGTCACTTCGCGGTCTTCGTGTAGCGCGCGAAGGCGGCCGGCCTGCAGCCTTGCGATTTTGAGGCGGACGGAATTGGAACCGATATCGACCGCGGCGAAGGTGGGCATGGGAAGCCACACAGTTTACATGGAGACAGCACATGCGTCATGGAAGTTTGCGTGTTTTGAAAAAGCTACGCTCTTTTAACACGTTTGTAACAACGGTTTGCTAGGGTTAGGCAATGGCCAATCATGCATTTCCACGGCCTAATATGCCTGGCCCGCAACCCGTTGAAGCGACGAACGTTAGTGCGGCAACGGCAGAGCAGTCGGTGCTGCTCCGAGCTTCGAGCGGTGAAATTCCGGATCGCATCTTCAAATCGGCAATTACCTCTTGCGGGCTCGCCGTTCTCGGGGTCCTCGTCCTTATTGTTTACGAGCTTGTCGCTCGCTCCAGCCTTTCGTGGCATGCGTTCGGATTTCATTTTTTTGCTACCAGCGATTGGGATCCGGTCAACGAAAAGTTCGGGGCTTTGCCCTTCATCTTTGGCACAATCGTTTCTTCCATTTTGGCTCTGATCATTGCAATTCCTCTGGCGGTGGGAGTAGCGGTCTTTACCACCGAGATGTGTCCGAAGAAGTTGCGCGGCCCACTCTCATTTTTCGTAGAACTGCTGGCGGCGATCCCCTCCGTGATCTACGGACTCTGGGCGATATTTGTGCTGGTGCCTCTGATGAGCGGATACGTTGAGCCCTTTCTCGCCAAGACACTGGGCTGGACGGGGATGTTTGAAGGGCCAACGTACGGTATCGGCATGCTTGCGGCTGGAATCATTCTGGCGATCATGATTATTCCGATCATCTCGTCCATTACGCGAGAAGTGCTAATGGTCGTGCCGCAGCATCAGCGGGAAGGTGTTCTGGCGCTGGGCGCTACGCGATGGGAGATGATCCGGGTCGGAGTGCTGCGCAATGCCCGCGCAGGAATCGTGGGCGGAATCATTCTTGGCCTTGGCCGTGCGCTGGGAGAAACCATGGCCGTCACTATGGTGATTGGAAATCGCCCCGAGATTGCGAAATCCTTGTTCGCCCCGGGATACACAATGGCCAGCGTTCTGGCCAACGAGTTCAGCGAGGCTACCGGCGACGTATATCTCTCCGCTCTCATTGAAATTGGACTGGCATTGTTTCTGGTAACGATCATTGTGAATGCGCTCGCACAACTGCTAGTGTGGACGGTAACCCGCGGCCAGCCTGCGAGGGGAAATGTCTGAGACGACTGCTCAAGCGCCGGTCGCACCGCTCAGCATGCGGCGACGTCTGACGGATCATCTCATGACGGGCGTTGCCACGTTGACCGTCGTCCTGGTGCTCGCGCCGCTGGTTGCTATCTTTGGCTACCTGGTATATCGGGGAATCGGCTCGATCAACTGGGCTTTTCTAACACAGTTGCCCAAGCCGGTAGGTGAAACGGGCGGCGGCATGGCCAACGCGATTGTCGGATCGATTTTCATCCTGGCGATCGCCAGCGTCATTGGAGTGCCGTTCGGAGTGGGAGCGGGAATTTACCTCGCCGAGTTTGGACGTAACCGTTTCGGTAGCGTGATACGGTTTACCGCGGATGTTCTCAACGGCGTCCCGTCGATCGTGATTGGGATCGTTGCGTATTCGATCGTTGTTCTCTATCAGAAGCACTTCTCTGCGCTAGCTGGTGGTGTTGCACTCGCTATCATGATGATTCCGACCATCTGCCGCACCACAGAGGAGATGCTACTGCTGGTGCCAACGGCACTGCGAGAAGCGGCCTACGGGCTGGGCGTTCCGCGCTGGCGGACGACGCTTTCGATCGTCTTGCGCACGGCGACCTCGGGTGTGATCACGGGCATCATGCTGGCTTTTGCGCGTGTGGCGGGCGAGACGGCTCCGTTGCTATTTACTGCATTTGGAAACCAGTTCTGGAATTTGCGACTCGATCAGCCGACCGCAGCCCTGCCACTACAGATTTTTGTTTATGCAATTTCGCCCTATGACGAATGGCATCGTCTGGCGTGGGCGGGCGCACTCGTACTCATTGTTCTGATTGTTACCGCCGTCGCGGCGGTGCGGTACGTGGTCCGGCGCGGCTCGTTCGGGACGGCATAATTATGGGCGTTGGAATCCAAGTCGATAAACTGAACGCCTGGTACGGCAAAGGGCAGGCGCTGTTCGACATCAATCTCAGCGTAGCGGCCAATCACGCAACCGCTCTGATCGGACCCTCCGGTTGCGGTAAATCCACATTCATCCGTTGTCTCAATCGGATGCACGAAACCATTCCGGAAGCCAGAGTGGAAGGGCGGGTCCGCATCGGAGAGATTGACGCCTACAACGGAACGTCGCCTACGCAGCTTCGTCGGCGGGTCGGAATGGTGTTTCAGAAACCGAACCCGTTTCCCACGATGTCGATCTATGACAACGTCGCTTCGGGGCTGAAGCTCAATGGGTTTCGCGATCGCCGCAAGCTGGACGAAATCGTACAACGCTCGCTTGAAGTCTCCGCATTGTGGGAAGAAGCCAAGGATCATCTGCACAAGAAATCCGGTGCCAGCCTCTCGGGAGGTCAGCAGCAGCGGCTTTGTATCGCCCGTGCGCTGGCCGTAGAGCCAGAGGTTCTTCTGATGGACGAGCCCTGCTCGGCGCTTGATCCCATCTCGACAGGAAAGATTGAAGAATTGATCTTTCAACTGAAAGAACGGTATACCATCGTAATCGTGACACATAATATGCAGCAGGCGGCGCGCGTGGCGGAGTTCACCGGCTTTTTCCTGCTGGGCAAGCTGATTGAGTTCGACAAGACTGAGAAGATTTTCACCAAACCTTCCGACAAGAAGACGGAAGACTACATCACTGGAAGATTCGGTTAAGAAGAGTTGGGATAAAGAAAGGTTTGCATCATGCGCACGCGTTTTCAACAAGGGCTGGACGATTTGCGGCAACGGTTGCTTCGCATGGGAGGACTGGCGGAGCAGGCGGTGGACCGTGCGCGCCAAGCTTATGTGGAACGCGATCTGACTCGCTGTCAGATGGTACTCGAAGGCGAGAGCCTGATTAATACCGCTGAGCGCGAAATTGACGAAGCCGCTTTTGATCTGCTCGCGATGCAGCAACCGATGGCTGTTGACCTACGCTTTATCCTTGCCGTCACAAAGATCAATGCCGATCTGGAGCGCGTGGGCGATCAGGCGGTGAATATAGCCGAACGTGTGATGGACATGGTGGACCTTCCGATTGCCGATCTCCCGGTCGATATCGCCCGCATGGGCAGCGCGGTGAGCGCCATGGTTCGACGTGCGTTGGAATCGTTCATCGAGGGCAAGGTTGAGCTTGCGCAGGCCGTGCTTGAAATGGACAACGTGATCGACCGTATGCGTGACGACGCGTTCATCCAGCTTGTGAAAACGATGAACGACCGGCCAGAAGTGGTTCGTCAAGCGCTCGATGCACTACTCGTCGCGCGTAATCTGGAACGTGTCGCCGATCATGCTACCAACATCGCCGAAGATGTAATTTTCTGGGTGCAGGGTTCTGACGTGCGTCACAATGTGCATACGGAAGAGAATCGGCCCGACTCGCTGCAGCCTCGCGCCTCCGGTCTGTAGAGGCGCACAAGTTCTCGGAAATTTGATCATGCGCCAGGCTGCGCTTTCCTTCTTCGCCTTCTCCAATTATCCTGTTCGCCACCCCCGGAGGACTTGTGACCCGTAACATCGCTTGTGCCCTTGTGATCCCGTCTCTGATGAGCGCTGCACTCGTCTATGGCCAAAATGCTGACAGCCATTCTGTGATGCTACCGACCAGCAAGGTGCTGACGGTGCCCGCGCCAGGCCAGTTAGGGAGCACGAACAGCTTCCCGTCGACGATGGTGATCAGTCCGGATTGCCACTATGCGGCGCTGCTGAATGGGGGCTATGGAACACAGGAGACGCTCGCCCATCAGTCGATTGCGATTCTGAATTTGGGGACGAACAAGGTTGCAGATTTTCCCGATGCCCGGCTCGGCGATACCGCACACCAAAGCTACTTTCTGGGACTGGCGTTCGGTTCAGATGGAAAACATCTTTATGCTTCGGTGGGCTCGCTCAGCGATCCAACCGGTGCACGCCCGGGCAACACGGGAAATGGGATCGCCGTGTACAACTTTGGTAACGGGAAGATAGCGCCCGAAAGGTTCATTCGCCTTCCGCTGCAGCCGCTCTCCAGTGGAAAAACTTTGCCCGTCGGAATGACTGCCCCAGCTCACAACGCAATCCCGTATCCAGCCGGTCTCGCTGTCATCAGCGAAGGCGGCCACGACAAGCTGCTGATCGCGAATAACCTCTCGGATAACGTCGTTTTGTTGGACCCGGCTACCGGAAAGACGCTGGAGACGTTCGATCTGAGCACCGGGCAGCTGGTGCCGTCCTCGTATCCATTCACCGTGGTTGCGTCGCGAGACGGCCGCCGCGCCTGGTGCAGCCTGTGGAATGCATCCCAGATTGCCGAACTCGATCTGACGGGCGGAAAGGTCGTCCGTTGGATCAAGCTCAAGGAACCTGACGATCTATTGTCGCCGGGTTCTCACCCCACAGCGATGCTCCTGAGCCCGAGCGAAAAGACGCTGTATGTCACGCTTTCGAACAGTGATCAGGTTGCAGAGGTGAGTACTGAGTCGGGAACACCGTTTGACTTCAAGACAATCTCTCTCGCTGATCAGAAAGCGCCGGGGAACTCACCCATTGCTCTAGCGCAATCGACGGACGGCAAACTGCTGTTTGTGGCCAACGC
>Ga0209168_10000456_pt1 | contig 40246 bp, 43 predicted proteins | sample Coa_R1_FD_187156 | JGI IMG/M metagenome (GOLD analysis project Ga0209168, IMG submission 187156) | Surface soil microbial communities from Centralia Pennsylvania, which are recovering from an underground coalmine fire - Coalmine... | ecosystem: Environmental > Terrestrial > Soil > Unclassified ...
TGTCGAATAACGTTTTGGCAAGTTGAGGCATGGCCACATCCGCCGAAGGAACTAAACCAGCAGTAAAGGTCTTTGTCGCCACCACGGTGATGCTGACCTTTATCTCCTTCTGGCGTGCCTCCGCGATCGTTCTCTCCGACCTGGCCTCCTCCGCCTATTACGCTGGTGGCGACGCCGAAAAAGTCATTGGCAAGAGCGCTCCCTGGTTCATCCTCGGCGTCATGCTGTTCAGTTACGCCGTCCGGGCTCTTTATATCGAGTCCAGCAGTATGTTTGTGCGAGGCGGCGTCTACCGTGTGGTCAAAGAGGCCATGGGCGGCACGTTGGCCAAGTTCTCCGTCTCAGCCCTGCTTTTCGATTACGTTCTTACCGGCCCCATCAGCGCCGTTTCTGCCGGACAGTACCTCGCAGGTTTCATCAAAGACATTGGCATATATCTTCACCGGCCTTTGCATTTTTCTGATGACTATTTCGCGGCCGGGCTGGCGATAATCGTCGTGATCTACTTCTGGTGGAAGAACACGCAGGGCATTCATGAATCGAGTCAGAAGGCCCTGCAGATCATGATCATCACCACCATTATGGTGGTGATTCTTCTTTTGTGGTGCACATACGCGGTTCTGCGTTCCCCGGTTCAACTGCCGCCCAGCCCTTTCCACCCGGGCGTGGTTCCACTGAACAAGGAATCTCTGGGATGGTTGAACGGTACCTGGCTCCAATACCTGCATCCGACTCTATTGATGTCGCTCATCGCCTTTGTGGGATTCGGTCACTCGGTCTTGGCGATGAGTGGCGAAGAAACCCTCGCGCAGGTCAACCGCGAAATTGAGCATCCCAAGCTCAAGAATCTGGAAAAGACCGGGCTCGTAATCTTCATCTACAGTCTCCTCTTCACGTCCTTGGTCTCTTTCTTCGCGGTCATGATTATTCCCGACGCGAAGCGCCCGGATTACTTCGCGAACTTGATTGGTGGAATCACCGTTTACTTGCCCGGCGCCGAAGTCCCCAAGTTGCTTTTCCACGGCTTCGTGGTTCTGGTTGGTGTCTTGATCCTTGCCGGGGCGCAAAACACTTCCATCGTTGGAGCAAACGGAGTTCTGAATCGGGTAGCTGAAGACGGCGTCCTCACCGCCTGGTTTCAAAAGCCGCACCACCGGTACGGAACCAGCTTCCGCATCATCAATCTGATCGTTGGAATGCAGTTGTGCGTGATCTTTCTCAGCCTCGGCAACGTATACGTCTTGGCCGCTCTCTACGCCTTCGGTGTGATTTGGAGCTTTGCCATGAAGTCCCTGGCCGTGCTCGTGTTGCGTTTCACCGAGCCCGGAAATCGTGAGTGGAAAGTCCCGGGCAACCTGCATTTTGGCAAAACTGAGATTCCCATTGGCCTAATCCTGATATCCACAGTCTTGTTCATCACGGCCATCGTGAATTTGTTCACCAAGTACGAGGCGACAATTGCCGGTCTCATCTTCAGCGGTGTGTTTTTCACGATCTTCACCTTCTCTGAGCACCACGTTGCCAGGGAGCGGCACGGCAAGCCGGAACAACTCGATCAGTTCCGCGTGTATGGCAACCAGGAACTCGGCAGCGGTGCCATGGGCGTTCGTCCCGGCAATATCCTTGTTGCCGTCCGCGATCCCCGGAATCTCTATTACCTCCGCCACATCCTGGGACACACAAATACCGTGAAGCAGGATGTCGTTGTCATGAGCGCGCGCCTCTATCATCGCGAGCACACCTTCAGCGGCAGCACCGTGTTTGACGCTACGCAGGTTTTCGACCACTACGAGCAGGAACTCTTTACGGCAGCAGTAGCCGTCGCAGAAAAGGAAGGCAAGCCAATCCACCTTCTGGTGGTTCCTGCCACAGATGTCTTCGAAGCCATTATGGTCACGGCCCAGCGTTTGGATTCCACTCGCGTGATCTGCGGCCTTTCGAATAAGCTCACCTCCGACGAGCAGGCCAAGCTCACCGGCGACGCATGGGAGCGTCTGCCCGAACCCCGCCCCAGGCTGACACTCGAGGTCTGTGCGCCCGATGGGACTGTCCGCGAGTATTCTCTGGGGCCCCATAGTCCGCGCATGCGTGCCCAAGATGTGGAACTGATGCACAAGCTGTGGCTCGAGATCACTGCCGATCCAAAGTTCGCCGGCGCGCATCACTATCACATCGTGGCTCTGGCCCTCGAGGAACTGAAACGTGAGCTCACGACCGAGCAGCGCGCCCAGCTCTTGCAGAAGTTGCACGACGAGATGAATCGTTCCGACCAGCACCAGTGACCCATCGCGGCATGCTCCGTCGGTTCTTCCTCAGACTCGTCTATCACCCTGACTCGGGAACCTCTCGGCCGCGTCTGTTCCCATTCGAGTCACAGGCCTCTCCCAAGAATGTCCGGCGAAGGGCCGTCTGCGCAATGCCGGGGCACCCCGATCAGTAACTGTATGCTTCGGACGATTCGCACTCAGCGATCGAAACAAAAAAGCCCCAGTCCAGACGGCTGGGGCTACTTTCAAGGAAAATACGAATTAGGCAGGTTGTGCCGTCTTACTGGACCCGCAGCAGCCCTTCCCGCATTCTTTGCCGGCTTTGCGGTCGCAGCAGGATGCCGCTTTGTCTTTTCCGCAGCCATCTTTGCAGCACGAAGCCATAGCCTTGTCATCCTTCAGCACGACTTCGCATCCTTGCCGCCGCAGCATGAAGCACCTTCTTTGCCCGTGCAGCAAGAGGCCATCTCTTTACCGTCGGCCATCTTGTGGTCCTTACGCATGCACGCGGCATGTCCATCCTTAGAGTCGGACGCCATCTTGTCGCAGCACGCGCACTTCGCTTTGTCAGCAGTGGCGCCTTGCGCGGGAGCGGATGGTGCCGTTTGGATTGCGGTTTGAGCCCAGGAAACCACGGTCAGGGCCAGGATCAATGCGAATAGTTTGTGTTTCATAAAATCTCCTTTTCGTAATTTCGTCGGAAACAAAATTCCGGTTGAACAGCAGGATCGTAGAAGGCGAGTTGCTTATATTAGGGATTGCGCCTCTGGCGCAGGCGAGAACTCAGATGCGCAGAACAGTGTTTCGCAGCGTGGAAAGCCCAGAAGTATCCTGTTGGAAAACTTCGACGGGCACCGGCCGCGAACTCCGAGAATTCGGGATGTCGGAGATGACTGCCAAGAATCTCGAATCTTGCCTTGAGTTGCTACTCATCGCTGGCAGCGCCGGGGCATTTTCCGGCCCATGCTGCACGCAGCAGGGATGCTGGCTGCCGCAAGGAATCATCGCGGGGGGAAGCGCTGCGGAAATTGCCGGGGCCGGTTGCGAGTGATTTCGCGGGCAGCAGGAGTGTCGATGCGCTGCAGAAGAGGATGCGCTTGCCGTTCTGAGCATACGCATCGCGAGAGGCGCAGCCACCATAGGGGCCACGCTCCAGCAGAGCGTTGACGCCAGAACTGCCGCGGCCAAGACCCTTCTCTTCATAATGCAACCTACCTTGCAGTCTGTCAGGGGGATTCGTCAGGGTCTGTGACGGAAATCACAATCGAGGGTGAGTGAAATTCAAGGTCAATGCTTGAGAAGGTGGCTAAGCGACGTGCGCAGCTCGCTGAACTGAAAGGGATAGCCGCTCCTGATGAGTTCGCCTGGTTCCACACGCTGACTTCCTAGCAGCGCCGTTTCTCCCATTTCGCCAAAAGCCAGTTTGACGACGAACCCCGGCACAGGAAAGACAGCGGGCCGAGAAAGTACGCCCGCCAGAGTTCGCGTAAACTCGGCATTCGTCACCGGCTTCGGCGCCACCATGTTGACGGGCCCTTGCACCAGATCGGTCTTGAGTATGTGATGGATCGCTCCTACCACGTCCTGTACGTCGATCCAACTCATCCACTGGCGACCGGTGCCAATCCGTCCGCCAACCCCCATTTTGAAAGGTGTCAGCATCTTCCCCAGCGCGCCGCCCTCGGGACTAAGGACCACCCCGGTTCTCATGAGGACAGTTCTTATGCCAGCCTCAGCCGCCGTATTGGCTGCGGCTTCCCACTCGGCACACACTTCTGAAAGGAAACCGGTCCCCGGCGCGCTCTGCTCGTTCAGCACTTCATCGCCGCGATCGCCGTAATACCCAATCGCTGAGCTGCAGATAAAAACCTGGGGTTTGTCTTTCGCTTGCGCCAGTGCCCGCGCCAGGTTTCTGGTACCGATTACCCGGCTATCGCGAATCTCTTTCTTCTTCGCGGCAGTCCACCGTCCCACAATGCTTTCCCCGGCCAGATGTATGACCGCATCGAAACCAGAAACCGCATCCACCGCGATCGGCTGGGCCGGATCCCAAGGGATATGCTGCTCGTCTGGAGAGTAGTGCGTTGCGCCCTTGCGCGTGAGGCGGGATATGCGTGCGCCGCCCGATTTGAGCGACGGAAGCAGGGCTGAACCGATTGGCCCGGACACCCCACTGACTAGAACTCGGGCCGTGCTAAAACTGAACATCAGCTTGATACTCTAGCAGAGCTGCCAACGCTAAGCCCCTTTTCCGCTAAAGCCGTTCGCGATGATTTCCTCACACGAAAGAAATCGCCCCGTTGTTTGAATCACGGTGCGGAAAGCAAAATCATCACGCATCCCGAAGATTCGCACTACGCCATCAGGTGACGACCCACCTGCAGTCTGAAAGCGCCATCCAAAGCTATAATGATTCAGGGCCCCGCACTCCTTCTCCGGTCTTCCCCGAGCTATTTCCGGGCTGTTCGCGGGCTATAATCCTGCATGGCGAGCTTGCGCCAACAGATCGCGACCACTGCCCTTACGCTCACCAAGTTTCGCGACTTGATGAAGCGGATGCAGGAGAGCCGTCCGCAAGACGATCTGACCATCGTCAAGAAAGCCTACGATTATTCCCTTAAACACCACGACGGGCAGACTCGGGCCTCCGGTGAGCCCTATCTTGTTCATCCTCTTGAAGTAGCCCTGGTTCTCGCAGAGATGAAAATGGACCCGGTCGCCGTGGCCGCCGGGCTGCTGCACGATTCCGTCGAAGACACCTCGGTCACGATCGAAGACATACGCAAGGAGTTTGGGGAACAAGTCGCCCATATCGTCGAAGGCGTCACCAAGATCAGCAAAATTGACTTCGCCACACGCGAAGAACAGCAGGCGGAAAATCTCCGCAAAATGATGCTCGCCATGGTCGACGATATTCGCGTCGTGCTGATCAAGCTCGCCGACCGCCTGCACAATATGCGCACACTCGAGCACCTTCAGCCTGAACGCCAGCAGAAGATTGCCGAAGAAACACTCGAAATCTACGCCCCAATCGCACACCGCCTTGGCATGGGCAAGATTCGTGGAGAGCTTGAGGATCTTGGTTTCCGCTTCATCGATCCCCTTGGGTACGAACAAGTCGAAAAGGCTGTCAATGCCCGCCGCAAGGAGGGCGAAGCCTTCCTCGCCAAGATGCAGGGCATCATCAGCGACAAGCTGAAGGAAGCCGGGATTCAGGCGCGCGTCGAGAGCCGCATCAAGCGCCTTTATAGCATTCATAAGAAATTGCAACGACAGCGCATCTCGGTCGAACAGGTCTACGATCTTTGCGCCATGCGCGTGATCACCCGTTCGCTGCAGGATTGCTACGCTGTTCTCGGCATCATTCACAATCTTTGGCGTCCCGTGCCGGGACGTATTAAAGATTTCATCGCCATGCCGCGGCCCAATTTCTATCAGTCCTTGCACACTTCGGTGATCACCGAAGATGGCACGCCCTTCGAAATCCAGATCCGCACCGAAGAGATGCACAAGATGGCCGAGGAAGGCATCGCAGCCCACTGGAAATACAAAGACGGCCCGGTCTCGGCACAAGACGAACAACGCCTCGCCTGGCTGCGACAAGTCGTGGAGTGGCAGCGCGATGTCAGCGATCCCAACGAATTCCTCTCCACGCTCAAAGTGGATCTCTATCCGGAAGAGGTCTATACCTTCACGCCCAAGGGCAAGGTTGTCGTTCTGCCGCGCGACGCCACGCCCATCGACTTCGCCTATACCATCCACACCGAGGTTGGACACACCTGCATCGGCGCCAAAGTCAACGGGCGTATGGTCCCGCTCCGTTACAAGCTTCATTCCGGAGATATCGTCGAAATCCTCACACAGCCCGGCCACAAGCCCAGCCGCGATTGGCTCGGCCTCGTCAAATCTTCACGCTCGCGCAACAAAATCAAGCACTGGCTGAACGTTCACCAGCGTGAACGTGCTATCGAAATCGGACGCAAACTGATCGAAAAAGAGGCGCGCAAATATCGCATCGCGCTGAAAGAAATCAAAGACGAAGACCTGTTGAAAGTCGCTTCCGGGTACGGGCTGGGCAAAGCCGACGATCTCATGTCCGGCATCGGCTACGGAAAATACTCTGCGCGGCAAGTGCTGGCGCGATTGCTCCCTGCAGGAGCGACGCATTCGATTGCCGGAGACATTGAATCCGAAGGCCTGACCTCTCAGCCGGGCGGCATAGCGAGCGTTGTCCGCCGCGTGTTCGGGGATCACAATGCCATCACCGTGCGCGGTCAGGGAGACATGCTCGTCTACCGCGCCCGTTGTTGTAACCCTATTCGGGGCGAGAGCATCGTGGGATACATCACTCGCGGCAAGGGCGTCGCCGTCCACTCCGTCAATTGTCCGAATGTTACAAATCTCCTGTACGAACCGGAGCGCAAGATCGATGTCGAATGGGCTCGTGACGATACCACCCCCACCGCTTATCCTGTAAAGTTGACCGTGTTCTGCGATGACCGCTTCGGCATGCTGAAAAGCATCACCGGAGTGATCGGCGACGCCAAAAGCAACATTCGCAACATCGCCGCCCAAACGTCCAACAGTCAGGCCAGCGTGGAAGTTGTGCTCGACATCTCGGACCTCAAGCACCTCGAGCAGATTATTGCTGGCCTGCGCAAAATTTCCGGCGTACACGAAGTGCAACGTCTCCAAAAAATCTAAAACCGGTTCTCAGTCTCAGTCCTCAGTAAACCAGGAAGTCTGGGCCCTCTGTGTTACCCTGTGCCCTCTGTGGTGTAGTCTTTCTGAGAACTGCTATGCGCGAAATCATTTCTACCAAAGACGCCCCGCAAGCCATCGGCCCGTATTCCCAGGCCATCAAAGCCAACGGATTCATCTTTACCTCGGGACAGATTGCGATCGATCCCGCGACCCAGCAGGTCATCACCGGTGACGTCGAGGCGCAGACTGATCGCGTGTTGCGGAATCTTTCCGAGATTCTCGAAGCCGCCGGTAGCGGACTCGGCAAAGTCGTTCGCTGCACCGTCTTCCTCAAGAGCATGGACGACTTCTCTGCCATGAACGCCGTCTATGGAAAATATTTCAGCTCCGCTCCTCCGGCACGATCCACCGTCGAAGTCGCGCGTTTGCCGAAAGATGTCTTGGTGGAGATCGACGTGATTGCGCTGGAATAGATGTTGAGCACTTCGGACCAGTAGCCGTGCGTCGGACGCAAAACCCTGTGTTACCCTGTGCCCTCTGTGGTTACGATTTTGTTTTGCAGGAGCGAGGTATGACGAAGGAACGGGTCTTTGGAGCAATTATCATTCTTGTTCTTTCGACGTCACTCTCCGCGCAAACGAGTTCTCACAGAGCCACTCCGGTTCGCGTTCCAAACACTAACGCTCCGACCAAAGTTACGGGCGACGGCGTAAGGACCGACTCCGGCCTCCAATACTGGGACATCAAGGTCGGTACCGGCGCCGTCGCCAACGACGGAGATCGCGTCAAGGTCCACTACACAGGATGGTTCACCAACGGCAAGAAGTTCTACAGCACTGTCGACGCCAATCAACCCTACAGTTTCACACTCGGAAAGGGCGAGGTTATCAAGGGATGGGATGAAGGGATCGCGGGAATGAAGGTCGGGGGCAAACGACAACTCCGCATCCCTCCCGAACTGGCCTATGGCGATGCGGGATACAAGACAGTCGTCCCGCCGAACGCAACCCTGATCTTCGACGTGCAGTTGCTGGCAGTGACTCCGGCTCCGCCAGCCCACTAGCAGGACGAAGGATTTGTGTGGAAGGGGAACAATCCATGCAAACATGGCGGATGATACGTGCGGTGAGCGTCTCCACCTTGATTGTTGTTTGTCTTGCATGCACGACCACTAGCGAGCCCCGGCTCGTTGGGACATATCGCGCAGACGGACAATGTGTGGCGATAACTCTTGTACTCAACCCAGATCACTCCTTCGTACAGACTGCACAGACACAAACGGGCAAAGCGAACAGGCTCACGGGAAAATGGAGGGTGGACAAGAAGGGCAACACGATAGATTTCCAGCCTTTCCTCGATTTTCTGAACAATATGCAGGGAAGGCAGGTTGGAGGAGCCACTTTTCCAGCGGAGACGATGGGGCTGTTCGTCAGAATTGGGCCAGTAATCGTAAGGTGCCCAGATTCGGATCATCAGATTGATTACGTGAAGTAACTCAGATTGCCCCGATTCCTTTTTGCGTAGGATGCTATAGGCCGGGCTCGTTTTCCCTAGAAGGAATAGGCCTTATATGTCCCAAGACAGTTACAGAGAAATCAAGTCCTGATGACCGAAGGCGCCGACGGTCGAGGACACAAACGCCCGCGCGGCTCCAATGCGCCGCTGTGAACCCCTGTGTCCTCTGTGGTGAGCTATTACGCCTTGACGACTTTACCGCTGCGCAGGCAGGACGTGCAGACGCGGATCCGCTTTCCCTGACCATTCACCTTGGCGTGCACCGGACGCAAGTTAATATTCCAGCGCCGCTTGGTGACGTTGTGGGCGTGGCTGATGCGGTTTCCCGCTTGCGGCTTCTTGCCGCAGATATCACATTGTTGTGCCATTGGACTGCTGCTCCCAGGTAGTTCAAATCTTGTAGGGCAAACCTAGATTTTACAGGAAGTTGGCTGATTCGCCAAGGTATGGTTCCATCACACATTCCGTCAATTACCCCCTATGCGATACTTATCTCATGCAGTCCCCGCTTCAAACGCCCACGGCCGCCACCGATCCCAAATCCGTAAAGGTGCATCTCACCACAGGGGCCGGCATGGATATCGAGTGGACCGACGGCCATGCTTCGCACTACAGCTTCGTCTATCTGCGCGACGCCTGCCCGTGCGCCATGTGCGAAGAGGAGCGCGGCAAGGCCGGTCGTCGTCCCGGCGATCCAGTTACCGCCGCCCCGGGCGCCTTGTTGATATTCAAGCCCACTGCGAAGCCGGTGTCGGCCGAAGGAGTGGGGAAATATGCTATTAAGTTTTCTTGGAACGATAACCACGATCTGGGCATTTACTCGTGGAAGTTCCTGCGCGAAGTGTGTCCGTGTGAAGAGTGCAAGAAATCGGGAGCCTCGGTCCGTTGACCACCAGATGCGCTTGACTCAAGAGATCGGGGGCTTCAGATAACTCGAGAGCAGAGAGCAATGAAGTGGATTCCGATAGCTTCGTGGAAGAGCGGCCCTTCAAGGGCCGCGTTTGGCATGTGAAGCTCGCTGGCCTTTAGGCCCCGTGTACCGTGTTAGCGGTGTCAAAAGCTTTAGCTGTTCGATGACTTCGTCGACTCCAAATCCGGAAATGCAGTCCGTAATCCGCGAATTGCTGGCGGACCTTTACACCAAGGCCGGATGTGACCAGATCGGATTCACTCAGGAATCTTTCGCCATCATACTGACGGAGGTCGGCTCCAAGCACGCAGGGGCCGGTTCGCCGAACGAACTTCGCACTTTCTTCCTCAGCCTTCGCATCGACGAACTCGCTCTCGCTCGTGCCTGCGCTATCGGCAACAATGCCGCGTGGGAGATTTTCCTCACGCGCTTTCGTGAGAAGCTCTATCTCTCCGCGCTCCGCATTGCCCGAGAGGACTCCGCCGCCCACGAACTTGCCGACACCCTCTACGCGGATCTCTACGGCACTACCACGCGGGAAGGTCAGCGCGTCTCAAAACTGTCTTCCTATACAGGCCGCGGTTCTCTCGAAGGCTGGTTGCGTACCGTGCTGGCGCAGGAATATATCAATCGTTATCGCCGCACCAAGCGTCTGGTCAGCCTCGATGAAGAATCCGAAGAGGGCGTTCAGTTTCGCGCCCCCGAACGCGAGCCTGGCGCGCCTTCAGACAATCGCCTGGCCCGCGCCACCGACGAAGCCATTGCCTCACTTCCCGCCGAAGACCGCTTGGTTTTGAGCGGGTATTATCTTGATGGACGCACCTTGGCAGAAATTGCCCGCATGCTGGGCGTGCACGAATCCACCATCAGCCGTAAGCTCGACAAGCTGGCCAAGTCCTTGCGAAAGCAGATTGTGGCCGCCCTGACCCGTGCCGGTATGTCCCGGAGACAGGCCGAGGAGGCATTGGAAGTGGATGTACGTGACCTCCAGGTGGATATTCGGCGTAGTCTTGCGCAAGAATCTTCACCTCGGACGTTCTCAGAGAAGAGAGTGGAGGCCAGAATCCGCGAAGGCGAAGGTTGAGCGAAAGTCGTCCCGGATGTGTGTGGGCCGAACCAGGGCAAGATCCGGTCGGTTGGTATGTGAAATGGAAAGAGTGCCTCAAATCGTAAGCGAGCGCCTGAAGACGGCCGCGCCGGCTGTCGAACATCTCGATGCCGACGTGCTTACGGCATTCTCCGAGCGCTCTCTTCCCCAAACTGAGAGGAAGGCTGTGCTCGAACATCTTGCGCGCTGTGGCGAGTGCCGCGAGATCGTCGCACTCGCATTGCCGGCCTCCGAGCCGACTCAGCAGATTGCTCGTCCCGCGTATGGCGGATGGCTGACATGGCCCGTACTTCGCTGGGGATTGATTGCCGCCGGACTGGTCGCTATCACCTCTTTCGGAGTCATGCGGTACCAGCGGCACTCGTCGATGACGGCCTACAACGCACACCGCCCCGAGGCTGCCAGCAAAACAACCAATGCCCTGCCAGTATCACCTCCATCGTCCGAGCCTGCTGAGGCCAAGCTGCAAGCTCCGGCCTCTTCCCTCCCAACAGAGAAGAGAGATCTGGCTTCATCAAATGTCGGACCTGGTCCTGCTCCTGAAGCCGCCGCTCCTGCCTTGATTCGGTCGGCTCAGCCCAAAGCTCGGCAGTCCACTTCGATTGGTGGGCCGCGCGTGCAATGGCAGCAAAACGCCAACAATATGCCGCAGCAGACGCAGGCGATTTCACAGGCGAAGCAGTTGCATGGGCAGCAGCTACCCACGAACGCCGCCGCGCCGGCTCAGGTTGCAGACTCCGCCATACAGTCCGGAGCCCAGGCGGCCAACATTGGTACCCCGGTTCTCGAGAGTCAGCGCATCGACCAGCAGCCCATCCAGGGGGGACATGCCGACTCAAAGATTGAGAGAGTCAAGCCGGCTGGTACCTCGATCATGTCTGCTTCGAAGGTCCTTGCTCCTGATTTTCCGGCCCCAAGTTCGCCAGCCGGAGCGCCTCTCGATAGAAACTCGCATTACGCAGGTTCCCCCGGAGTTCCAATGCGCTGGACGATCAGCTCTGGGGGCGGACTGCAGCGCTCGCTCGACCAAGGCAGCACTTGGCAGGAGGTCGACGTAAACAATTCTTCTCCCGCTGCCACCACCATGGCTCTCATGAAGGCGCCCCGGAGGGCAAAAGAAGCGACGAATGGACAAACCGCAACAAATGACAGCCTCGCTAAGGATAGCCTGACTAACGAACGCTTGGATAAGGAGACCCCGGCAAAGAAAGACGCCGCTTCTCTTGTCTTCCGAGCAGTCTCTTCGAACGGACCTGACGTCTGGGCTGGCGCCTCGGGTGGGCTTCTTTACCACTCTTTGGATGCTGGTTCCCACTGGACTCGCGTTGTACCCTCCGCCTCAGGCGTGACCCTTACCGGGGACATTCTGAGTTTGGAATTCATCGACCCTCAACACGGCCGCGTCGTTACCTCGACCCCCGAAGTCTGGACCACCTCCGACGCCGGCCAATCCTGGCAAAAGCAATAGCTGTCGTTACCTTGGTTAGCTTTCCGCAAACGAAGTTACCAAGGTGATATTTACACCAATAATGGTGCAATTTTAGTATCCATCTCGTGGTTTGGCAGTTCTGGGGGAGGGCTGCCGAGGCGTCCTGGACTGAAAAGTCTCAGGGCGCTTTTTCCTTTTCTGTCAATGGGTTACAGCCACTCTACCCACGCTAGAGCAGCAGAACCATATAGTCCTCATCGATCGCGCGGTTTCCGATCTTCAACGCGCGCGGCTCGCGCCCAAACGTCTCAAATCCCAGCGAGCGATAAAGCCCGACTGCAACACCCTGTGTCTCCGCGACCGAGAGCATGATCTGCTCCAGCCCTTCGATCGTCGCCGCTCTTTCCAGTGATGCCCGCATCAGCGTTCGGCCGGTACCGCTGCCCCGTTTCATCGGCGTCACATACACACCCCAGATCCGTCCTTTATGCCGCGTCTTCGGCCCAGTCTCCCGATGGAACCCTGCCATTCCAACCATCCGCCCGTCTTCAAATGCTCCCACGACGAACGAGTCTGTCGTGCCCCCAAGCCGTTTCTTCACCTCGTCGAGGGTGAGCGTCTTATGTTCGTCCGACGACGAACTGAACGCTTCCGGATCGCCTGCCAGCGCCTCCGCCCGCAGCCGCCACCATTCGCCCGCATCGTCCGGATTCAGAAAACGGATCTCCATAGCCTCTCTTATTGTGTCCCGCGGCACGCCGCGCAATACCCGCCGATCTCCAGCCGCGAAATCAGCACCCGGAACCGGCAATCTTTCTCCACCTGCTGCTTCAGCTTCTCAAACTCGTCGCTCACAAATTCCGTAATCTTCCCACAACGCAAACACGCCATGTGGATGTGATCTCGCCCCAGCCTTCGCTCGTAGTAATGCCCCTCGCCATTGATATGCATCAGGTCGAGCTCGTCGATCAACCCATGCCGCTTCAAGAGACGCAGCGTTCGGTAAACGGTGCTGCGGTCCACCGTCGCGTCCAGCTTCTGCGCCTTGCGCAGAATCTGGCTGGCGTCCAGATGTTTGCTGGCCGTCTCCATGACGCGCAGGATCGCCCGCCTCTGCTCGGTCATGCGGATTCCGCGCTCGGCAAAATGCGCCTGCAGGCGTCCGGGTGCCTCAGTCTGTGGTAGTGGCATATGTCGGTATCGCTCGCATCCTGAACTCGTCGCAACTGGTCGCATTCAACATGCGACGAATTCTTCGCCGGAAACTGGACAGCCAACTCCACCATCCGGCATTCTGGGATGGTAATCCTACATGCGACTCAGTTGCAACTAGAGGTATGCCCCGATTATTGCGACTCAGTCGCATCTGCCAAAGGACTCATGAGAATCTTCGACCTGCCGACCACGAATCGAATGAACCACTTCCTGAAATCTTCGGCTCTGTTCGTTCTGCTGGCGCTGCCAGCGGCGTTCCCGCTCAACGCGCAGGAAAGCGCGTATATCGTGACTTACGACCATTACCTCGAAGAGCCCGGCAATCTTGAGATCGAGTACTACTCCACCTTCGGTACGCAACGCGGAGGGCCTGACTTTCACGCTTTCTGGGGCGAATTCGAATACGGCGCCACTGCCTGGTGGACGACCGAACTCTACCTCGATGGCCAAAGCACTTTTGGTGACAGCACGCTCTTCAGCGGTTTTCGCTGGGAGAATCGTATCCGCCTTCTTCAGCGCGAGCACTTCATCAACCCTGTGTTGTACGTCGAGTACGAGCAAATCAGCGGAGCTGACAAAATCCTGAAAGAAGTCGAAGGCCATGATGTCGAAGCCGATTACGCCGAGTCCAATGCCACCTTGCGCCAGGAACACAATCACGAGGTGGAATTCAAACTTCTGGTCTCAAAGACCTTCAATGGATGGAACATCGCCGAGAACACCATTGGTACCAAGAACCTCACCGGAGGCAATCCTTGGGAGTTTGGCTACGCGATTGGCGCCAGCCGGCCCTTGGCTCTGAAAGCCTCAGCGAAGCACTGCAATCTCTGCCGCGAGAATTTCATCGCCGGGGTCGAAATGTATGGTGGTCTCGGCGACCGTTACAGCTTCGGCCTGCACGACACGTCTCATTATCTTGCCCCGGTTGTCGCTTGGAACCTGCCCTCGGACTGGACTCTCCGCCTCTCCCCGGCCTTCGGCCTCAACGACAATAGTCATCGTCTCCTGGTCCGATGGGGAATCTCCCGTGAATTCTCCGGATTCGCCTCTACGATAGCCAGACTGTTTGGAGGACAGTGATGACCCAATTTACGATCAAGGCCGCGACTCTGCTCTTCGCCTCGTTTCTGATCCCCGCGGCCTCCGCAGGCCAAGAAGTTCAGAAAGATCAACCGTCGCCTTCGAATGCCAACTCTGTCTATGCCGAACTGGCAAAAGCGCCGAAGAAGGCCACAGCCCGCCACAATCCGTTCGCGACCGATCCCGACGCCGTCGCCGCTGGATGGAAGCTCTTCGCTCAGCATTGCGCCGAGTGTCACGGCGAGACGGCCGATGGAGGCAAGAAGGGCCCAAGCCTGCACGCAACCGAAGTGCAACAATCTTCCGCCGGCACGCTGTTTTGGCTGCTCACCAACGGCGTGGTGCGCAAGGGGATGCCAGTCTGGTCCAAGCTCCCTGACGCACAGCGCTGGCAACTCGTGACTTACATCAAGTCACTTGGAGTCGATTCAGATGCAAGCACCCCGGATCCGTCCTCGCATTAGGTTCGCTATTTCTTCACCGAGCGACATCGTGACTGGTTCGGAATATCTTGCCAGGATGCCATTTGCGACCTTTCTCACTCCCCGGTCATCTAACGCAGTGTTACGATAGTTAGTTCGGCTCCCTTTACGGGAAGCACTCATACAGATCGCCAACTGCGGCAACGCCTCCCCTACTAGTTCGAGCGTCGGCCGACTGAGCGACGTTACAAACGAGGAGAAAGAAAATGGCAGGCAACGGAATCGTCGAAGTGACAGATGCAAACTTCGACCAGGATGTTTTGAAATCGGACAAGCCCGTTCTCGTAGACTTCTGGGCAACTTGGTGCGGCCCCTGCCGCGCTATCGCCCCCATCGTCGAAGAACTGGCCACCGAGTATCAGGGCAAAATCAAGATCGGCAAGATGGATGTCGACTCCAACCAGGCTACCCCCATGCGCTACAAGGTCACCGGTATACCAACCTTGCTGGTTTTCAAAGGCGGACAGGTCGTCGAGCAACTCGTCGGCTATCGTCCCAAAGATGCCATCGCCCAAGCTCTGAACAAGCACATCGGATAAGAGCTTTCCTCACTAGTTGTCCTCCTGAGCGGAATCTGGCGATGAACGAAGTGAGTCGCCAGATGGAGTCGAAGGATCCCTATGGGAAACGTAAACGCCCGAGACCACTCCCGGGCGTTTCTGTTTCCTTGATTTTGACTGATGGCTGATAGCTTCTTTCAGTATTTCCGCAGCACTCCAATCACTCTGCCCTGCACGTCAACCGACGCGGCCGGCACGATGATCGGCTTCATCGCTGCATTAGAAGGCTGCAGCCGGACGTTGTCGCCTTCGCGATAGAAGCGCTTCAAAGTCGCATCGTTCTGATCTACCAGTGCAACGACAATATCCCCGTTATGCGCGGTCCGTGCTTTCTCAACCAAAACGTAATCGCCGTCGAGAATGGCCTCATCCTGCATCGAGCTTCCGCGCACTTCGAGCACGAATACTTCCTTCGAACGCACGAAGTCCGCCAGCGAAATCGTCTCCGGATTCTGCACCGCTTCGATCGGATGCCCTGCTGCGATGCGCCCGAGCAGCGGCAGCACCACACCCGTGTTCACGCTCATTGACTGCTTCAGCTTGCCCTTCGGCGGCAACAAGTCGATCGATCGGCTGCGATTGTAGTCGCGCGTCAGCAAGCCCTTTTTCTCCAGATTCGAAATGTGTTTGTGCACAGTCGCCAGAGAATTCAGCTTCAGTCCCTGCCCAATCTCTTCGAACGAAGGTGAGTAGCCGTTCTCGGTAACGAACCGCGAGATGAAGTCATACACTTCGCGCTGCCTGCGTGTGATGGCCATAGCGACATTATTGGCGAACATAAAGCGAAAAGCAAGCAAGAAGTGAATGCCGGCACTCCCACGGTACACGTGGCGACAGCCGCCCTCGGCTGTCCGGCGGCCCGGATGCATCGGGCTGCTCTGGTTTTCGGACCTTTCGGCAACCGGGATCCCCATAACCCTGAAACTTTTCTCGTTCCCAAAACTCCAATCCGGTAGCCGCCCCTCATTCGTAATAAAAAAGGGAAACACCGAATGACATCATCTATAGCTCGTCTCGCGATCATCGCTCTGGGTTTACTTCTCGCTGTAACCGCGTGCAATGCAAAGACAAGTCCGTCCGCAGCGATTCCCGCGCCCGAAGTCGATGCGCCACGCGCATCGTCGGCGAGCCAGCGGACTGCTGTCCTCTCCGGCGGATGTTTCTGGGGAATCCAGGCCGTCTTTCAGCATGTCAAGGGAGTCATCAGCGCAACTTCCGGCTACTCAGGAGGCTCCGCCAAAACCGCCGAGTACGAAATCGTCAGCACCGGTGAAACTGGACACGCTGAGTCCGTCCAGATCGTCTACGACCCGTCGCAGATTACCTACGGAGAACTGCTGCGCGTCTTCTTCTCCGTCGCCCATGACCCGACACAACTGAATCGTCAGGGGCCCGACGAAGGCACGCAATATCGCTCTTCGATCTTCTACAGCAGCGACGAACAGAAACATATCGCCGAGTCCTACATCGCGCAGCTCGACAAAGCGAAAGTGTTTTCGCGCCCGATCGTGACCAAGGTCGTGCCGCTGCAGGCCTTCTATCCGGCGGAAGCCTACCACCAAAACTACGCGACGCTTCACCCAAATCAGCCGTACATCGTTTTTAACGATGCTCCGAAAGTCGAGCACTTGAAGCAGCAGTTTCCCGATCTATACACGGGAAAGTGAGAGGACTGACTGAGTGAAGCCGAAAAGCGGCGAAAGGCTACAGCCCGCGGCGCAAGTCGTGGGTCGCTGACAAAATGATGGCAAGCCCCGATGGGACGAAAGAGCCCAAGCCAATCAGGAAAAAACAAATGTTCGAACCCGATCTTGATCGCGACCAAATCGGCGGATCCATCAATGGCCGCCGCGCATTCCTCGCCACTTCACTCGCCACTCTCGCCGGCCTCGTACTCTGGCAATGGAGAAAGCCTCGCGTCCTCGCTGCTGCCCCCGCAAGCGAGCCAAAAGAGGTCACCGTCATTCTCTTCTCCGATACTGGCGAACGCCTGAAGCAGGTGCGCATTGCGAAGGTCGTCAAGACTCCCGACGAATGGCGCAAGCAATTGTCTCCGAACGCCTACGACATTACGCGCAACGCCGACACTGAAATGGCCTTTTCGGGGAAGTACTGGAATCTGGAAGACAAGGGACTCTATCGTTGCATCTGCTGCGACACTGCGCTCTTCGATTCGGCAACCAAATTCGATTCCGGCACCGGATGGCCCAGCTTCTGGCAGCCCATCGCGAAAGAAAACGTCACCCAGATACCCGACACAACCTTCGGCATGGTCCGTACCGCGGTCTCCTGCACCGAGTGCGATGCCCATCTCGGCCACGTCTTCGACGACGGCCCTGCGCCCACCTACTTACGCTACTGCATGAACTCCGCCTCGCTTCGCTTCATAAAGCGAACGTAGCTGCCGAACTACCACTGCGCTCTTACTTTCTTTCCCGACTTGGAGGAGAACTCGATGAAGTTTCTCCCAGTCGTGACATTCGCGGACGCGGGCCGGTCGTGAACCTTGGCCGGATCAACGATCGAGACGGTACAAGGTGGATTGACGTCCCCAACGGGAAAAGGCAGAAAGCGCAGTGGATGCCATTCTCCGCAGTCAAGAACTCTGTGGGTCGCTCCCAAGAACACAAGATAGGTTTCCGGGCGCGCCTCATCGGTTCGCGTCAGCAAGAGCAGGGTCTTGTCCGTATTGGCATGCATATATCCCGTGGTCTCGTGCCCGTCCACCAGAACTTGCCCGCTCACGCGGAAATACCAGCGAGTGTGTCCGCTCCACGTGGAATAGGCAATCGCCCCGACAGCAAACAGCAGCGCGACAAGAACGATGCGTCCCAGCACCCGCAATACTTTGTTCATCGATGTCTTTGTAACAACCTCAGGCGCCAGCACGCCAGCGAAGATTTCAAAAGAAGAGATTACAGCCCGGACCATCTCACGCTGCACGCGACATGGAAGTCAGCCAAGACAGTCTTCCGCCCGTCTTGGGACCGAGGCAAACGCACGCACAGCGCCCAACTGCCCTCGCAACCGTGGAAGAGCGGCGCTTCAAGCGCCGCGTAAAGCGCTCCCAAACGGAAGGGGCTTCAGCCCCTGCGGTCGCTATCGGGTTGCCCCGCACTCTTCAGCGTGACCTGATCCTGCGACACCTCGCCGCTTCTATGCACTGGCGGAGTCTGCGCCTGCGGATCGGGCTTCGGCTCCGACGGAGCCTGTACCACATGCCGCGCGTCTACCGGAGGTACGCTCGTGATTGCAGTGATCATAATGGTCTCCTGAAAGATAGCATCGGCGCAGGACGAGCGGACTTTAGCAGCTGGACGCTGAGCTGGATGATTCTTTGGTAAGAGTTACTGAGATCCCAAAAGCAATGCTTCACACGATCACCGCCAGTAGGAGATTAAATGATCCCAACCACCTGTCATCATGTCTCTAACCACGCTGTGCACTGTCAAGCGGAGCGGGCGCTGCAAGGTGCAGCGCTCGCGCAGTCGAAGGATCTCTACCACTTATTGCAGTGCTCGTTCAGCGAGCGGCGGTCCTAACCCGCTCTGCCACCGGGCGCTTCAAACCCAATACGCCGACGCTTGGGCTCCTCCGGCGCCATCAATTCGCGGATTGCGTCCATCAGCGCCTGGATTTCGGCATCATGGCCCTGCAGCCGCCGCTCCAGCTCCGCCAGCTTCGTCAGGACATTGCGGTTGCCGGCGATGGCGCGACGCATGCGCACAAACGCCAGCACCACAAACACGCTCATCTCAATCGCGCGTTCGGAGTTCAGCACCGTCGCCGCCATGATGGCGCCATGTTCGGTAAACACGTACGGCAGATAACGCGCGCCGCCGTGTCCCGCGCTTGAGATCACATTTTGTGATTTCAAGATTTTCCATTCGTGCGCCGACAGTTGAAAGCGAAAGGCCGGAGGAAATCGTTTCGCATTCCGCTTGGCCTGCTGGTTCAGCTGCCGGACTTCGACGCCATAGAGTTCGGCGAGGTCCCGATCGAGGATGACCCTCTGTCCCCGCAGGTGAAAGATCTTCGAATCGACTTTGCCGGCAACCACTATCGCTGTCTTTGCCATAGAAAAAAGGTTCGTCCCAAACTTGAAATCACAAACTGTGATCTCAAATTGTGATCTTGGATTTTGATCGTTAGAAATTGAGACAAGCAGAATAGCAGTCGGAGAGTCTGTGAGCAGACCGCGAAAGTTCATGCTAAGCAGAACTAACCACAGCGAGCATGGGGACGTGCACAACTTCAGATGCGGGTTGGAGGTTTTGCTACCGCCGATAAGGACCATGTGGGGACAGCCGCCTCGGCTGTCCGGCGGCCCAGGTGTATCGGGCTTGCTCGCACTAGTGTCAAATCGACTGCAAATCGACAAAAGGTAGGCCTTCCCAAAATGGGAATCACCCTGCCGATTTCCGCGCTTTTTTATTGACTTCCTTCTCCACCCGCGGAATCCTAAGTACAGTTCTTTCTTATCTCCGTCCGAAAAACGGTCATAACTCTCACGGGCTCAAGATTTTGCCCCTAAGCTGTTGATGCCCATAGATTATTTCGAGATTTTCCCCTAAACCGATGATTCCAATAAACCGAAAGGGGGGAGGGGATACCCACCGTTTAACAGATAGTAAACACCCTCCCAAAACGGGAATCAGTTGAGTTGCGCTTAGCCGGACGGGCCCAGTCGCCGTCTCCACACAACAAATCACGCTCCCGCCCCGAACGATTTTTCCTCTGCCTTGGCACTCTCTTTTTCCGGAACCGCTCCTGCCGCGACGTCCTGCACAAATTCGCGCCGGCGTTCTGATTGGCCCTTGCGTTCAACCTGACGCACGCGGCGAGTCGGCATATTGCTGGGTTCGAGACTCACGATGCGTCCTTCGCGGACTACGATCTGCGAGCGGAACCAGTCGGTACGGTACATGCGTCCGGCTGCGTAGAAGGTCATGGCCGCAGCAATTGGGCCTTCGAATTCGTATCCCGTGCAGGCAATGAGTCGCTTGCCCATCTCCTGCGTCCAGGTGAGACCTCCGACCAGCGGATCATTGAGGCGGCAGCGCTCAAAGGGTGTCGCGTGCGTGAGCTTGCGCAATTGCAAAAGCTGTAGCAGCACCGACGTCTTTCCCAGATTCGTGACGATGATGTTGGCCTCGGTGTTGGAGACGCGTTCCATCTTGATGTGCAGGTCAGGATTCCATTCGCGCTCGAATTCTTCGCGCGCGAGTTCCAGCCCCCTGTCAGTGGCTTCAACGTAGCGCAGCGTGGCGCGCGCAAGAATCACGCTGAAGAATGTGGTCACAATCGTCGCCAGGACAGGGATGTAGCTGATCAGTGTGGAGAACGGGATGCGGAGCGAGTCAATCATCTGCATATGCTGCAAGTGCATAGACGAGCGGAGCTCCTGCCGGACGCGCTTGGGGGAGGGCGACCGTGGCAAGGAGTCTAGCTAGAGGGGACCGCGGGATGTAGATGCGATTGGGGAGTGAACGGTAACACGCAGGTAATCCCAGACTTTCGTAACGAAGACCGGCTCGGGCTTCCGGCTCCGGGCCCTACTCCAGTACGCTGTCGTCGAGCTTCTTCTTGCCCCAGTCGGCCGCTGCCTGGACAAAGGCGAGAACCAGCGGATGCGGATTTTTCTCGGTCGATGACAGTTGCGGCTGGAACAAGGTCGCGAGGTAAAAGCGGTGCGTCGGCGATTCGATGGCGCGTATCTCGCCTTGCGGTCCGCGCGCCACGACCGGGAATCCAGCCTCCATGGTGGTCCATTCGAACTCGGGATTGATCTCGAAGTTGCAGAAAAACTCTTCCGTCACCGTTTTCTTGTCCTTGCCGTAATAAGTCTGCAGGTAGGAACCGGGACGAAGGCGAATTTCGGGAACCGGGCCGGAGAGCTTAGGCGCGTTGCTTTTGCGGTCCGGCACCGCGCAGGCGACTGGATAGATGAGGATGTTTTTCGATCCGGAGTTGTTCTCGGCGGAATCGGCGTCGGCGATCTGCAGCACGTTGCGGGCGAATTCGATAAAGGCGTACTGAAATCCTCCGCAGGTGCCGAGAAAAGGCCAGTCACGGCGGCGAGCAAATTCGATCCCCTTGAGCATTCCGTCGAAGCTTTTGTACGGACTGCCAGGCGACGCCCAGAGTCCGTCGAACGACTCCAGCTTCTTTTCGACGTCGGCAGCGGTCAGGGACGGCGTCGGCAGCCACTCGCTGTTTACCTCCATCTTGAGCTTGCGGGCGGCATGCTTCAGAGCGTCGTTGATGGCTTGATGCGAGCGGAATTCGGGGTTGAAGTCGCCAAGAATCCCGATGCGGACGGCGTCGCTCACGCGATTGATTGTACTAGAGGCATGCGGCGGGGTCGTCGATTGGCGTGCTCTTGACGTTAGCACCGTGGTGCATGGACGGATACACAGAAGATAGCGTCCGCGCGAGAGCTGGCGGAAGCAGGAAAAAGAGTAAAAGGATTGCGAGTAGAACGGAGTTCCCGCTACACAGGCTCATGCACGAGATTATGCCCGCATGACTTTTTGGAAGGCGGCTTGGAAGCGCTCCATTTCTGATTGTGTCCCGACGGTGATTCGGACGTAGGTGGGCATGATGGGCCAGGTGCGCCCGATCATCACATTCTCTTTGGCCATCGCATCGCGGACTTCCTGGCCCGGGCGTTTCGTGTCGATCATGAAACAGTTCGATTCCGACGGGATGAACGAGTAGCCGTTGCGCGCGAGCCAATCGAATGTTTGCTGGCGGATGGTCGCATTGATGCGCCGCCGTTCGGGGACAAGGCTGGGATCTTTGAGGCTTGCCGTAGCTGCGACCACCGCAGTCACCGGCATGAAATTAAAACCGCCGCGTTGCAGGACCTTTTCAGAGAGATCGGGGCGGGCGATGATGAATCCGCAGCGCAGTCCGGCCATGCCGTAGACCTTGGAGAAGGTGCGCAGGACGATGACGTCTTTTCCGGCCTTCACAAGGTCGAGGCAGTTCGGCGCTTCCGTGAGATGGATGTAAGCTTCGTCGACGACGACGATGGAATCTTTGGGCTTGTTCTCGACTAGGTAATCAATGTCGGAGCGCGGCGTCAGCGTGCCCGTGGGATTGTTGGGATTGCAAATGTAGAAGAGCCCGGCGTCGGGAGCAGCGGCAATCATGGCTTTCACGTCGTGCGCATAAGTCTTGGTGAGCGGAACTTTTACGACGCGTGCTCCGTTGTTATTGGCCGTCATCATGCCGAGTTCGAATCCCGGATCGCCGGTGACGTAGGGTTTTTGCGGCGAGGTGAAGGCGAGAACGCTCAGAGCGAGCGGAGGCGTGGATCCGACAGTCGGGTGAACGTAGTCCGGATTGAGGCCTTCCATCCGAGCGAACGTCTGGACAAGTTCGTCGGTGAGTTCGTCGGCGTAGCGCCCGCCCTTCGAGAGGACAGCTGCCATGGCATCCCGCGCGGGTTGTGATGGACCCAGAGGATTCTCGTTGGCGTCGATCACTACGGTATCGGGGGAGTGAGGGCGGCGACGGGCGGCAGCGGCGAGCATGGGCTCGGTCGTGATGCGGAACGCGGCTGCAGCGGAAGCAGCGGCGGAGAGATGCAGGAACAAACGGCGGGAGAAACGTGGCATGCGGGCCTCCGGTCCGATGGAGTGTAGCAGAGAAGTACGCAGCACCGCCGATCCTTTTCGCGCGATCAGTCCTGCCATTTTGCTGTACCACAATCGTGAGTGAAACGTTTTGGGTTTAGTCCTCACTATGTAAGCGTTGGTGGTTTTCCAGGGGTCCGCTTGCAACGCCCCCCGCGCTGCGATTCCGAAAATCAATCACAAATTCAATTCATGGAGCAAAGTGATGAAAAGTGCAATGAAGGTTGCGGCAGTCGCAGTGTTGCTGGCCGTTTCAAGTCTGGCAGTTCTGGCACAGGAGCCGGGGGGAACGAAGATGCAACTGGAGAGCCCAACGAGCGAAGCTACGCCACAGGCGGGACAGGTATTCATTCCGGAAAGCAACCGGGAGCTTCCCGGCAGAGTTCACACCACTTACATTCTGCGTAGCACCGATGGCAGCAAGCCGATGGGCCTGAAAGCTCCCACACAACTCAGCACACCAGGAGCCTTGAGCACGACGGAAGAAGCCGAGACACCGCAATCACTGGGTTGCCTCTATGTGAAGAGCCCCAACACTTCGGGCTGCATTCCGAATTCCAGTTCCGGCTCGGGCGGGCCGAGCCCAGCGGGTTACGGCGCGATCGTACTCGTCGATGCCTATGACAATCCCGATGCAGCAGTGACTTGCAGGCCTTTGACAGCCACTGGGGATTGTCGGCAGCCACGTTCGTGAAAGTCTACGCCAACGGCAACGGCGATTGCACAACACCCCCGCCCGATCCGGGCTGGTCGGTCGAATCCTCCATGGACATAGAGTACGCGCACGTGTTTGCTCCGAAAGCAGCAATCGTACTCGTCGAAGCCTGCTCCAACTCGTGGACTGATCTTCTCTATGCGGAGCAGGTAGCATTCAACTACATCGTGACCAACTATCCACAGGGGGGACAGGTCTCGAATAGCTGGCAGGGCGGGGAGTTCTCGGGTCAGATCGCGGACGACGCGCTGTTCGCGGACTTCAATTACAACTGGGCCGTGAATTATGCCACGCCAATCCTGGCGTTTGCTTCATCTGGCGATGGCGGGTACGGCGTTGGTTATCCGAGCACCAACCCGTGGGTCATCTCGGCTGGCGGCACGTCGATTCTGCGAAACTCATCGACCCTGAAGTTTGCGTCGGAGTCTTGCTGGGGAGGATCCGGCGGTGGACCCAGCACAGTTGAGAACTACACAACCACGTGGTCCGGAGGCAATGTTGGACCGTGGGCTAACTTCCAGTATCCCATCTTCGGCCAGAGCTCGTACCGAACGACACCGGACTTTGCGTTCGATGCCGATCCAGCGTCAGGAGCCTGGGTCTACAGCCAGTACGGTCTAGGTGGCTGGAGCCCGGTTGGCGGCACGAGCCTGGCGTCGCCCTCTCTGGCCGGCATCGTAAACCGGGCCGGCAACAGGTTGGGATCGGTGTTCCTCACTGCAGCTACCGGGGGAGGGGACTGGTTCAGCACCTGGGAGAACAATCTTCTGTATGCACAACTGGCCACCGCGGCCTCCTACAAAGCCAACTTCTATGACGTGACCACCGGTTCTAACGGGGTATCGGCGACCAAGTCATGGGATTACTGCACCGGCGTTGGAACTCCGCGCGGTGTAGGCGGCAAGTAAGCTTTTTCGCCCGTGACTTTCTGGACGGGCTGGGAGGAGGCTTGTCTTGGGGCGAGCCTCCTTCCATTCTTCAAAGAAGTATTCTTCGCGAGACAAGCTCAACAACCGACACACTCGAGATATGAGGAATATATGCGGACGAAAGATTTTCTGAGAGCTGTGGTGCTTACATTTTCTTTTCTAGGCATTGCCTATGGGCAGGACGGGTGGAAGTTCCCGGACTTTTCTGCGACCCAGGTTTTTCAATCGCGACGGGGAGAGATGGCAATGAAGGTATACCGCACTGGGTCAAGGGTGCGGCTTGAGCGAAGCGCGGCCATCTCCACTCTCTATGCGTCCGAGAGCAGAAAGGTGTACAACCTGACAAGTTATCCGGATCACAGCCATCAATGTGTGTCGATGAATCCGGAGCAGGCCAAGATGTTGCCGAGTCCGCTCGAGCTGATTCAAGGCAGAGTTGTAAAGCGCGTTGCAGTTGGGTCCGAGGTGGTGGAGGGACACGCCACGAGTGTTGAGAACGTCACCGTGGTTGGAATGGACGGCAAGATGATCGAATCGAAAGTCTGGGAGGCTGAGGATTTGAAAGGAATTCCTGTGAAGATCGAGTCGCGGATCCAGGGGGTGACGTTGCGCGTAATCTATCGCGATATCGTGATTGGAGCGCCGGACAAAGCTCTGTTCGAAGTTCCCAACCGGTGCACTCCTATTGAAAAAATGGGGCAGGTCGCGGAGTCGAGAATACTGAAGTAGAAGTGGTGACGAGCTACTCCTCCTGTTTTCGCGTGGCGTAGTAGCCGGCACGGGCTTGAATCTTGTAGTTCTGCTTGTTCTTAATTTCAATCTTGCGGTAAGTGCCGTCCTGGTTGGGGTTGGTTGGGGTGTAGCCGATGTTGTATTGGCTGCGCAACTCGTTTGCGATCTGATCGAAAGCCTCGCGCAGCTTGTCGAATTTATTTCCGACGTTGATGACGCGGCCACCGGTTTGCTCGGTCAGTTTGCGCATCTCCGATTCACCGGAGTAGCCGCCGAAGCCGCCATAAAAGCCGCGATCGGCGCAGAGCAAGACGTACACAATGGCGTCGGCTTTTTGCGCCGATTCAATGGCATCCTGAATCTTGAGACGGCTGCCTTCATCTTGCCCGTCAGTGAGCAGGATCATCGCCTTGCGCCCGGTCTCCTTTGACAGCATGTCATGCGCGGACAGATAGACGGCGTCGTAGAGAAGCGTTCCGGGCGAGTTGTGTTGCGGAACTGGGCCTCCACCCATGCCAGGGATGCCGCCGCTCGTGAAGTCGACATTCACTTTAGCTTTGTTCAGGGCGGCCTGCAGGCGATGGGTATCGCGAGTAAAATCCTGCAGCAGGTCGACCGAAATATCGAAGCTGATGACGTAAGCTTCGTCTTTGTCAGTGAGGATCTGCTTGAGGAAGGCGCCGCCAACCTCCTTTTCCATGTCGATCACATTGCGCTGGCTGCCGCTGGAATCGATCAAGATGCCTAGTGTCAGCGGCAGGTTTGACTCGGCGGTGAAATATTTGATGGTCTGAGGCTTGCTGTCCTCAGCGATCTCGAAGTCATCCTTGGTCAAGTTAGGGATCAAGGCGCCGTGCTTATCTTTGACGTTGAAGAACAGTTGCACGACGTTAACATTGACCTTCAGTGTTTCGCCCGGCTTCTGATTGTCCTGGGATTGCGCAGGCGGGGCAGGCTGCGAAGATTGCTGGGCGGTCGCGACCGGCCCAAAACACAGGGCCGCCACAGCCAACGCGGGCAGAAGTCGAGGAAAACTAAGGCTTTTGAGCATCCGGGACTCTCAGTAGAGGTTATTTGTTAGTCTAATCCTGCACTCTTAGATGCACCAAATGACATTGGATTGGCATCCCAAGGGGTGCAGGAGTTTTTTTTCCGGCGGGGGCAAAGATGAAGGTGGACCGGAGCGAGGGAAGGCATCAGCTTTTGGAAACACGTAAAGGGCTGTTTCTTTCACCATTTCGGAGCTTCCGGCGCTCTTGCGTGTCTTTCCGCAGCTCGTATCCCTTCGGCGAGGTCAAGGCAGTTTGTGGGCTGCATTCTTCGGCCATTTCTCGGCTGGCGTCTTTGGCAGCGCTGACCTTTGTGCTGATGACAGGTCCGTTACTGCTGGCGCAGTCCGGCCAACGCCAGAATCAGAATCAGAGCTCGCCTCCAGCGAATGCACAGTCGCAAGACATTCCCGATGCGCCTTCCACAGTGCAACCGCCGCAGCCGAAGCCGGCACCCGAACCGGAGCAGTCTCCTTCGGGCAATTCGACCCCCGACAGTTCGAGTTCCGCTGAGCCCGACCAGCAGTCAAGCCACCAGAAACAGCCTCCGCCAGCGATGCCTCCGGTTCAGACGGTTCCTCCGGGAAGTGTTCCTTCGGGTGACTCAGAGACAGGGACAGGGCCGAAGAATCAGGTCAATCCTACCGAGCCTCTCTACAAACTGCGGGTTCAGACGAATTTCGTGCAGTTGCCGGTGCTGGTGAAGGACGTACAGGGAAGACGAGTGTACGGCCTTACTCCGCGAGATTTCACGGTCAATGAGAACGGCAAGCCGCAAACGTTGACCTATTTCACCAGCGACCCATTTCCGCTATCCGTCGCGATCGTACTGGACACGGGCATGGCGGATGTCGCGTTCCAAAAGGTGAACCAGACTTACGCTTCCCTGGTGGGCGCGTTCAGTCCATATGACGAAATGGCGCTTTACACATACAGCAGTACGGTCAGCCAGGTGTCGGACTTCACAGCGAGAACCGAGAAACTGACGGCCGTGCTGGACGAGATGAAACTGGTTCGCGGGCGCAACAATGGACCTCCAGTGCTGGGCGGACCGCTGGGCCCGGAACCGCCGATGGTGAATGGAATGCCGGTGGGCACTTCGGGTCCCCCGCCTGTCATTACACCGCCCAGAGAATCGCACGTATTAAATGATGCGATCCTGCGGGCCGCGCTTGACTTGAGCAAGCGGCCGCGCGAGCTTCGCAAAGTGATTTTTATGATCAGTGATGGCCGGGAGTTGGGCAGCCGCGCCAGCTATTCCCAGGTGCTCAAGGTCCTCGAGACACGCGACATCCAGGTGCAGGCCGTCGTTGTCGATAGCGGGGCGTTGCCGGTTTACAAACAGATCGAGCGGCTTCGCCTGAAGGGCCAGGGATACAGCAACATCCTGCCGAAGTACGTTTATGCAACGTGCGGCGGTCAGGTCTACAGCGAGCTCTCGCGAAACGCGATCGAAGATGCCTATGCGTCCATCACTTCCGAGGCTAGGAACCAGTACACATTGGGATATAACCCCAAGCCGACGACCGATAGCTCGGCCTATCGCAGCATCGAAGTGATTGTGCACAAGAGGGGACTGAAAGTGTCGGCGAAAGACGGCTACTACCGGATTCCCGCCGCCCGGTAGCCTTCAATGCAAGACTGTGAAGTTCTTGTTGCTGCTGAGCTTCCCCGCCGCTGTGACAACTACGACCGGGCCTGTGCTTGCGCGTGTGGGTACGACTGCGGTTATGTACGTATCAGACATGACCTTGAAGCTTGCGGCAATGCCGTTGAAGGTGACGCTGGTTGCGCCAGTGAATCCCTGCCCGAGAATTTCGGCCACGCTGCCGACTTTTCCTTGCGCTCGCACGAACGTCACGAACGGGCCCAGCTGCATATCGACCGAGTAAATATAGCCCGCGTTGCCGGTGCCGTATTGCCACGAGGGCGCGTAGAACAGACCGTTAGTATGCTGCAGCAAGGGCGCGACGAGGTAATCCACTCCGGTGAAGGTATAGAGATCGGAATATCCGGTGTACAAGCTCCAGCGATAGAGGTGGCTGTTCCCGTCCGCGCCGGTCGTTGTAACGCCGTAAAGATTTCCGTCCGTTCCTTGCACGAGGCCTGCCTCAGGTTCCGTGGCCTCCCCCGACGCAAACTCGTAAAGAACCTCTTCGGCGATGAGGGCGTGATTTTGAAGATCACGCCGGAATTGTGCGTTCCTCCCCCGAAGGTCGTGCCGTAGTAATTGCCACCATTTGCCTGAATAAGAGGTAGAACGGGATTTCCGCCATTGGCGCAATTGAATGGGTGGGTCGCCTTCACATGACCGGATAGGGTCAGCCTCACGACCGTACCGCAATTGTGCGCGCCACCTTGATTCGACATCGTGTAGAGCAGCCCGTCGCTGCCCTGGATGAGACCGTAGACAAGCCATCCGGTGGTCGCCTTGTCGTAGGTGTAAATGACGTTATAGACGCCTGAAGGAGTCAACTTATAGATGGTGGGTGCTTGTGTGTTGCCTCCACTGGTCACGCCATAGAGATTACCGTCACTGGCCTGAATCGGCGGAGCATAAGGGTAGCTCCCATCACTCCCGCCCAGAAAATGATGGATCACGCGGTAGGTTCCACCCGAGGTTATTTCGTACAACACACCGTCACCCGCTCTTCCACCGTATTGGGTCGTCCCCAAATAGTTGCCGCACTCGCTAGGGTAAGGCCTCCACCCGGATTGCTGCCGTTGGGTTCGTCGAAGCTGTGTATCACGACTTCACGACCAATCGAGGGGTCCAGGCGAAACACCGTGCCCAAGTCGCTGGCGCCGCCTGTGTAGGTCGTTCCGTAGAGCTTACCGTCGCGCCCCTGGGTCAGTGTTTCGAGAAATGGGTTCGATCCTTTTGCGCCGTTGAAATCGAAAATCGTAGTCACTGTTTGCGCCGAGGCGCTCGCGGCGGCCAGTAGCAACGAGAGCAGCAAAGCCGCCGAGGGGATTGTCCATCTGCATCCGGTTCGGAAGAAATGACTGCGAGGTTGCATCCCAGGACCTCCTTGATTGAAACGATGGCCAGACCCAAGCCTAAGTCGCAGTCGACGGATGGCGTGAGGAAATAGTCAGGGAATCCCCTTCTTGACCGCTAGAACGGCAGATATTGTACCTCTGTTTCGGCTGCAGGCAACACACGTATTCCGCCTGACATTGAGGGCTGACAAGCCGGGGGTCACCTGAGTAACCTGCGGCGAATACTCCCCGTATGATATAAAGACCCCGAGCCTCCAAAAGGACAGATGTGCGGAGCGGCAACCCCCGGAGGGTGTGTCCGCATTTGAGGAAAGCCTTTGAGTTTCATCAACTTCGCAGCCCGCGAGATTAACTGCAAGATCGTTTACTATGGCGCCGGGCTGGGCGGCAAAACAACGAATTTGCAGGTCATTTATCAGAAAACTGCCGACCAGCAGAAGGGCAAGATGATCTCGCTGGCCACGGAAACTGAGCGTACTCTGTTCTTCGATTTCCTACCGCTGGATCTGGGTTCTGTGCGCGGATTCAAGACAAGAATTCATCTGTACACCGTTCCGGGACAGGTCTTCTATGACGCCAGCCGCAAGCTGATTCTGCGCGGCGTGGACGGAATCGTGTTCGTGGCTGATTCACAGGAGCAGCGCATGGATGCGAACGTCGAGGCTCTCGACAATCTGATGTCGAACCTGAAAGAACACGGATACGACTTCAATAAAATTCCCTACGTACTGCAGTTGAACAAGCGCGACCTTCCCAACATTCTCCCCATTGATCTGCTTTCGACCGAGCTACGCAAGAAGAACGAGCCCATCGTTGAGGCTGTCGCATTCCAAGGCGTGGGGGTTTTCGAAACCCTGAAAGAAATCGCCAAGCAAGTGCTGACTGAGTTGAAGGCGGGCGGGTAGTTTCCAAAGAGAAATCCCGCCGGCGGCAGACGCATGTCGAAATTACAAGTCATCGCGGCAGGACTGAGTATCGCATTTTGTCTGCTGGTGTCCGTTTCCCAAGCACAGGAATGGGAGCCGTGCAAAATTGGCGCGATGCAGACGCCGCATGCAACGGCGGTCGTATACCGTTATCGCGCGTTTCTGGGTAGTGGAAGGCGAGCCAGTATCTACTTGGATGATAAGAAAGTTTGCAGCTTGTGGACAGGAAGATACGTCATCATCCCAATTACACCGGGCGAGCACAAACTGCGTGGATCTGATCCGAAACACGGAGTGATGCAGCAGATTTTTAAGGAAGGGTTCGGCTACTATTTTCGTGTGATGGTTCAGCCCACCTCTGCGTTCCAGCTTAAGAACTTTTGGGTTATGATTCCCGTCCCGCCCGAAACCGCACAATCTGAGTTGAAAGAGCTCACGCCTCAACCCGGGGAGGAGAAGCCCCTGCCGAATGTTGCAGCTCCTATGGACTTAGGAGCGCCCGAGATCGCGAACTAATAATACGATCTGGCATCGTTCGACGAACCGCAGAATTTCAATTTGCGGGTTGTCCGCACTGTTTCGATTCTGGCGTATCTCCACTGTCTCCACCCGAGAAGCTGCTCGCTGAATTTGCAATGAAGACGGTGCGCGAGACTATTCCGGCGCCTCATCCCAGCGGACAACGCGCTGTTCACGGTTGCTCTTGTGGGCGAGCAAAAGGGCGCGTTGGGTGCGCAGGAACTGCTCCGGCGGGACCTCGAGCGGCGCACCTTTTTCTATCGCATCGCGGAAGTTCACGTAGAAGCCGCGATAATCACCGCGCTCGGTCTGGATCTTCCGCGGATTCTCATTGACGCGGGAGAGCGTACCCCAGTGTTTTTCGATTTCGAGTCCCCAGTCTTTGCCCCAGTCGAGTCCGTCCGGATAATTCGGGCTGCGAAGGATCTCTTCCTGGGGATCCATGCCGTATTTCACGAACGATCCCTCAGTGCCGTGAACCAGCAGGTGATGACTCGGGGCGTAAGCGATAATGCGGGCACGGAGTGTTGCGCGGAGGCGCGGATATTGCAGGATCACGTCGAACGCATCGTCCACTCTCGAACTTTCACGCTGGCAGAGGGCCGCGGCATATATGCTCTCCGGCTCGCCGAACAGGACGAGTGCACCATCGATAAGGTGAGGGCCGAGGTCCCACAGAACGCCGGCAGCGGGAAAGTCAGCCACTTCGCGCCAGGCGCCGGGCTTGGCATCGAGGCGGAAGCGATCGAAACGCGCTTCGTACTCAGCGACCTTTCCGATGCCACCTGATTGAATCAACTTCTTTACCGTGATGAAAGCCCCGTCCCACCGGCGGTCTTGATACACGGAGATCAGGCGTTTGCGTTCGGCGGCCAGGCGAACCAAATGCTCGGCCTCCTTCATAGTTGGAGTGAGAGGCTTGTCGATGACAACGTGGCGTCCAGCTTCGAGCGCAGCTTTGCTGTAGGAAAAGTGCGTGTCGTTGGGGGTCGCGACTACCACGACGCTGATCGACTTGTCGGAAAGCATTTCGTCGAGCGTCCGCGCGACGCGGACTTCGGGATATCGGGTCTTAACGTTGTTGGTGTGACGCTCGAGCACGCAGGTGAGTTCCATCCCTTCGACGCCGCGAATCATGGGCGCGTGAAATGCCTGCCCTGCCAAACCGAATCCGATGAGTCCGACACGAACCATTGTGTTTCCTCGTTGTGTTTCTATTTGCAGACGCCTAACTGCGGTTGAGAGTTGCTTAGCGGTCTTTGAGGCGACGGACGAATTTTAATCCAGACCAGGTGTCTGTAACTGCGCAGACCTTCACGTCCACCAGTCCCGCAGCAAGTCCGATCTCACGAATTACGTTCTCGGTCAGATCGGTCGGCACGCCTGAGCTTTTCTTCGGCCAACTTACCCAGAGCATCCCGGCAGGGGCAAGTTGTTTCGCGATCCACTTCAAATCCTTGCCCAGACTCGCCGCCGATCTGGTGAAAAGCATCGCAAAATCGAGCGCAGTGTTGCGATCTTGTACAAGATTGCAATGATCCAGAGACTGTTTCAGCCCGGCGACCACGTCGTCTGGAGCATTGACGAGAAGCGCGCTAAATCCGTCTTTAATGCCCAGCTTCTTTGGGAGAGGCGTGCCGGAGTATCCAGGCATAAGGCTAGCGACTTACATTCGGGGCGGAACCGGCCGATGCCGACGGCCCGGGATTAACGGTCGGAGCGTAGTATCCGCGGCGCGAGCGCACCTTGAGATTCTTACGGTCATTGGCAACGATCTCGATCGTGCGGTAGTGGCCGTCGGCCTTGAAGTCGCCCGGCTTGTAAGAGATCGCGTATTGGCTGCGGAGTTCGTCCTGAATTGCGGCGAAGGCGTCGGCGACCTCACGGATCTGAAAAGGGAAAAAGGCGTGCCCACCGGTGGCGTCGGCGATGCGTTCGAGAACTCTATCGCCGGCACCCTTAGTGCCACTCACGTTAGTGCTAATGGTGTAGATGATGGCCTCGGCGCGCTGCGCCATCTCGATCGCTTCTTCGCGGGTGACATGACTCTGATTGTCCTCGCCATCGCTCAGCAGAATAATCGCGCGCCGTACCGGTGTGGACTTCGGGGCTTTCATGAGCTTGTCGCGACATGCGAAATAGAGGGCATCGTAAAGCGCAGTGCCGCCGCCAGGACGCAATTCGTGAACCCCATGCGCGAGGGATTCGGTGTTGTCGGTGAAATCTTGTGTCACCTCCGGAGTGACATCGAATCCCACTACGAACGCGGTGTCCTTGTTGAAGTGGATCGTCTGGTTCAGGAACTCGATCGCGGATTCCTGTTCAAACTTAAAGCGGTCGCGCACGGAGTTGCTGGCATCAATCAACAGTCCGACCTGCAGCGGAAGGTTGGTTTCCGCGTTAAAGCTGCGAATCTCCTGTGGCGGCTTATTGTCGTCGAGCACCTGGAAATCATTCTGTTTAAGATCGGTGATCCGTCGGCCGTGCTTGTCTGTTACGGTGAAGACGACGTTAACCTCGTTGGTGGTGGTTTTGAAGGTAGTGAGGTCCTGCGCGTTGGGGGAAGACGAGTCTGCAGGCTTTTGGTTGGGCGTTTGCGCATCGCCGGCCGATGTTGGAGGGGCAGCGGGTTGAGCCTGTTGCTGGTTTGCATTGGGTTGAGCGGAGGATGCATCGGGGGCGGATTGCGCTGCCGCACTCACAGTAAGCAACGCCGCCAACAGGAGTGCGGCCCCTGGGATCGAATATGTTCGCAAAGCTCTATTCCCCTATCTCTGTATTATAGCTGCCCGCCGTAGCCGCGGGTTATCCTCTTCCCGGTTCCTTCGAGGAAAACGGGCTGCTGGCAAGGGTTTCGACCGCCTTCTGAAAATTCACCAGGTCTTCGGGCAACGTGCTCGTGAAGGCAATTTTGCCGCCGGTCCGCGGATGCGCGAGTTCCAGTTGCGCCGCATGCAGAAAATTTCTTGGCAGCGAGAGAGTAGCGCCTGAGCCGTGCTCGAGTCGATGCGGGCGCATTTCTCCGGGGGCGCCGTAGAGAGTGTCACCGACGACCGGGTGGCCGAGCGAGGATAAATGCACGCGAATCTGATGGGTGCGCCCGGTATCGATCTTGACTTCGACCAGCGTGAACTTGCCGTAGGGCGAATCGATTCGGCGAAGTACCTGGTAGTGCGAGACAGCTTCACGTCCACCGGAGTGACGCGTTGTCATGCGGATACGGCGAACGCGGTCGCGGCTAATGCTTGCCGAGATCGTGCCCGACTCCTTTTTTACCCAACCGTGAACCAGGGCAATGTACTTCTTCTTTACTTCGCGTTGGGCAAACTGCTCAGCGAGTTTGCGATGCGATTCATCATTCTTCGCGACGACAATTAATCCGCTGGTTTCTTTGTCGAGGCGATGGACGATGCCGGGCCGCATCGAGCCGCCAACGCCCGAGAGGCTCGCGAAATGATGCAGCAGGGCATTCACCAGCGTGCCGCGATTACGGGCGTCTTCGGTGGCTCCGGCGCCGGCGTGAACCATCATGCCGGCAGGCTTGTTGACAATGGCGAGGTCGTCGTCTTCGTACAGGATGTCGAGTGGAATCTCTTCGGCGATGGCGCGCAAGGGCGGGCGCTCGGCAGGACCCGAGACGGTGATGCTTTCGTCGCCCCGAAGCTTGACCGACGGTTTGGCGGGAGCGCCGTTCAGCAGAATCTTTTCATCGCGGATCAGCTCCTGCACCCGGGCTCGGCTGACTTCGAGACGTGAAGCCATGAATTGATCGAGGCGATGGCCCGCATCTTCTGAAGTGATGGAAATGTGTATAGGAAACGCGCCCGCCATTCGTTGCGAAGGATACTACAAATCGTTTACGAAACTTGTTTCATATCAAGTAGCATTAGCTGCGCAAAATCGCGAAAACGGTCTGAACGTCAAGCAGTGTTACCGTCTTTTTCTCGCCAGACTTGCGGTAGGATATCACTCTGAGCATTGCATTGTTTTCGAGTTCCACCGGCGTCCGCGACAAGAATCAGGAGGCGGCCTCCCTCTCTCAACCGATCCCCCGGAATCCGCTTCGCGCCCATCCTTTCACGCAGGATTTGTGCTACCATCCGTCCTATCGCCCCGATATTGACGGTTTGCGGGCCCTGGCAATCATTCCGGTCGTGATGTTCCATGCTTTTCCTTCCGCGCTTCCCGGCGGGTTTGTCGGCGTCGACATTTTCTTCGTGATCTCCGGGTTCCTGATCTCAAGCATCATCTTCAAAGGTCTGCAGCGCGACAGCTTCAGCTTTCCTGGCTTTTACGCGAATCGAGTCAAGCGGATTTTTCCGGCACTTCTGTTGCTGCTAGCCGTCAGCGCGGTGTTTGGTTGGTTCTTTCTACTGCCAGGGGAGTACGCGCAGTTGGGCAAACACATCGTGGGTGGGGCCGGCTATGTCGAGAACTTCGTCCTGCGGCGGGAAGCCGGTTATTTTGACACAAAGTCTTTTCTGAAGCCCCTGATGCATCTCTGGTCGCTGGGGATCGAAGAGCAGTTTTACCTGACCTATCCTTTCTTGCTGTGGGTGGCGTGGCGTTTGCGACGCAACGTGCTTGCGATCCTCGTGCCACTGGTTTTGATTTCATTTTCCCTCAATGTTTGGGAAATGCATCGCGACGCCGTGTCCAGCTTCTTTCTTCCCCAAACGCGATTCTGGGAGCTGTGGATCGGCGGCATTCTCGCCTACGTGGATGTTTTCAGCCCGGAGATTCGCGGTCGTCTCAGTGGTACCTTGGATCGAGCGGCCATTCCGATTCTGCCTAACGTCCTTTCAGTTGCAGGCGTCGGTCTGATCGGAGCGGCGTTGCTGCTGGTGCATGAAGCGGCATTCCCGGGATGGTGGGCGTTATTGCCGGTCAGCGGCGCGTCCCTCTTGATTATGGCCGGGCCAGCCGCCTGGATCAATCGGACGATTCTTTCCAATCGTGTCTCGGTGTTCGTCGGGCTCATCAGCTATCCGCTTTACTTGTGGCACTGGCCGCTTCTGTCGTTTGCCCGGATGGTGCGGGGGGATGAGTTGCCTGCGGGCGCAAGGATTAGCGCCGTGATTCTCAGCGTGCTATTGGCGTGGGCGACCTGGCGCTTTGTGGAATCACCGGTGCGTTTCGGCCGGAAGACCTGGACGAAGACCGCCGCACTGGCCGTGATCTCGGTGGTCATTTTGAGTATCGGGTATACGATCCACGATCGGGAGGGTTTTGCCGGCAGGTTCACGAACCTTGCCGCTGATTTTGCGTGGTCCAAAAGTGAAGGCGTCGCCTCTACGCCCGATTGTCGCAAGATGGTTGGTGCCGAGAGGTTGGGTTACTGCCGCATTCGAGGAGCGGGTACGCCCGACGTTTTGCTAATCGGTGATTCTCATGCCGGTACCCTTTATGGTGGACTGGCGCCAGCGTACGAGCAGCGTTCTCGGACGCTCATGGTTGTCGGTGAGCCGGGATGCGTGCCTTTTTACGACACCGAGTCCTATGACCTCGGGGAGCGGCGCGTAAAAGACTGCAGGCCCGCGCTTGACCGGATGCTGAATTTCGCTACTTCCAGCCGGAGCGTTCGAACGATCATTCTCTCGTGGCGCGGGCCGATGTATATGTCGGGCCGGGGATTTGGCGAGAACGCGGGCCTCCCTGTGGTCATTTCTTGGGATGGCGCTCCCAAGAATTCCAGCCAGGCACAGGTCTTTACGGCTGCGTTGCGAAATACCGTCTCGCGCCTTTCCGCTACCGGAAAGAACATAGTTCTGTTTATCGACTGGCCGGAATTGGGATTCGATCCGAAATCGTGCCTGCCACGCCCGGTACCCTTGTTCTCGCACGTTCATGCGTTTTGCGAAGTCCCTCGAGCGCAGGTGGATGCGCACGATGGGGACTATCGAAGAGTCGTTTTTGAGATGAAGAGGGACTTCCCTGGACTGGGTGTGTTCGACCCCTTCCCATATTTGTGCGATTCCACGGCATGTTATGCAATGCGCGACGGACATCTTCTCTATCGGGACGACAATCATCTCTCGGCTGTCGGTTCGGCTTATCTTGCGAGCAAGTTCATGGATGAACAATCCTCGCTCAGCCCTTAGGTTATCGCGCTCGCCGTATGGCCCGAGCCGTTCTGCAGGTTTGCCCGCGCGGCGAACCTCGATGATCGGCATCGCACCTCCGGGACCCTGGCGCCGACTCGAATTACAGCTTTATCCCATGGCTTCCCAAAAATGCAAAAAGGCATCCAAGATGCTCGATGCTTGCCATAGGAAAGCGGTTCCTGCTGATTTGTCTCGTCGTTGGAGTTGGCACTGCGTGGGATCAGGCTGCGGCGCAGGCCAGCGACTCTAACCTGCCGGATGCTCCCTCCGAGGTCTCCTTGCACCCGGTCCGTCCCGATGATCCGGCCTCCGAAAGAACCGTGTCGTGGCGGTCACTTCCAAAGGACTTTCTCCACGATCAAAAGGGTATATGGCTGTTCCCAGCGCAATTGGCGAAGGGAAAGCACTGGATTCCAACAGTGACGATCACCGGGGTGACAGCCGGATTAATCGCGGCGGACCCTCACGCGATGCCCTATTTCGGTAATCATGCCCACAATATCGACGACATTAACGACGTTTTCGACTCGTCGATTTCAGCCGCGGAAATTGTGGCGTTGCCGGCATCCATGCTTGCCGTCGGCTATGCGCGGCACGATGACTATCAGGTGGGCACGGCCCTGCTTGCGGGCGAAGCCTATGCTGACGCCACCGTCGTGGACCTCGTCATGAAGGCGATCACTCGCAGAAAGCGGCCGTCCGACGTCCCGTCCGGCGGATCGTACAACGACACATTCTTCAGCGGGGGCAAGTCGCCTTTCAAAGGAAGCTCGTTCCCTTCGGGCCACGCCGTTGGGGCATTCTCGGTCGCGACGATTGTAGCCAACCGCTATCACAATCATCGTTGGGCGCCCGTTCTGCTTTATGGTTTTGCCACCGCGGTCAGTTTTTCGCGCGTGACGACCCGAGCGCATTTCCCGTCGGACGTGTTTCTGGGAGCTGCGCTCGGATACACGATCGCGAAATATGACGTGTTGAGCCCACGCTGATCGTTTTCAGCGCCTTTCGACCGCAAACCATGAGTCCAGACCAGAGGGAACGCTAATAGCTCCCCCGGCAGTGACCTGGGCGTTGGTCACGTTGAAACCATAGATCTGAATATCCAATGCAGTATTGACATCATTCGCGGCGTAGGCAATCGAGCCATCGGGGCTGAACTGCTCGACCCGGTAGGGAATCGTGCTGGACGTCGCCAGGAACTGTTTCGAACTCAGATCGACCTCGTCGATATCCGTGGTTTGTTGTGGGCTGAACAGGAATACGTATTGTGCCGAGGGATGGGTCAACCCGAAGGCATCGCTGCCGCAATTTGCGAGCATGGACGCAGTGCATTGAATCAACGGCGTGGTGACGTTGGGCTTCAAGGGGTAAACGTTCACACTGTTCGCATTCTGTTGGTAGCTATTGGGTATCACGAAATCGAACATGAGATTCTTGACGAACTGAACAAATTCACCGCCGCCGTTGCCATTGTTCCAGTAATAGACTTTCTGATCTGGACCCAGAGCGCCAGTCTTAGTATCGACGGTGCGTTCGTTATAGGTCGCTTCCGCGCCGCCGTGAGGGTAACTGCAAGAGATTTCGTCATACAGTCTGGTTCCGGTCGCATTCATACCGAAGATGGAAAGCGAGCAGTCCAAGCCGCTTACTACCGAGTCCAGCTTGTACGTAGCTTCGGGCACGGGCTGGCCAATCTCGCCGGTATTAGGATCGATCGCAACGCGGACGATCGTATAGTGGGTGTATAGATTTCCGGGAGTGCCCTCATAAACGAGATAAAGAAACCTCCCCGTCGGATCGACCTGAAGCGAGTACACGCGAGTCAAACTGATCGATTGAACGGGCTGGCTGTCAGGCACGCCTGAGCTGTTGGTGTGGTAGACGTAAAGACGCTCACCCTGCTGAGAGTAGTTCTGGTAGGCGGTGTAATAAACGACGTGGCCATTCGGTGATGTAGTAATGCCGGGGTAAATGGATTCTGCGAGAGGGGTGGTGCCAACTTCCGTAGGCTGCAAGGTCTGGGAATTGATGTTGTAGGTTGTGAGGGTCGATCCGTCGATGACGTATACGACTTGCAAGGGCGCCGCAGGTGTGGCTGTGTTCAAAGGCGCGGTTTGTGCAAAGGTGAGCGAGGCCACGCACACCAACACAGAGAGCGTTAGGACACGGTACATGTTCTTCTCCAGTTGGAAATTACTTTCGGGCAGACGCCAATCAGATGAGGGTTTAAGAACGCAGGTTGGCGGGTGAGGAATTCCCTGTATACGGCTGTGATCTAACGAGTCGCGCTGGCAGTGCGGACGGAAGCCGGTTTTGACCTTGGCCTCAGCCACCAGATCAGTCCGCCACCGAGTACGAGTCCGATTGCAATCAGCTGCGTGCCTGTCATCACTCCGCCGAAAACGGAACCCCGGCCGGGATCGTCGCGCAAGTACTCGAGGAAGAAGCGGGCGATACCGTATATGAACATGAAGGCGCCCATGATCTGGCCATCGAATTTCCTGCGTTTCAACAGCCACATCAGGAAGAAGAAGTTGCCCAGTTCAACCGCGAACTCGAAAAGCTGTGTGGGCTCCAGGGGAATCCCTAGCGGAGTTCCAGTGATTGAGTTTGCCAGAGGATTGTGGAAAGTCACGCCCCACCAGTGATGGGTAGGCTTTCCATAGCAGCAGCCCGCGGCGAAGCATCCGAGGCGCCCAAGAGCGTGGCCGAAAGCAAGGCCGGGGGCGAAAGCATCGACGGTGCCCAGCGCGGGCATATGATTTTTGCGGACGTACCAGGCGGCGGCCACGAACGCGGCGAGCAGACCTCCAGAGAAAACCCCTCCTGCTTGCAGGGTGTTGACGCTGAAGATTTCGCTGACGTGGGCGGAGTAATAGCTCCACTCATTGATGACGTAGAGAATTTTTGCGCCCAGGATGCCGCACAGAACGACGAGAATGCCCAAGTTCCAAGCCTTGTCCGGGTCATAGCCGAGACGTTCGGAGTTGCGAACGCTGATCCAAAGTCCGAGCAGGACTCCAAGGGAAACGAGGAACCCATAGGTCGGCAGGAAGAAACTTCCGATATGAAAAAGTTGTGGGAACACTGATTTGTTAGATGCCGGAAAAAAGAGATGAGCTACAAGACCAGTCTAGCAGGAAGGGCCTTCGAGGTTTCTAGCTAATCGCCAGGAGCTAGAAACCAGAAGTTGATTTTTCAAGCCGACCCACTGAGCCGTGTGACGGGGCCGAGAATGAACCCGTCGGTAGACGTTGGGCGCCCGCCGAGACCCTTTAGGCATCTGCGCATGGCGCAGCGTCGCTCACCGGATCCTAGTTCGAGTCGAGCTCCCGTTCATTCTGCATTGGTTCAAA
>Ga0209168_10000457_pt1 | contig 40218 bp, 65 predicted proteins | sample Coa_R1_FD_187156 | JGI IMG/M metagenome (GOLD analysis project Ga0209168, IMG submission 187156) | Surface soil microbial communities from Centralia Pennsylvania, which are recovering from an underground coalmine fire - Coalmine... | ecosystem: Environmental > Terrestrial > Soil > Unclassified ...
CCACCGTCCCGCCGCCGCCGCCCGCCATCCCGCCGCCGCCTCCGCCGCCGCCGCCCGCCCTTCATCGCAGACCTTCTGAGCATTTAGGGCCGTCGTCGCGTTAGCGACGGGCGGCAGGGCGCGAAGCGCCGCCGCCTCTTTCGGGAGCTTGGCGGCATCGAGAGCGCGAGGAGCGAAGGTCCGGACTGCGACGTCCACGACCTTGAAGGCCCGGCGCAGAGACAGTTCCGGACCCTGCCACGTCCCGACCGGCTGGAACAGATGCGGTCCGATCAGGGCCTCACGCTCGCCGTCCCCGCACTTGTCGTTGAGCCAAATGCACAGGCCGCGAATGACCGGGTCAACGCAGTCCGTCTTGTCGGTCCACCTGAAGTCTTTCTTGCCGACGTTGACGTACCAGTTGAGGGCCGACATCCAGCAGGCCCCAGTGGTGGGACTTCCAGCGCCTTGTACGAGTTTCATGGCCTATCCTTTCAAAAAGTGAAAATCAATCGTTTGGTTTCGCTTCATCAACCCTAGCCTTGGTTTCCTGAACTAGCCACAGGAGCCGTTTGGAAGCCGTCGCCGCCTTACAGGTACAGTCCGAGTTCATCGGCCACCTGCCGCCGCTAATGAGCGCGTAGAATCGGCAGTCCTTGCCGTGGGCGAGGATTGCGCCAGTCGGCCCGGAGAATGAGCGGCCAAATAGAAGCCATTCGCTCAAGAGCTGCTCGTTCGTCACTTTCTGCCTCCTGATTCATCCGTTTTGCGACGTCCGTAGAAGGCGCACCCCATTTGATGCGCCGTCCCGCCAAGTCCAGGATGCAGCTCGTAACAGGTGCATTCCACCTGAAGCGGGCCACCGGTGCAGTCGCAGCACACCGGGCAGAGCTTGCACTTCACGCAGAGGTCCTCGTTGTATAGGCACATGAAGCACTCCTCGGTCCCGCAGCACTTACATTTGCTCACGCCTTACACTCCTATTGCGCTTTTACTTTGTGGTCGCACCAGTGAATGGTCATGTGAAACTGCTGAAGCAAGAACAGTAGGCACCAAGCGTGGCCCCATTCAATGCTTGGCCAATGGAACATCCAAGGGAGGGTATAGTTCCAACACCACTTGATCGGGAAGGCCACCAGGAGCCCAAATGCTATCACACAAATCCTAAGCCCAACCCCCGTGCCGAACCTAGCCCAAGCTTCCATACAGTCCTTTCCTCGCTAAAGTGAAACGCCATGTTTAACGAAGCAGGCGCGACAGGTGACGAACTCGGCCCCACCGACCGTGTTGGCGCGGAACAGCGGGGCGTCCTTCTGGTCGTGGATGTGCCCGCAAGTCACGCACGAAGGCTGCTCATGCTTCGGCGGGAACGCCTCGGACGTCATCAATTCCCGCAGCCATGCCCGCTCGATATTCATTCGCTTATTCCTTTCAGTCGATTTATGAAAGCTCTTCCCAGTAGTCCAGCGCCGGTAGAGCACCAGCACCGATCCCGGCTCTCCGAAAGGCATCGGCAACGTCCGCGCCCTCGACGATCTCAACCACTCCGTCACGCCAGTGCAGCCTGAAGTTCTTCATGACGCCAGACTTTTGAATGGCATCCCTGAAGTCGGATTGCGGGTTCGAGTAGCCGCTCATTTAAGAAGTCCTTTCGGTAGTTATCCCTGCGCCTTTTTAAGCGCCTCTCTGGCGCACTTCCACGCCAAGCAGGAACAGTCGATGGATTCCTCAGCCCCGACAGCTTTCGTGTAGCAACCACCACGGAGATGCGACCGATAGACGCGCTCCAAGGCTTTTAAGAGATCTTGTGCCGCATCGCGAAGTGCGTCATCGGCCGTGTACCGCTCCAGCATGTCGATGCCCTCGCCGTTCTTGTGTGGACGGGTTCCGGCAAGACCGCCCTGCTTGAACCAGTTGATGGTCCGGTCGTCGAGGCCGAATCGCTCAACCGCCTCTTGCATCGAGATGATGCCGATGCGTTTCCCGCTTGCGTGACGGATCAGGATCTTCGGCCAAGTTTCGGCCGCGCAATTCGTCGTCATACTTTTCTCCTCTCGAAACTCCACATTCCGTTGCTCTTTATGAGGGTCCCGGCCGGGGGAACCGACCGGGACCCAAGGAAAGAGGGTCATGAATTCTTCAAGACAACCTCGAATTCGCAATGATAGCACCTACCGTGCTTCTTGGTGACGCCGTAGCGATCAAGCGGGCCGTCAATCGTCTCCCCCAAGCACATGATGCAGATGCGGGAGCCGTCATCGCAGGCGACAAACACGCGGGCTTTGTGGCCGTACTTGGATTCCTTGACGGTTTCGAGTTTGTGGTTCATTAGAAATCCTCACGCTCACGGTCGCTCATCTCTTTGGCATCGGAGGACTCGACAGCAGCGGCGATGAAGTGTTCCGCAATCTCTTGCCAGTTGATTTCGCTGAGGGCGGCATTAAGGAGATCCTGGAACATTCCATTGAGCTCGGGGGCGCGTGATTCCCACTCGCGCTTAAGCGACTCGCGCATGACGTGAGCGGCGTTTTCCTCAGCCGTGAACGTCTTGTCTCCGCAGGCTTCCGCGTAGCAGCGTTCCGCGAGCCTTCGGGTCTGATCCCATTCGTATTCATCGTTCTCGATCCAGAGGTTTGCGGCCCACGTCTCGTAGTTCGTCCATCCGTTGTACGGCATATAACCCTCTTTTCCTAAAAGCTAGTTGAACCCTGCCGACACCGCGCTAGGCGTGTGATGAGCAAGCTGTAACACGGCACCGGCAGGATTCATCTGGCTTTCACTCAGCTTGCTCATCTTTAGACTTAGTAGCAATCCGCATGCCTTAATAATCGCTGAATTCCAGATGGAATTGAAGCCCATCATTCATGTGTGACGTGTTCTGTAAACAGATTACAATTTCCGTCACATTCGGCATGGATACTTGACAAGTTACAAACTGTAAACTATGATTCTTTCTGACAGCCCTAACCCCCTCTCCAGGGCCAGATCGGATGAAACCGACTGGCCCCTTTTTATTTCGGAATTATCCATTTGATGAACCAGTCCGAAGGGATTGCGGTTTGAGTGGATCAGCGGACTCGAGCAGTTGGCAACAGCAATACGCGCCAAGGGGCAAGGGGCGGTCAGAATAGTTTGCACCTACACTGACCGACCCCTCCCTTGCCCAGGAGCGCCTCGCCCCCGTAGCCAAACTGGCAGAGGCACCTGCTTTGGAGGCAGAATAGTGCGGGTTCGAATCCCGCCGGGGGCATTTATCCCGATTGGCAGGAATCACCACGTTCATGAGTATACTTAGATTCATTTGGATTTCAACTAGGAAATAAGTGGCTTGTAGAGATAAGCCGTTTCCCCTCAGTCTGTTTCAAAGCCGCCATCGTGCGGTCCCCATCGTTCGCAAAGTGTGTGGATAAGGTCCGCTTATAAGTGTCGTCGCCAATTGTAATTTGAAACTCACTTTCTTTTCTGTTTTTCATCTTGTCACCCAATATGTTACGCGCCGACTATGGTTAATTCCGTTTAGAACGGTGAAACGAACTGTACATACCCTTGTACCCAGGATTGTTACTCCATGCAGGTTGCTGAGAACTATCCGCCTTGATGGACGGTAGCGCAGTGAGCGCAGTCTCATAGCACCTCATGGAATCAGTTACGGCCGATACCGGCCGTTCGAGTCCTCGCCTGCTCACTCGAGGACTCGCTGCGCGGCTCCGGGCTCGCTACTTTTTCGGTTTCCTTCACTCATAGCTTCTTGGGACGCAAGATGTTGCAACGACTGAAGATTAACGAAACATCAATCCAAGGCTACTCAAGACGTTGGTACGTAAGTCGTTACGACGTTTGCATAATGCGAATGGTGGATCGATGATGGATGTATAGGAATTAGACACTCCTCCTTCCCATAGCGCTATCTTCTCCCCTCCCCTGCTCGAGTCCGTCAGGACGAGAAGCACCCCGATGACCCTCTGGAACGGTGAGACCGGATATGCCTTACACCTCCCTCTTGCAGATTCCCGTTTAACCCTTTGGGACCTTGGATGCTGACGGCTACGCACGACGAACATCATCCCCGGAGGGGATCATGTGAGGAGTTCGAGCGAACCCTTGACAGGGATGTTATAGTGTTCGGGAGATGAAGATACTCATCACGGGTGGGACTGGGTTCCTCGGAAGGCACTTGGTGAAGCACTACGTCACTCAAGGCCATGAGGTGGTGAGCTTTGCACGGAGAGAGCAAGGGCATGAGGAACAGAGCAGGGAACTACGGGGGCTTTTCGGAGAAAAGCACTTACTTAGGTCCTGGATCGGAGACGTCCGGGATCAAGATACGGTACAGAGGGCGATGGCTGGTTGTGGGGCCGTCATCCATTGTGCAGCGCAGAAGCATGTCCCGTGGGGTGAAGAGTTCCCGGAAGAGTGCATCAAGACCAACGTCCAAGGGACGATCAATGTCCAGCAGGCGGCACGGAAGGAAGGGATCGATCCCTCGAAAGCCATCCTCATCTCGACCGACAAAGCGGTAAAGCCCATCAACACCTACGGGGCTTCGAAGTTCTTGGCGGAGTGTGTGTGGGCCGGGAAGACGATCCGCTTCGGGAACATCTGGGGTTCTACGGGCTCCGTCGTCTACTGGCTCCTCGCGCAGCGAGGGAACAAAGAGATCAAGATCACCGACAAGAACATGCTCCGTTACCACATCAAGGCGGAGGAGTGTGCGGCGGTGGTGTCCCATGAACTGGAGACGCCAACCGTCGGGAAGACGACGCCGATCATGCCGTGGTACACGCTCGTTGACCTCTGCGAAGCAGTCGCTCCAGGCGTCCCCGTCGTGACCACGGGGATCCGTCGTGGGGAGAAGCTGATCGAGGATTTGGACGGCATTGAAGCCATTGGGCCAAGGATGACGGTGAGGCATCTGCGGAAGGAGGTGGAGACGCTATGTGGATCTATGGGAATGGCGGACACGCCAAAGTCATCCGTTCCATCCTGAAGGAAAAAGAACGTTCGATGTGGTTCCTTCCGGAATGCAAAGACGATCTCATCGTCATCGATGACAAGGACCATGAGAAGCGATGGAAGACTGGCTACGAGGATATGCTCGGGCTAATCGCCATCGGAGACAATGCGGCAAGGCAAGCCGTGGCGAATAGGATCAACCACGCCAAGTACGCTGTCCTCAAGGCCTCCGGGACCACCATCCAGGATGACGTCTTCATCGACCTTGGCACCGTGATGATTCATGGAGCCGTTGTAAATGCGGGCTCGAGCATCGGCCGCCACGTCATCCTGAATACGAACTCCTCCGTGGATCATGACTGCGAGATTGGGGCCTTCGCACATATCGGCCCAGGAGCAACTGTCTGCGGAGGCTGCAAGGTCGGGGAAGGGGCTCTCATCGGCGCGGGAGCGGTCTTGTGCCCAGGCGTCGTCATCCCTCCCTGGGCCCTCGTCAAGGCCGGGACTCGGTGCGCGAATTCGGAGAGAGAATGAGCTGGCCGACTTACGCCAAGGACGAGATCAAAGCCGTCGTCAAGGTCTTGAAATCCGGGAGGAGCAACCAATGGACCGGCCAAGAGGTCGTAAGGTTCGAGCAGGAGTTCGCAAAGTTCACAGGAGCAGAGTACGCTGTAGCCTTTGCGAATGGTTCACTCGCCCTAGAGGCGGCTTGGTCCTGCGTCACCCAAACGGACGTCACCATACCTGCCCGTTCATTCGTAGCGACAGCATTCTCTGCGCTGAGATCCTGGAAACGGGTGCGCTACGTTGACGTCACCGACGAAGGGTTGGCCTCGGAACCCGTCACCTGCACCGTCCATCTCGGCGGTAAGGTATCGGAGGTCCCTTGCCTCATCGAAGATTGCGCTCAGGCGATGGGCGCAACTTACAAACTTGGCGGACACGTCGGGACTCGATGCAAGATCGGTGTCTTCAGCTTTTGCCAAGACAAGATCCTGAGTACAGGCGGTGAAGGCGGGATGGTCGTCACATCCGACTACATGCTCTACCGCAAGCTCTGGTCCTGGAAGGATCACGGGAAGTCCTACGAGAAGTCCCATGAAAAGACTCATGGCTCGTATAACTACTGCCACACTTCCATCGGCACCAATGCCCGGATGACCGAGATGCAAGCGGCCATCGGGAGAGTGCAGCTGCCTAAGGTGGCCGGTTGGGTCAAGGAACGCCTCCGTCAATCAAGCGAGCTCCGCCACGCCTTGCAGTTCACTACTCTGAGATGCCCAGGCATCAAGCCTTGGGAATCCGGCTACCGCTACGCGGCCTACCTGACCCGGGGGAACCGCGACAAACTCCTACGGGCCTGCGAGAAGGCGAAGCTCCCTGTGGGTCAGGGTTCCTGTCCCGAGATCTATCGGGAGCAGGCCGTCTACACGGGCCTGGACAGGTGCCCGAAGGCGAAGGAGCTGGGGCTTACCAGCGTCACCTGGAAGACCGATCCAACGCTCACGCGCAAGGAATGGGCTACAATCGTGGAGGAGTCCGTCAAGCTGGTGAAGGCGATTTGTTCGAGGGCGGAGTGAGTTTTACCTTGGGCGTCATCCCCGCAAGGGGGAATTCCAAGCGGTTGCCGAACAAGCATCTCCGCCAGCTCTGCGGGAAGCCGCTCATCCAGTGGACCATCGAAGCCGCCCGGCGGTCTTCCCTGCTCGACGCCTTCCTCGTCTCCACCGATTCCGCCGAGATCGGGGACGCTGCTCGGAAGCTGGGAGCCCCCGTCCCCTTCCTCCGCCCCAAGGAACTCGCCACCGATGACGCCAAATCCGTGGACGTCATGATCCATGCGCTCGAATGGTTCGAGGACCGGTTTGCGATCAAGCCCACCCACATCATGCTCCTGCAACCCACGTCCCCGCTCCGTACCGACGTGGAGATCGACCACGCCATCATGATGACCCTCATGTTCCCCACCCACGATTCCTTCGTCACCATGGGCGAGGATCAGAAACCCAACGGCTGCCTCTACATCACCAAACGTGATATGCTGCTCCTGGACCGCCGCATCTGGGATCTCAGCGGGATCATGTGGATCCAGCCGTACCCCATGGTGGACGTCGATACCTTCGAGGACCTCTTGGAAGCGGAGAGATACCTATGCCAAAGACCTTCGTGATAGCGGAATGCGCCAGCTCGCACGATAACGACATCGACAAGGCGAAGCGCCTAATCGACTGGGCGAAGGAATGTGGGGCGGATGCCGCGAAGTTTCAGTGGACGAGCAACGGCTCAAGGATGGCGCAACGTCGCGGGCAGACACAGAACCTCCAGGCGGCAGACCTATACGGCAAGTTCCTTCAGAAACCTGTTTCGTGGCTCGAGACGCTGAAGGCACACGCGGATAAGGTGGGGATCGAGTTCATGTGCACCGTCTTCTTAATCGAAGACATCGACGTCATCGCACCATTCGTCAGCAAGTTCAAGGTGAGCGCAAGGGAAGCGGACTGGACGGAATTCGTCCAGGCGCACTTCTACAGGTACAAGGAAACCATCATCTCATCGAACGATGCGCTTAATTATCAAGTGTCGATGAAACTTCCTGGAAGTGCACGTCCCGCGCGGGTGCTTCATTGCGTCAGCAAGTATCCGACACCGTGGAAAGACGTGTGCTTGGATGCCTGCCGCTACGATGGGGTTGACGGGCTATCCGATCATTCGACGAATCCGTTGGCGGGGGCGCTAGCCGTAGCCGCTGGGGCAAGAATCATCGAGAAGCACATCAAGTTGGTGGTAACGTCGCACGACAATCCGGATTGGGCGCATTCGATGACCGCTAACTGCCACTCCTTGGACATGCAGGGCGATTGGGGCTGCGAGGGCCACGCGGACTGCTTCTACCAGTACGTAAGGATGATCCGCGAGGCTGAAGTTGCTTTCGAGGAGGATTCGGCGGCACCCATCCTTGTATCACCGCCTGTATCCGCTGAGCAACTTTCCCATCGGCCGGGATGGGTGGTGTACGACCCTTCTGGCGATCTCCCAGCAGGATCGTTGGGAGCTTGGTGGCAGGAGCCTCAACCACCAGACACGACGAATTCCCCACAAGGAGGTCCGCGTGTTTAAGTACGCCCCAGAATATGCGGGGCTCGAGAGAACCGATGAGAAGGGGGAAGTGCGCCGCCATGCGCTCGCGCACACTCTGGGCTCCCGGATCGTCGTTTGGCATGATTGCGAGCTGTGTACCCGTAACCGAATAAGTCTCACGCGCGACCCGGATGCAATCTTCCGTGACGTCCTTCCCGAGGGTCGTCGGGTGGACAAGGAAGACTTGGAACGGCGTCCCCACGGATGGGATCCCCAAGGTGGCCGCTATTTCAGGGAGTGAGGGGAGGTCTTTACGAAAAAGGTTATCTGTTCCTGGCGCACCAACAACGAATATTGTGTCTTCCCGCTCTCCTTGCCGAATCAGCTCTACTTTGTGCTTCTGCGAGGAGGTGAGGTGAAGGTGGCTAAGCTTGGAGATAGCCGCTCGAAGCTGGTTATCAAACGCACCTTCAGTCGTCTCGCCGCCATGAAGGTGGATGATGGGGATGCGAAGCACCGTCGCGCTAAGAGCCGCCGAAAGCGTCTCGTACCTGTCCCCGACAAGCATCAAGGCATCCGGCCGAAGAGTCTCTAGATGCTCCCCGATGGACTTCATCGCCTCTGCGGATTGCTGGTACGCAGTCCCCTTCGGCATCCGCCACTGGATGACCATGGGTTTCAGGAGTTCGATGGTCGAGTGCAGGATCCCGTAATCCTGCCTGCCGGTGGAAAGGACGGCGAGCCTCATCAATAGTGAATTGTATTGACAATGGGTAGCTGGGAGAACAGAATTCTGATGGAGGTGCCCATGAGTACCGCCGGACAAGCGAAGGGGAATTGCTTCGTCTTCACCTGTAATTGCGGCTATTCACGCAAGGTCGTGGACACGGAGATCAACTTCCGGTGCGAGCGGCCCAGCACGGAAGCGACCCATACGGGATGCCCGTATTACTACAAGCAGACGCATGACGGGACGGCGACCGGCATCCCGTCCATCAAGCGCGTCAACGCCTCCGGTGTCGATCAGGCGGACAACACCGTCGTCTCCTCCACGAAGGGCGGTGGAGAAACAGGCCAGAGCTTCAGCCAGCCTTTCGGCCGATCCATCCAAGACTGGCATTTGGTGGCGCACAAATGAAGCTTTGTCAGAACTGCCACCACACTCCTCGTGGTATTTGCCGTAAGCACAACGACTCGAAGGAGTGGGACAGGAAGGTCTTCGAGGTCATGGAGAACACGGCGCTGATCCTTGCGAAGTGCGCCGAGAATGACATCTGGCGTCCAAATCCTTTGTTCGCACACTTACGGAGTGCTGGCAAATGAAAAAGTCGATGAAGCCCGGCGGAGGGGGTCGCTTCCAAGCCCTGACCAATCACCTGGAGAATCAGGGATATGATTCCGGTGCTGCGAAGGCCATCGCCGCATCGGCTGGTCGCAAGAAATATGGGGCCCACAAGATGGCCGAGTGGGCGGCGGCAGGGAAGCGGAGGAACAAGGGTTAGATGGGAAAGCTGCAAGGCCGCGTCGAGCCCTACCAGAATGGGACGTGGCGCTTCTGGTGCGACTGCGGTGCGGAGGACTGGCGCAAGGAACACCCCTGCTCCCGCATCGTGAATGACAGCGAGATCAACTTCCGTTGTGAACGCGCCATCATCGAAGCCTCCGACACGCCCTGCATGATAGTCCATCACCTTCCCCCGCTCATCGAAGCCTACCAGCGGAAGAAGAAGCGCGACGATGCCGCGAAGTTCCTCCGCGCCCTGGAGGCGAAGAAGCAGGAAGCCCTTAAGACCCTTGGAATCACGGAAGCGGATATTGTGAAACCGACCCAAACGACCAGTGGAGGAACGACCTGATGGCCGGAGAAATCTTCAAACCCAAGCGCATCATGCTGCGCGGGAACATCACGGAGACGGTGAACCTGAACGCCATGATCGACGGCTCGGTGGACATGAACATGTCGCCCGAGATGGCGCTGACCGGGATGGCGACCCGTCACCTGAACGCCGATCCGCCCGGAGCTTTCATCTTCATCTGCGCCTGCGGCCACAAGCGCCGGGTCACGCATTCGGAGACGAACTTCCGCTGTGAGCGCGGCGGCGTCGGCCCCTCCTGCGAGTGCGACATCATCTGGTATCGGAAGCAGCGTCCGACCGAGGAAGTGGACGAGAACGGGCAGACCATCTACGAGGACGAGACGACGAAGGAACAGATCGAAACCGTCGATGAGTTCTCAGGCAAAAAGCTGAAGAAGATGATCGACGTCCCCGTGTTCTACGGTCGGAAGGTCGGGGAAGTCCGCGCCGAAGAGTTCAAGAAGCGGAAGGAAGAGGGCCGTCCCATCTTCGCTACCCCCAGCGATCACGTGAACCTCAAGCAGACGGGAGGAGAGAAGCCTGTCGCCAAGAGCGGCGAAGGAATCTTCAAGAAATGATCGACTTCGCTTTCCTTCGCTCCCGGGTGGGTTTGAAGCGGGATCTCCGCTGCGTCTGCGGCTCCAAGTGCTTCTCAGCCGCACCCCTCATGGTGACGAACGAGGATGGCCGTAGCGTGACCTCGAACGTCCAGGCGTCCGTCAACTGCTCAATCTACATCCTCACCTGCTTCTGCGGGAATCGGTTCCTCCTATCCTGCGATCCGGCGGAGCAGGAGAACACGCTGATCCCCGTGGACAGCCCCGAAGCGAAGGAGTTCCTCGAGCCCTCGCTCCCGGACTTCGACAAGATGGGGGCGCTCGAGGTTCCGAAGGAGACGGCCCGATGATTCCGTGGTACGTCATGCTGATCCTGTGCCTCTCACACGTCGCCATGTTCGCGGGCGGCGTGGCGGCGTACCAGATCATGCGCTGGGTCAATGCCCGTCCCATCTATAAGCAGCCTGCGATGTCGGAGCAGAAAGCCCAGCAGATTGCCGACCGGATGCTTCAGAAGCAGGCGGCGGAGATGATGAAGTACCAGTACATCAACGGCCCCGTCGCTCCCGTGGGCCGCGTGGAGGGCGAAGAGTCCTTCGCGCCGTCGAAGTGAACGACGATATACGCAGAGCATTCATGACTGGTGCGGATGCCCTTGGTTCATGGAAAAGAATTGAGGACGAACTTCGCCTAACGGTCATGGATTGGGTGACCGGCACTCTTCCGGACATATGCCTTCGGGCCGCGACGATGCATGAGAAGGGTTGTTACTGGGTGGCGTTCTTGGCTCGTCGAGACGAGTACGATGAGAACGAGGACAAAGAAGACTTCATCGGAACGAAGCTAAAGAACTGCGAACTGAAGTTCCTTGATGTAGTCATGGAGGACGATAAGCACTCCATGAAAGATAAAGGCTTTGCGATGATGTGCGGTAAGTGGAAGCTTGAAAAGCTACCATATCCAGTCCCACCTACGGTGACTGATGTTGTGTCCTAAGTGCCAGCATGAATGGTCCGAGGATTCGGTCCCCAAGGCCTACATCCGGAAAGTGCTGAACGACATCATGGACAACGCGGAGAGCACGGAGGATCGGCTACGGGCCTCCGATCAACTGGCGAAGCTCGAGCAGTACACCGGCACGAACGCGAAGAAGGAAGAGCGGAAGATCGGCGTCACGATCCTGCACCATTCGAAGATCAAGCGTCCGGGATTCGGGGAGAAGACTGCCTGACAACGACCATACCTTAGGGCCGGGGGAGGGAGCGGATTCGGACCCTGTTCCCTCTTCCGGGCTCCCTCTATGCAAGAAGTGCAAGGCACCCTTCAAGAAGGACCATCAAACCCGCGTCTTCTGTCCGCTCTGCCGCAAGCCGGAACGTGCCCGCCACAAGAAGAAGTCCATGGAGGATCTTGCCGGGTCTGCCATCGTCGTTACGCGCAGGCCGTCCTTCAAGCGCGGACAGAAGCCGGTGGATAACGGCACCCCGCCGAAGGCGAGGAAACACGTCGAGAAGAACCTATTCGTCGATGAGTTCCCCGCCCACGACAAGGGCGCAACGGATGGGGTGGACAACCCCTGCATCGAGATCCAGTACGACCCGCATCCGAAGCAGGACATCTTCGCCATGGCCATCGAGCGCGGGGCTAAGATCATCTTCTTCCTCGCGGGCATCCGGAGCGGTAAGAGCGTTGGCGGGGCCTACGAAGTCCTGAAGCAACTCTACAAGTACGATGCGACCCCGAATCTAGGCTTCATGGTGTCCCCGACCAACGCCATGACCCGCACCCCGATCCGCATCTTCCAGAATGCGGCGGGGGATGCCTTGGTGAGTTACAAGCGGTCGAGTGACCAGGGACCCGCACACTTCCTCATGAAGCCGTCGAAGTCCTCCGTCGATCAGGCGACGGGGAAGGAATTCTACTACGTCATCGAGCACCATTCCGGGGAACACCCGGACCGGATGCGCGGACCGACCATCGCCTGGGCATGGCTCGACGAACCTCAGATCATGAAGCCGGAAGTCATCGACATCATCCGGGGCCGCGTCATGGAGTCCGGGGGAATCATCATCCTGACCGGCACGGCCTCCTTCCCCGGCCACTGGACGAAGACCGACATCATCGACCGGGCCTATCGGTGCGGGCGCTGCGGCGTCTGCGTGTACGATCACTTTGACTTGGTGCTCGGGCCTGACGGGCACCCGAAGAAGGACTACAAGGGGAACGAGACGCGGGAGTACGGACCGAAGGACCATGAACCTGAGAACATGACGGGGGATCCCCGCATCGCCGTCATCACCTGCTCGACGTTCGACAACACGTACCTGAAGCCGTCCAGCATCGAGGAACTGAAGCGGGACTACGCGCTCAAAGATCCAGTTATCGCCCGACGCGAACTCTACGCGGAGTACACGGGCTTTGAAGGCTTGGTGTACTCAGGATTCGACCGCACCACCCATCTTTCCGACCTGCGACCGGACACGGTTCCGAAGGATGCCCTTGTCGTGGCGGGGCTGGACTTCGGCTTGAACGATCCCTTCGTCTGTATCTACATGGCGAAGGTGGGGGACACGTGGCACGTCGTCAGCGAATACTACTGGGATCAAGGGGAACGGCCCCTTGAGCGCCACTTCGACGGCATCAAGGCGGCAGGTGGCCCGCTCTTCAAGCGCGTCAAGAATTGGTGGCACGACCCGTCCGGCCGCATCATCGCCATGGAGCTTTCGAGGCGCGGCCTCAGGCCCATGAAGTCCGCCCGCCGGAGGCAGGCGACGGGAAAGACCTGGGTGAACTACCGGATCGAAGTCCTCTCGAGCCACATGATGGCGCGGGACGAACGGAACCGGCCGCTCTTTCTCGTCAATCCGGCTTGCATCGGAACCATCCGGGACCTCGAGAGCCGGAAGTGGAAGCGGTACTCCGCCAAGGGCGAGGACGGCATCGTGCGCGTCGTGGACAACAAGGGCCATGAGGTGGACCGGAACGCCGGGGATGAGCCTGCCCCTGGACACGATCATTCTTCGGACTGCATAGAATACGCTCTCTGTTCGGAGTTCGTCCGGGGCCTCTACAAGGTGAAGACGTCAAGGCCAGAAGGTCCCGTCGAGGATGCGCGGACGGTTCCGGACTCTCCGGAGATGACGAACCTGGGCCGCCACCTCGCGCAGTCCATCGTCGAGAAACAGAAGGCGCTCCTCTCCGGGAAGTACCGCGCCGGGCAGGCCCATTCATCATGGTGAGATTTAATTGCGCATGGGCATGGAAAAGTGTACGTTTTTCTAGGTGACGCCCCAAGAACTGGACGCCAAGGTCGGGAAGAAGGTTCGGTGGAAAGGCAGCGAACTGTACTTCAATGATTGGTTCCTTGGCTCCGACGGCAAAGGCGGCACGAAGATTATGGTCGTTGTTTCTCATGGCAGCGGCCCGATTGCTGTTGGCAACAATGCGCCGATCGAGGAACTCGAGTTCTTAGGTCCGATGGAGAAGCTGAAGTAAGATCCCGATCTACCATTACTACGACGGGAAACATCTGACGGAGCGTCAGGCTCCGATGTCTCGGATTCCCAAAAGAATCCGATGCGCCGTCTGTAGGAAGTGGGCGAAGCTCGGCCTCGCCGTCAACCTCTCAAGCCACGTCCGGGGCGCGGCAGTCAACGAGAAGACCCGCGCCCTCTTCAATCACGTCTTCGGCTCCAAGAAGGCATCGAAGATCCGGACCACGAAGGACATCGACGCCTGCTTCCGGGATGTCGCCCGTCGATACCCGCACCTGATGCCGGGCTACAAGCGCGGCGAAACCTACGACGGACATAGCCCGAAGGATATGGCGCGGCTTGGAACTCCCTACGACATCGCCCGTGACCCGTTCCCGCATACGCAGGTCACGGAAACCCGCGAACACAACCCTGAAAGGCGGATCGTGTAATGGCCGCGACTGACGGCGGCGGGCAGATCAACACCTCTCCCACCACGTACTCTGATCGTGGTGCGGACAAGCCCGTCAACATGAAGGGTCCGGACGTTGATGACGGCACTTCCGGGAAGTCCCCAGAGGAGATCATCCACGACGTCTGGAAGAGCTTCGAGGAGAACAAGGCTTATAAATATTCCCAGGTGAATCCGGCGGACTGGAAACGGTACGCCATGATCTACGATGGGCAGCATTGGAACGGGCAGCAGAAGGAATGGCAGGCCACGCCGACCATCCCGCTCTCCACGGCTGCCATCAACTCGCTGCTCCCGGTCATCACGGACAACCGGCCTCAGATCGCGGTCGTCCCGCGTCAGCCTGAGAACGACACCATCTCCGAAGTCATCCGTGCGGTCATCGAATGGCTCTGGGAGCAGAACGATTGCGACGTCAAGCTCCCGGCCACCATGCTCAACACCCTCATCTTCGGGAACGGCTTCTGGAAGGTCATCTGGGATCCCACCCTGAACAGGGGTGTCGGGGACATCCGGGTCATCAACGTCGATCCCGCTTGCATCTTCATGAACCCTGAAGCAACCGATATCTCCGACGCCACGCGCATCCAGCACGTCGAGCAGATGTCGCTGAAACGTATCAAGATGCTCTGGCCGGACAAGGGGGATGAGGTCACCCAGAGCGTCAAGGAAAACTCCATCGTCGTCAACCGGCCGCAGGTGGCTCAGAAGCCGGGCGGCGTCCGGGCTCAGTACAGCGTCCCGACCACGACATCCTCCGATGTCTGGGTCTACCCGACGCCGTTTGCGTCGAAGGATGCCCCTCAGACGAAGGACACGGCGACCATCTGCGAGGACTGGGTGCTCGACACCGAGACTTCGCGGTGGACGAAGACCGTCGTGGCGAACGACGTCCTCCTGGAAGGCCCGGAGGAGACGGACTTCGACATGGTCCCCATCGTGCATTTTGTCGATTACAAGCGTCCGTGGAGCGTCTGGGGCGCGGGCGAGATCCAGCTGGTCGAGAACCTACAGTACGAGATCAACAAGCGGCGCGGGATGGTGGTGGACATCCTCCGGTTCGCGGCGTCTCCCATGCTCGTATACGATCCCGGAGCCGGGACCGACCTTGAGAATGTGGAAGTCGAGCCGGGCCGGACCATCCCGGCGGAAGGCGGACCTCAGGCAGTAGGGTGGATGGAGCCGAAGATGGACCTGGAAGGGCTCTTCCAGCTCAACGACCGCGACAAGAAGGACATGAACGACATCCTCGGCAACGTCGAGATGGTCCAAGGCTCTCATCCTCCCGGCGTCGAAGCCGGTATCGCACTCGAACAACTGGCGGATGCCGCAAACACCCGCCTCCGGATAAAGATCCGCTTGATGGAGGCTTCGTTACGCCGTTGTGGAAAAATCCTCATCAAGTTCATCCAGAAGCACTACACGGCCATGCGCATTTTCCGCGTGGTTGGGCAGGAAGCGAGTCAGTTCTTCGCCATCAATAAGCCCGTAGGATCGGAGCCCATGGTCGGGCCGGATGGTCAGCCGACCATGCAGCCCCAGTACAACGACACCTCGAATCACATCCCGGCGGATGCGGAGTTCGATGTCCGGATCGGGGCAGGTTCGACGCTGCCGGTCAGCAAATCCGCAAGGTTTCAGCAGGCCATCACCCTGTTCGACCGCCACGCGCTCCCGATCCGGGAACTCCTCAAGTCCGCTGATTGGCCGAATTGGGAAGCCATCGCCCAGGAGATGGAGGCGAAGGCCCAGGCGGCCGCGCAGATGCAGCAGGGCGGTCCGCCGCAAGGACCCCCGAGTGCCCAGATGATGGCGAGCATCCCTCAGCAACTTCCTGGGATGGGGGGAGGTCCCCCGCCCAGATGATGAGAAAGTAAGGAGGTTCGGTATGGCGTTCCGCAAGTCGTCCAGCGCAGGGAAGATCAGCTCCCCCATCGAGTACGGCGCGAAGGGGATCGCTCAGGGCTCCGCGAAGCCCGGGTCTTCGTTCCGGAAGTCCTCGAAGTCCGGATCGATCAGTTCTCCCGTCGAGTACAAGGGGAAGGGTATGCCTTCAGCCATTCCGGTGAAGCATAGCCGCCCGGCGGTGCTCGACTAATGCACCTCGGACACTTCTTCAAGAGGCTCGGTCGCGGCGTCGAGTCCGTCTTCGGGATCGCGCGGCAGAAGGCCGCTCCGTCCGACCCGTCCGCCCAGGCGGCGTCCGCATCGCCGACGGAGCCCGCTACGCCGACGGCAGCGACGGGGAACGCCGGGGACGCCGTGGTGAACTACACCACGATGAAGAACCCGACACAGCAGCAGCTTCAGCAGCAGGCGCAGAACCCGAACCCCAGCGGGATCCCGATAGGACACTAGGATGGCCGACGAAGGGCTGGAGTACCGAGGGACGCCGACCCACGAGATGCGCGGGGCGCAGATGGGCAAGTCCGTCTTTCACCTGATGCGGGCCGCAAGAGGAGCCGGGAGCACTCTTGAGGGGTTGAATCATCCGGTCAAGATGCCTCAACCGAAGCCCGAGGCGCTCCCATTTCACATGCAGCAACCGAATTGGGGGATGCCGAAATGAGCGGAAACATGGCGCAGCAGTTGGCCCAGCGGATGCAATCGCCGGGAGCGATGGCGGAACTGTTCGACCGCACGTCGAACCCGCAGGCGCTTTCCCAGGTCGGCCCTCCCGCTTCGGGCTCGGACGTTCAGGAGCCCGGCGGGGTGGATGACGCGGCCATTGCCCAGTCGAATGCCGGTCCTTCGATCCAGGGGGATGCGGGCGGCGGGATGCCCGGGGATGCGGGGCTTGGGATGCTCTCCTCCGCCATGGCCTCCGCCCATGGGGACAAGAAGGCGGCGCTCGAGAAAGCCCACGCCCACGGCGCGGCGAAGCAAAAGGGGTTCAAGCACAAGGGCGCTCCCGGGAACCGCGAGAAATCCGGCCACGGGTACGAGAAGAACGTCCACGGCCGGGGCCTCTTCAAGAAGACGATCTAGCGCAACAGGGTTGTGGGGAGGCACCCTTGCAAGCCCTCCCCGATAGTGCCTCGGACAAGAAAGGCTTCACATGGCGGACGACGTGACCGGCGGAGGCGATACCGGCGCAGCGGTCGAAGGACAGGCTGGCGCGACGGATGGCGGAAGCACGGGCGCACCCACCCAGGGCTCGGGGACGGTTTCGACTGGCGCGGCTCCCCAGGAATGGCGGATCGGCGACCAGAAGTTCACCGACCCGACGGAGATGCACAAAGCGGCCTTGAACTGGCAGAAGCAGTTCACCCAGGTCAGCCAGCAGAGGGCGGAGATCGAACGCAACTACCGCGCCTCTCAGATGATCGTGAAGACGATTGCGAGCGACCCGCTGTTGCAGGCGGAGGTCATCCGGCGGATGCAGGGAGGACAGTCCCAGCAGCAGGCGGTCCAGCAGACGGCGAACGCTCACCCCGAGTTGGCCCAGTTGAGGCAACAGGTCCAACAGTACGGCTCGACCATCGAACAGCTTCAGCAGGCGGAAACCTATCGTCAGCAGGATTCCGCACAGATGGAGTTCAAGGAGAAGCATCCCGACGTTCAGAAGGCGGAGTGGACGAAGATGGCGGAATGGATCGGCGAGAAGGCCGAATGGTTCCAGTCTTCCAACATGCCGCCTTATCAGGTCATCGAGATGGCCTACAACTCGGTCGTCCTGCCCGGACGAATCGCCATGGCGAATCAGCAGGGCCAGCAGCAAAAGGAGCAGGAGATCCAGGCGGGTCGGAGATCGACCTTGCTTGGCTCAGGCGCTCCGACCGCGAATGCCCGTGCTGAGAGCACCCAGAAGCCGAAAGGAAGATTGACCCAGGCACAGGAGCGAGCCCACGCCCAGAAGGTTTGGGCCAACTCCAAGCCAAAGAACTGAACTAGGAGTCAGTCATGGCCCTTCCGTTTACCTCACAGGTTGAAGCGACCACGCTCAACCTCCTGGAAAGCGGAGCAGAGGACAACATCTACGACTCTGCCTCGCTCTTCTACCATCTTCGGGAAACCGGACAGATCACGGCCTCGGGCGGTTCCCAGATCCAGTCCGTCGTGACCTACCAGAAGATCACGGCCGGAGGCTCCTACCAGGGAGCGGACATCCTGTCCACCCAGCCGACCGACACCGACACGGCGGCGGTGGCGAACTGGAAGCTCTACTACGTGCACGTCGTCATCACCAAGCACGACATCCTGCGCAACAGCGGCGACGAAGCGGTGGTGGACCTGATCCAGACGAAGACCAAGAACGCCCATCTCAAGATGGCGGACCTCATCTCGACCGACCTGTTCTCCACGAACGGGGACACGGCGACCGGGGTCACCGGTCTTCGCAACCTGATCTCGACCTCGACCACGCACCACTCGATCAGTCCGACCGACTTCTCGAACTGGAAGGCGCAGACGGACACCTCGACCTCCGCCGTGTCGCTCTCCAAGATCGAGACGAGCTACCTGAACACGACCGTCGGCTCGGACACCCCGGACATCGCCGTCACCACGAAGCCCGTCTACAAGGACATCTGGGCGCTGCTCCAGAATAACCAGCGTTTCGGCGGCGAGCAGACGGCGGCGGGTGGCTTCAAGTACATCCTGCTCAACGACATCCCCATCTTCCACGACTCCCACGTGCCGGGCACGGGAGCGGGGACGGCGGATTCGTGGTTCTTCCTCCTGAACAGCCGTCACATGAACTTCTACGTTCACAAGGACGACAACTTCACGGTGGAGAAGATCCCGCCTCCCGCCAACCAGGCCATCCGGATCTGGAGGCTGGGAGCGACTTGCCAGTACCTCTTCCGGAACCGCCGCCTGTTCTGCGGCATGAGCGTCCTGAAGCCCTAGCGCGAACGGCTGCCGTCCCCCGATTTCCGGGAACGGCCATAACCAAGAAGGAGAACTGCAATGGCTCGCGGAAGAATCGCGCATGCGATCACCTTCACGGATGACGTCACGACCACGGGAAACGCGACTCAGCTGTACCCGCTCGGGACGCTCCGGATGGAGGAGACGTCAACCAGCGTCGGTGTCGAATGCTATCGCTACGTCCAGGTGGATGCCTCGGACGTGGCGACGGTTGCCGGTGGCCTCGCCTATCGCGGGACCTCCGGGCACTCGAACACCATCACGAATCCGTGGTACGTCACCATGGACGTCTCGGACGCCAACGGCGCATGGGCCATCGGCGTGTTCCAGGCGGCGGTCACGGACCTGTACTTCGCCTGGATCAAAACGAAGGGCTACCAGTCGAACCTGCTCAAGACCTACGGCTCGGCGCTCAACTGGACGGCGGGCATCATGCTCGTCGCCGGGTTGAATGCGTCGATGGACGGAATGGCTCGCAGGTTCACGGCGGTCCATGCGTCCACGGTGTCCCAGTCGGACATCCGGACCATGCGGGTCGTCGGCTGGACCATCTCGACGGCGGTCTCGACGACCCACGTCGGGAAGGCGTGGATCGACCTCGAATAGGCCCACATCCGGGTCCCCTCGAAAGAGGGGACCCCCTTATGGACCTGAGCGACGTCGGTACGATCCTGACGACCCCGGCCAAGATGGCGAAGTACAAGGCCATGGCCCGTCCAGGGGCGGATGTCTTCCCCTCTCGCGTCATCCATGCGGACTACGAGGCGAACCGGAAGAACTACCCGGAGATGACCCAGCGCGGGATGCGGGAACTCTTCGGGAAGCATCCCGGAGAGACGATCCTCGTCTGCGGCAGTGGCCCTTCTCTCTGGAACTGTCCGGTCAAGCCGCCTTGTCCGACCATCGCCATCAATCGCGCCATCACCTACGTCCAAGCCGATTACTGGGCCTTCGTGGACATGGAGGCGTGGAGGCTCTACGGCGACCATTGTCACGCAAAAGCCGCCAAGAAGATGTTCGGCGCGAACATGTACATCCTGCTCAAGGACCTTCAGGATGACGCCTATCAGGTGGACTTCTGCGGCTACCCGAACTCGATCAAGAACGAGGCGAGACGCCCGCTCTACTTCAACTGCAACACGTTCGCCTGGGTGGTGCATCTGGCAATCAAGATGGGAGCAAAGCGGATCGTGACCGTTGGCTGCGAGTTCAGCGCCACCCCGTACTTCGACGGCTTCATTCCGAAGGATTACGAAGCGGATGGCAAGCAGGAAGCCTTGATGAATGTCGGCCGGAACCGGATGCTCGAGATGTTCGGGGCGGATAAAGAGCAGTGGTTCGATCCATCCGTGGAGCTCCTGGACGCCTCGGGCGGTGCTCTTCCGGTGCCGAAGTGCAGACTGGAGGATGTCCTGTGACGCCTCTTGTCGTCAGTCTTGCCTGGGGTGGCGAGTACGTCCGCGCGGCGGAGAAGCTGGAGGAGTCCTGCCACAAGTTCGGGCTCCCCGTGCATATCGAATTCCGGGAGGTCATGCCCAGCGACCCCAGGATGGCGAAGCGCCAGAAGCCGGAAATCCTGCTCAAAGCCCTCACGCAGGACGAAGGCCCCGTCATGTGGGTGGATGCGGACGCGGAGGTCGTGGCACCCCTCGTCTTCCCCAAGGGCATCGAGGACTGCGACGTTGCTGCCTTCAAGACGAATTGCTGGGAGTCCACCGTCCTCTACTGCAACAGGACGTCGAATGCCTTTCGGGTGCTCGACGAATGGGCGATGCGGCTATCCAAGGACGATTGGCAGTACGACTCGGAGGTGTTGACCGACGTTGTGAAGTACCTGAAGCCGAAGGTCATGGATCTCGGTCCGGCGCTGGCTTGGACGGAAATATTCCTTCGGAGCCTTTACCCGGACACGAAGCCCATGATCGTCCATCAAGCCTTCCTATCCACGAAGAGGGTGAAGAATGCGTGACGCGAAGGACCTGTACGGGAGCGAGTACGGTAGCGTCGGCTTCGTCATCGGCTCGGGGCCGTCGCTTGCCTACGCAAAGAAGATGCTCTCCGTGCCGCATAAGCATACCTTCACCATCGCCGTCAACCGCGCCATCACGGAAGTCCCGGCGGATTACTTCCTCTGGATCGATCAGGTGGCTTATGAGAACTGGGGGAAGCACCCGTACGCGCTCTCGGCAAAGAAGCTTGGGGTGGAGAAGTTCAAGGATGCCTATCGCGATGACGTCTACGTTTGGGAGCGCGTCATCGGGAATACCCAGAAGGGCCTGGAGGAAGGCAATCTGGTACACCGGAACACGTCCCTCATCGCCGCCATTTCGATGGCCTTCCGCCTAGGAGCCGTCCGGATCGTGACCGTGGGCTGCGAGAACTTCATCGAGCCGGAGGAGATGGAGAAGATGACCCCGGAGAACCGGGACTACATGATCTCCACCTTCTGCCGCGTCAGCGAGGCCCTCGTCAACCGGAAGCACTGGCTGCATCCGAAGGTCATGCTCGTGGATGCGTCGAAGACCGGGACTGAATGGGGGAAGCTCAACCTGCCGAAGACCACCATCGGTGACGAACTGACGCAGATCGAAGCCTTCTGGAAATGGAAGGCGGACCAGGATGGCGAGAAGAGGAAGAAGAAGCTATGGCTGCCCTCTCACAGCTAAGGACCGACCTCCAGTACCGCTACCGCGACACGGCGGGGAAGTTCCTCTCCGCCGTCCCGGCCAATCTGTTCCTGAACATCGGCGGCGAGGACTTCTGCAACGACGTCGAGCCTCAGTGGCGGGAGTACGGCTTCTACGTGACGGCGAAGCAGCATTCCTACAACCTCCCCAGCGACTACCTGCACTCGCTGACGATGATGTGGTATCAGAACGGGCAGTACGAGATCCCGTACCTGTCGCCGCAGGAGTTCAAGATGCGCGGGTTCATGAACCGCCGCATTTCCGTCTCGACCCCTCAGGCATACACCATCGACAACGGGCCGACCGGCTTGCAGCTCATCCTGGGGCCAGCGCCAGGGACGAGTTCGAACACGTCGGGGACTCAGACGCTCAGCACCATCACGTCTTCCCAGACGTCCATCACCCCCACGGATGCAACCCAGTTCCAGTCTCCCTCCGGGATCATCCAGATCGAGTCTGAGCAGATCCAGTATCAAGCGAACGCCAATACCTTGGGCGGTGCGCTCACGTTGTGTCTCAGGGGCTTCGGGGGGACCACGGCGGCTTCGCACGTCACCGGAAGCGTCCCCTTGACCGTCTCGCGCCTGGATCTCGTCATGATGTACACCTACCAGTACAAATACATGGTGCTGGACTCCGATACCCCGAACTTCCAGTCCCAGTATCACCGGGACATCGTGCATTACGCCATGTACCTCGCGCTCAAGGCGGATGGCCGCGACAAGCAGGCGGAAGCGGAGATGGAGTTCTACATGGAGAAGAAGAAGGAGGCGAAGCGGAATATCCGCCTCCTGACCAGAGACCGTCACAACAAGAAGATTTCGTCGGCTTACAACTAAGATGCTCGTAGAAAACAAGAAACCGATCATGTTCGACCGCCTGGATGGCGGACTGGTGACGCTCTATCCGAAGCACCAGCTCAAATCGAATCAATCCCCAGATGCCAGGAACTTCGACGTCTCGGTGTTCGGGCAATTCGTGACCCGCAAGGGATACGCGAAGTTCACGCCCAGCGCCAAGAGCGGGAAGACGGGGGACGGCACGGTGAGCGGCCTGGGGGCGTGGGCGACCTCGACCGGGACTCTCGTCATTGCCGTCGGGGAAGGGACGACCGCCCAGACCATCACCTCGGCGGGAGCCTGGAATGCGGCCATTACGAATCTCACCATCACGGTCAATACCCGCGTCCATTTCATGATGTACAACGACAAGCTCATGATCGGGAATCAGGGGGGTGGACCGTACAAGACGACGGACTTTGCCACGGGCGCGGCCCTGGGGGGAACCCCACCGGCCAACGCCATCGGCGGCATGGTCCATCGTTCCCGCGTCTGGTGGTTCCCCGCGAACTCCTCCGTGGCGACCTTCAGCGGCCTGAATGCCGAAGAGGACTACACGTCGGCGGATAATGCCGGGTCCATCACCATCAACAAGGGCGATGGGATGACGATCAACGGCATGTGGTCCGGCGGCAACTTCGCCATCATCTCGAAGACCGCGCCGTCCAGCGGAGGAACGGAAGGGAAGCTCTATCTCGTGAACGGGTCCTCGACCTTCGACTTCTCGGTGCAGAAGATCGCGGACTTCGGTGCGACGGGCCTTGATGCCGGTCAGCCCTTCGACCTCCTCGTGTGCCTCGCCACGAACCGAGGCATCTACGCCATCCAAGGGTTCGGTCCCACCAAGATCAGCCAGAACGTGAAGCCCACCTACGACGCCATCACGGGGCCGACCTCGATTGCGATGGGCAGGTACAAGACGACCATCCGGGCCTCGTATTCGTCCACGGGAGGCGCGAACGATTCCCAGCTGATCGTGGATCTGGAGCGCGGGGTGTGGGGGCTGAACGCCACGAAGCCCTTCACCCGCTATACGAATCACCCGGATGGGAGGCTGCTCGCGGGCTCGACGGCGACGAACGGACCGCTCGTCTTCATCGACGACTCCGGGACCAACGACAACGGCGGAGCCATCGACTGCTACTGGGTTACGAAGGCGGACGATGCGGGGATGATCGCAGCCCCGAAGTGGGCTCAGGCGGTGGACCTCTTCGCGGAGGACACGGGGAGCTACCTGTGGACGGTCACGCATCTGATCGACGGCGTAGCGCAGTCGTACTCGGACACCATGAACGTCCATACGGAAGGGCCGTGCAAGCGCCTCGCACACTTGAACAGCGGCGTCCGGGGGAAGTACCATCAGATCAAGATCGAGAACAACAACGCGGATCAGCCCATGAAGGCGAATGCCATCATGCTCTGGCTGGAACTGGGACAACCCGGAAGCCTCTAGGAGGGACCATTTATGATGGGCGGCAGCGGTGGCGGGCTGTTCGGGTACTACAACGACTACCTGAACTACAAGAACACGAAAGCGCGGGAACATGCCAACCGGATTGGCCTCGAGTCCGGGCTCAATCAGGCGAACAACAACCTTCAGATTACTCAGGAGCAAGCCCCCCTTGTGCCGCAGCAATCCATGGAGGACTACGCAGCCCGGGGGGTCGCCCAATCGACCTTCGGGGCAGGGATGGGGAATCAGTGGGGGCAGAATACTCCCGGCTCCCCTGGGAATCCGACCCAGCAGTACGCCAATGCTTCGACCGGGGCACCTTCGAACCCCCAGGGCGGCGCACCCGGGACGAGCAATGCGACCTTTCGTCCGGCGGTGAATGTGACTCCGCCTCCCTCGAGCGGTGCGGATAATGCCGGGAACACGCAGCCCATCGGCACCGGCTTGCAGCGGGCGCGGGATCTCTCTGGGGCCATGATCTCGAATGCGACTTCCTCGCAGAAAGCCGCGCAGGATGCCCTCGATCAGTACAACAAGGAAATCGTCAACAACCGGAGGTTATACTACTCCAAGGTTGCCCAGGACTATATCGGGTTCATCGCCGGGATGATGCTCTAAAGGGTGGGACATGGATGATGAATCGGTCTTCGCGCAATACAACAGAGGTCCACAACTAAGCTTTGGGGTACAGGACAATGCCAAGTCAAAGTACGGCGCTGAGAATAGCTATCAAAAGGCTCTTGGAATGCTTGGTGGAGCAGCGAAAGGCGACTATGGTCGTGGTGCGGCTCCGATGATAGGTGGGAACTCCTATCAGATTGGTCAAGCGGTTGGATCTCTCTGGAAGCCGGGAGCCGGATCAACAGGTTCTCAACCTGGTGCTAGTGATGCGGCGGAGACGGGATGGTCATCTCAGGAAGATTTGGATGCCGCTAATGCGACGGCTAAGTCAATGATGTCCGCAAGTGCTGGGACCTCTGCGGACGCGAGTGGGATGGGGATTGGTGACATGGCATCGATGGCGATGGCCTTCATCTAGGAGCTACGAATGGGTCCAGTAGGCGGCGCACAAGATCCGAACGTCCAGGGCGGCCAGTTCGACGACATCCAGCAAGCCTTGGCGATGATGATGGAGCAGCAGCAACAGGGTGGGCCTCAGCGTCCCCCGACCGCCGCCGAGGATGCCCAGCTTCGCCAGAAGGCGATGGAGATGGTCCAGCAGAAGAAGGCGGCGGGTGGGATGAATCCCGGCGCTCCTTCTCCAGGGGCTGCTTCAGGCGCACCGACCCCTCCACCCCCCGGCCAGCCTCCCATGGGTGGCCCTCCTCAGGGTCCGGCGAACATCCCTCCCGCGACTGGGCAGGGCAGCGCGAACGAGGCGCTCGACCAGCTCCTCATGGCGGCGAAGGCTCAGACGCCGCAGGCTCAGGACGTCAAGCCTCCTATGAATTTTGAGGCTCAGAAACAGGACACGCTTGGAAGCATCGATAAGACTCTCGCGGCTGGTAAAGAAGCGGAGAGTGACCGTCAGTTGATGGAGATGATGAAGCGGATCCATTCTGACAACCCAAAGAACACGCTGAACGGGCTTGGCAGCAGTGGCGCTCCTCAGGCTCCCGGGCCGTCTTGGGGTGCCTTTGGGCCACAGAACACGCCGCCGATTAACATCCCGTCGTTGACTGGCGCGGGCGTTGACTTCGATAAGCCCATGCTCTCCATCCCGACTTCTTCAGAGCGCCCCGCCGCACCCGCGCGAGATGCCCAACAGACGCCGAGCCAGCCCCCATCATCCCAGCAGCCGATGTCGGATGACGAGTTGATGGCGACGATGAAGAGGATCCATTCCGACAATCCACAGAACACGCTCCCGAACAACGGTCTTCCTCAGCCTTCCGGTCCCATGTCCGATGAGGAGAATGCGCAGTATCAGAAGATGGCGGAGCAGGCTCAAGGCGTGGGGGACAAGGTTGCCGCGTCCGGTGTGGACGACATGGACAAGGCGAAAATCTGGCTGAACAACAATGCCCCTCAGTACAAGAGCCTGATGGACGACCCGGAGTACAAGGCGCTCCTCTCCAAGTACGAGACGGAGTACGAGAATGCGAAGCAGCGGACGGACAGCGCGAAGCCGACCGTAGGGCAGTACATCGGGGCGGCGTTGCTCGGATTGGCTGGCGTCCATCCCCAGGTCATCCAGAACTACCTGCATGGGGATCAGGCGAATCTCCAGAACAGGGAGAGCTTGGCGGGCGAGCAGTTGATGAAGGCTCAAATGTACGGCTTGGCCGACAAGCAGCAGGCGTACCGCCAGAACACCGTCCAGCAGAAGATGGATGAGCAGCAGAAGATTCAGGACATGAAGGAAAAGGGCCTGAATGAACGGCAGGACAAGCAGCTTCAGCAGCAGCGCGATCGTGAGGACCGGCACTCGAACATGTCCATGATCCTTCAATTGCTACGGAACAGGGGTCAGACGTATTCCCAGAAGGAGAAGGCGAACATCGACAATCAACTCAAGCCCCTCATCCAGATCGAGAATATGCATCGCCAAGGCCTCAACAAACAGCCTGTCACGGCGGAGCAGATCGATGCCTTCAGGCGATCCGTGGATATCCCGGGAGGAGCGCAGCAGGCTCAACCGCCCGCCCAGAATGGGATGACCCCGCAGGGGATGGCGCCGCAAGGCCAGCCTCAACAGCCGAATCAAGGGATGCAGCAGTCAGCCCTCAGGCTCATCGGCCTAGGGGCCTAGGAGGCTGAATGGTAGGTCCATTCGATACAGGACAGCCTTTACCTCCATCTAAGCCCGTACAACCCGTCCAGGGGCTGTCCAGCGCGGCCCCGAATGTCCTAGGGCCTCGTATCCCCGGGCAGGATAGCCCTAAGCTTGGGGGTCGTAATGATGACGGTTCAGGCCAGCTGCCCCTCCAGCCAGCATGGGATGTGGGGGATCAGGGGGCTACCCCCCCTGTCTCGGCCCCTCCAGACCACTACGGGACGGATGCGTTCAGCCAGCCTTACGAGCAGCCTGCGGTGGTGGCCCACAAGTCGCTGGACGGGTTCCTGAAGAACTTCCGGGATGACGTGGGCGGCTTCATCTCCGGGATCCCGGCGGCCTTCAAGGTGGCCTGGAAAGCCGGTTCCCAGCTCTCGAGCGACCCGAACTGGGTCCAGACGATCCGGGACAATCCTGACGCCTTGGCGAAGGAACTGGGGAACACCTGGACGACCGTGCTGAAAAGCTTCACCGACACCTACAAGGACGGCGTGGGGGAAGCCCTGTACAAGCACCCGTTCAGCGTGGCGATGGATGCGACGACCTTGGCGGACATCGTGGGAGGGGGGGTCAAGGCGGCTGGAAAAGCCGCGATGACGAGCGCGGAGAGGCTGGCCCTGGCAGGGGGGAAGACGGTTGCTGAAGTGGGCGGGATAGGGGGCCGCATCATGGAGCTTGGGGATACCATCCAGCGTGCCCCGGGGATGATGATGAAGGCCCCCTTCCAGGCGGCAGGCGACCTCGCGCTCAAGGTCCCCCAGATCAAGACCATCGCCGAGAACTGGGCGCTCACCCCCCTCGGGCTCTCGGAGAAGAACGCTCAGGCGGCTCAGATCCTTCAGGAGCGTATTGAGGCGGGGCAACGCGCCCAGCAGTTCCTAGACCTGAACATCAAATCACTCCCCATCCCCGAACAGGATGCCTTCTGGAAGGTGGTGGACGGCTACACCCCCGCGCAATTCGCTTCCCCTGCCGTCCAGGAAGCCGCTGGGGCGTGGAACCAGATCATGAAGGGCAACGAGACGTGGATGCTCCAGATGGGCGTCAAGAACGAAGCTCAGCTTGCCGATGGTGCCTTGAAGCCCTTGGCGGAAAGGCTCTACGCGGAGGAGCTTGCCCGTACCCCTGAGGGCCTTCCCTCGCTCTACAACCCGGATGGGACGATGCTCCGGGAATGGCTACAGAAGGCTGGCGATTACAAGATGGGCCAGAACCCCTTCGGCGTCACGACGAATCCTGCCTATCACCCCTTCTTCGCGGAGCGGTCGTTTGACCTCGCGGAGATGCTCGAGCAGATGAAGGGGGTGCCGACCTCGACCACGAACATGACGCAGGACTTCGCCCGCTTCAACACGAAGTCCGGTGGCTTCGCCAACCCCATCATCTCGAACCCGAACACCGTGATGGCCCGTTCCCAGCTCCAGCTGGGCGAGTTGAAAGGCAACCTCCAGTACATCCTGGACGCGGAGGAGCGGCTCGGGCGGCCGATTAAGGGGATGCGAGCCCCTGACGGCTACGTGTTCCTGGACCCGATGCTCAAGAAGTACATCGAAGGCGGGTTGATGCCCGCTTCCGACCTGCTCGCCACGAAGTGGGCGGAAGCCCTTCAGGCCATCAAGGACGGGAAGATGGTTGGGGGGACCTACTTCGATGCCCTGAAGGGAGCCTACGACAGCGTGGCAGAGATGGCGCAGGCCACTCACGCGGACATGTGGGACGCCGTGCGGAATCCTGCCTCCTGGGGAGTCGCCATCCCAAAGGAAGTCGCGTACCTCATCGAATCGCAGCTGAAGGGAGTGACGGGTCCGCTCCGGTTCTACGACAAGCTGATGAACACGTGGCGGAACGTGGTCCTCCGGATGATGCCGCGCTTCTATGTCAACCAGCTGCTCGGGCACTCGACGCTCCTCCTGTTCGGGGGCCATCTCCCTTTCCTGAAGTCCATGGCGCGGGATGAGAAGTTCCTTCCGGCGGAGGCGCTCTCCTCCGCTGGCCTTCAGGTCGAAGCAGGCTATCATTCGGATCTCCTCAGCAAAGCCCCCGGCATGGATACGATGAACCGGCTGACGGAGCGGATCAACCATACGACCGGCGTGGTCCCCCGTTCGCTCATGGTGAACACCAAGTTCGGGGAGATCGCAGACAGGGAGAGACTGCTTGGGGATACCGCGACGAAGGCGTTCCTTGCCGACAAGACGAACGTGGAAGCCTTCCAGGCAGCGGATCAGGCCCGGAAGGAACTACAGGAACTTGGGGCGCGGCAGGCGGTAGCCGCCAAGGGCTTGACGGAGGAAGCCGGGAAGTCCGCTGAAGTGGCGGACATCGACCAGCAACTACAGAAGCTCCAGGGAGACATCAAGAAGCAGCAAGCCCTGTCGAATGCCCAGCCTGCCAACGTCTTTTCCGGTGCAGGGAAGAAGATCACCGACATTCAGCGCCAGATGCAAGCCCTCGCCGACCAGCGGGAGGCGCTGGGCTTCCCCATCGGCAAGTCTGCCATGATCGACGAAGCCACGAACCCGCACCTCGCGCAGCTTCAAGAGCTTTCCGCGAGGCGTGAGTACCTCGCCCCCATCGCAGCCATGATGGATAGCGCCGTGGGCAAGATGGAGCAGGTGCTTGGGAACTACGGCAGGCTACACCCTTTGGAAAAATCCGTTGTCAGACGGATTATTCCATTCTGGACCTTCCAGAAGACGATGGGCAAGCTCCTGTTCCAACTCCCCTTCGTGGCCCCGAAGGCATCCTTCCTCTGGAATCAGTACGCGCACTTCATGATCGATGCTGCAAATGATGACCGCTTGCCCGGTCGCTTCCGCAACATGGTCCCCGTCGGCCACAGCGGCGACGAGGGAGACACCATCTTCATGAAGGTGGATGGGTTCAGCCCATTCCGGGACATGGGGATGTCCACCTTCGCCGGGAAGCCTCTGCCCAAGCTGCTCGACCCCATGAACAACCCCTTCGTCAAGATGGGGGTGGAGTCCATGGGCGGGTACGACAACTTCACGGAGAAGCCGTTCACGAAGCCGACGGACTTCGTGGCCTTGAACGGAGCCGTCTGGAGACTCGACCAGCAGAAGGGCGAACTCCGCCAAGTGGTCCCTCAGAAGCCGCTGCTCAAGAGCCTGTTCGACCAGATCCCCCACATGAAGATCGTGCAGGAGGCATTGGATTCCTTTGACACTACTCGAGGGATTGCAAATCCCGGAATCGACAACGGTCCCTCGGACATCACGCCGAAGGACCCGGATGGGAATTACATCTACAACCGCCAGTGGTGGTGGGCGGCTTCCAGGGCCATGGGCTTCCCCGTCAACATCCAGAACCCGGAGCGCGTGGTCGCCCAGCATGAGAACCTCGTGAAGTCGATGATCGACAGGTTTAAGCAAGCTTCCCGCTACGCCGACCCGGATACCCAGGCGAAGCTCGGTCACATCCTGGAAGACCTCGGGAATGGGGCTTTTGACCTCCGGGAGTGGGGTGACTAGTGGCGATTGACCCAGAAACCGGGATGCCGGTGGAGGACGGCTCGGACAAGCCGTACCTCGCGCCCGGGAACTACTTCGAGACGGCAGGGATCGTCCCGTCGCTGTGGGTCCCCTTTAGCTACAACCGGATGCTCTGGCCCATGACGCCTGCCCAGCAGTCCGTCGCCAACGGCTTCTTCCAATCCGCCTTCCCGAACCCCATCGTCAACACCCAGATCCAGTTGGCGGACGGGACGGCGACGACCCCCGCGCTCCGGTGGACTGAGGCAGGGGAGCAGAACTCCGGGCTCTGGCGTCAAGGCACGTTCGATTACATCTATCAGGTGAACGGAGTAGCCGTCACGGAATGGAAGTCGGCGGAGTTCCGGGTCAACTACCTCACGAGCGGCCAGATCGTGTTCCCGGACGCGAACGGCAAGCTCACAGGTTCTTCTTCGCTTTTCTGGGATAATGCGAACGCAAGAGAAACGGTCGGGTTGGCTTGGATCTACACGCCTGGAACCGGGAATTTCTTCGCTGGGCAAAGTGCAGGAAACTTAACCTTAACAGGTGCCGATAATACAGCTATCGGACTTACGGCCGGGGCTGCATTTACGACCGCTGCCGCCTGCACGGCAGTTGGAGCGGCCGCTCTAAATGCGACGACAACTGGGGCTGCAAATACCGCCGTTGGTACTGTCGCCCTTTTGGCGAATACGACTGGATTTAACAATGTCGCCGTAGGATTTCAAGCACTTACCACTAATACAACGGGTGGAACTAATGTAGCTATTGGAGTTGGGGCGCTTTACTCAAATGACATCGGTGGCAGCAGCATTGCGATTGGCACGTATGCTCTTTACAGTCAGATCACAAACGGAACAAACGTTGCCATCGGTCATTTGTCGTCGTACTTTTCGACTAGTTGCTCGAACAACGTTGCTCTTGGATATGAGAGCCTATATCTCAATCAAACGGGCAGCGATAACACCGCGATTGGCACGTATGCTCTTTACACCAATACGGCCAGCAATAATACCGCCTGCGGTTATCAAGCTCTCAATCTAAATACGAGCGGCGGCGGCCATGTAGCGGTTGGCTACAACGCCCTTCAGGCTAATACTACTGGAGCAAATAACACTGCCGTTGGTCAATCAGCTCTTGCGTCCAATCAAACTGGAGGAAGTTGTACTGCGGTAGGATATCAATCCCTCCAGCTAAACACTGCGAGCGGGAACACTGCAGTAGGTTACCTGGCTCTTGCTGTAAATACCCAATCCAACAACAGTGCTTTTGGAGTATCCGCCCTAGGCGCAAATACCACTGGGGCCAGCAATACGGCTTTTGGTTATCAAGCGCTAAGTCTCAATGTCAGTGGAATGCGAAACACAGCCCTAGGACAAAATTGTCTTGAGAAATCTACTGCGTCTGACAATACAGCAGTAGGGCTGAACGCCCTCCAAAATAATACCTCGGGGGCCAGCAATACGGCAGTTGGGTCGGGAGCTCTTCTTACAAACGTCAGTACCTCAAATTGTACGGCGGTTGGTTATCAAGCTCTGAATCTGTCTATCGCCGCAAGTAATACCGCAGTCGGGTTTCAGGCACTTGTAACTACATCTACCGGGGCTCAAAATTCTGCGCTCGGTACAATTGCGTTGAAACTCGCGACGGGAGCTGATAGCGCCGCGCTTGGATTCGGTGCAGGTCAGACACTGACGACAGGTTCTCAATGTGTGTTCATTGGAAGCGGAGCTGACACTTCTCTTAACAGCGTCCAGAACGCAATTGCTATCGGTTACGGCGCATCTGTTGGAGCCTCCAATACCTGCGTCATCGGAAATGCATCTCTAACGTCTATCTTGCCAGGGGCAACAGCGACAATATCTCTTGGCTCTTCTAGTAAGGTATTCACGAATCTTTATACGGCTAATCTGAATTTGTCTGGGGCGATTGGGCTTGTCATGACGAACCAGACGACCACGACCGGGGCTAATACGGGCACTCTTACGAACTGTCCGCACAACGGGAATCCGGCCCTGTATTTGGAGATCAGCGTGAACGGGACGACTTACGCAATCCCGTGCTTTGCGCTGAGCTAGAAAGGCGAAGATGGAACTACTTTTGCTTTGGAGCGTAGCCTTGGGAGACACGATGCTTTGCGCACAGCATATTTCCTGTGAACATATTCTCCCCGAGGCAAAGTGGGCAGGTAAGGGAAGTGACGGGCGTTTTATGGGCGCGTTCCAGGACAGCCTTAGCAATGCAGTAGATGCAGCGGGCTTCGGCGGCGGCTTTGTACTCTGCGGCGCGAATTTCATATGGCCTTCGGTCAGCCAAGGTCACCTTTCCGGAAGGATCTATCATATCTGCAATGTAGCCAAGCGGCTCTGGTCCAATTTCGTGGTGACACTCGACAGCGGCCAACCGGCTAACGAATTCATCCGAGATGCTCATACGACCTCCGTAAGCCCACAAGTCGCCAGCAGAGCCTCTCTAGGCGAGTTGCTAGACAGGCGTCGAAAGGATGCTGGCGGCTTACGAGCTTTCATGGGTCACCTGTCTAGCACTTGCATTATGGCGTACGGTTAAGAAAAGTGCAAATGATATTTACCAAAGGAGAAGCAGAATGAAAGTCATTGAAGTTCCGGCGGACATCACCATCAACCTCATGGATGAGCGGGGGACCAAGACCTCGAAGCCCGCGAAGTTCAAGGAATGGGCGGAGAACGTCATCGACTTCTATTCGGAAGTGAAGACGATGAAACAGGTGCGCCAAGTCCAGAAGATCGTGGATGCCATCGGTGCAGGGAATGGTAAGGTGGAGATGGAAGACGCGGACTACGATCTCCTGAAAGCCGCTGTCGATGCCTCAGCCGGAAAGCTCCCACCCTTCATCGTGCGCCAGCAACTTCCTTTCGTGGACGCAGTAGATAAGGCAGTAGAAGTGAAAAAGTGATTCCTAACCCATACTTAAAGGGGTATCATCCATGGTGCGACCGAGAGCGGAGGAAGAGATGTCCCTAAGTGAGGATGTCGCCAGAGAGTTCGGTCACGTCAAGGAGTCGCAGGATCGAATCGAGAATCACCTGTACCAGCAGGACAGAGGGATCTCCGATCATTTTAAGAAGTTCCAGCAGCACTTGCTGGACGATGCGGCGATTGCCCAAGCACTCAAAGCCCATCTCGAGGATGAGGATCGAAGCAAAAGGCATCGCTGGGTCATCGTGAGTGGAATCATCTTGGCAGCGGCATCAACTATGGGTATCCTAATTGTAGAGATGATAAAGGTTTTCTTTTTGAGAGGATGAGAGAGATGAAGGCAATCAGAGTCCTCGCGCTCGCGCTGACCTTGGGGGTCACCCTCATGGCGGCCACCTGCGTCGATCAGGCGACGGGAACGACCGTCACGAAGAATCCGGACGGGACCACCACCGTCACCCAGAGTCCCGTCAACCCCGTCGCCGTTGCGGGCGGCGTTGTAGGCTCGCTCCCACTCCCCTTCGCTGGCCTGATCGGCGCGGCCATCGCCGGGTTTCCCGGCATTTGGGCGGCGATCCGTGGGAAGGCGTGGAAGAACGCGGCGGTAGCGACCGCCCAGGCGGCCGGGCAGATCATCCAGCAGCTACCGGCTGGCGCACAGCCTGCCGCACTCAAGATCGTGGATGTCGTGCATGATGCGCATGATGTGACGGACGCGTTGCAGACGGCGCTTCAGGGCCATGTCGCGGCGGCGGCTTCGGCTCCTGCACCTGCCGCGAAAGTCTAGACCCTCATCCTATCGCAGCGGGGGCCGCTCCCAACTCCCTGGGGGCGGCCCTCTTTGTTTCACTGGATCTTAGGCAGCTTCCAGGCTTCGATCCAGCAGTACCGATCCGCGTCCCGGTCATAGACCAGGATCCACCCATCCGGAGCGGAGCCTACCACGCGGAGCGATGGCGGATTCGAGCATCCGGCGTTGAGTAAGAAGACCAGCATCCCGACCAGCACGATCATCATGAGGATGAGCGAGACGAGCACCTTCCACTTGCTCGGCTCTTTGTACGGGACAAAGTGATAGCCTGAACGGTTCGGGTTGTCACGTCTCATTCATCCACCTCATAGACTTCGCCGTTGATGATGGCCGGACGGCTATCCGCTGCTACAACAGGGACAGGTTGGCTATCCCCGGCAGTCTTTCGCCAGATTCCGGCGCATCGATTCAGGATGGCAAGATGGGGCAAGCCATCCAGCGCCATCCCCGTACCCCACGTCATCCCACAGCGGTCGCACCTGTATTCCTTCACTACCCTAGGCTGATCCACTTTCTGGACGTAACCCTGCATGTTGGCGATGGCTAGACAGAAAGCCTTGAACGTCTCCGAAGGCATGACGGAGCAGGGCTCCCCACGGATCTCCCGGACAGCTTCACTCCACTGATTCATCCGATCAGTCGGTAGTTCCAGAGTGGGCCTTCGCGCTTGCATTGGATGTCAAATCCCTGGTGGCGCAGCTCAGACACGACAGTTCCCGGGGCTACCACCTGGGCTACCCGGATGAGGGTCATTGAGGAAATGCCTTTCGGGTGGCTCCGTAGCGCCTCCAACACTCTCTGGAGTCTGTAGGACTTCTCGGCTCGGGCAGCGTGCATGAATCACCGTCCTTCTGTCATGTAGGCTAGGCCAAGAGAACACCTCTTGGCTCTTCAGGATCGGACCCCCACAGTCGCTACATGTTCCTTGCCAGATTGCCCTTCGCGTCTTTATTCTGCTTCCCATTCAATCTCTCCTTGAACGTCACGATGACGCTCGCCTCTTCCAAGCCCGTGTGCTCAAACCGATCACAGAGCACTTTCTCGACGCCGCGATCCTTCTTGAAAAGCCCGTCCTCGATGGCCTTGACGATATTGCTTCCGTCGATCCGGGCCTTTCGCTTCCACGACACGGCAATGCAAAGAACGACTGCCTTACCTTCGGGGATCTCGGACGGCACTCCCGCAACGTTGGCGAGGAGCCTCACGCGATCCTTGAAAAGGCAGTACCGCTTCGCCGTCTTCGTCCATGGTGCGGCTTTCACTGGGAAGCCGACCAAGGGCTCACCCACGACGAAGTGATGCCCCTCCCACCCAGAGCCAGCTTCGCTACCCAAGCCGTATGACCTCCACGCGCACCTGAGGCTTCCCAGGCGTCGTGTACTTGGCGAGAGTTGCCGGATCAACCTTACCGATCTGCTCTTCCACCAGACGCTTCCAGTCCACTTTCCCAGCACCTTCAACGTCGGTGAACTTGGCGACCATCTTTCCAATGGTGAGCGTCTTCTCGGTCCCCATGCGAGCGGCCTTGATAGCGGCGTTCATGGTTTCCAAGTTCTCCTTGATGGTCTTCTCGTCCTGTTTCATCTCCTCATAGGCAGATAGGTACGCCTCGTCTACGGCGCAGCCTTCTTTAACCTTCTCCGGACTCTTGAAGAACGTGATGGCCTTCTGAGCGTCCGTCTCCTCCTCGATCTCTACTTCCTCGCCGTTCACGATGGCTTTCTTGCTGCTCATGCGCCCACCTCCGTCAAGTTGTGACACAGCTTGAAGCCTTCCTTGTCCTCTAGTTTGGCGAGGGCCTTTTTGCCCTTCATCTTGGCCACTCGACCGAGGGATTCGATGTCGTAGAGCGCCCACCACGAAGCGTCCCCGTCGGCCGTCTTCAGCATAACTCCCCGGTTGGTGTTGCCTTTCTTGTCCTCTCGCTCCTTGGTAAACGCTTCGACCGTCACCAGCTCGACCGATTCGTCAGGACCGCCTTCCTGGCCTTCGTCGAAGGCCTCCCTGTCGGCTTGCGGAGGGGTAGGCTTCGGGGCTTCCTGCTTCGGCTTCGGTGCTGTCGGCTTGGTGTTCTGGAGCGTGTAGTTCTTCGCGGTCGGCTGGCTCGCTGTCTGTGCGTCATCGTCGTCCTCGGCGTTGATCCCTAGAAGCGCCTGGAGCGCGTACCTACGGGCGTAGGTGATGGCGGAGCCCACCTGCTGGGCGCTCATCTGGGAGACGTTCACCGGAAAATCCCCCTCGATCCACTGACCGCTGACATGGATAAGCCTGGACGTCAGCCCAATGGACGTGAACGAGAGCCCGTTCTTTAGCATGATGGGCCGAACATGGTCCAGCATCGACGACAGGTCGCAGTAGTCGTAGCTGAACTTCCCGTTGTCGACCGTCTTGTTCTTCACCAGCGTGCCGACTTCCTTCTGGAAGGCTCCCAGAGCCGCACCGATCAACTCCACCTGTTCGCTAGTCCTCATCGCCATACCTCCTCTAAAGTAAATCGATCCTCTTTGAATATAGATCCATCGTCACCTTCACCTTGAAGGTGCTCGTAATCTCTCGGAGCTTCTCAGCGACCTCCCACGACCACATCGGCAGGTGGCAAAGGAACATACCGTCCATGAACACGTCGAAATTCATTACTCCTCCCTAGAGTCCCAAATCTTCACCAGCTCGCCGTAAGACTTCATCCACGTCAAGCCCTTCGACTGCATGTCCCGGATGGCGTGGGCTATTGCATTCCATACTTCTTGAGGTAGCTTCATGGATGTTTCCTTCTGCGATTATGAATAGTGCTCATAGGTTGCTAGTGGATGGTCGCTGTCGGTCTCGACCGTCACAGACCCAACCACGTTGACATTGACCGCCGCATGTGGATCCTCAAGCATCGTCTCTAGGCGCTTGTCGATGGACTCCAGTAGCGCAGCGATTCGGTCAAGTTTCGGGAGCGGGCACTGGGCCGATCCGTGGCTTCCGTTGCAGGTTGGGCACATAATCTCTCCTCATGGAGGGGTAGTTTTCTGCTTACCTCATTTCAGCGAACTCTTGCCACCGATGCCGCCAGCTAGTTTTTAGTCTACGGCTCATGCACCTTCGTGGCCTATGCCTAAGAAGAAACAACCCGTTTTCGATATTCCTAAACTTCCGGTGGTACCCAGGAGCTATCACCCAGTGCGCGAAGTCGAAGCTCATGTTATGTCAGTTCCGATTGCGCTTAAACCAGTCCATCGTCAGGAAGCCGACAATGGTGGCCAGTATGCCTGCGCATATGCCAAGGGCTCTTACCTCTGGTGTCATTTCTTCTCCTTGCTCGATTCGTCGGTTTTCATCTCGTTCTTTGCGTCGTGGTAGCCCTGAGTGTAGGCGTACATCAACTCGATTGCCATCCGCGACTCGAGAGAGTCAATGTGTTCACGGCAGTTCTCGACTACGATACGCCTTGCCCATCCGGGTGACCCATGCTTCTTGTCGGCTTCTTCTTGGTTCACGTTGCCTCACTTAGCCTTTCGCTTTTCTCGCTTTGAACATCTACGGCATCCCCTTGCCTGGATCACGTCCCGCTTACCGGGACCTATCGAGATTGGCCTCCAAGGTCCCCAAGAATGCCGTCTGTGGCCGTCGATGCACATAACCCTACAACCGTGAGTATGGATTCTTGTTGGCCCACAGCGCCGCGATCCCCAGCAGGATCAGAGCGCCAACGATGATTACCAGAAGCAGCGCCAGCCCACCCCACAGCGGGGCCGTAACCCACCACCACGACCAGTCAATGACGTGGCAGAGCTTCAGGGTCATGAAGATTAGGAACAGGACCGTTCCCAGCCCAAGGCCACCGCTGGCCGCTGTCTCCTTCGCCGCCATTCTATCGCTCTCCTAAATCCGCTGAATCACGAACCAAAAATAGGATAGCCGTAGGCCGCGCTGTGTCTCGCTCTTCCCGACGAGGGCGGCCCCCACGGTTCATTGTCTCGTCCAGCGGACGAGCGGCGATGCTACTCCGCTGGACCAGTCGGGATTTGGCCACATTGTCGCCACAAGGCACGGCTACCCTATTTGTGGTTCGCTGTCTATTCATCGCCTCGATCTTCCCACTCGCGATGGGCACGGATGACCATCTTTGCCCTGTCCCGCCAGATCAGGTACACCCAGCGGTAGAAGACCCACGTCTGCCGAAAGGTCATTTCTTCGCGTCTCCTGCTTCGCTGGAATCGTCATCACAGAATACGCATCCGGGACCGTCGCAAGGCATAGTCCCTTCCCGGTGCGGAAGCCATTTCCTTTCACCCGCTCTACAGCCACGATTGAAGCCCCAACGGTAGCCGAGCCATACGAGCGCGGCACACTCAAAGGCGACTACGATTGCCCAATGAACATCCGTGAAGAGCAATGTCATGAATCACGCCCAGCTTTCATACCGGCTAGAATGGCCTCGATGACCCAATCCCGATGACGGATCTGAGGTTTTGTCGGCGCGGCCTTTGGGAAGTGCGGATACATCCTGTAGAAGATGTCCGCCGCCTTGTTCCAGTCCTGCCTCGCCTGATCCCGCTTCTTCATATCGTGACCCTCTCAAAGAGGCTCAGCGGATCGACCATGCGCTTCCGGCGCTGCTCTCGGTTGAAGGCTTCGGCCTCGTCCATCGCCTTCTTGAGGCTGGCCTTGCCCTCCGGAGTCGCCAGATGCTTCGCAATCCGGCGCACGATCCGATCAACTTCGCGCTTCGTCATATAGCTCTTCAGCGAAAAGCCGCCGAAGGATCTCCGTTCGGGCCTTCATAGGCCAGCCTCAATTCCTTCCGCAGCCGTTTAATCTCGGTCAGCATCCCAGGAACTTCGTCCGCTAGTTCCATGAGTAGGGACTTCAGGGCTAGATCCTTCAGCAGGTCGGAATGGTCGCGCCGCCTCATGAGCGTCTCGATCCGTTCTACGTCTTTATCGTTCATCATTGCGTTCAAAAGTTCTCCCGAAACCAGTCCTCAAGAACCTTCCCGAAAACCTCCGCGCTCATATGACAGCCCTCACCGAGTGGATTCTCAATCCAGTATCCGCCGTCCTCGGCGCGGAGAATCGAATAGCCTCCCTCCTCTACAAGCGGCTTCCCAATCGCGAATGGGAATCTCGGCAACTTCTTTTCGTCGCTCATAAGCAATCAATCCTGAGGAGGAATCTCGGCCGCCCGGTCCTCGTCCGTGTGCTTTTGCATCTGAGAGGACGAACCGGGTTTCTTACTGGGGGCCTTTGCATCAGCTAGAAGGGGAGACCCCTTCAGTCCACACATAGCCCCACGTGCCCTTTCGGTGCGCCGCCGAGATCCCACCTCAAAACCCCAGGCTTGGAGTACAACTCCTCTTTGCTCTCGGCCTGCTTCAGAATCACCATTCGTACTCTCCGTTGCTAAGAACCATTCTCACCGATTGAGGTAGCAGAGTGTCTCTTCCTGGGTCTTGCTGCACTCGGGATCCTTCCGGCCCATGGCGCAAAGCTCGAGGATCAGCGACAGGATTTCCTTCTTGGTTTCGGCGATTTTTAGGGCATAGGTGGTGTTGTACGCCGCCTCCGCCGCCCGCCATCCCGCCGCCGCCGCCGCCGCCGCCGCCGCCGCCGCCGCCGCCGCCGCCGCCGCCGCCTCCGCCGCCGCCGCCTCCGCCGCCGACTCCGCCGCCGCCGACTCCGCCCGCTTCGCCCAAAAGGCGTTCCAGATGCGATTCCGCTCCTCCCACGCTTCTTCGCGGATCTTCGCGAACATCTTGCGTGCCGCCGCCGAGTCTTTCTCTGACCGGATCTCAGCGAGCGCCGAGAGCTTGTCGGCCCAGTGAGCGAGCGCCTTCGTCCGTCGAAGGATGCGTGGGGTGGCGATGCGGACCGACCAGTCGAACGCGTAGAGCGAGCGCCGCTTTGCTAACGCCGATGACCCTGCGGTCCCGAGGACGTACAGGTAGGTCTCGTTCGCGAAGCGCCGGCGCCGAG
>Ga0209168_10000458_pt1 | contig 40209 bp, 34 predicted proteins | sample Coa_R1_FD_187156 | JGI IMG/M metagenome (GOLD analysis project Ga0209168, IMG submission 187156) | Surface soil microbial communities from Centralia Pennsylvania, which are recovering from an underground coalmine fire - Coalmine... | ecosystem: Environmental > Terrestrial > Soil > Unclassified ...
ACCCAGAGCTTTTAGCTCGGGGATGGAAGCGACAAGAACCACGCCGTAGCGCAGCGTGCGAAGGCGGGTTGTGCTCTGGCGTAATTTCGCGTGATACACCGGCTTTTAAGCCGGTGAGCGCTTCATTAATTAAAACCGTAATGAAAATGAGTAGAAAAAAACAATGCCCTTACGCTCATCCTGAGCTTGTCTAAGGATCGAGCGTAGTAAATTAAGGGGATATCATGAATAGGTCTATTAATAACGGGGGGGTCTTTTAAAACTGCCTCCGTACGTTGGGGTTACGCAATCACGCAGATCGTATTCTTGTATGTGCGTTTTACTATGCGTTACGCTGAACTCAATTTTAATGCAGGAGCGTCGCATGAAGCATATAATTCTCGTATCATTACTTGTGCACAATATAGTTTTGTTCGCACACGGATTTGGTGCCAACACACCGGTGCACCTGGATGACGGATCACGCGTGGCTATTGAGCAGCTATGTCGTCGGATTGAGCATCGCAGCGTGCATGTCGCCGTGCATAACTATTGAGCCGCATGAGCCCCAATTATCTGGCGGATGTTGTTTTCCTGCACAGCCGGAGGCACCAGAATTGCATACTGGTGGATGTGGGAATATAGAGATATCAAATACCAAGCCAGTCATTGGTTGTGGCGCACTGCCATCTGAACTAGAGTACAAGCTCAAAGTAGGAGGTTGTGGGAATGTAGAAGTGCCGAAAATAGAAGATATGGTATTGTCATATCCGGTGTTGGAATTAGAATCATCCTTGGTGCTGGCACACGAGGTAGCAACAGACAAAGTTGGCGCAAAGGAGAAACCAAAGGCAGAGACTGAAGCTCATCCGCACGGAATATATAAGGGGCATAATAGTAAACATAATGATAATAGTAAAGGTAATATTAGTCCGGGTCCAATAGATGGTCAGAGTGCGTTGGATAATTCTGTGCAGATTAAATCTACTTCTCCCCATAGAGTGGGAGTAAGTCAGGGACAGATTGTTATTCTTTCTCAAACCTGCCCTGGTGAATTTCATGGACATGTTCGTACATGGGAAAAATTAGAATCTGAAGGAACTGCAGCAGAAGCAATACGTAGGGCTCTTGCTGATAATGGTTTTGTAAATCGTAGAGGTAAATTACAGTGATGAATACTTCAAAATTAGTATTTTCTTTGAATAAGACAGAAATGATCGTAGTTGAATTTCAAGATGATATCGATAAGATGCATTGTTGTTCAGAGGCCCCTATATTTTTTGTTCAGGGTGCCCAGAAATATATGTTAGAAAATTGGACGCTGTCATTTAATATACCAATATTGAGTTCATTATTAAATCTTGTGTTAAAGAACGAATTACAATTACATGCATTAATCACCAAAGACCTGGGGTATTTATATGCTCAATACAAATTTTATTCAGCCGACAGAACTATGCTAGAAAAAATTGGTTTTGTATTTGAGCAGGTCAATGGACAATACAGTTGGGTAGGAGAAAGATACCTTGTGTGGGCATATGATATGGCTGTCTGGTTGTATAATGACGGAAACGGGGATATCGTGCTCGAACTCACGCCCGTGTACAAGGGCAATAAGTTTGACTTTGATGGTGAAACTGATTTTACCCAATATGAACAATTTTTAAGAGATTACAAGCCGCTCTTTACCAGGACGTTGTCCCGTGAAGTGGCGCAGCAGTGGCTTGAGCAAGCAAATAGTATTTTGCGGCAGATGACGGAAAATAGTGAACGACAAAGGAGTGGCTGACCGCCGTTGGCCACAGGCCGAATATCTAGAGAGCACTTTCAGCTATTTGCGGAAGTCTTGTACGTAGAGGTGTTGGAAATAACTACGACACAAAACGGGGCAGTCTTTTAAACTGCCCCGTTCTCATATTCAATAGCTCAATAATGATTATTCTTCGTCTTCATCATTAAAGTCTTGCTCTTCATCCTCAATGTCCCATTCCTCATCCTCCATAAACATGTCAGGGAAAAAGAACATCAATTCTTCTTCCGCAGTTTCTGCAGAATCGGAACCATGAGTAGCATTTAACATGATATTGGTTTTGGATCCGAATTTTTCTCGAATAGTGCCGGTTGCTGCCTTTTTAGCGTCAGTGGCACCCATCAGATCACGCCATGCATTAATCGCATTTTCTTTCTCAAGAGCCATGATAATGACCGGATCCGAGCTTACAAATTGTGTGAGCTCGGCAAAGAAGGGGCGCTTGCTATGGACATCATAAAATACTTCTGCATCATTGATATCCAGCTGCACCTTTTCCATGCGCACTATATCAAAACCATTTTGTTCAATCATATCAATGATTTTACCGGTTACTTTCGCTTTCACGGCATCCGGTTTAATCATTGCAAAGGTCATTTCTTTCATATTTATTCCTATTTACCAGAAGAGTTGTCTTTTTTTGCATCATCTTTGTGCATCGCAGACTCAAGTGCCATTTGGAATGCGCTCTTGACTTTCGGTGCTTGCGCCGCTTCTGCGTGCTCTTCTTTGCGCGGTTTTTCTTTCTTGGCTTGCGATTGTTGTTTTGAGGCAGTTACCGGTGGCAACTCACCAGTCAGGCGCATGTCTAAGCCAATTTTACGCTCGTTTCTGTTGATATTAATAACGCGGAATTGTGCTTTTTGTCCAACTTTCAACAGTTCTTCTGCTTTCTTGCCTTCGCCAATGTTGGCATTGTGCAACAACCCCTCTATACCGGTTGGAAGTCTGATAAAGGCACCAAAATTTGTAATTTTTGATACTTCACCATCAATTACTTTACCGAGTTGGTATTCTTCTTCCACGGTTGTCCATGGGTCTTTGGCAAGCTGCTTGATACCGAGAGATATTTTTTTGCTATTTTTATCAATAGCCAAAATAGATGCCTCTACTTCTTGCCCAATTTTATAGCGATCGCTCGGATGCTCTATGTGTTCAGTCCAAGAAAGATCTGAAATATGCACAAGGCCATCAATACCAGGGAGCAATTGTACAAAGATACCAAAATCGGTGATGTTGCTGATGATACCTTTTATTTTCTGACCAACTTGAAACTGTTTATCCACCGCTTCCCATGGATTTTCATTAAGCTGTTTAATACTCAAAGACATACGGCGGTTTTCTTTGTCCATGGATACTACCAAGACTTCAATGATATCACCAACCCTGAACTTATCAGCCAAGTTGGTAATACGATCGGTCCATGATACTTCGGAAATATGTACCAAGCCTTCAACGTTTGGCGCCACTTCAACAAAGAGACCATAATCAGTAATACTCGATATTTTGCCCTTAATCTTACTACCCACTTTAATTGAGTCGCTAATCTGCGCCCATGGATTTTCAGTCAATTGTTTGAGACCAAGAGAAATTTTCTCATTGTTCTTATCAAATGATAATACTTTAACGGTAATTGTATCGCCCAGCCTTACTAATTCACTTGGATGAGAAATGCGACCCCATGTCATGTCAGTGATATGTAATAGGCCATCGACGCCACCAATATCAATAAATACGCCATAGTTGGTAATGTTTTTAACCACACCTTGGATAATGGAACCTTCTGTAAGATTGCCCAAAATCTCTTTACGGCTTTCTGCACGTTGCTCGCCCAAGTATTTGCGACGAGATACAATGACGTTACCCCGTTTTTGATTAATTTTGAGAATGTTGGCAGTAATAGTCTGACCAACGTATTGATCAAAATCGGTGACTCGTTGCAAATCGATTTGTGAACCAGGTAAGAATGCAGGTATACCAATATCTATGCTCAAGCCACCCTTAACTTTGTGGGTAACAATACCTTCAACTGGTTCATTCGCCTCAAAGAGTTTGACAATCTTTTCCCAAGCCTTGGCTGCTTTAGCCTTCTCGTATGAGAGGACGACGTTACCTTCAGCACTTTCCAAATCATCCAGTAATACTTCTATGTCTTGACCTTGTCTGAGGCCCTTTAATTCATGGATACCAAATTCAAATTTAGGGATAAGGCCCCGTGATTTATAACCAATATCTACCAGCACACCGTCAGAATCGATACTAGTTATAGTACCCTTGACTATTTTTCCTGGTTGAAAAGTATCGAAGATGCCCGCATAGAGGGCATCCATTTCCTGTTTTAATTGTTCACTTGCTTGTAGATCAGCATCGATGAGTGGTTGTTTTGTTTTGATAGTACAAAATTGATCGGGACGTAAAAATTCTTTTGACATAAGAGGGATTCTCCGGAGATCGATTGCGGACAGGCGTCCATAATCGTGGTTATAGGGTTAAAACAATACGACTATCAATAAATATTTTCCACCATACCACAATATGCGTAACATGCCAAACAAAATAGCTGTTTATTATAATACAGCTATTGTTTTAACTATATACAAATTGTATTATTAGGATTTGCTCTCTTTTTCTGCGCTTTTAAAACCTTCTTTGAGTAAGGCCATGAGTGCTATTTGGCTCCATGTTTCCATATAGGGCACATAATCTAAGCAATCTGGCAGCGGCAGTAACTGGCCACTTTGCAGCTCAGACTTAACCGTGATTTGAGCAGAGTTGCCCACCAGCATAAGTACTATCCCCAAATGTACCTGACCAACCTCGGTCGAATCATCATTGAGAATGCCCAGGGGCGCCATTTGAAATTCACCAGTATAGCTTACTTCCTCTTCAAATTCGCGTTTTGCCCAACCAAATAGATCAGCATTCTGTTGTAAGTCTTCAAAACGCATGTGGCCACCGATACCTAACGAATATTTACTGTGCAATCGTTGTTCTGACGCATCTTTTTTACGTTGCATCAGAAAAAAGTGCCCCCCGTGTTCAAAGATTAGATACGGAATAATTTGTTTATAGGTTGGATCTTTCTCCATCAATGAGCGCGGTTGAAATTCTGCTTTTTTGCTAATAATTTCCAAGCATTGAGGGAAGAACTGGATATTGAGGCCTTGCCATGTACTTTGTGATGCAAAGAGCTCTGAGCGTTTGACAACAAGGATTCTTTCCTCGTGTTGCGCTTTATTGGTATGTGTCTGTGTTTGAGATGAAGACATTGTATAACCTTTCAAGAACTAGATAATGCTACTGGATGTATGAGAATAGCTAATACTTCTGTGACAGTAAATTATAATTTTAAAGTTCAGCGCTTTTAGTGCCCACGCTTATCGCTGGTACCTAGTGCGGCTTGCTGGCTATCCACACATGGAGCTGCATGCTCTAGAAAATTACATCTTAATAAGCCGATTAGATAGTATTCATATGATCCGTCTATCACCTTTTTTTCATACTCACGACCTTTGTAGTAACAGGACAGCGCAACGCTTACGTTGATAGGATTTTCTAATAGATAAAAATTTGCTAACTTAAAGCATGCGCAAGCGTTCTGTTGCACGAACGCTTGACCTGCAAGACGCGCGCGTTCCTCGAGATTATATTCTTTTTTTGCTATTTTTTCATATACAACACGTGCAAGTAAAGCCACCTGTTGTTTGATCCTTGTTACCTGCCGTGATGTATGATTACTTCTATTGAGCAGTTCTGTAAGATGCTGTGCTGCTATAAACACATGTCCATCGAATTTATCGGGTGGACAAGCATTATCCCTAAGTACTGCTCGCTGCAAATAGGCATAATACAAAGTTATATAATAGGCAGTATCAGATGCAATATCGATATCAGCCATTTGTTTTTGTGTACAAACATTATCTGCAACTTCTTTAAGAATGGGTAATAGTCCTGATTGATCCATATCTTGCAATAGCTGGTATTCTATATAATTTTTGCCTATGAGCGTATCTATATTTGCGGTATTACAGTATTGCGCTAAATGATTGTATATTATCTTTTTATCAAGCACGTTCTTTTGAGCTTCAGCCATATACATGCAGAGTATATACGCTTTATTAGTGGCAACACCTTGCTTTAATGAAAATCCGATTTCCTCCTTAAGCTCGTCTCGTGTTAGCTTATGGTTAGCGAGTTCAACGTCTGAAAGTTGATATAATTGATGGGCTATTTTTAGCGATAATTCTGCGGGTAAAGCCTTTGAGCGAGTACTGATCAAAAGCTCTGTATATTTGTATCGTATTGCATGCTCTATGCAAATCAGCGTATCACCTAATCCTATTAATGAGGTATAATCTTGCAGTAAAAATATCAAGTGGCATAATTCTAATGTTCGCTTATCAGCAGGATTACCGGATATCCGGGCTTTTACTTGAAGGAGGAGGTCTTGAATAATATCATGAGTTATTTTTTCTAAAACTTGTTTAGGATATGTGTTTATCCCAAAAAATTCCCAGACATAGCTATTGCGGTGTCCATAATTATCATCATACTCTATGTATGTTTGATCATGTACTATCTTTAACCAATTTCCAACAAGTTCATCGAATGAATGAGTGTTCAGTAGATAATGACACATTCCCGATAGCCATAGTGCTTTCGCATGCTGATAGATTGACGGCTTTGTAACACAACTTGGACTTATGGTCAGATAATGATTTAAATCATCATACGCCTTTTTATACATTTTTTTAATGGCATAAATTTCTCCTCTACACACATATGCATCAATGACTGGTGAATTCATTTGAATAACATTGTTAAACATCAGCATGGCTTCCTCCATCAAATCAGGATCAGTTGGCGCTTGCATTAATAGCATACCAAGCCAACAACACGTCTGTGCATTGTTCGAATCTGTCTTATATGCCAAACGAGCATAGGTACGTGATTCACCAAGATCTCGCGCGATCAAAGACACCTTGTCAAAATTTGATGTACTATATTCCAGTCCTTTCGCATATAATTCAGATAAGGTAAGAAACGATTCAGTAGAATTCATTGCTTTGAGGATTTGCACGGTTTCATTGACCAATCTGCGCACGTTCTGTACTTCCATATGGTGAGCCTCACGTCGGAGTGCATCTAATATTGCTTTGATCACTGTCAGCTTATTGTCTGCTCCAATGTCATACTTCATATCATAGAGTATCAATAACATGGTTGTCATATCATTGCCAGCTATAAATGTTGCTACATGCGGTACCACATGCGTAATGAGCAGATCGGCCAAATATTTGTTTGCCTCGGTACGCTTATCACGTTCCCAGACTCCTATTTGTTTGAATGCATGATGCAGTAGATGCACATATTCTGCAACATTGGTGACCTGAGCGGGTAAGGGCTTTTCTAACAAATGGTTAATTGCTAATTCTATGCGCCATTTTGGTTGTATACTGTTTTGAGTCTTTGAGAGTTCAGTTTGATACCACTCATAGTCTGCTTGGAGCTCAGCGGTATAGGCAAGTAATTGGAGCGTGCGCAGTGCACGTACCTTTGTTTCATCTTTAGAGTGATATGCAAGTTGCTCAAGATCCGTTTTAAATATGTCCAATACATAGTGTGCTACATCTACATAGTGTGCTGCACGCAGAGATATATTTTTTTCTAGTTGATCAAGGGTGGTATCAATATATTCATAGAATGATACAGCTATGGAGTTCGATTGACTGGGTGCTGGTAATTCCTGAGCTAGCAGCGGTATTATCACACTATAGAGACCTGCAAGACAATCGTGAGAGTCACGCGTAAACAGTCCATGGCATACACGCCAACTATCATGTGACATGGCCGTTTCTTGAGTATATCTACTGGCATGATACATGCAGAGAGCTTGACATAACCATACATAATCGGTGTTTATATACGCCGGAGACGATAGGAGAAGATGTTTCGCGCTATCGGCAGCATCTAATAATAATGCGTTACTCACTTCATCCAATGGTAGTGAAGGTATACGGGCTACTATATCTTCTACCAACTTTAAATCATCCGCAGGGTCTTTTGGATTCTGTGCATTGAGCTGATCAGCATTAAGCGCATTGGCAAAAAACGTGGGCGCATTGGCCCATATCATTTGGTGCAATAGAGCTACCTGGGCCTCTGCCCGTGGCTCAACGTTGGGCGCAGATTGGCACTGTTCCATCGCACTATTGAGTCGTTTGTATACCCAATTTTTTGTTTTCTCATTCCAAAAAACAGCTAATCGCCTGAATGGCCTGTTAAAAAATAATGTGTAATCCATAGGTACAATAGCTGATGTGCAACAAGCTACAATACTAACACAGAAAATAATTCGTTTAGATAACAGAGCGGATCTCATAATTTTTTAATCAAAAATATACGGTATGAACGTCTTTTTTCGCACTTAGAATGGCAGATTTTTAGATAAAAATCTCTTGTTTTCAAGCTTTTTTGACGAAAGTTCATAAAATACATACCATAAAGCAGATGTCCTTATATTTATGTGTGGAAGATTACAATGAATTATGATTTTAAGACGGTAGAGCGTGCATGGCAATCTGAGTGGGAATTAAATCCCGTGACCAAAACACGTCCAACAGGCAGTGGTAAAAAATATTATTGCCTTGATATGTTTCCCTATCCATCGGGCTCTGGTTTACATGTAGGCCATTGGCGCGGGTACGTATTATCAGATGTGTATGCACGTATGAAGTGGCTTGACGGATATAATGTGTTGCATCCTATGGGGTGGGACGCGTTCGGTCTACCAGCCGAAAATGCAGCAATTCAATTGGGTATTCATCCGCGTATCAGTACTGAACGTAACATTGCGACTTTTAAAGAACAGTTGCACGATATCGCCGCGATCTACGACTGGGATAAAGAAATTAATACGACTGATCCTGATTATTATAAATGGACACAATGGATTTTTTTACAGATGTATAAGGCGGGGCTTGCCTACGAGGCATTCGCACCTATCAATTGGTGCACCTCTTGTCTGACCGGGCTTGCCAATGAAGAAGTAGTAGATGGGACCTGTGATCGCTGCGGTAGCGCGGTAGAATTAAAAGAGGTCAGGCAGTGGATGTTGCGTATTACCAGCTACGCACAGAAATTACTTGACGGGCTTGATACTCTTGAATGGCCTGAAAAAGTAAAGTTGATGCAACGCAATTGGATTGGCAAAAGTGACGGCCTTATTTTTAGTTTCCAAGTTAAAGATTCTGATCTGATAATAGAAACATTTTCTGCCCACTTTGAGGCATTCGCTGCCGATACATTCCTAGTGATAGCTCCTGATCATCCATTGCTTGAGCGATTACTTGAGGGTGTAACCAACAAGCAAGAAATTCTCGATTTTTGTGCTACCGTCATACGTGATCGTGAATTGAAACTAGATGACAAGGAACCACGGGGTATTTTTACCGGCAGATATGTTGTTGATCTAGTTGGCAATGGAGATTTGCCCATCTGGGTCGCTAGTTTTGCGCTTGCTCATTATGGTACTGGTATTGTACGCTGCAACGCCCATGATACGCGTGATTTTGCCTTCGCCAAAAAATATATGATCCCGCTCAAAGTAGTATTAGTACCGCAAGATGTAGAGCTCGCACAACGGGTAAAAAATTTGGAAGAATGCTTTACCGATACGCAACAAGGCATTTTGCTTGAACCAAGTTCTTTTGCAGGTAAAAGAGCAGGATCCGTGCGCGATGAAATCATTGATTATTGCGTTCAGCGTGGATGGGCGCGCAAACACACCAGTTACAAATTACGCGATTGGATCTTTTCTCGCCAGCGCTATTGGGGTGAGCCAATCCCGCTCATTCATTGTGCGCGTTGTGGCATCGTGCCGGTCCCAGAAGATCAGTTGCCAGTCGTATTGCCTGATGTCGAAAAATACCAACCAACCGGCACTGGGGAATCGCCTTTAGCGGGCATTTCTGCATGGGTAAATACTGCATGCCCTACCTGTGGCGGCAGCGCGAAACGCGAAACAAATACGATGCCGCAATGGGCAGGTTCTTGTTGGTACTTTTTGCGCTATCCAAATCCACACCTTAAAACAAAAGCTTTTGATCAAAAAGATATGCGCTATTGGCTTCCGGTTGATCTGTATGTAGGCGGCATTGAGCATGCGATTTTGCACCTGTTGTATGCGCGGTTTTACGTGAAAGTATTGCATGATCTTGGCTATTTATCGTTTGATGAACCATTTAAGCATCTGTTTAATCAGGGCATGGTGCTTAAATATTCTGAAAAATCAGGACTTGTCGAAAAAATGTCCAAATCAAAGGGCAATGTCGTCAGTCCCGATCAGATGGTGGATAAATATGGCTCTGATGTCTTGCGTATGTACATGCTTTTTATGGGACCACCTGAACTCGATTGTGAATGGCAAGACACTGGACTTGAAGGCATCAAGCGCTTTTTGCAGCGTTTTTGGACATTTATGACTGATACGCATAACCACACACAAGAATATAATGAGCAAACCGCACGGCGTATACATACCTTTATGAAAGATTTTCAAGAGCGCCTGGATCGGTTTAAACCAAATACTGCTATTGCAAGCTTCATGGAATTGCTCAACGATCTGACGGCAAAACAGATGCGCTTAACACCGGTACAGATTGAAGTATTGGCTACCCTATTGTCTTGCATGGCACCACACATGGCGAGCGAATTGCTACGCATTGTAGTGGGTAAACAATTGCATGAATGTGCGTGGCCAACCTATGATCCAGCATTGGTCACGGTTACCACTGCACGTATCATTGTGCAGGTGAACGGCAAAGTACGTGCGCAACTTGATGTGCCGTGTGGTATGCATCAACATGAAGTCGAAAAGACCGCAAAGCCGCTGGTGAGCAAGTGGCTTGAGCATACCACTCTGATAAAAATTATTTTTATCTCTGATAAATTGATTAATTTTGTGGTACAATAACGGTGTTTTGCATAATAAGAGTCACATAATGAACATACACATATACAAAAAGGTAACGACATGAAACAATTTGCATTGAGCCTTGCTCTACTATCAGCAGCATCAATTATATCTGCTGCAAAACTTGAAGTTGAACTTACTCACAATGGTAAAACTGTCAGTGAAGTGTTGGATTTGAATGTAACAAAAGAATTAGTACATCAATCGGAAGATTGTTCTATTCAGTTGCATGCGACTCAAAGAGAAGATGCGAGCATACTCGTGGAAGCTCAAGTTACGGCGCCTAATCAAGACGGTGTACAAGAAGTAATAGCTACGGCTCAAGCACTCGTGACAAAGGACGAAGAAGCATCGGTTACACTTGCCAGTGGCAAAGGCGACGAGCTGAAATTAGTGGCACGCGCAGTACGTAACTAACATAAAAAAGATGGCAATGAAGCATAACTCTGTTGTGCAAAAAGGAAAGGCATGAGATAAAACTCATGCCTTTTGATTGTGAAAATCATGGTTTTTAAAAAAAAGGTGTTATATGCAAATCCAAGAAATCAAAACTGAAGACTGCTATACCCAATCGCAAGAAGCGTTGGTATCCCAAATAAAAATTGGTGGTATTTATCAACATTATCGTGGCGATAAATACAAAGTATTGGCGGTTTCGCGCCACTCGGAAGATTTATCATGGTACGTGGTATATGAGGCGCTGTATGATAATGAAGTGAGCAAAATATGGCATCGGCCACTTGCTATGTTTTTGGAGGAAATAGACGTGAATGGTGTGCGCAGACAGCGGTTTGTGTTGGTTGGATAAATTTACGTACTGGTAACCATGCATGTGTAAAGCTCTCAAATTTCGAGAGCTTTTTTATTGCACCTAATGCATCGGTCATGCTACGGTACTAGACATGTATACATACAAAAACTCATTGGTACCCATTTTCATTCTATTGGTACTGTTTGGAGGATCTGTCATGGCAGCGTCCAAAGACAAATTAGCCACCTATCGTGCACGTCGGGATCTTGACCGATCGCCAGAGCCGGCTGGCAAAGTAGGAAAAAAAAAGACATCAGGCGGCCGCACATTTGTAATACATAAACATGCGGCAAGCCATCTACATTATGATGTGCGCCTGGCCATTGATGGGGTGCTCAAATCCTGGGCCGTTCCCAAAGGTCCGTCGCGCAATCCAAAAGATAAACGGTTGGCAATAGTTACTGATGATCATCCGATGGCATATGGCAGATTTGAAGGCGTAATCCCAGAAGGTTCTTATGGTGCCGGTACCGTCATGATTTGGGATAAAGGAACCTATCGAAATATAAAAAAAGAAAAAGGTCGCCTGGTGCCCATGCACGCATGTTACCAGCGTGGTACTATCGAAATTTTTTTCAATGGTAAAAAACTACAGGGTGCTTATGCACTCGTGCGCACCACATTGCATGATGATAACTGGCTACTCATTAAAATGCGTGATGATTATGTATCCTACAAGCCAGCAATCAGTGACAGCGTATCTGCGGTCAGTGGCCGCACGATGAAAGCAATTACTTCTGATGCGAAGCACAAAAAAACCGCCAAACGATCAAAGCGATAAATATGAGTAGAATAATACGGGTAAATAGGCGTGCTGTGGAACTGACACATGAAGATAAGATGCTATTTCCTGCTGATGATATTACCAAAGGTGACATTATAGATTACTATCACACTATTGCTGATTATATGATTCCCTGTGTACGCAATAGACCAGTTGCCATGCAACGATTTACTCACGATATTGAACATGAAGGATTTTATCAAAAAGAAGCGGGCAGTTATTTTCCTGACTGGATTGAACAGGTCAAAATTAAAAATCAGGATGGCAGCACGGTACATTATGTGCTTTGCAATAATAAGGCAAGTCTTGTGTATTTGGCAAATCAGGGAGTGCTCGTCTATCACGTATGGCCAACAACTATCGATGATCTCAAGCATCCTGACCATATGATTTTTGATTTGGATCCGTCTGGACACGCATCGTTCACGCTTGTGCGTTTTGCTGCCTTACAGATAAAAGAATTACTTGATGATCTTGGGCTGACAAATTTTATCATGACAACTGGATCTCGTGGTGTGCATATCCTGGTGCCACTCAAACGGACGCAAACCTTTGATCAAGTACGTGCGTGCGCCCATGCAATAGCGCAGCAGTTGGTGGCTCTATATCCTGAAAAGCTAACCTTGCAAATGAGTAAAGCCAAGCGAGGGAATCGTATTTTTCTTGACGTCATACGCAATACCTACGGTCATCTGAGTGTGGCGCCCTATTCAGTGCGCGCGTTACCTGGTGCGCCAATTGCCACTCCTATCTCATGGGATGAGTTACTGAATAAACGGGTTAAACCACAACAGTACACTATAAAAAACATCTTTCGTCGTTTGGCACGCATAGATGATCCATGGGCTGATTTTAATAAAAAGAAACATGATTTGTCTCATGTGGTAAAAAAATTGGAGAAGCTATGATTACATCCATTGTCATCTTGTCAGCAATCGGATTATTGTTATCGCTGTATGCATTTTTTGTCGAAAGACAATTGCGAAACAATAAGACATATAAAGCCGCCTGTGATATATCAGATAATATTTCATGCACAAAGCCACTGTTAAGCCCCTATGCCAACATAGTAGGAATTTCCAATGCGGTGCTAGGATTATTATTTTATGCAATTTTATTGTTGTGTGCCTGGTATGACTACACACAGCTGGTGCGCTATGGCGCCCTTGCAGCGGCACTGGCTTCAGTGATTTTTGCCTACATTTTATATTTCAAGATACATTCATTGTGCCTTATATGCTCATCGATATATGTAGTTAATATGATGTTGGTTTTTTGTGCGTATATTATGAAATGAAGGAACATTTATGATTATTTCAATGAGTTTGTTATTGATACGTATCATACTTGCCTATATTTTTATTCCATTCGGCTGGCAGAAATTAATGGCCGGCCAACCAAAATGGTTGTGGCTGGGCACGCAGATGCAGAATTTCGGTATCTATTTTCTGCCCGTTGCTTGGGGTTTTATGGCTGCATGTGCGGAATTTTTTGGTGGCATTTCAATCTTGCTTGGTCTTGGTACGCGTATCGGCGCCTTTTTTATTGTCTGTGTCATGATTGTTGCGCTGGTAATGCATATTACCAACGGTGATCCATTTTGGAGTGTTTGGTCTTTTCCCCTAATGTTATTGGTATTTGCGTTGGTTTTGATAGTAATGGGTGGCGGTAAGTTTTCACTCGATCATTACCTGGTACAAGGAATCAAAAACAACAATCTGGAGCAGCAATGAAGATATTTTTGGATACTGCACAGGTTGATATCATAGAGCAGTATGTACCAACTGGACTCATTGATGGGGTTACCACCAATCCAAGCTTGCTCAGCAAGGTTGGCGGCCAACCATTAGAGGTGATAAAAAAAATAATACACTTGTTACCCAAGGGTGATATTAGTGTTCAAGTGACCTATAAAGAGCCCGCAAAAGTATACGAACAGGCAAAAGCTATCGCTACCCTTGCTGACAATGTAATAGTAAAAATTCCGTGCCATGCGCAGTATTATCCCGTTATCCACAAACTGATCAAAGAAGGTATACGCATCAATATTACGATGCTCTTTAGCCTTAGTCAGGCACTTATGATGTGCAAATTGGGCGTTACCTATATTTCTCTTATTGTTGGCCGACTTGATGATGTCAATGGTGATGGCATTGCCGTAGCACATGATATCCGTGTCATGCTCGATCAGTATAATTTTGAAACGCAACTATTGCTCGCCTCAATCCGTTCAATGTCGCGCGCACAGGATGCAGTTGCCTCTGGAGCTGATGCGATGACCATTCCGCCAGTAGTGTTAGAGTGTATGATGAAGCATACACTTACCGATCGTGGTATAGCGATATTTGATGCTGATTGGCACAAGTTGGGAGTGAAACAATTTCCGTAATGATTGGTTTCTTGACTTTAATCGTGGCCATACTATACATCTGAAAAAGTCGTATTGTGTGTAACCATTTTTCAATAGGATGTTGTATGATGCATAGTAGAGCTATCATACCAGTCAGTCTGGTACTTCTTGTAAGTTCATTGTCAGTATGTGCAAATGGTCATAAACATGGCCATCACGGTAAAGGTCATCATGATCATCACGGTCATCATGGACATCATCATAAAGGTGAACATGGACACCATCATATGGGCACAAACAAGGACGCTTATGGACTTATGGCATTACCACCAGAATTAATCGCGATAGCACAACGACGTGGCAACAATCAGGCAACCCGTTTTTCTACCGTCAAAATTGCAGAGGAACAAGCACGCATTGAAATTAATTTTTGGTCCAAACAGTTGTCTGAACATGCACTATTTCTCCATTTAGGGCTGGAAGATACGAATGCAACATTAAAAAATAGAGCGCTCGCTTTGCACAAAAAATTTGAAAGCTTTAGAAGAGACATGAAGCTTGATGCCATATTGCCATTGTGCAAAGAATTGCGTGGATTTAAAGAAGAAGTACTTAACAGACTGGTCAAGGGTGAATGGATCGGGTGGATATTCCCCCTATTTGCGCGTCATATCTTACTAGAACTAGATTATTTTGTAGATAAATTAAATGGTATTGTGTACTCAGATCGTGAAGAAGTGGTCTTTTGGGATGTGATCAACTGTGAGCATGCAGGTTTTGCAGCACATCTGCTTGATCCAACTGAACGCGATTTATCACGTAAAGGAAACCGTTTTTCAAAGAAATTTGAACGATTGGTGCGCTCAGAAAAAGATATGATGGTGCGCATGTCGTTGCAATCGGCTAAAGAGCTGGATGAATATAATAAGCAGGCACAAGTGGGTATAACATCTAACACGGTAAAATCGGTCATTCACCCGGTACTTATTGATCACGTGATTCGAGAAGGCCAGCGCTCGATTGAAACATTACAACGTATTTCTGATAAAAAATAAAGCGCCCACCGGCTTAAAAGTCGCTGTATAGCATCAAATTAAACGAGCGTCCGATTGGACGCTCGCTCTGCTCTGTGATACGCTGGTTCCTGTGTATCAGAAAGGGCTGAGCTATGCGCATTCTTTTTATTACCAATAACTATACCCCTTACAGTGGCGGCGTTGTCAATTCTATACAGGCTACTGTAACCGCCCTACAGGCCTTAGGCCATGAAGTGCGCATCGTCACCCTTGATTTTTTAGGAACCGCACATCAAGATCCGCCCTATGTATATCGGATTCCGTCACTCCTCAAATTTACCTATAAAAATAATCGTATGGCCATTCCATGGCGTGCAAAACGGTATTTGCGCACGATGATTACCCAATTCGCCCCCAATGTTATTCATGTGCACCATCCCTTTTTGCTTGGCAACATTGGTGTCCAACTTGGCAAACAGCTGTCTATACCAGTTATCTTTACCTACCATACGCTCTATGAGCATTATGTGCATTATGTACCGGCGCCTACGTGGTTAACCACATTGTTCGTCAGATGGCGGGTGAATCACTGTTGCCGCGTTGTTGATGGGATAGTATTGCCCAGTTCTGCCATGCAACATCGCATTACTGATACACAAGCGGCTACCCTTATATTGCCCAGTGGTCTTGGCCCATCATTTGTTGACCTACCACTTAAGATCCATACTATAGCTGAAGATCAATTAATACGTCTTTTATTGGTCAGTCGCTTTGTACCCGAAAAAAATATTGAATGGCTGTTGGATGTGGTTAAATTGCTTCGTTTTTGTATGGTTGAGTTGACGCTCGTTGGGTATGGTACCCATTATAATCGGCTCCGCGCCTATGCGTATGAATTCCTTAAATTAAAGGGCATTGTTACCTTTGTACATAAGCCGACACCACAAGAATTGCTCATGTGTTACAAGAACACGGATATGTTCGTATTTCCTTCTACCTCAGACACGCAAGGGTTGGTACTGGCGGAGGCAATGGCATGTGGCAAGCCGGTCATTGCACTTGATGGACCAGGACAACGCGATATTATTCGTAATGGCTACAACGGATATATCGTCAATACGCAAGAACAAATGGCTGAGACCATTCTTACCATTGCGCGTGATGGAAAGGTATACAAGAAACTACAGGAAGGCGCGTGGCAGACTGGCCGCAATTATGATCCACTTTTTTTGACACACAAATTAGTCAGATTTTACAATGGACTCTTGAATAAGTAGCAACCCATTTTTTATACCGGTAGTTCGCCTTTACCATAATCTGCGATAAATTTGAGTATTTCTGGTGTAGGGTTTTGCCATTTATGATGCGTAATTTCTTCCGGGGTAGAACAATCAACTCGTTTGACGGTATGTTGAGCAGCCGATGCTTGCTTCTCAGATGAGGTGCTACTGGATGATGAAGCACCAGTGTCAGAAATGGCTGATGTTGCTACATCATCGTCAGATTCTGCACCGCTCTCAAATGAATTTTTATGGAATATTATCTTTTTCACTGCTGACAAAGGTTCAGGTATAGCATTACCCTCGGGTGAAGACTTCTCGTCCTCAGACCTATTTGCGCGGGGGGATCGGTCTGCACGAGAAGAACGCGCGTGTGATTTTTCTCGAGGAGAAGGTGTATTTGATTTTGTTGACCGATTTTCTTTGTTAGTTTTATTTCCCTGCGAAAAATGGAGAGGAGATGTACTGAATGGAGACTTATGAGGAGAACTTTGCAGAGATCTTATCTTGCGGCCACCCTTTGGATCCTTTTGCTCACCTCGGTCGTTATTATGCACAAGAATATCTTTCAGCCGCTCAGTATCGAATATCTTGTTTGCTCCTAACAATAATGCATACTGCCACACTTGTTTCATTTTTTTATAAACTACGAAAAGCACTACGTTTGCATTGCGCAACAGAGTGTAATCTTCTTGCAGCTCTTCAATAGTCCCTGCAGATAAAAATTTTTGATCAATGCGAACGTATAGAGCAAATTTATTAAACAGAGGCTTTACCTTTTGCACCCCCGCATCTGTGCCCATAAGATCATTGAGCGAAACACAATGTACATCGACTAAAAAAGGATCATCATATGCAAGAACTTGCGCTGTTTTAAGATCAAACGATACATTATCATCCATCGCATGAACAAGTGATACCAACAAGAAAGAGACAGAAAATAATCGTGACAGATTCATTCTCATCGCAATCCTTTCAAAAATTATAATGTAAAACTTAACGTTCAGTATAAAGATCTTTTGGCATTAAGTAAAATCGCTACTCGCTGCCTCGCTGCCATGAGCAGGTGGTTGCAATAGCACTCAGTAGTTAACTACATTTCTTGTGATGAACGCAAAGCGGCTGCAGCGTTTCTTTTTATTCGCCGTCGCGGAAAACCCAGAGCTTTTAGCTCGGGGATGGAAGCGACAAGAACCACGCCGTAGCGCAGCGTGCGAAGGCGGGTTGTGCTCTGGCGTAATTTCGCGTGATACACCGGCTTTTAAGCCGGTGAGCGCTTCATTTCTGTATTGGTGTCCACTACCACGGAGATTTTTGACTGGTGCGTGCTGAGTGATAAAACTTGTAGCATTAACGGTATTTTATATACTATATCACACAATCATCATAATTAAAAAAACCTCAGTAAAAAGCGACTCATGAGCCTACTATTTCCCACCCACTATCCTGTTGCCTGTCACACTGATAATATTACAGCCGGCTCCACTTTTGTGGCTATTCGTGGACAAAAAGAGGACGGCGCCCTCTTTATTGCCTCTGCAATTGCAAAGGGCGCTACCCACATTGTACTGCAAGAGGATACTGTGCTACCCCCAGACGTTACCATGCTTATGCGCGAGCATAAAGTGACGCATGAATATGTATGTGATACACGTTTAGCACTTGCGCAGCTGAGCGCGCAGATGGCGGGATACCCTGCACAAAAATTGAAAATTATTGGCATCACTGGTACTAAGGGAAAAACAACAACCAGTTTTTTGCTGGAACATATTTTAAGAAGCGCTGGCAAAAAAACAGCACTGACGGGCACGGTCAAAAATAGAATAGATGGGTATGATTTATCGGCACCGCTAACCACGCCGCAGCCAGATTATTTGCACCAATTTTTAAAGCTTTGCGTGGATCACGGCGTTGAATACGTAATCATGGAAGTGGCTGCGCAGGCATTGACCTTGCATCGTGTGCATGGCATTCAATTTGACGGTATTATTTTTACCAATTTTTCTCACGAACATTTGGAATTTTATGCAACGATGGCGGATTATTTTGCGGCTAAAAAACTCATTTTCGCGCAGGCAAAGCCAGATGCGCCACTGCTTATCAATGCTGATGATCAGACGTGCCACGTATTGAGCGCCGCATATGCGCACGCTATTACTTTTGGCCTGCGACCATCTGCCGCTATTGTGGGAAAGTCTATGGCCGCGGCCAATGGGCTTGTAATGCAGATGCATGTACATGCACAATCGTTTACCATATCTAATGCGCACCTCATGGGAGGTTTTAATCTGTACAATATGCTCGCGGCTGTTGGTATGGCCTACAAACTTGGCATTGCGCTGACCGCAATACAAGAAGCAGTTTCTTCATTTGTTGGCGTGCCAGGCAGGCTCGAGCGGCATGTGCTCAAGAATGGCGCGAGCTGCGTTATTGATTATGCACATAATCCTTCATCTTACGAGGCGGTTCTTTCGCTGCTCAAATCACAAACAAACCATTTAATTGTCATTTTTGGCGCTGGTGGCGGCAGAGATAAATTAAAGCGCCCCATTATGGGAGCTATAGCTGCGCAGTATGCAGATTACATACTGCTGACCTCCGATAATCCACGCTATGAGGACCCGCAGGCAATAGTTGCTGATATTCTGGCCGGTATAAATCCAGAACAGCATGATAAGGTAGCCATACAACTTGACCGGCAACAGGCAATTTACCAGGCCTATGCACTATCAAAACCGGGCACTATTATTGCGATTTTAGGCAAAGGGCCCGATGAATATCAGATTGTATGTGGGGTTAAGACGCCATTCAGCGAGGCGAGGATTATTGCCCGGCTCCATGAGATCGAGGCAGAAGAATTATGGTTATTTGATTCTAAAAATAAGACTATTCTTGAAGGAATTCAAGAGGCCCTCAAGCAAAAAGCCGATAGGGAAATCAATTTAGACGATTTTGATCTGTAATACTGGACATTATCTGGCGGATACACCGATCGCGATCAAAATATTTTCTATTAGAAATGACACATTGACAACCCCCTCTATTTTACTATAAAATGAAAGGTGGGATATTGTTAAAAAGTGTATTTTGGTGAAAAAATAGGTAAAAATATGAGAATTATGTCTTTTCCTTCATTATTTTTGGCCACCCTTGCCCTGGGATCGTTTTTTACGCTGTCAGGGATGGATAGCGATATTTTTAAGTCGACTGGCAAAAAGCGGTATACAATTGGCTGGAGAGTGTTTGATAAACATGGTCCAATAAAGTACTCTGATACCGTTTCAGATGACAAAGGTTTTCAGTTGATGTTTGATCTCAACTTGAATAAAAGGGAGTTGAATGCAGTAGAGCAGATAATCAATGGATTGAAAGACGATATCAATGACCCTATCGTTAGAGATATGGGAGAGAATGATTATAAATTTTTTTATCCGATTGAATGGACAGTGCATTTTGACACACAATTTCCTCTAGCTTCCAGTCGAGAACCCTTTGAGGCATTTCTCAAAGCGGGGGTTCCAGTTAATGGATATCCAGATTATAGCCCGCTCAAAGATATTCTATTGCGATTGGCGTCTGATAATATAACAAAAGAGCAGGCATCTCTGCTATTGGAGTTTCTTACAATACTTATACAGAAAGGTGTTTCATTTGACACTAAGTTGCCTGCGCATATTGGCTTTGGCCCCGATACATCGTCATGCAAAGATTGTAGAGGGTACGAATTGTTAGAACAAGCAAAAAATTCTTGGAATACTAAGGACATAGCAAAGAGCTACACAATTAACTGGCATATCATAGAGACAGACATTAAAAAAGTGCCGGCGATTTCTACTGTCCAACCGCAACCAACAATATCTTCAGCTGCTACACCCACAATATCTACTTCTTCGGTAGCTTCTACACCACCATCTTCTGCTTCCACAACTACCACTATCCCGCCTCAACCAAATCAACCACCAAAACCTACCCCCCCGCCTGGCCTACAGCCAGTGTCTACTACACCGCTTGGATCAACAGCATCAACATCTGCAATAGCGCAGCCAGCTGCTGCACCGTCAGTTACGCCATCAACTACATCGGCTACTACCCCAATTGAGGCACCGATAGAACACAAGCCAAGTACTTGGTTAGAAGATTGGTGCAACAATCCTACACCACTATTTGCTAAAAAAACTATTTGCGCTGCGGTGTTTGGTACTGCAGCATTAGCAGTTGCGACAAAGCGTGCTTATAATAGCTGGCGTACCAGAAAGCCGGTGCGCATGCGTGAAGATCTGAAAGTAACGATTAAAAATAATACGGGGATTGATGTGACACTTACCGTGGGTAACAATGAGGGCATAAATTCAAACATAGAGCTTGCTTCTAATGCGACAAATTGGTATGGGCAAACGGCGACTGTACGCATGCAAGATATAAAATCAATGTCATTTGTAACCTCATCGAACAAAACTCCCATGCCAATAAAGCTTGAGCATTACAAAACGGCATCGCAAGCAGAACATGCAGACTTAGAAATTACCCTGTATGCAACGGGTAGATTTGCAAGATTCTGGTATGGGCCATATAGCTATTATGCTGCATGGCAGTTACCTGCCAAATAAAACCGAAAGACGATGATGAAAGTGCAATATTTATTGCTATGTTTAGCCATTTTTGTCTTGGGGGCATTCTCTGCGCTTTCAGGTATGGATAAGAAATATTTTCATGCGGATGGCACATTTGCCCGTACAGGTAAACAGCGATATGCCGTTGGTTGGAGAGTTCCGGATGAGCGGCGCCAAGGTGGTCAACAGGCTGGATGGCAAAACTCATTTAATCTTGTAGTCGTGAGTAAGATAATAACTTTGCGAGAAGCAGAAAGGGTGGTCAGACACGAGATAGGAAACGATATTAATAACCCTATGTATGCGTGGGTAAGTGCTAGAGATTGTACTTACTATTATCCTATTGAAGCGGCAATATTTTATGGAACAGAGAATACAGCAATATTTGAAGCATTATTAAATGCAGGAGTGCCGCCCAATGGATATCAAGATTATAGTCCACTGAAAGATATCTTATTGCGATTGGCTTTTGGAGGAAAAAATGGTACTACGCCGGAAATGTTATTCGAATTTCTTAAAATACTCATAGACAGGGGCGCTTCACTTGATATCCAATTGCCTGATCATATTGGCTTTGGTCCTGATACATCACTATGCCAGGGCTGCACAGCGCGGCAGTTGTTGGGGCAAATAAAAGGTGCTTGGAAGAATCGCACAATTTCCTGGAATATAATAAACCAAGAATTTAAAAAAGTACCGGTACCGGCGATTTCTACTTCCCAACCGCAATCACAAGGTCAAATTTCAACTACTTCTTCTGCAAGTTCGTCTATATCAAGCAGTACGTCACTTGGCACAGGGGATGATACGGTTTTTGAACCTTCCGGTACGAGGTATGATGAGCTTGATTGGAATTATGTTAAAGGCAATAATACCATTATCGGTATATACGGTGACTATGATCCCGTAGAGAGGCATCAGCTCTGGGTGATAATGGCTAGAAATAATATTGCGGCTGTTAAGCGAGTATTAACAGAGAACAAAACACTATGGCCCCTCAATGCTCCATCGATTATTACTGCTCCCACCATCCGGACACCAGAGTTGACTTATTTATATCCACTTGAATATGCAATCAAGATCAGCGCTCCAGCGACAACTTTACGAGGTATTTTTGAATTAGGATCTCATACTATATTTCGTGGTTATGACCCCTTCAAGCAAATACTTGATCTTTTGGTGAATGAGAATGACCCATCTGAAGATAAACTAAATTTGTATGTAGAATACATAAATACCTTGCTCAAATATCATGTTAATCCACAAGCATCAACTCTGGGAGATACCTCAAAATTAAGGAACTATGGTTGTGCACGCAACGCTTCCGCTCTCACATGTGTGGATAGGCTCATTGTATATTATCAACGAGAACAATCGCGTCTATCGGGCTCAAATCGTCGAGAGCAATATGAGGCGGGATTTGATTCTATGCCCAACAAAATTAAGCTCCTACAAACATTACAGCAAACATTTGAAAATTATAAACCTATTGCCTCCGTACTTCATGTACCAGCACCACAACAGCAGTCAGCAGCATCTTCTGCATCAACCTCTAGCATTGCCGTACCCCTCGTATCGCAACCTACTATTGCGCAGCCCCAAGCCACCCCTCCTATGATCGGCTCTCAACCACAACCAACGCCTACTATAGCATGGGCTGATACAATATCGCGGTGGTGCAATGAACCAAAATCTGGTTTTGCCAAGACAGGCGCATGTATTTTTGCACTTGCAGTTGTGGCAGTTGCCAGCAAAATAGTGTATAACCGTTTCATGGCCAAAAGAACCGACACGCCGACTCACATTATGATTACCAATGATTCAGGCAGTGCGATCACGATCGGGTATAAAACAAAGACATCCAATGAACTGATGAGCAAAACATTAAAGCCAGAAGACGATTCATGGATGCTTGATATGAATCAGATTAAATTAGATCTTATTGTTACAGAGCTCGAAACGGCTAGAAAGCCCCTGTATATTGAGCTTGGTAATTATAAGGCATTTCAAAATCAGCAACATAAAACACTGCATATCACGATTTACCGCAACGCTGGATTGCGCTATTTCTGGTCTAGAATTCCCTATACATACACGGCCACTTGGCAGTAATTTTTTTAATAAAAATAGTTTCTTGCCAAAAACAGTTCCCATGGTAACCTAGTGAAGTTCGATCAAATCGTTATAACAATACTATATAATCTGGAGATGACATATGTCGATTACGATGTATTCACTTATTCTTGCCAAGGTAGCCATTTTTGGTCTGGCAGTGGTAGCATTTCTTATGCACTCGATTGGGCGAGTAAAGATAGATAATGAGAAAGCATCACATATCGCGCAAGCAATTGCGGGCGGTGCTATGACTTTTTTACGTGCTGAATACAAAATAATTGCGGTTGCCGTTGTGTGTGTTATGGCATTTCTTGCGTTCTGGGCTGGTAACGTTACTGCTGCAATGGTTTTTGCATGTGGATCACTGTTATCGATGTTGACCGGATTGATTGGCATGCGTGCGGCAACCTCTGCAAACGTGCGTACTGCACTGGCTGCAAAAAATAAGGGAGAACATGCTGCCTTTATGATGGCCTTTTTTGGCGGCGGGGTTATGGGATTTGCAGTAGCAAGTTTTGGACTCATAGGCCTTGGTACATTGTTATATGTGTATTCTGACCGTCCCGATTTTGCAATGATTTTGACTAGTTTTGCACTCGGCTGCAGCTTGGTGGCATTTTTTGCACGTGTCGGCGGCGGTATTTATACCAAATCTGCCGATGTGGGCGCTGACTTGGTTGGTAAAGTGGAAGCAGGTATTCCTGAAGACGATCCACGCAATCCGGCAGTTATTGCTGATAACGTGGGCGATTGCGTAGGCGACACTGCGGGTATGGGTGCTGATATTTATGAATCATACGTGGGCGCTTTAGTAGCCTCTATGATTTTGGCGCTCGAAGCATTTCCAGGGCGTATTGAATATATTAGCTTGCCACTTATGTTGGCCGCAGCTGGGTTGGTTGGTTCGCTCATTGGACTCATGTCTAATTTGATACTTAAATGTGAACCAGCGGCCATGTTGCGCAACGCGGGCTATGTAGCCATGGCGGTGTTTATGGCGATCAGCTACGGCTACTTGGCCTATGCTGGCATTAGTATGGATTTGTTTGTGGCTATAGTGCTCGGATGTGTATCAGGCGTAGTTATTGGCTTAGTCACTGAACATTACACGGGTGGCAAACCAGTAGAGCGTGTGGCTGAAAGTTCTCGCTCAGGGGCAGCCACTAACTTAATTTATGGCCTTTCGGTGGGCATGGAATCAACGGTAATACCAGTCGTAATCCTTGGCTTTGTGGTTTTGCTTGCCTTCAAATTCGGCGGCGGACTCTTTGGCGTATCTATTGCGGCAGTATCTATGCTTGCAACGGTTGGCATTAGCATGACGGTGGATGCGTATGGCCCGATTGCCGATAACGCAGGCGGGATTTCGCAAATGGCCGGATTTGATAAATCAGTACGCGCCATTACTGATAAACTTGATGCACTGGGCAACACGACTGCTGCTATGGGCAAAGGTTTCGCCATCGGTTCTGCATTGTTGACCGCATTGGCAATGTTTACTGCGTATGCACAAGAAGCAGGGCTCGCGGGCTTAAATATTTTAGATCCGGTGATCATGGTTGGTATGTTTATTGGCGGTACGGTGCCATTTTTAATTTCTGCGCTCACCATGCGTTCGGTGGGAAATGCAGCGCTGCAAATGGTCATGGAAGTACGCCGTCAATTTAAAGAAATTCCAGGACTTATGGCGGGTACCGCAGTACCTGATTATAATCGCTGTGTAGCCATCAGTACCTATGCGTCCCTGCGCGAAATGATTTTGCCCGGTATTATTACGGTGACGTTGCCGGTAGTGGTCTTTTATGGCCTTGGTAAAGATGCCTTGGGCGGCGTGCTTGTTGGCGCCACGGTGGTGGGTGTATTATTAGCGCTCATGATGGCAAATAGTGGCGGTACCTGGGATAATGCGAAGAAATTTATCGAAGCGGGCAATCTTGGCGGCAAGGGTTCTGATGCACATCGCGCGGCAGTCATTGGCGACACGGTGGGTGACCCATTTAAAGATACCTCCGGCCCAGCACTCAATATTTTAATTAAATTGATGTCTATTGCATCATTGCTCTTGGTGTTGATGTAGGATTAGTAGATATGTTGATTTAGAAGAAAGCCCGCGGTATGTGCGGGCTTTCTTGTTGATCATGGGGCAAGATTAATGTTTTTGTGTTCTTTGCTATCCTCTGGTATCCTGAAAATACTAATTATAGGGGATTTATGGACTATTTCAGGGTTAAATACCGCTCATTACTGTTGGTATATCTGTTACTGGGACTGCATCAGGTCAGGGGTATGGACAATAATGCGGGACCGGTGACTGTCGATTTTCAAGATTTTTTTAAATTGGGCAACCACGATGTGCCAGATTGGCAGAAAATATACAGAGTGTATGAAGGTGCATCGCGGGACACCATCCTTGCGGCACGCAGTCAGGTGGCAGGAGAAGGATTGGGAGATACGGTATTACATGCTGCGATTCGATGGTCTAATCTATACCTGATTAATCAGTTTATTGGCCTGAAATCGCTCGTTAATGAGGTTAATGGAGCTGGTGATACCCCGCTTGATCTTTCATTTAAATATGAATTAGAGTTTGAACTTACAGCGCGATTGCTGCAAGCAGGGAGTAAAGTTACTCCTCATACTATACACTGCTGCTTACAACAAAATCCCCATAAACTAGAATTGCTTTTAGAAGACAAAAAGCGTTTTGATACAACACTTGCCCAATGTCTTAACAAACCAGGCTGGTTGTTGCGTGAAGCGGCCCGCTATGGCCGTTTAATCGGAATGGAGTATATATTAGATAAGGAGGGTGATACGAACATTAATGTGCCTGATGAAGAGTCTGGCTGTACTCCACTTTACTTTGCTGTGTGTGCTGGGGAGACAGGCTGTGTATATAAATTGCTTAGATATGGTGCAGATATGTCTATAGCAAATAAACATGGATTTATACCATTACAAGCAGCGCAACAAGGATTGAAATCTGGAGTTCGCCCAGACTATTTGCCTGAGATAATGGGTGTTGAAGAATATTATGGGAGTATTATAACTGCTCTGACTGATCAGATGAGGAGACAGGAAGAAGAAGAGGCAGAAAAACAAAAAAATGATCCGAGTATTGATGATCAATTAAGTTCGAGTAGCTCTACTTGCACTTCATCAAAAAACAAATCAACTCTGACCACTATCTATTCTGTACGCTATCCAATATTGATAGTGGCAGGCATAGCGTCTGTGGCGGCGGTAGCGTGTATTTATTGGAAGAAGCATCAAAAAAATAAAAAAGCGGAGCTCAATACGCAAGGTGAAGCAGATGGTGATATATGTGCGTGACCCTTGCCCCATTACCCCACGCCTATGCTAAGATAACCAATGTAGGGTTTTGTATGGGGGATTTTCATGGACTATCGATATACATTCTTTTTTATTATTGCATCGTTATCAGCACAATCAGTGCCATTCAGGCTGGGTGTAGAAAATATCTCTCCCGATTTTCACAAAAGGCTTAACATTAAAACGGATGATCATAATCCAATTTATGCCTTAATCACCAATCACACGGGCAAAAATTTACAAGGACAACATACGATTGATATTTTGCGCAAGCGTGGTTTTACCATAGCCTATCTGCTCGCTCCTGAACATGGTATGACTGGCGCGCAGCAGGCGGCAACGCACGTAGCGAATGGATATGATCCTATCCGCAAAACGCCCATTATTAGTGTGTATGGCAATGGTAGCGGCAAAAGTTTGACCCAAGAAATCATCGACACTCTCGATGGCTTTATTTTCGATATTCAAGATGTGGGCATGAGGCACTATACATATGTGTCCACTTTGTTGCGCATGTTACAAACAGCTGCTACCAATCACAAACTATTTATAGTCCTTGACCGGCCCAATATTTTAGGAGGTAGGATGGAAGGGCCACTCGTATCTGATGAAATTCTGGCACGCAAATCATTTATTGCCGCCTCTCCTATTCCGCTGCGCCATGGTATGACGGTGGGTGAATTAGCGCGCTATTTTAACAAATACGTTTTACAAAAACCTGCCCCATTATATGTAGTTCCAATGACTGGCTATGCGCGCCAAGTGTTATTACCTGATACGTTAATCTATAATTTGTCACCAAATATCATTAATAAACAGTCCTGTTATGGGTATAGCTTTTTGGGATTGCTTGGCGAAGTGCGACCGTTAGACGTGGGTATTGGCACGCAGGCCTCCTTTGCGCGGATTGGTATTGATAAGGCACATGGCGTGACTCATGATAAACTCAAGTCTTTGCGCATACAATTGGCCGGTAGCGGTATTGCAACACAACTGTGTGCCTATTTTAATGAGCGTAGAAAAAAACATCATTATGGACTCTCGTTGCATATAGATAATGTAAATGCAGTTTCTTCCTTTAATGCATTTTTGTGCGTACTCAATTTTTGTAAAGAGAGCGGGGTTCCTTTGGAATTTTCTCCCTATTTTGATCACGCGGTAGGCACTGCACTGGTGCGTCAATATATGCAAGGAAGCGTATCGTATACGAAACTCAAACAAGACGTGAATCGGGCATTAGAACAATTTTTTTATAAGGCACAGTCGATTTTTATATATACTCCATGGCCAACGCTTACATTAATTGAGTGAGGACATTGAGCATTAAATCAATTTTGTATTATTTGTTTTTTTATAAAAATCTTTATTATGTTTTATGTATTTTTAATTGGTAGGTGCAGATCTCTTTTGCTTATTTGCCAGAGGTGACCAGTGGTTGTGCCTGTCGTAGAAAATTTTTACAATGTGTATATACTTGCAAGATTAAATGACAAAAAATGTAAGAATGTGTTTTGACAAATTTTTTTAAAAAAACTATTTGATTACGCACTCTCAAATCGCTAACCTATCTAGTAGGATACCCGCTCGGATTATTCACATAGTCATAATTACCAAAAATAAAAAATATAGAGCCTCATACCGTGCATCGGTAAAACGCGGTACACACAAACAAAATGCACGGGGGAAGTTTTCGCTTGTGAGGGGAAGATAGTTGCCGGTTTAATACTTATGAAGGGATACAATGGAACAAGAACAGAAAAATACATCGACACACAAGTTTACCCATCCATACAATGATCCATTGCATAAAAATGCGGGTAAGATGCCGCATGCTCTCTATAGCGTAAAGCGTGTCGATGGCACACAGGAAAAATTAAATATTGATCGTTTGCGTTCTACGGTTGCATGGGCAGCGATTGGGTATGAGACCATTGTAGATGTTGATCGTATTGTATATGAAGCATGTAAAAATTTGTTTGACGGTATTACCGATCAAGAAATTATCGATGCACTTATCCTGGGCGCTACTGTGCATGCAGAAATTGATCCTGCATATAGTTTTGTGGCTGGACGTCTCCTCTTTAAAAAGTTATATCGTGAAGCTACCGGTCTTTCGACGGCAGTATCTGACGTTGATGCGGTGTATCGTCAACATTTTGTGACTGCTCTTGAAGATGGTATACAAGCAAAAATCTTTGATGCGCGCTTGGCAGAATTTGATTTAGCGTATCTTTCCCAGGCATTAGTGCCAGAGCGAGATACACTTTTTGATTTTATGGGCTTGAGTACACTCTATAAACGGTATTTTGCAAAGCAAGATAATCGGCGCATTGAATTGCCACAGATATTCTGGATGCGTATTGCAATGGGGCTTGCGATTGGCGAGCAGGATAAAAATAGGTGGGCGATCAAATTCTATACGGTCATGTCACAGATGCGGTATTTGCCCAGCACGCCAACGCTGTTGCATGCAGCGACAGTACATCCACAATTAAGCTCATGTTTTTTAACCACGGTAGAAGATGATTTAAAACATATTTTTAAATCATATGGGGATAATGCACAACTGGCAAAATGGTCTGGCGGTGTGGCCAATGATTGGACCAACATTCGTTCAACCGGTTCGATCGTCAAAGCAATTCAGGCAGAAAGTCAGGGTCTGATCCCGTTTTTGAAAATAGCCAATGATGTAACTGCAGCTATTAATCGCAGTGGTAATCGCCGTGGCGCGTGCGTCATGTATCTTGAAACGTGGCATTTAGATATTGAAGATTTCCTTGATTTGAGAAAAAATACGGGTGATGAACGCAGACGTACGCATGATATTAACACAGCACATTGGATTCCCGATCTGTTTATGAAACGGGTACGTGATGATAAAGAATGGACACTATTCTCGCCCCATGAAGTACCTGATTTGCACCACATATATGGCGCTGCGTTTGAAAAACGGTATGAAGAGTATGAACGCCAAGCGCAAGCGGGCATCATAAAAATGTGCAGAAAAATAGCGGCAAAGCAACTATGGCGTAAAATGCTCAGTCGTCTTTTTGAGACGGGGCATCCGTGGATTACATTTAAAGATCCGTGTAATGTGCGTTCTCCGCAGGATCATGCGGGTGTTATACACAGTTCAAATTTGTGCACCGAAATTACGCTCAATACCTCAGCACAAGAAACTGCGGTCTGTAACCTTGGCTCGGTCAATTTAGGCCGCCATATTGTAGAAGGTGGCTTAAATAGCGACATGTTGGCAGATACGGTAGAATTGGCAATACGTATGTTGGATAATGTTATAGACATCAATTTTTATCCGACTATAGAAGGCCAAAATTCTAATTTAAAACATCGTCCGGTCGGATTGGGGCAAATGGGATTCCAGGATGCATTATTCCAGCTCGATATTCCGTTTGATACACCAGCGGCACTGGAGTTTGCAAATCGGGTTACTGAAAAGATAGCCTACCACGCAATACGTGCGTCTTGTCTATTGGCACAAGAGCGGGGAGCCTATGAATCATATAAAGGTTCTAAATGGGATCGTGGTATATTCCCTCAAGATACGCTCAAATTATTAGAAAAAGAGCGCGGTGAATCTATTGAGCCGGCACCGGCAGGCGTGCTTGATTGGTCGCCAATCAGAGAACAGGTGCGCCGGTATGGCATGAGAAATTCTAATACTATGGCTATTGCACCAACGGCTACCATATCAACCGTGGCAAATTGTTTTCCGTGTATAGAGCCGATTTATAAGAATGTATACGTAAAATCGAATATGTCTGGTGAGTTTACCGTGGTCAATAGATATTTATTTGAGGATCTTAAAAAACTCGGTTTGTGGGATCAGCATATGCGAGACGAACTTAAATACTATGATGGCAGTATTCAATACATAGCGCGTATTCCTCAATCACTGAAAGATAAATACAAGGAAGCGTTTGAAATCGATCCGGTTTGGTCGATTAAAATTACCGCGGCACGCGGGCAATGGATTGATCAGAGTCAATCGCACAATGTGTTTATGAAGGGTGTTTCAGGCAAAATGCTCCACGATATTTATACAGCGGCATGGCAACATGGCTTGAAAACAACCTATTATTTGCGTACCCTGGGCGCGACACAAATAGAAAAATCTACGCTGGATGCAAAGAAGTTTGGCTTCACGCAAAAACGAGACTATGAGATGGGCACCATGCAGGCAGATGATGTGATGGCCTCTGCGACAGCGGTGACCGGAAAAGCATGTTCTATCATTGAAGATCCATCATGTGAGTCATGTCAGTGATCATCAACCATTGCTATACAGAAAGGGTTATACTATGGCTTTAAAAGGAATTATTAATAATTGTGCGGTCGATCCGAATAAAATTCTGCCGATGAGTTATTTGTGGGCGCGCCAACACTATAAAGATGGCGTAGCTAATAATTGGACACCGGAAGAAATTGCGATGCAAAATGATGTAGAGCAATGGCAATCACCGACGGCACTATCTGCTGCTGAACGCCGCCTGATATTATGGAATTTAGGATTTTTTTCAACAGCAGAATCATTGACCGCAAACAATTTGGTGTTGACGGTTTATAGATTTGTTACCAATCCTGAATGTCGGCAATATTTATTACGTCAAGCATTTGAAGAAGCGATACATACTGACACGTTCATCTATTGTTGTGATTCTTTAGGGTTGGATCCGGATGAAATTTACAATATGTATGCGACTATCCCGTCAATCAAGGCAAAAGATGATTTTGTAGTGGATTTGACAAAGTCTATATTAGATCCCAATTTCACTACCGAAGGGACTGAGAATATACGCAAATTTTTGCATGATCTAATTGGATTTTATGTCATCATGGAAGGTATCTTTTTCTATGCTGGTTTTGCCATGATGCTTGCGCTCAAACGGCAAGGCAAGATGGTGGGCATTGGTGAGCAGTTTGAGTTTATCATGCGCGATGAAAGTCTCCATTTGGCATTTGGCTGTGATCTGATTAATACGATCAAGGCAGAAAATCCGGTCGTATGGGATCATACCTTTCAACAGGAAATAGTAGCACTCGTCAAAAAGTCAGTAGAACTAGAAAAAGCATACGCACTTGATGCATGTCCACAAGGGGTGCTGGGTATTAACGCAGAACAGTTTTGTGAATATGTAGAATATATTGCTGATCGACGGTTAGAGCGTATTGATTTGCCAAAGGTATATGGCACTAAAAATCCATTTTTATGGATGTCTCAGTCAACCGATTTAAGCAAAGAAAAGAATTTTTTTGAAACACGCGTGACAGAATATCAGACCGCGGGTGCACTTGAGTGGGAATGATAGTTGATGCGGGCGAGCACATATGTTTGCCCGCACTTTTTATATCTATAAATTATCTTGCAATTTTGGCCAAACGGGGGTAGCATGATTGCCGAGCTAAGAAGGAATTGTAGTAATGAAGCGTTTTGATCAAAACTCTTCGCCTTTTTTTTACTCATTTTATCAGTATCGTCAGTTGCCCGCGTTCGGTTTTTGATATCGGTCGCACCATGTCTTGAGTCGGTCAAATTCTTGTGAGAATTTTTCCAAATATAATTTCTCTTCAGACACGAGCACATTTTCCCGATTTGCTTTGCTCGCGGCTACGGTAACATTAAATGAGCCAGTCCAGAGTAATGGTTTTCCCAAAATATTTTCTTTAAACAAAAAAAATTTGTTGTGCATAAGCCCTTGGACCGCGGTTTTTGCTTTTTCTGGGTTGTAAATATGGATGGTAATGTTGCCATCGTGCAACACTGATAACTTGTTATATTTGCCATAGATACTACTCGTGTCAGTGATGATCTCAACATGTACGCCACGATTGCGTGCGTCTATTAATGCCTGCGCAATTTTTTTATCGGTGAATGCAAATATAGCAAGGCGTATGCTCTGCTTTTCTTGGGCGATGAGATATTCAAGAACAGTATGGACTTTGTCATCGGGGGAAAAAAAGACCGCGTTAATTTTATTTTCATGGACCAAATTAAAGGGCATATCGAGCGTTATTTTTTCCTTGGTATCAAGTTGGGCAGAAGTTATGAGCGACGGAAGTGCTTGTCCTTCATAACCAATGATAAAATGTGTTTTGCCCAACGGTGATCCGTGTAGGCTTGTCGTATGAAGCATGCATATGCTCAATAGGGTAACGAATAGAATGTGTATCATGAGTGTCCTTTGCTTATAGAATGTGCCATGTCCCATCATAGCGATACATGCGTAAATAAGAAAATTGTGCTACTGCATTACTTATTGCATACATACTGGTTGCGTGTTCGTCTATCAGATAGAGTGTACCAGATTGGATGATGCCATCGGGGTGAAAAGTAATTTTAGTACCAGCGAAGGTAATGGGGGTGCTGATAGGCATCGTGGGATTTCCGGGTGGACCTTTTGTGCCTGGTATAAATCCAAAACGCAGAGAACGTGGTAAAGATTCTTTGCGGTGTGCCCAGGTATATGAGTTGGTCAGTAGATCAAACTGTATAGTTTGAGCTTTGTTTGTGGCCAGCGCGGTTTGACGGGCTAAGTGGCATATACTATATATTTGTTCTAGTTGTGCATACATACTCGAGCGGTGTAAAAAGGTAGTATTGGTAATGACGAGTAGCATAAATAATCCCATAATACTGAGTACGACCATGAGTTCTATGAGGCTAAAACCATACTGTATCGGCGTTCTCGTACCAGTATCCATTACACAATTCCTTAGTATCTGCATTGATCTACTTTAAAAACACAGCATAGCAATCAAAGATTGATTTTATAAAGAAATGATTGTTATTCTCACCTACAGTAGATCAAATTGTATGTTTAGAAGGAAAAAATTATGAAACAAATGCTGAGTCTTACAGGTGTTGTACTTCTGTCTAGCGTAGGGTTATTTGCGGCGCAGACGCTCAAGGTTACCAATAATACGCATGAGCCTATCGAGTGTAAACTTCATACAAATACTGATCAAGTAAAAATAATAGCAGCAGGAAAATCGGTATCATTCTCTATTGATATGCCAATGTTAACTGGTATTGATTGGCAAATACCCTCTCAATCGAACCCTAAATGTAATGATTGGTATGTATTAAATAAAACATCTTCCGCGGTGCTTTCGCTTAACAAGCAAAAAAAAGACGCCACCCTTATTATTGCGGATGATGGTGGTTTTGAATTGATTGCAGGTACCTCAAGACAGAAAACAAACAGTATGAAGGCGTATGCGGATGTGTGTCATAAGTAGTTTTTTGTGCATCATTACTCTACCACAGTCTGCTCAATAGCTGCGACCGATAATACTTCTTCAATAGTAGTAACGCCCTGCGTAATACGCCGAATACCGTCGGCAATGAGCAGTGTCATACCATCGTGTATGGCCTGAGCACGAATTCTGCCCATGTCAGCACGTTCCATGGTTAATTTAGAGATACCATCGGTAACTTCCATAATTTCAAAAATCGGTTTACGTCCTCGATAGCCAGAGCCGTTACATTCGTCACATCCTTTGGGCTGATAAAAGGTGATGTTTTTTGCTTGTGCCTGTGTGAGTCCAAGACGGGCTAGCAGATCAGCTTGAGGTTTATATGCTTGTTTGCATTGATTGCAGAGAGTGCGCACAAGGCGCTGTGCGATGATTAATACTACCGATGATGCGATCAGAAATGGCTCGATGCCCATATCAATCAAGCGGGTGATGGACGCGGGTGCACTATTCGTGTGCAGCGTGCTGAGTACTAGGTGTCCCGTAAGGGCTGCTTGCACGGCAATTTGCGCAGTTTCCTGATCACGCGTTTCACCAATCATGATAATATCGGGATCTTGGCGTAGTATTGAACGCAGCGCAGCGGCAAACGTCATGCCCACCTTTTCACGCACTTGTACTTGTCCAACACCGGCCATCTGATATTCCACCGGATCTTCAACGGTGATGATATTAACATCTGGCTGGTTCAGTGAATATAAAATCGAATAGAGTGTAGAGGTTTTACCAGATCCGGTTGGACCCGTAACATAGATAATACCATTTGGTCTGCGGATATTATCAAGCACTATTTTTAAATCCCTATCGCTAAAACCCATATCCTGTAATTGTACAAATGAACGTGTTTTATCGAGCAAGCGCATAACGATGCGCTCACCAAATGCAACTGGTAACACTGAAACCCGAATATCAATTGCCTTGTCACCCACTTTAATTGCAATACGGCCGTCTTGTGGTATACGTTTTTCAGCAATGTTCATATGTGCCATAATTTTAATACGAGACGTTAAAGCGCCCTGAATACGTTTGGGGGGGGTCATTGCGTCAAGCATGACGCCGTCTATGCGATAGCGTACGCGTAAATCTTTTTCAAATGGTTCGATATGAATATCAGAAGCGCCGCGCTTGACTGCTTGAAAAAGAATGTGGTTGACCAGCTTAATGATCGGGGCTTCGGTTGCCATTGCTAAAATATCTTTTTCTTCAATCTGCTCAAACGATACTTCTTGCAGTTGCTTGTCCTCTTCGGCAAGCTCTTCAATCATCTGTTTGGTACCTTCAAGAGGGTAATAGCGGTTAATAGCATCAATAATGACTGCTCGATCGGCTACTGCATACCGTGCAATACCGCCCAGCAGCATATTGAGTTCATCAAGTGGTTGAAAGTCGAGTGGATTTGAAGTAACGATGGTGACTTGATCGCTTACTAAAATAGGAATAACGGCATGGTCACGTAAAAATTTGAGAGGTACCTTTGACATCAAACTAGTATCGGCCATCTTATCAGCAATGGCATCTATATATTCTAACGATGCATATTTTGCATACGCTTGTGCGATGGTCGCAGATGTGGCAAAATTCTTACTGATAATACATGCTTCAAGCGATCCGCCATTTTCCTGGATTACTTGTCTGCATTCATCAAGCTGCTGGGTATTGATGGTGCCCGTAGCTAGTAAAATATCGCCTATATCTTTTCTCATGACCTATTTCCCGTTGCGATAGTTTAATCTACCATGCTATCGCGTAATTGTAGAGCCTCTTTGTCTTGTGGTGCCTGTCTTCTTTTTTTATCAAAAGTAAGTATGCTAAATAGATGACTTAATCGGTATAAAAATAATGCAAGAGGCCCTATGAAGACAAGAAAATCTTTAATTACCCATACTATATACCTTATCGTTATGAGTATGCAGGTATTGAGCACACCGTTTTTGTCGGGTAAGACAAACCCCGGCTTTATGTCCCCTACTCAGGTGTCTGCTATGCAACAAGAGCGAGAAAATAGTCCAATTGATAGAATTGAACTGGCGAGGGCGCAGGAAAAATTCAAACCAAAGCCCATCAAAACCACTAAAAAAGGGACCGTAAAAAAGCAGCGAATCCCAAAAAAGACGTTACGCTATATGACCTATGAGGAAACAAAAGAAGGCAAAAATAAATTGTTGGCCTCGGGCAATCATTTTGTAGCGCTTAAATATCAAGAGCGGATGCTTAAATTGTGCGATGATTTAAATGAGCTCGAAGCTCTTTTTTTAGAATATGCCGATACGCATAGACATTGTAACCATTATGACAAAGCGGCCTCGTTATATAATGAATTTGTTACTAGTTATCCCGGTAGTGCGCATACGGAGTATGCACTATACCAAGCGGTTGAATGCTCATCAAAATTGATTTTGGATGCGGATCGTGATCAAACAAATACCCATAAAACAATAGAGTTGGCCAATCAATTTTTGGAAAAAGCAGATCTTTTTGCGCAGTATAAGGATAAGGTGGAAGAAATTCGTACCCATTGTTATACCTTACTGGTGCGCAGTGAATACAACATATATCATTTTTATGCATATGCTGCCGATTATAACCAAGCCCAACGGCGTTTGGAGGGGCTGCGTACCGATTGGTTGGCAATTATGCCTCAGTTGGAGCCAGAACTGTTGGTACTTGAATGTGAACTGGCAAAAAAGCAACATAATCTTGAGCGGGCACATGAAAAAGAGCTGGAACTAGCGAATAAATTTCCCGATGCAGTGCCAACGGTGGTAGCTGCGCGCAATCCAATAACCAATTTTGTAGCTAAGTTTTGACTATGTTAACCAAGAGGCAACAATTTGGCCTTCAGGGCGAAGAGCACGTGGCCCAGTATTTAATGTGTCAGGGTTTTGCTATTGTGGCCCGCAATTATCACAAAGAATATGGTGAACTAGATCTGGTGGCAATCAAGGGTGATGTGTGCGCCTTTGTAGAAGTGAAGGCCCGCGCGTACCATTTATTTGAGACAGCGGTGCTTGTGCCGCTCGCAAAGCAAAAAAAGATGATCAAAACGGCATACGCATTTATTGCTGAACGTAAGATTATCGATAAAGTATATCGCTTTGATATTGCACTTATATATCAGACATGTGATACACTGACACTGGAATATATACCAGATGCATTTACCGATGAACAAGGATAGGAAACGCGGTGCGTATATCAAAAGACATTCTACAACGAACCATTACCGCATTAGTACTCGGCGTTGGTTTTTGGTTGCTCTATATATATTTACCTCCCTTTTATTTTTCCTATGTGCTGGTCATTATTTTATTACAAATTATTTTTTTTGAGTGGAAAAACCTTTTTGCCTACAGCTCACCGCTGTTTTGGGCAGTGCTCCCCCTATATCCCATTTTACCTTTTTATTTATTGATACAGCTCAATAATGACCCTGCCTATCATGATCTATTACTTATTTTGTTTATATTAGTTTCCAGCCATGATACCGGCTCGTACATTGTGGGCAATTTAATTGGCAAACACCGTATTTCTCCTGCCATAAGTCCTAAAAAAACATGGGAAGGATTTTTGGGTGGCTGGCTCTTTGCATGCATCGGACTTGCACTCATAGTGTGGGAACAAGGCACCTCATTGCCAGGGTGGTTTGTCATAGGATTTGCGCTGTTGGTTTGCTCTCTTGCCTTTTGGGGAGATCTGTTTGAATCGTGGCTCAAACGACGTGCGCACGTGAAAGATTCTGGGCATATTTTACCCGGGCATGGTGGATTTTTGGATCGTTTTGACGGCATATTATTTGCGGTCTTTTTCTTTTATATTTTTAAAGACACGCTTGTAGCTATTTTTCTCAAGCAGTGTGCGATGCAGTGATACATTGCAGAAGCTGTGATTTTTAATAATTTTGCTCGCTCTCATTTGTGGGGTTTCTTGGGCAAATATGGCACTTGCAATCATAATGCTCATTATGATATGATCAATATTATATAATATAAATAGGGGTTTATATGAAAATATTTTCAAATAAGATCATTCTGCTGCTCGTGATTGCTGTCTCAATTCCGCTATTTGGTATGAAGAGAACTTCAGGAACGGAATCGGGAAAAGAGGAGCAAAAAGCGATAATCATACCATCAGCTACGGTAGGGTTACCTCAGGAAGTTTGGGAGCGTATCCTTGCATTTTGCAGCCCATCAGCACTGAACGCAGGTACCAGGGTTTGTAGGTCTTGGTATTCATGGGCTCTGCGAGATGCGATTATAAAATGGATTGAAACAATTCGTCCTCCTTTAAAATACTTAGAACTTGATTCGGATGGTTGGTTGCAACTGGTGGTGCCCCTGTTGCGCAAAAAAGTTTTGAATACTGAAGATATCGAAATATTACGGGGATGTTTTGCCTCACATAAGCTTCCGCCAGAGATAAGGCAAATGGCAGGAAAAATCGTGCGTGCGCATGCCTTTGTGCAATCAGATCCTGTAAAAAAAGAAGCACTAAAAACGTTGCTTTCAGATCAAGAACGATCAGCGTTTGTTCCGCAACTTTCTTCAGGAAAAGAACAGGTAAAATTTGAAGGACTTGATCTGTTGATAAATGTGATTGGTATGCCATTCGATGAGGCGTGGTCCAATCAATTTTGGAATGGCATTCTAGATGATGCGGATAAGTATATACGAGAAACAAATGTAAGATTTCAGAGATCCGATAATTGGGAAAATGTAGTAGAAGAACCGATACGCATGGCTATTATTCTGCGCAGAAGTGACTATTTGAAGGCTATGTTGGCACGGGGAGGTTTCACGTCAGTATTGATGAGTGTCGAATACGGGCTCGGGCTGTTTGATGTGAGCGATTTAAATAGTTTTCTGGCTCGGCTCGATAATTTACTCATATTAGCAATGAAGTTTAGTGACCGGACCGGATATGGCGTACTCTTGACATGGATGGTAGAAAATCTCTGCAAAATCATTCATCTCAAATCACGTACGCGTTTGCAAGGACTCCATCTGCAAACTTTATTGAAAAAACCAATAACGTGGTTGATAGATCGCAATAAGACAGATTTTCTTGAGGTATTACCGAGTATAGAGCAGCTATCAAAGTGCGGTGTAGCTGTTTCATTCTCGAGAGAATTACTTGAATATGCGCTTACACGTAAAGCATATACTGCTGCTGAAACACTATTAATATGGGGTGCAACGTTAGACCCTAAAGTAGGAACAATATTACTGGAATCCTTAAATATCATACCAAAGGGTAGGCAGCGACTCGTACTTCCGCAATACCTGACTGACCTTTCAAAGAACGATCAAAAACTTTTTTCAAAGTTACTGCATTCTGTATGGGGCTTTTATTACAAAGATCAAGTAAACAAAGTATTGATTCCGGCCATCAAAGCAGAAGATTTGAAGAAAGTAGAGGCGTTCTGTAAGGATAATGTGCAGATCTTGGATAATGAAGTAGCGAAGCAATATATTCACTTGGCCTATGAAATAGCTTTCAAGCAATTTGGGTCTATATCAAAGATTATTGAAGAAGCAAATAAGAAGTCTGTTAATTATAGGCTAGAGTTTACACCACAAGGGCCTAAAAAAGTATATGCACCAGCTAAATATCTTATGGAATATATACAACGCGCACAAACACTCCAGAGCATTATGCAGAACCTTGGGATATATATGAGTACACTTGCGGGCGCAGGCAATCCACAAATTTAAGAGATAAAACCACCGATCAGTATTCCAGTATATGGACCAGTTATATTTATATTAGATCTCTTTCGAAACTTGTTTTTCGCTTAATCCTTCGACAAGCTCAGGACGAGCGAAAAACAATTCTCCCCGCTCACCCTGAGCTTGTCGAAGGGTTGAGACAAGAT
>Ga0209168_10000459_pt1 | contig 40089 bp, 41 predicted proteins | sample Coa_R1_FD_187156 | JGI IMG/M metagenome (GOLD analysis project Ga0209168, IMG submission 187156) | Surface soil microbial communities from Centralia Pennsylvania, which are recovering from an underground coalmine fire - Coalmine... | ecosystem: Environmental > Terrestrial > Soil > Unclassified ...
CGACACATCCCGCGTTTGGCTCGATTCCTTGCTGAAACTGCGCCCACTTGATGTTTTTCTCGGCGTGCTCGGCGATCTCTGCGGTGAGCGTACGGTTTTCGCCGACGAGATCTACACTTGCTCTCTCGCCTCGCCCAGCGTCACCTGCACTTCCATCTTCTTCTTCCCTCGATAAATGGTGACCCGCACGGTGTCCTCCGCTCGATGCTTGTTCATCATTTGGGCCAGGTCCTGCTGGCTCTCGACTTTCTCGCCATCGATCGCCACGATCAGGTCGCCGCCCACTGTGATGGGCACATTGCCCAGGTAAGCCCGCTCACTGCCCCCACGCAGCCCCGCCCGCTCCGCGGCACCGCCGGAAACCACCTGCACAATCAGCAACCCGTAGTCCGCCGCCAACCCCATCTGCTCCGCCAAATCCGGATCAATCGGAATCGTACGCACGCCCAGCGCCGGCCGACGTACTCGTCCCAGCGTCACCAGATCGTTCAGTACCGCCTTCGCCGTGTTGATCGGAATCGCGAATCCGATGCCCGCGCTTTGCCCGACATTGGAGGCGATCATGGTATTAATGCCGATCACCTCGCCATGCCAGTTGAGCAACGGGCCGCCAGAGTTCCCTGGATTAATCGCAGCGTCAGTTTGAATCGCTTCATCGATCGCTACTCCATCCGGTTCCTGCACCGAGCGAATCGAACTCACAATTCCTCGCGTGAGCGTGCCCGAAAGCCCAAACGGATTACCGATCGCATAAACTTTCTGCCCCACCTGCAAGTTCGTCGAGTCCCCCAACGTCATCGGCTGCAAATCTGGAGCCTTGATCTGCACCACCGCCAGGTCATGCGAGCGGTCCGTGCCTACGATCGTCGCCCGGTATTTCTTGCGATTGTGCAGGGTCACTTCTACCTGCCGCGCGTCAGCGATTACGTGAAAATTGGTGAGGACGTGCCCTTCTTTGTCGATGATGAAGCCCGATCCCTGTCCTTCGGCCGGCACCAGGCCGTAAAAGAAATCAAACGTTACAGCGCGCGACGTAATGTTGACCACCGACCCGATATTTTTTCGATAGACACTGATATTGTTCTGTTCTTCGCCATCCAGGCTTTCGCTGCCGCTCGCCGCTTCGCTGATCTCCAGCTTGTCGGGTCGGGAAATCAGGCTCGCCAGCCTGCTTCCAGTCGGACGGTAGGTCGTGAAATAGAAAAAAGCCCCAGCCAGAATTACCGCCAGAAGTACGGTGCGCAGCAGCCTCATAAATATTGCAAGCCTTCAACCGCAAATTTTCGTGGATCTACAAAGATTGTAAATTCAACGCGCACAAAGCGCCTCATTCGTTCGATGCTTGCTTCTTCAAGGTGGCATACACGTCCTGCACCTGTTTTCGCGTCTCATCCAGCGAACCCGAATTGTCGATCACGTAATCGGCAGCCTTGATCTTTTCATCTTCCGGCAACTGCGCCGCCATGCGCCTCGTCACTTCGCGTCGGGCTTCGTCCAAGCTCACCTTCATGCGTTTCGCCCAGCGTTCGATCCGCTGATCCGGCCTGCATGTCACCACGACCAGACGGTCGAAGTGCTCGGCGGCACCCGCCTCCAGGATCAACGCAGCTTCAACAATCGCAATGGCCTTGGGGTCTCGACGACCGGCGTCCTCCATCCATTCATTCTGTCTTTGAATTACGGCGGGATGGACAATTTTGTTCAATTCTTGAACCCGAGACTCTTTTTTGGGCCCAACCGTGAAGGCAGTTTCTGCAAGGCGCGCGCGATTGACGGTCCCATCCGGATTCAGAATGCCGTGCCCAAAATGCCGCACGACCTCTTCGTACACCGGCTGGCCGGGCTGCATGAGTTCGTGCGCAATTGCATCAGCCTGAATCAAATGCCCGCCAAGTTCGACGAACATTTGTCCCACCACTGATTTTCCTGATGCAATCCCGCCCGTCAGCCCAACCTTCAGCACGCCTGCCTCATCGCGTTCCGAGCGCGGTAGTGCCGCCCCTCGACTGTCTCGCTTTTGCTTTTCAAATCGCCAATTGCCAATCGACAATCAAAATCATCAATCAGCAATCTTCAATCAAAAATCAGGGTTTGGTTCTCCTCATCTTCGCAGCCTTCACCGTGTTCGCCATCAGCATCGCAATCGTCAGCGGCCCAACCCCGCCCGGCACTGGTGTGATCGCCCCGGCAACTTCCGCCACACTGGGGTGAACATCCCCCACCAGAGTCGAACCTCTTTTGCGAAACGATTCTTCTCGTCTCGCGTCGCCCGCAAAAAATCGTTCAAACTCCGCTCGGTCTTTCACCTGGTTGATTCCCACATCAATCACTGTCGCACTCGGTTTCACGAATTCCTGCGTGATCATCCCGGCTTTCCCGATCGCTGCCACCAGAATGTCAGCCCTTCGGCAGACGCCTGGTAGGTCACGAGTCTTCGAGTGACAAACCGTGACCGTCGCGTTCGCATTAATCAATAGCATCGCCACCGGTTTGCCCACGATGTCGCTTCGACCCACAACCACCGCTTCCTGCCCCGCGATCGGAATGTTGCTGCGCCTGAGGATCTCCATTACGCCCGCTGGTGTACACGGCACCAACCCCGGTCTCTGCGTTGAAAGAAAGCCCACGTTCATCGGGTGAAAGCCGTCCACATCCTTTGCCGGATCGACAGCAAGCAACACCTTCTTAGAGTCCACATGTGCCGGCAACGGCAGCTGCACTAGAATGCCATCGATTTCTTCGCGCCGGTTCAACTCTCCAATCAACCTTAACAAGTCTTCAGTCGAGGAACTCTCCGCTGGTTTGTGCTCCTCGCTGTAGATCCCAACCTCACCCGACGCCTTCACTTTCCCGCGAACGTAAACCTCTGACGCCGGATTGTGCCCGACCAGCACCACCGCCAGCCCGGGACACATCCCTGCCGCCGTCATCGCACGCACTTCCGCCGCAACTTCGGCGCGGATCACGCTCGCGATCTTAGTCCCGTCCAGAATTTTTGCAGCCATGCTTCTGTCGTTACGAAACCAGGATTGTAAATGAACCGGTCCTCAACGCTACCGGCGCGAATACAGCGGAAATTCCGCTCTCCCGACCTTCTTTACATTGGCTTCCGCAAATTCGCGCGTGCGATCGAGTGCTGCCTGCAACTCCTGCAACGATTGTTCCCGCTGCCGGTCATTAGCCTCGGCAGGAACCGAAACACAGGAACTCACCCGCATCAGCGCTCGCGAAAATGGCTTCGGAATCATCAGCCGGTCCCAGGTATTCAGTACCCAGGCGTCGGTCATTGCGATGTGAAACCCAACCATCGGCACCCCCGTCGCCCTCGCCAGCAGAACCGGCCCCGGCTTCACGACATATCTTGGGCCTCGCGGCCCATCGAGGGTGAACGCGACCACCCAGCCGTTCTCGAGTTCCCGTCGCATCCCCAGTACGGCCCGCACGGCAAATTTGCTGCTCGAGCCGCGAATCTTCACGAACCCAAACTTCACCATGATCCGGCCTGTATATTCGCCATCGAAGCTGTCGCTGGACATCACCCGAATCTTGAGATCACGCCACAAATACATCGCCGGAATCATGCAGGTATGCCAGAAAGAGTAGACATATGGACGTGCTTCCAGGCTCCCGGGCGATCCCTCCTCCCACGAAACTGCGAACCGGATCGTGGGACCAATAATTCGTATAACGACATACGTGGTCCATGTGATCAGCCACAATTGCAGCCTCTGCCATCGCGTGAATCGCCCTGGAGCCGCTGCTTCGGCCCCGCTGACCCTACTCGTTGTTGTGGTGCTCACCACTGTCAATTGTATCGTCCGCCTCTTGCGCGACCGTAAAACCCCTCGGCCCGTGCCGCAATCTAAGTCCGGATGTCTGGCCACGAGGAATCCCAGCCCGAAACCCGCCGTCTCACCGCATCCGAAATTTTCGCAGCTGCCGTTGAGAACGCGCGCGAGGAAGTCCATCGCTCGCCGCGCACGCTGGCCTTCTCCGGATTGGCGGGCGGGCTGACCCTCGGCCTCACCGGACTCGCCGTTGCCTGCGTCCGCGCCATGCTCGGCGACGGGCCTTGGCAGAATCTGGTCTCTTATTTCATCTATCCCGTCGGCTTCATCGCCGTCATCATCGGCCGGGCGCAACTCTTTACCGAAAACACGCTCTATCCGGTCGTGCTTGTCCTCGACGAACGCCGGTACTTCTCGGCTACCCTGCGCTTGTGGGCCGTAGTTTTTGCGTCGAACATTTTCGGCGCTTTCTGCTTCTCACTCCTGGTGATCAAATCCTCCGCGCTGGATCCACGGATCACACTCGAATTGACCAAGCTCGGTCTGTTGGCGGCAACCGGGAACGCCAGTCACTTTTTCTGGAGTGGAATCGTCGGCGGATGGCTCATCGCGCTGGTGGCTTGGGTAGTCACCGCCAGTCACTGGACAATCGGCCAGTTAGTCATGGTCTGGCTCCTCACATTCGTCGTCGGCGTCGGCCACTTCGCCCACTGCATCGTCACCAGCGGTGAAATTCTTTCAGCTGTGGTTGCCGGCACCCTGTCCGCCGGCGCATATTTTCATTGGTTGATTCCCGCCACTTTCGGGAACATCGTCGGCGGCGTCGTGATCGTCAGCTTGCTCAATTACGGCCAGGTCCGCGAAGCCTAGCCCTCATTTCTTACAACGTGTGCAAGTACGCCAGCAAATCTTCGATCTGTTGCTGATTCAGCACCTGGCCGTACGCCGGCATCTTGTTCCGCCCCATCCTGACTATGTCCGTTACCCGGTCATCATTGGCCGGCATGCCGCTCATCGGCAGGTATTGCCGCTTGAAAATATTCTTCATGCTCGGGCCTTGCCGTCCCCTCGATGAATAGGGCGCATGGCAGCGATCACAATAGTTATCGTAAATTTTCCGTCCGGCGGCCTGCTGAGCATTGAGCCCGAGTTCAGCGTCGCTCCTGCGCCGCTCGATATCGCAGCCCGCGAAAACCAGCAATGCAATCGCCGGAATCAGGCCCACTAGAACGAGTTTAAGATTAAAGAGTTCGGACTTCGGATTAAGAATCGTCAAATGGATCAGTCCATGCCTTGGATTCCAGAAGTACAATGATAGAGCAAAGCGCGGTCATGAAAGTGTCCGTCAAACGCGTCTACCAGGAACCTTCCAAAGACGATGGGGTTCGCGTACTCGTTGATCGTCTCTGGCCTCGGGCTCTCCCAAAAGAACGCGCTGCCGTCGATGCCTGGTTGCGCGATCTGGCTCCCTCGGATGCTCTTCGCAAATGGTTTCACCAGCGTCCAGCCGCATGGGAGACTTTTCGCAAGCGCTATTTGAAAGAACTTGCCGCGCCGCAAGAACAGGAAGCGCTGAGCGAACTCTATCGCCTGGCACACGGCAAAAAATCCGTCACGCTCTTATTCGCCTCGAAGAACGAAGACCGTAACAACGCCACTGTGCTGCGTGATCTGCTAAACGGAATGCGCAAGCCGCCCACTGGAACCGGCCCTGCAGGAGCCCGGATCACCCGCGACCGCCAAGCCAAAAAAATGCCGAGAAAGTAGCTATCTTGCCGAGTCGTGGCGGAGCAGGAAACTTGCCAGATCCAGTGACTGCCCCTGATGAAATCGTTGCACGGCGTCTCCTTAAACAGGCAGAGTGGTGCGAACGGTTGGGCTCCAGCCTGTACGCAACGCTATTGCGCCACGCCGCGAACGATGTCCATGCTGGGGGCCCGTGTTTTTCTGTTTTGAATGATCATTACGACGATGCGCCCGACTCTGCGCTCGCTCTACGCTTCCTCGGAGCAGTCCACCGCCTCGTGCTCCAGGGGGAAGCCCCGCAACTTGCCCGTTGCTATCCCTCAGCGGGCGGCGATAGCAATTGCGACGACCTCTGGCGGAGATTTCGTAACGTAGTGGAACTTCACAAAGCAGTAATACGCGAACTGATTGTTCGCCCCGTTCAGACCAACGAAGTCGGCCGCTGCGCCGCGCTGCTGGGCGGATTTCTTGAGGTCGCACGACAAACTCGCCTTCCATTGCGCCTCTTGGAAGTCGGAGCTGCAGCAGGCCTGATCCTTCGCTGGGATCAGTACCGCTACGAAGCCGGCGACGAAGGTTGGGGTGATCCTCGTTCGCCCGTATGCATGAAAGGCGTTTTTGCCGGACAACATCCGCACTTCGGCGCGCCCGTACGAGTAATTGAGCGCCGCGGCTGCGATGCTTCCCCGATCGACCCAACCACCGAAGAAGGGCGCTTGATTTTACAGTCGTATGTCTGGCCAGATCAGTTGAAGCGATTTCGCCATCTTGCGGCGGCTATCGATGTGGCGCGTCACGTTCCTGCCAATGTGGACCAAGCTAACGCCCCTGATTGGCTCGAGACTGCGCTGGCCGATGGCGTTTCCGGCGTGGCAACCGTCGTCTACCACTCAATCGTCTGGCAATATTTGTCGAATGGAGATCGTGCGCGCTTCGAACGCGTGATGGCTGCAGCAGGAACGGCCGCCACCCATAACAAGCCGCTTGCCTGGCTTCGCTTCGAGCCAGGCGAAGACCTCGCTGAAGTTCGTTTGCAACTGTGGCCAGGCGGCAAAGACCGCTTGCTGGCCCGGTCGGGCTTTCACGGCAAGCCCGTGCACTGGCTAGGAAACGAGGGGTAGAGATCCAGCGCGATCTTACTTCCCGTCCGCCACAATCTCCTCTACCACGCTGTCGATCGCGTCGTTCACTCGTTTCGGAGGAAGGTTGTAGTTATTGGTGAGGATCGAAAACGCCACGTCCTGCCCGCGAGCCGTCGTTGCATAACCAGAAAGGGTCTTCACTCCGCCCAACGAGCCCGTCTTGGCCGAGATGTGCACTCGCGAATCAAGATTCGCGAAGCGGTCCGCGAGCGATCCGTCCACGCCCGCGACTGGCAGGCTTTCTCGGAAACTCCCGCCCCACGTCTGAGTCGAGGCAAATCGCAAAAGTTGTGTGACCGCCTCGGGAGAAACCAAATTTTGCCGCGACAGCCCGGACCCATCGTAGAAAGCATATCCATCTGGGCTCACGCCAGCCTGATTCAGAAACCCTCGCAACACTTCCAGTCCACCCTCCACCGTGCCCGCCGCGCCTTTTTCCCGCCCGAGCAGTCGCAGCAGAATTTCCGCGTGTAAGTTCTGGCTGACCTTGTTGATCACTCGCACATCGTCCATCAAGGGCTTCGACTGATAACTGGCCAGCACCAGCGGCTGACTGGGCTGAAAGTGAAGCGAATCATCGCCGCCGCGCGCTGGCGCATTCGTCGTTACAGTCAATGTCGATAAACTCGCCAACTCCGTATGCCGCGTGCGTTGCCGGCCGTAAATCACGATGCCACGCTTTTCCAGCAGTTGATGCAGCAGGGTGGCTGCGAACGCCGCGGGATCTTCAATTGCAAGTCCCTCATTCACCGCGCCGGCATCCAGCGGCATGCTGCCCCATAATGTCACCAGGGTTGAACCCGGTTCGCGATCGATAAAAATCTTTCGTTCGGTCCCCGTCGGTGTCGTGACGATGCGATTGTCAATGTGGTAATAGTCCGCGAACGGATTGATGCTGACAAACGCGTGCTCGCCTACGCGGTCGGCAGGCAGGATGTTCACGAATACGACGTTGTCATTGATCGTCAACGCCGAGACTGGCGCTCCATCGGCCAGTACCAGATCATCCTGGCTCCAGCCCTCCCCGTAGCGCTCGAACGCAAAATAAGAGTCGTCGCCGATGATGTCGCCGTCGACATACTTCACGCCCTTTTGCACCAACGCATCCGCCAGTTGCTCGAGCACTTGAATGGGATCGTCGTTGCGTTGCGTATGCTGCAGGTAAGGCAGTTCACGCCCTGAAAGATTCGGATCCCCGCGTCCGATCAGTACTAGATCACCGGCTAGCCGCCCATACTTGTCGAGCGCCCCGGTGGTCTCTATCGTGGTCCGGGACGTGTAATTGGGCCCGATCAGCGCTAACGCTGCCGCGGTCGTGAACAGCTTAGTGTTCGACGCTGGAGTAAAGAGCTTCTCGGCGTTCCGCGCGTACAACACCTTGCCCGTGTCGAGCGCGACAACTTGGATTCCCCAGAACCCACGATCCAGGTCTGGCGCAGCCAGGATTTTGTCGATTCGTTTTGCTAAGGGATTGTGCGCAGCGTAAACCGGCGCTACCAACAACACAAGAAAGGCCGCAAGATGCGCGTGTTTGCGGTACATCAGAATAACTCGATTGTAGCACCCACCTTACTTTTGTCATCCGAGCAAGCTTGTTTTGCGTAGCGGGGGATCTGGGCGAGCCGCGCGGCGGGTTGCGTTTTGTGCGACACAATCACCGCGCGATTGGATCGCTTCGCTATTAGGCCCGCTCACGTTTTCGAGCAGGGTTTAGAATCCCCCCATGCGACCGGTCTTCGATTGGAACATCGGCAGCCGAACCTTGCTGCTCGGGAAACGCACCCTCATCATGGGCGTCGTGAACGTGACTCCCGATTCTTTCTCCGACGGCGGCCTGCATCTTGACACGGACCGTGCTCTGGAACACGCAGCCAAACTGATCGCCGACGGAGCCGACATGATTGATGTCGGTGGCGAATCCACCCGGCCCGGCGCTAAGGTAAATCCCCCGGCAGTGGCGGCCCAGGCAAACGACAAGCTCGACAAACAGCCCGTCACCGAAAAGGAAGAATTAGACCGCGTCATTCCCGTCATCAAGGGCCTTAAACAGAAACATCCCAAGATTCCGATCTCTATCGACACCTACAAAGCGGCCGTCGCCCGGGCTGCCGTCGAAGCCGGAGCAGAAATTGTCAATGACGTGAGCGGTTTCCGCTGGGATCCGCAGATGATCAAGACTCTCGCAGCCTTGAAGTGCGGTGCCGTCCTGATGCACATGCGCGGCCGCCCGGATGAGTGGAAGAAGCTGCCACAAGTGTCAGACGTCGTGATGCTGGTGAAGCGCGAATTGCGCGAGTGGGTGGATTTCGCGGTCACGAAAGGGATAAAACGCGAGCGCCTTGTGCTCGACCCCGGCTTCGGCTTCGGCAAGAATTTCCAGGAAAACTATCCACTGTTGAAGCGCTTCGAAGTCTTCCACGAGCTTCGATATCCGATGCTGGCGGGAGTCTCGCGCAAGTCTTTCATCGGACGCGCACTCGCGAAGAATGGCGAAGACTTGCCAGTTGACCAAAGGTTATTGGGCACGGTTGTCACCGAGACTGCGCTCATCCTCAAGGGCGTGCACATTATCCGTACCCACGACGTCGCTGCCTCCGCCGACGCCGTCAAAATCGCAGACATCGTCGTAAGTTGATTTCGGTGTTCCTTGCGTTCCTTCGTGCCCTTCGTGCCCTTCGTGGTTCAACCCAGTGTTTCCTCTGTGGTTCGATTTCTCTTGAAGAGAAATCACCCCTTCACTTCCTCCATCACCACAAACGGCACATTCGTCCTGATCTTCTGCGCAAACGGATGCGTCGCGTCCTTCTGCACAGAAAACGTCAGCACTCCTCCTTCCAGCTTCAGATCCGTCGCATCAGGGAATCTCACGGTTGCGTCTGGTTTGTACAACGTCACTTCCGCCATTTCTCATCGCCCTCCGGCTCGATTTCGTGCTTCTATCTGCAAAACGATACCAGAGTCGAGGCCGTGTACCTCCCTCCAACACGACGTCGTCCCGAAGCCTCGCGCGAGGCGAGGGATCTTGCGTGCAACTCCATCGGATGTGCCTGGCCTTCCGCCATCATCGGACAATGCCTCGCATTTTCCGGCTGTTATAATGAAGAATTGCACTCATGAGCAAGAAGAGACTGATACGATCGACCACGGTTTTGTGTGTTCGCCGCGATGGAAAGGTAGTCATGGCCGGCGATGGCCAGGTCACCCTCGGCGAAGCCATCATCAAGCACTCAGCCAAGAAAATCCGCCGTCTCTATCAGGACAAGATAGTCGCCGGCTTTGCCGGATCCACCGCCGACGCCTTCTCTCTTTTCAGCCGATTCGAGTCCAAGCTCGAGCAATATCACGGCAACTTGGGCCGGGCGGCCGTAGAACTAGCCAAAGACTGGCGGACCGACAAATTTCTGCGCCACCTGGAAGCTTTGCTCTTGGTGTCCGACAAAGAACAGACGTTCCTGCTCAGCGGTCAAGGCGACGTCATTGAACCTGACGGCGGTATTGCCGCCATCGGCAGTGGCGGGCCTTATGCTCAGGCAGCCGCGCAGGCCCTGGCAGATCACTCCCAGCTTTCCGCGCGTCAGATCGCCGAAGAAGCAATGAAGATTGCCGGGAAAATGTGCATCTATACCAATGACAAGGTCACAGTTGAAGAGCTATGAGCTCCACTGATCTCAACTCTTGGATTGGCGTCGCCAACGACCAAAGACCAACGACCAAAGACTGACTTTATGGCTATTTATTTACCCGGAACCGTTGAAGAAGAACAACTGGCGCTCGACGAACTCACTCCACGAGAGATCGTCGCCGAACTCGACAAGCACGTTGTCGGACAGAAAGACGCCAAACGCGCGGTCGCGATCGCATTGCGCAATCGCATGCGCCGGCAGAAGCTCACGCCCGAGCTTGCCGAAGAAGTCATTCCCAAGAACATCATCATGATCGGCCCCACCGGCGTGGGAAAAACCGAGATCGCCCGCCGTCTGGCCAAGCTCGCCAATTCGCCGTTCCTGAAGGTTGAAGCCTCAAAGTTCACCGAGGTCGGCTACGTTGGCCGCGATGTCGAGTCGATGATCCGCGATCTGGTCGAGATCGCGATCGAAATGGTGCGCGAAGAGAAGCTCGAGGACGTGTCCGACAAAGCCGAACTCAACGCCGAAGAACGCCTCTTGGACATTCTTCTGCCTCCGTCCGCGCCGCCGCGGCCAACCGAGACTCAGGCCGGGTTTGTCCTCGAAGGCACAACTTCTTCCGGCGAATCGCAATCGCGCACCCGCGAAAAACTTCGCCAGCAACTTCGCGAAGGCAAGCTCGACGAACGCACTGTCGAAATTGATGTCCGCGAGCGCAATTTCCCATCCTTCGAAATCATCTCCAATCAGGGCGTCGAAGAGATGGACGTCAACATTAAGGACATGTTGCCCAACATCTTCGGCCAGCGCACCAAGAAGCGGAAGATGAAGGTCAACGAAGCCTTCGAGTACTTGATTCAAGAGGAAGAGCAGCGCCTCATCGACATGGATCAGGTCACGCGCATTGCCATCGATCGCGTCGAAGACTCCGGCATCATCTTCCTCGACGAAATCGATAAGATCGCCGGCCGCGAGAGCGGTCACGGCCCCGACGTCTCGCGTGAAGGCGTCCAGCGCGACATCCTGCCCATCGTCGAAGGCACCACTGTTAACACTCGTTACGGCATGGTCCGGACCGACCACATTCTCTTTGTCGCTGCCGGCGCGTTTCACGTTTCCAAGCCCAGCGACCTGATTCCCGAGCTTCAGGGCCGTTTTCCCATTCGTGTCGAGCTGCAGTCGCTCACCATGGAAGACTTCGTTCGCATCCTCACCGAGCCAAAATCCTCCCTGGTCAAGCAATACACCGCGCTCCTCGAAACTGAAGGCGTGAAGCTCGAATTCACCCGCGACTCGCTCGAGGAGATCGCCCGTTTCGCCTTCCGCGTAAACGAAGGCACAGAAAATATCGGGGCACGTCGTTTGCACACCATCATGGAACGCGTGCTCGATCAAATCAGCTTCGACGCACCCGACAAGAAAGGCGAAAACATCAAGATCGACGCCGACTACGTCCGCCAAATGCTCGCCGACATCGTCAAAGATCAAGACTTATCGCGCTACATCCTCTAACGATTCCTGGCTAGCCTGCCCTGAGCGCAGTCGAGGGGAGATCTGCCTTTGATTTTCTTTGCGCTCTTTGCGAAACCTTCGCGCGCTTGGCGGTTAGCTTTTCAGTTCGCCCTTAGCACTGTCATTCCGCGGAGCCCTTTTAGACTTGTCATTCCGAGAAGCGTGCGACGAGGAATCTGGGGTTGAGATTTTCTTTGCGCTCTTTGCGAAACCTTCGCGCGCTTGGCGGTTAGCTTTTCAGTTCGCCCTTAGCACTGTCATTCCGCGGAGCCCTTTTAGACTTGTCATTCGAGCAACGTAGCGACGAGGAATCTGCAGTTGAGATTTTCTTTGCGCTCTTTGCGGTTAATCCTTGAAAATCCGTGGTCCAGATCTCGTGTTCATCCGTCTAAGTCCGTTGCCTGTGCCTCAACTCCAGTAACTCCCCTTGCACCCGCCCCGACTCCACGACCAGCTTTCCCACCGACACCGGCAGCTCGAACCTTCGCGGCCCCGCGCTCCCTGGATTGAAGTACAAAACACCGTTTTTCATCTCTTGCTTCGGCACATGACTGTGCCCATACACGACCGCCGCGAATCCCGCGGCCTCGGGTTTCAAATTAAGCTGCTGCAAGTCATGCAACACATAGATCGATAGCCCATCCACCTCGAGCACATTTGTCTCCGGCAGCTTTTTCGCCCACGGCTCTCGATCCACATTGCCTCTTACCGCCGTGACCGCCGCAATCCTTGACAGCTCGTCCAGAATTGCCTCATCGCCTACATCCCCTGCGTGGATGATGAAATCCGACTCCTGCATCGCCTCGACCGCTTCCGGTCGCAGCACGCCATGCGTATCCGAAATGACACCAATTCTCATTGTCAGGAAAGATTACCCGGGGGCCTTCGTGACCTTCACGGTTAACTTTTTTCGAGCAGTACTACCACATGCGCGATCGCAGCCTTTTCTGTGCCCAGTCCCTCCGGGGTCTTCGCCTTCAGACCGACGCAATCAGCACGGATGCCTAGCAGCTCTGCAACGTTCTCGCGAATTGCCGCGCTATGAGGCCCAATTTTCGGCGCCGCCAGCACCAGTGTCGAATCCACATTAGCGATCCGATAGGCCGCGGCAGTCACTCGCTTCAGCGCTTCACGCAGAAACACCGCCGAATCCGCGCCCTTCCATTGCGGATCCGACGGCGGGAACAGCGTTCCGATATCCGGAGCCGCCATCGCTCCCAGCAGCGCGTCCGTTAGCGCGTGCAGCAGCACATCGCCATCCGAGTGACCTGCGAGCCCCGCCGTGTGCGGTAACGCGATCCCCCCAATCTTGAGCGGCACGCCTGCCTTAAATTCATGCGAATCCCACCCAAACCCAACTCTCACACGCTCACCTCAACCGCCGCGGATCTACACTGATCAACGCGGATTTCATTTCTTTCGTTTCCGAAAACCAGCCGCCTGAATTCTGCTTTAAGGCCGAAGTTAAGCAGCAACCCAACTTCGATTTCCGTCGCCCGCAGATAATTTAGCAGTTGTTTTTCGAATGCGAGATCAATACAGCGGGCTGCCTTTAGTTCCAAGAGAACTCTTCTATCAACCAGCATGTCAGCTTTGAAGTCGCCGATGGTATGTTGCCTAAACGAAACCTTTATCGGCACTTGTCTCTGAACGTTAAGCCCTGCCTCAGTCAGGGCAATCTTCAAGGCTTGCTCGTATATGCTCTCAAGAAAACCGTGGCCTAGCTCGTTGTAGACATCGAAGTAGACGCCGATGATCCGTTCCGTTAGGTCCGCATGTTTCAGCGCTACAAGATCTCGCATACAGGGAGTCTATAGCGAAAGCCCTCTTCGATCCGCGTGGATCCGCGTAAATCCGCGGCGAAAAGGTGGCCTATTTCCCCAAATAGAACTCGGCCAATTCCATGTCCGCTGGCGTGGTGATCTTGATATTCCTCGCCGCTCCCATCACCACAGCAACCTCGTGCCCCGAGCGCTCCACCAGTGACGCCTCATCCGTTCCCATGAATCCGTCGGCCGCCGCCTCGTCGAATGCCTTCTTAATCACCTCGTACCGAAAACCTTGCGGGGTCTGTGCCATCACCACTCGCTCACGCGGGACCGTCGCCGTGACTACCGCACCCTCCGACGTGCGCTTCACTTCTTTGATCGTGTCCGTTGCCGGAACTCCCGCGATGGCCGCCCCATATTTCTTCGCCGCTTGGATCACGTCCCGAATCATCTCCTCGCTGACGAAAGGCCGCACCGCATCATGCACCAGCACGATGTCGTCCGGAGCGGCCGAAACCGCCGCGATCGCATTGGCCACCGACTGCTGCCGGTGCTCGCCCCCCTCCACCAGTTGAACTTTCTTCTTTGCGATCGCTTCCTTCTCCAACCGCTTTCGAAATCCCTCAAGTTCATTGGCTCGCAGCGCGACATAGATTTCGGAGACGTCTGAGCTGGCTGCAAACTTCCTCAGTGTATGAATCAAAATCGGAGTGCCCGCCAGTTCGGTAAACTGTTTGGACTTTGCCGGCTTCTTGCCCTTCGCGCCCGGCGCCGACGTCATACGCGTACCTAGCCCGGCAGCCGGAATGATAACCAGAACCTTCATAGCGGGTGGTCAGTATACGAGTGTCGCCGAGGTGTTTCAAATCCTGCCTCTGGTTGGCGTACTACAGCATTCCCTGTATCTGCAATTTTGTCTCGCTCGTGAATTTCTTGCCACAGGATGAAGATGGAGCCGGAAACTGGGAAATTTGGTCCTCAGCCCTCAACGCTCGTGTCCGCTGCGGGTTACCGTCCTCCCAACACTTGCAGCCAACGTGGCCATCAATTTGCGCAACAAACCTTGCGCCACTAAGTTTTTTTGGCTGGGAGGTCCCGTGAAGCCTCATCGCTCGCTACTCTCGTTGGTCGCTTTTTGCGCTACCAGTTCGCTGGTAGCTGCCCTCGGCTTAGCCGTCTTGTTCGCCAGCGTCACCGTTGCTTTTGCGGTCGCCCGCACCCTGGGCTCGCCGGATATTGAAGTCATGGCCAGCGCACCCGAGCCAACCGCCGCCGAACCTTCCGTTGCCGGCAACCCAACCAACATCTCAGGAGTGATCACCGACGACCGTTGCGGCGCCCGCCACGACATGGGCTCCGACAAAACTTCCTCGGAATGCGCTCGCACCTGCGTCCATGATGGATCGCACTTTGCCTTGATCGTCGGCGATCGGATGTACAAACTGGACGGCCACCAGGACGACCTCGCCCACTTCGCAGGCCAGCGAACCAACATCTCCGGCGACCTTCTCGGCGACACCATCAAGGTCAGCTCCATCACATCCCAATAGTGCAGATCTCGGCGCGTTCTGGTTAACCGGGTTCCAATCTGCAATCTGGAATCTACAATCTGAAATCGCCTTGGCCCCGCCATTCGCCGGTAATCTCCGGCTGTTTGCCGAATATTCCACGACACACCGCCACGCGACGACTACCTTTGCCTCAGGACGAACGTAGTCCTGGCAAGGAGGCAGCCATGAAACACAATCGCCAACCTGATCGCTTGGAATCATCCATCATCGCCGCTGCCCTGGCTGTAGCCGGTATGCTATTTCTCTCTGATAAACTTGGCTCCCTCTTGTTCTCGGGTACTGCATTCATGCACTTGGTGCAACACACAGCATCCGTCGTGCTGGTTGCGCTCGGCCTGACATTGCTAGTTGCTGAACAAGACGTTATCGAGATACAACCTGCCGACCTCCGCCAGAAGAGGAATCGCGAATGACTGATAGAGCCGAATCCGGCATCAACCCGGCCGTCTTGAATGGCGGTGCGCTGATCGTCGTCGGCATCCTTCTATTGCTCGACCAGATGGGCATCCTCACCTTCGACTTCTGGGCGCTGGTTTTCATCGTCGGTGGCTTACTCAAGCTTCTGCAATCTTGCAGCAGCACGGGTCGGCTCTGGGGCAGCCTCCTGATCACGGCTGGTGTCGTGATCGAACTAAATGCAATCGGCAAATTGGCATTGCGCCTCGACCGGATCTGGCCCGTTTTCGTGATTGCCGCCGGCCTGGTTCTTATCTGGAAGGCATACCAGCAGCCGCAGGAAAGCCGGGCCGAGCTTTCTCCACACTTGAACGTCTTTGCGATTCTCGGGGGCGGAGAATATCGCATTCGCGCCAAAAACTTCCGCGGCGGCGAAGTCGCTGCTTTCATGGGCGGCTTTGATATCGATCTTCGCGACGCCGATGTTGACGGCAGTGAAGCCACCATCAGTGTCAATTGCCTTATGGGCGGCGGCGTGATCCGCGTTCCTGAAACCTGGGCAGTCTCCATGCGCGTCGCAGCCTTCATGGGCGGGCACAGCCTCAAAGCGCGCGAAGGCCTGCAGGTTCAAAAGACTCTGGTCGTAAAGGGTGTCGCCATCATGGGCGGCATCGAAGTCAGAAACTAAGCGATGGCTCACAAATTTAGCTGACGCCATTCCGACGCCCATGCTTTTACCAGCGGGGCGAGGAATCTGGCGCGGATCAACCCAAACCCAGTTGCTGAGAAGCTGGTTTGGATCGCGCAAGAAAACTTGAACCATGCACCCTTTATTTTCTCGCCTTCGCCAACTCGGACTGTACCTCTTGGCCTGGGTGCCGCTAGCTGGAATTCTGGATTACCTCCTGACCCGCCCCGGCGGATTGACATGGCGGGAAGCGCCGGCGATCACCTTGCCCCTGTGCGCCGTATATGCCTTCGTTTGTCTATTGGCCTGGTATCCCTGTCGCGCATTGCCTCTGGAGAAAGCGGGACTCGGCAAGCTCGCTCTCTCCCATGGCACTCGCGCCGCAATCTTTAGCGTGATCTGGGTCGAGATGGCCAAGGGCCTCGCCATCGGTCTGCGAAGGTGGTTTGGTTTCGCCGGGCTCGATGAGCGCCTCTCGCAATATTTCCCGATTCTGTGGGTCACCGGGGTCTTGTTGTATCTGATGTCGGTCACTTTCCATTATGTGATCCTGGCGGAAGAGTCCTCTCGTGAAGCTCAAGAGCGCGCCCTGCAAGCCCGTGTGCTCGCGCGCGACGCCGAACTGAAAGCCCTGCGCGCCCAGGTCAATCCCCATTTCCTGTTCAACTGCTTGAACTCAATCAGCGCTCTGACCAGCTCCGACGCTATCCGCGCTCGCGAAATGTGCATTCTCTTGGCCGACTTCCTGCGCACCACCCTGCGGCTCGGCGGCAAAGAGACCATCACATTAGAAGAAGAACTGGCTCTGATCCGCGGCTATCTGGCCATCGAAAAAGTTCGCTTTGGAGCCCGCGTCAACCTGCAAGAGGAAGTCGAGAAAGAAGCTATGACTCTGCCCATCCCGCCGCTGCTGCTGCAACCGCTGGTCGAAAATGCCATCCGGCACGGCATCGCTAATCTGCCCGAGGGCGGCGTCATCCGCCTCAGCGCCCATCGCAACGCAAACGAAGTAGCAATCCGCGTCGAGAACAGCTTCGATCCCGATTCGCCCTCGCCGATCAAAACCGGGCTCGGCCTCGAAAATATTCGCCGCCGCTTGAACGCGCGCTACGGTACTGAAGCCAGCATCGCCGTACAAACCGAGGGCAACTCGTTTCTCGTAAACCTGAATTTGCCGGCCCAACAAAACGGAGTTGGAGCATGAGCTCTTCCGCGAAAAATATTCGGGCGGTTCTTGTTGACGATGAAGATCTCGCCCGTCAAATGGTGCGCGAATTTCTCGGCAAGCATCCCGAGGTCGAAATTGTCGCCGAGTGCTCCAACGGTTTCGACGCCGTTAAAGCCGTCGCAGACCTCAAACCCGATCTGCTCTTCCTCGACATCCAGATGCCGAAGCTGAACGGCTTCGAAGTCCTCGAGCTCATCGGTACCGATCGCGCCATCATCTTCGTCACCGCCTACGACGAGTACGCCATCCGTGCTTTCGACGTCCATGCCGTGGACTATCTCCTGAAGCCCTTCAACACCGAGCGCTTCGAGACCGCGCTGGACCGCGCGAAGAAAAGGCTCGGCGGCAAGTTGCCACCGCCGACCGAACTCGCGCAAAGCGCTCGTCCGCCCGCTGAGTACGTCCAGCGAATCGTGGTAAAAGATGGTACCCGCGTCCACATCATTCCCACTGCCAAGCTCGACTACGCTGAGGCCCAGGATGACTACGTCGCTCTGGCCAGTGAAGGAAAGTTACACCTCAAGCAGCAGACGATCTCCAGCCTTGAAACGACGCTCGACCCAACCCGCTTCCTCCGTATCCATCGTTCCTACATTGTGAACCTGGAGAAGGTGACCAAGATCGAACCTTACAGCAAAGACAACCACGTCGTCGTTCTTCACAACGGCGCTCAACTTCCCGTCAGCCGCAGCGGATATGCCCACCTCAAGGAAGTCCTCGAGCAGAAGAAGTAATCCCCATCGCCGGCCTGCTTCCGCGGCCCCGCCTGCCATTTGTGTTCTAATTTCTTCATGCCGCAACACATCGGGATCGTGGCATGCAGCGCCGAAGGCGCGTCGCTTTGCTATCGCACCATCTGCATCGAAGGCACGGAGCTGCTCGGCCCGCACAATCACCCCGAAGTGTCGATGCACACGCACTCGCTCGCTCAATACATGAAGTGCATCTATGCGAATGACTGGCCCGGCGTTGCAGAACTTATGCTTTCTTCCGCCGAGAAGTTGGCGAAATCAGGAGCGGATTTCCTGATCTGCCCCGACAATACCATTCACCAGGCTTTCGATCTCGTTGCCCATCGCTCGCCCCGGCCCTGGTTGCACATCGCAGCCGAGGTCGCGCGCGAGGCCAATCACTGCCGCTACAAGCGTATCGCCGTTCTCGGAACCCGTTACCTGATGGAAGGCTCTGTGTATCCTGAGAAACTGCAGGCTGCCGGTCTCGAGTACCGCATTCCGACTGAGCCGCAGCGCCAGGAGATCAATCGCATCATCATGGACGAACTGGTATACGGCAAATTTCTTCCGCGGTCTTTGGCGTATTTTGTCGACGTCATCCGCAACCTCGCGGCTCAAGGCTGCGATTCCGTCGCGTTGTCATGCACCGAGATTCCGCTGCTGGTGACGCCGGATACGTCCCCACTTCCGACCTTGGATTCAACTCGGTTGTTAGCGCGCGCCGCGCTGCGCAAGTCGATGGCGTAAACCAACCATGCCACCATACAAGCTGAAATTCACCCAGTTGGCCAATCACTTCGCGGTGTGCCGCTTTTCTCCCGGCGCCGGCGTTCCCGCCTGGGCCACTTTCGGGCCATTCACCTCAATCACCCGCACCGCTGATGAGCTTTCGATTGTGTGTCCGCTGCAAAATGTTCCGGCTGAACGTAAGCCCGAGACTCCCTGGACCTGCTTCAAGCTGGAAGGTTCTTTCGATTTTCTCCAGACGGGAGTTCTCGCCTCGTTTATAGATCCACTCGCCGCAAGCGGCGTCCCGATCTTCGCGATCTCTACCTATGACACCGATTACGTTCTGGTGCGTGAAGAGTATGCAGGTGCAGCGATGGCAGCATTACAAGAGGCTGGCCACGAATTGACGGGGTAGCACGATCGCCGTCCCACGCTTGCCATTTGGTGCACGATTCCCGCTGCTCACTGTCGCAGATGGCCTGGCAAGCAGCCGGTTGTGATGTAATAGAAACATCGCAAATCATGCCGTCCACCCGTACAATTTTGCGCCGCCGTCTGAAGGCGCTGCACCGCAATCTCCGTGGTGCCCGCATGATCGCCCAGGCTCTCGCCTCGACCGATCATCCACTGTTGGCGCACATCATTCCGGTCCGCCGTTGCAATCTCTCTTGCACCTATTGCAACGAATACGACGACTTCTCCAAACCCGTCCCGACCGATGAGATGTTCCGCCGAGTCGATAAGCTCGGCGCGTTAGGCACCTCTGTCATCACCATCAGTGGCGGTGAGCCGCTCCTCCATCCCGAACTCGACAACATCATCCACCGCATCCGCCGCAACGGCATGATCGCTGGAATGATCACCAATGGTTACCTGCTGGTTCCCGAGCGCATCCAGCGTCTGAACCGCGCCGGACTCGAGTGGCTGCAGATCTCGATCGACAACGTAACACCGGATGATGTCTCGAAAAAGAGTTTGAAAGTACTCGACAAGAAGCTTGAGCTTCTCGCCGAATATGCCGACTTTCACGTCAATATCAACTCCGTCGTGGGCGGCGGAGTGCGCAACCCGCAGGATGCCCTCGTGATCGGAAAACGCGCGCTGGAACTCGGTTTCAGCTCAACTGTCGGAATCATTCATGATGGCCAGGGTCAGGTGCAACCCTTGGGCGACGAAGAGCGCCGCGTCTATCACGAGATGAAGTCGATGGAAAAACGCAGCTTCACCCGCATCAATGCGTTTCAGGACAACATCTCTCAGGGACGTCCGAACCAGTGGCGTTGCCGCGCTGGATCGCGCTATCTCTACATCTGTGAGGATGGCCTCGTGCACTACTGCTCCCAGCAGCGTGGATATCCCGCGGTCCCGCTGGAGAAATACACCATTCACGATTTGCGCCGTGAGTATGTGACCGAGAAGTCCTGCGCGCCGCATTGCACCGTTTCCTGCGTTCACCAGGTCTCGATCTTCGATTCCTGGCGTGCACCACAGCATCCCGCCCCGGCCATGTCCCCCGAACCAGGCAACCTGGTTCACATCGAATAAACTTACGTCATAATCGGCAGCGCCCGCGTTCGCTTCTTTGTCGCTGCGTAGATCGCATTGCACAGCGCTGGCGCCAGCGGCGGCACTGGAGGCTCGCCGGCCCCGGTCGGAGCTTCCGTGCTCGGGACAAAATAAGCCTCGATCGTCGGTGCTTCGTTCATCCGGATCGGCGCATAGTCGTCGAAGTTCCCCTGCACGACTCGTCCTTTCTCGATCGTGATCTGCCCCCGCAGGGCGTTCGTCAGCGCGTAAATCACCCCACCCTTGATCTGCTGTTCGAGGTTATTGGGATTAATCACCTGCCCGCAATCGACGGCCGCCACCACTCGATGCACTTTCGGTTGATTTTTCTCCATGGAAATTTCGACGACCTCAGCCGCGTAGGTATTGAAGCACGCGAAGCAGGCGATCCCTTGATGATGTCCCGCCTGCGGCTTGCCCCAGCCCGCTTTCTCCGCCGCTAGCTGCAGCACCGCCCGCATTCGCCCCGTGTTCCATGTCGTGTCGAAATACTTGATGTCTTCATCTTTCGCCAGCAAATGAAGCCGGTACTCCAGCGGGTCCTTCTTTGCCGCTGTTGCAAGCTCATCGATAAATGACTCGCTCGCGAATCCAACTTGCAGCGCATAGACCGACCGCATCCACCCCAAAGGAACCGGCGTTTCCGGCGCGATGTATTCGAGCAAAGCATTCGGGAACGAATAAACCAGCCCAGCCTCATCCTTCAAATCCGGATCGACGCCGCCTTCGTTTGGAGTTCCTTTCTGCGCATTGATGGAAGGCGCGACAACGCGATGTGACAAGGATATTGGCCAACCCGCCCCATCCAGAGTTGCTCGGAGCTGGTGAAAACTCGCCGGCCGATACGTTGAGTTCCTCATATCGTCTTCGCGCGTCCAAATCACTTTTACCGGAACGCTCGCCGCTTTCGAAACCAGCGCCGCTTCGACGCCGTAATCGTGCTCGAGTCGCCTGCCGAAGCCGCCGCCCATCAGCGTCACGTTGACCTTGACCTGTTCAGGCTTTAGGCCCACGGCCTGCGCCACCGAGTCGCGAACATCCTGCGGAACCTGCGTCGGCGCCCACAGCTCGCAATCTGTTCCGCGAAAATGCGCGGTACAATTCCCCGGCTCCATCGGCGCGTGCGCCATGAATGGAAGCTGATACGTGGCCTCGATCGTCCGCCCTACAACCTTCCCAACGTCTCCTACGGAATAAAGCGTCACAGCTTTTCCTGATGCTGCCTTGTGCAGCGAGTCCATGATCGCGGCGGTGTTCAGGTCTTTGTTCGGCCCCTCATCCCACTGCACGTTGAGCACGCGGCGCCCTTCCATCGCGCCCCACACACTGTCCGCCACGACCGCAACCGCTGAATCGCTGATCTTCCCGGCAAATGAGACCCCCGCCACCGTCTTCGACTCTTTGTCAGCAAAGCTGACAAGCTTCCCGCCGATCACCGGGCATCGCGCCACCAGCGCATACTTCATGCCAGGAACGCGAACATCAATTCCATATTCCGCGGTCGCATTGACCTTCGAAGGAATATCGAGTCTTGGAAGCGACTTCCCGACGATCTTGTAATCCTTGCGCTGCTTGAGCGGCGGATCCGTTGGCACCGGCAACGTCGCCGCCTTGTTCGCCAATTCTCCATAACTTAGTTGTCGATTCGTCGGCGTATGGACGACTGTGCTGTTCGCAGCTCTGCAGGTTTCGCGACCCACTCCCCACTCGAGCGCGGCTGCGCTGATCAGCATCTCGCGGGCCGCTGCCCCGGCTTTGCGCATCGGGTCCCAAGTCGTGCGGACGCTCGCACTGCCTCCCGTCGTCTGGTCTCCATACAAAGTGCTCGCGCCGGCCTGTTCAATCGTGATCTGGCTCCAGTCAGCCTCTAACTCCTCGGCAAGAATCATAGGCAACGACGTCCTGACACCTTGCCCCATCTCCGAACGCGCAACCACGATGGTAATTTTGCCGTCCGGCGCGATTCGCACATAAATGTTCGGAGCAGCGACGCCCGATCGACGAGAACCCAATCGATGATTCACGTAGAACCCGATGACTAATCCCGCTCCACCAACTCCTCCCACCACGAGAAAATCCCGCCGCGAAAGCGTCATTGGGCGCCTCCTGCTGCGCGATAAATCGCGCGCCGGATTCGGTCATACGTTCCGCATCGGCAAAGATTCCCAGACATCGCCTGCGTAATCTGATCGTCTGAAGGTCGCGCATTTTTCCGAAGCAAGGCAGCCGCAGCCATGATCTGGCCTGTCTGGCAGTACCCGCATTGCGGAACCTGCTCCGCGATCCACGCTTGTTGCAACGCGCTCAGCCCATTCGCCGAGAGGCCTTCAATCGTGGTGACGCTTTTCCCGGCAATCTGCGACACCGGGGTCGAGCACGAACGCAGTGCCGCGCCATCGACGTGCACCGTGCACGCTCCGCACAGTCCCGCGCCGCATCCAAATTTTGTTCCGGTGAGTTGCAGCGTGTCGCGCAAGACCCAGAGCAACGGGGTCTCGGGCGCTACGCTTACTTTGCGGTCATCGCCATTAACGCGAAAGGAAATGTCTGCCATGGGCTCCCTGATTGTGGAATATGGCAGACATACTACTGGAGCCAGCCGGATCAGTGGAAGGGGCAGGTCGACCTGACGCCCAGGAGTCTGACCTAAGAGAGACAAACTTTGATTGAATCGATCTTGGATGGCGCAGCGGTTTGCGCGGTTAAGTGCTTCCGTATTCGGGTCGGCGCTTAGCGCCTGAGGTGCTTCATGTGTGAAGCGAGGCCGCTCTACGGCTGAACCAATGCGCGCGCGACTGCTTCCCGGATCTCTTCCCCAAGCCGCTGCTGAAATTCCCCAAAGCCCGGCGCCTCGTACAATCGCAGGCTCAACTCATCCCCCTCTGCATTGTCGGCGCGGACCTCCGTCGCCCCCTCGCGGACCGCGTGCAGCACCTTGGCCGCCGTGGATTCCTCGAAGCTCTCCGACACCATCACCGTATTGTCGGCCCATTGTTCCACCACTACCGGGCCCTCTTCAGTTGAGAATTGCGCCACCGCGACCGGGCATTGGTTTCCGCTGCACTGCGGAATGTTTTGTGCGACAGCTTTTTGGTAGCGCTGGCTCACTCCATTGGTGTATATCTTCGCGAACTGCTCCGCCGCTTGCGCCGTTTTCCAATGGGAAACGTACACGAGAGCCAGGTCCCCGGTCGTAGCCGTATGCGATGCTCCGCTCTCATCAGCCTTGCGAAATGCGACGTACCGGCCGCCTTGCCATTGGGCCGCCAGATCGTCGGCAACCCTTCTCTCACCAACCTGCTTGAGCAGCGCGCGCACGTCGAGTTCGCCAAACATCCCATGGTCGTACGGTGAATACTGCCCTCCCAGGATCTCCTGCAGATCGGGGATGTGGGTCGGAGCGATCTTTTCACGGTCGATATAGGCGCTCGGCTGCAACACTTCGTGTGTCGTCCGCGGCGGATGCGCGAAGGCTCCGGCAAATGCCATCTCCTTTCCGCCCTTTTGCAACAACTCCCCCTCAAAAATCAATCCAGACTTATACGGAAACGTTCCCATCTCGCGCATGATCATAGGTGCGGAGTGCAGCAGTTCCGAGTCGGCGACAGCCTTCACAATCGGATCTTCCATCTGATAGATCAGCCCGGGCGTGTTCTGCAAAGTTCGTCCCGCGGGGGCAAGCAGATAATCAATGAACACGACCTGCGCTTGGCCCTCGGTGACCGCGCGCCGCGCAGTCGAGCTCTCATCCGCTTCGTCAGTCCGAACAGGTTTGCCCGGCACGTTTTCAGGGCTCTTTAGAAAATTCTTCAAATCGTAGTTCTGGTCTTGTAATGCGTGCGTCAGTTCATGCGCCAAAATTGGTTTCTGCTTATCCAGCGGAATCCAATTCAGCATGGAGATCGTCTTGGTTTCAAAGTCGTAATAAGCTGCGATCTGGTTCCCGTTCGCCTTCACCAGGAATTCACGCAAGTCGAAGCTGCGCGGCAGTAGCCCGAACTTCTTCATGGTCAGTTCAGACCGCGCAAACCGCTGCGCGTAATCCTTCTTCTTCTCCTGCTCACGAGTGAACTTTTCGACTTCCTCCGATCCCACCAGCCGGCGCTTCACGCTGGCTTTCTTGGAGAAGCCGCTATCCTGAGCCGCAAACGACATGATCTCGTCGACCGATTCGAACAGCTGTTTGGCATCGGCATCCGACATTTGCACTTCTTTGGTGTGGTCCTTGCGGGCCTTGCGAGCCATATCCGCCACGCTTTGCCCCTGATCGGTGGTAGAACCGGTTTCGATGATCGTTCCCTGGTTTGATTGCGCAAATGCACAGAGACCCAACACAGAAGTCGCCACAATCAGTTCGAATCCACGCCGCAACGTTTTCATGCCGCCTCTCAAAGGAAGGGATGTTGCCTTAACGATTGTGATGGTCCGGAGAAGGGGACTCACGGACAAAGCAGGGGAAGGACTTACGAAGGTAATGGTAATAAAGGAGGCGGTCCCTTACCAGATTGTCTTTAATAGCCCACTGTCGCGAATTCTCTCGTCCCGTGTCACAAGCGGGAGTCCCTCAGACAAGGCCGTCGCACCGATGATTCGGTCGGCTGGGTCCTTGGGGTATACCTCCGGAAACTGCGCGGCGATCGCTGCGATTTCCGGATCAATCGCCTTGATCACCACGCCAGTGTGCGACAGCAAGCGCTCAATCGCGTTCTGTACCGTGCTTTGGGAGCGTAGTATCCGCCGCGCAAATAGAAAAGCAAGTTCCCAAATCACAATGTCGGATATGGCGATACCGTCGCTCGATCGTGCGCGACGGATCGCCGATGCGGCCGTTTTCGAGAGCTTGCTATCCTCGTAGGCAACCCAGACCAGGACATGGGTGTCGAGCAGAATCAACGATAAATCTCCCAGTCTTCCGCCGGTACGACCGGGGACACGATGTCGCCAACGATCTGCACCTGTCCTCGGAGACAGCCAATTATGTCTCGGGGCTTTGTGTCAGCCGCAATCAGCTTTGCCACAGGCCGCCCCTTTTTCGTGATCACAACTGGTTGGCGCGTAGCCTGCACCTCATCCATGACACTCAAACACTGTGCTTTAAATTTGCTGGCTGGCATTGTCTTCATAGTCACTTTGTACGACCATGGTCATTATAACATGACCATCGCGAATAGTTGTTACACTCTCCCCATGCTTCCCGGACGTGCAACACCTGACGGCACCGCGCACTATCGCGAGCGCTTCCCCCAACTCCGTGACGCCCACCACTTCCGCCGGCCCGCGAACGTTGCTGGAATAGAGGATTTCTGGCTTTCCTCGATCGGCCTCGGCACCTATCTCGGCGAGACCGATGAAGCCAGCGACCGCGAATACACAGACGCGATCACAACTGCCATTCGCTCCGGCATCAACGTCCTCGATACCGCCATCAATTACCGTCACCAGCGCTCGGAGCGCAACATTGGCGGCGCTTTGAAATCGCTCGTCGATTCCGGTGCCCTGAAACGCAACCAGGTTCTGGTTTGCACCAAGGCCGGCTATTTGTCATTCGATGGGAATCTGCCGCCCGATCCCCGCGCTTACTTCCGGCGTGAATACGTCGACCCGGGCATCCTGGATCCCGCGCAGCTTGCCGGCGGCATGCATTGCATGGCTCCCCATTACCTGCAGAACCAGATTGACCGCTCACGGCGAAACCTTGGCCTCGAAACCATCGACGTCTTCTACGTCCACAATCCCGAGTCGCAACTCGCAGATGTCTCCCGCGAAGTGTTTCACCAGAGATTGCGCGACGCCTTCGCCATGCTCGAGAAGCAAGTGAAGGCTGGCGTGATCGCCCACTATGGCATCGCGACTTGGAGTGCTTTCCGTGTTCCGGAAGGCTCACGGGACTACATCAGTCTGGCTGAGGTCGCAGCGATTGCCCACGATCTCGCCGGAGACTCCCATCACTTCCGCTTCGTTCAGTTGCCGTTCAACCTCGCCATGCCGGAAGCCTATGGCTTGCACAACCAGACTGTCGGCAAGCACAAACTGTCATTGCTTGCAGCGGCCGAACAATTGGGGATCGCAGTAATCGGGAGCGCGACTCTCTATCAGGGACAACTCACGCATGGCTTGCCGGACTTCCTCAAGCAAACGCTGGGGCTGAAAACCGACGCGGAGAACGCCATTCAATTTTCGAGGTCAGCCCCGGGATTGACCACATCGCTGGTCGGCATGGGGCATCGCGAACACGTCGGAGCGAACCTGAACGCCGCGCTGATCGAGCCTGCTCCGGCCGACCAGTGGCGCAGCCTTTTTCGCGAGAGTAAGTAGATTACTTCAGCGCATCCAGCTTCGCCGAAGCCATCTGTCCTACTTCACTCGACGGATTATCTTTCTTGATCTGCTCGTAAATCCGCTTGGCTTCGAGCGGCTGGTTGTCCGACTGGTAGGTCGCCGCCAGTTCCATCTGCGCCGAGGCCTTGGAGACCGTCGTCGTGGGTTTCGTGATGAGCTGCTTATAGAGATCTTCGGCTTGCTTGTTCCGATTGGTGTTGCGATAAACCGAAGCCAGCGCAAACTTCGCTAGGGAAGAAAGATCGGCGTTGTGATACGAAGCAACCGTCTGCAACTCGCGCTCCGCGGCGGCATTGTCGCCCATATCGGCGGAAGTCATGCCCAGAAAGTAGTGAGCGAAGTCGGCTGCGTGGGTATGGGGATACTTGTCCGCAACCTCCTGAAACTGCTTGTGGGCCGCAGCGGCGCGTTCATTCGAGCTGCCAAAACTGGGCTGGTCCGGCTGTGGCGGCATGTTCGGCGGACGCACTGCAGTGTCCAGAGTCCGGACTGCCCGGCTCATCTCGACACTGGCCTTTTCGTCCTGCTGGTTCAGGTAGTACCACGACCCGATCCCAATGCCGATGACCACCAGCGCGATAACGCTGGCGACCATCAGCGTACTCTGATGTTCCGCCGACCAGTGGACGGTCTTCTCGGCAGCATCGATCGTGGCCCGGCTGAATCGATCTTGTTTCAGTTGATGGCGGGTTTCTGCGCGCACGAACTTCCCTTCTACTGGTTATAGAGGTAGGCGAACAATTAACCAGTTTAGCAGGCGAAAATCTGCACCGTCAAAGCGCCCTGATTTCAGCTGGCCGACTCTACGGTACCTCTTCACGACCTCGAATCGTGATGAGATTTCCTTTGCGGTCTTTGCGCCTTACTTTGCGATCTTTGCGGTAAAAGCTCCTATCCGTCAAGGACGCGCAGGACGCAGAGAAGAGGGGCATTACAGAAAGCTAAAGCCGCCGATTTCGGCGGCTTCCTTCATTTCGCAAAACTGCAGTGTTATCTTGACGCCTCTTCCAGACGGCCCTGCTCCAGCTTCTCCTGGCACTCGATGCAGTGGCGCGTCCACGGCACAGCTTCCAGGCGCTTGGGATTGATCTCCTTGCCGCACGAAATACACTCTCCAAAACTGCCTTCGCGAATGCGCGACAGGGCGCCTTCTACCATTTGCAACAGCTGGCGATCGTTGTTGCTCTGATGAAAGAGGAATTCTTTGGTGTACGAACTGGCGGCGCGATCGGCGATATCCTGCGCCGAATCCTCGTCCGCAGTGCGCCCATCCTGTTCGGTGCGCGTCACTGTACGCCGCAGTTCGTTCTGCCGCGTTTCCAATCGTTTTTTGAAGTAATCGATCTTCTTTTTATCCATGGAGGCTAACTTCACTGACAAAATGACCTCTTCCCTGCCTGGTGCTTTCTGATTAGGCCAAACGAAAATGATATGCGTCCAAAATGAGATGCGTCAACTGGTCGGATGGATTCTCAGATCGGGAACTTGCCCGATTCTTTTGAATATCGCTTAACGCGGCAGCGCCTCAGGCAAATCTGCCAGCGCTACTGCCATCACCGCCATTGCCGCGGCATTTTCGCGCAGCTCTTGTGGAACCACCTTGTCCAGAGTGTCCGCCGCTGAGTGGTGATAATTGAAATACGTACGTCCGTCCTGCATGATACCGAATGTCGGCACTCCTGCCTTCGCCAACACTGCAATGTCCGCCCCGGGACTTCGCGTGCTCAGGTTGATTACACTCGCCCCGAACTTCTGCAAAATGTCTTGCACCGGCCGCAGCAGGGCTTGCGCTTCCGGCGTGATTTTCCCTTCGAATCCCAATGGGTGCGCCGCGCCCAGATCGCTTTCGATCGCAGCCACATAGTTGCCGAACTCCGCCTGGTAGTCATGGCCATACGCTTCGCTGCCGCGCCCACCGTTTTCTTCATCCATCCACGCCACCACGCGAATCGTGCGCCGCAGCTTTAGATGGAGTTGTTGAACCAACTCAGCCGTCTCCATCGCGATCGCCACGCCGGCGCCGTCATCGATCGCTCCCGTCCCCAAATCCCACGAGTCGAGGTGACCCGAAACAATCACCACTTGTTCAGGACGCTCGGCTCCTCTCAGATCGGCGATCACGTTGTGACTGGTCACATCGGGTCCATTTTCCGACATGAGCACCAGATGCATCCGCACTTTGCCGACTGCCGCCAGCCGCGCGATCAATCCCGCATCCTCGCTGGCGACTGCACCCGCAGGGATGCCCGCTGGCGCGCTGAATCCGGTGTGCGGAAGCCGATAGTCGGCCCCTCCGACCGAACGAATGAGCACTGCAACCGCTCCCATCGCGGCCGCTTCTTTGGCTCCGTTCAAACGGTACGCGACCGCTTCCCCGTAGGCTTGCCCTGCGTAACCCGCCGCTGCTTTTTGCTGATCGAATGCAACGTCGAACAACACAATCTTGCCGCGAACCTTGTCAGCTCCCTGCGCCTTCAGTTCATCAAAGCTCGCCACGACCACTACATCTGCAATAATTCCGTTCGGCGCCGTAGGAGTGTTCCCGCCCAACGCGGTGATGAAAATTTTCTGGGCGCTGCCATGTGGCTGGCCAGGATATTCGACCAGTTCTGCGCTGTCTGTGGCACGAACCCAGTGTGGCACCTGGACATCCTCGAGTCGAACCGCCAGCCCTAGGTGCCGCATTTCGCCGGCGACATATTCCACCGCCGCCTCGGCCTCATGCGAACCCGTTGGTCGGCCCCCGATCTGATCCGTCAGATGCGACAACTCCTGGTAAGCATAATTGTCCACTAGGGCAGCGTCCCGCACCGCCTCCAATTCATGTTTCAGTTGTGCGGAATAGATCGCTTCCGGCGTCGCCCCCGGCGAATGGAGCGCGTTCGTGAACAACACAAGCAGGACAAACACAATGTTGCGGCGCATGTTGATCGCCTAGTGTAAGTGCACAACGCCAAAAATGGAAACCACGATCCGGGCAACATTCACATCAGGTTCGTGGCCGCAAGAAAAAGCGGCCCCATTTCTGGGGCCACATTCTCAAAAGAGGCAAAAGGTAGGTTTCAGGAAAGGCGATGCAAGGAGTCGACGCCATAGCGTCGGCTCTGAGTGAGAAGTCGAGAACAGAGAGTGAAGGTCGTACTGTCGGCGGCCTCTTTCATTGACACGGAAAAGGTGCACTTCCCCGGCCAAAGCCGCCCGTCACAATCGGCTGTGACGACATTTCGGCAACACTATGCAAGAACGCGACTTAGAGTCACGGTCGTCCGGATATCCAGAGCCCGCCTGCGTCCGACCTGGGCAAACGAATGCATATTCCTGCACATTCGCTGCAGGGCCCTGTTCTTAGACAAGTCTAGGATTGTGGCCTACGAGTTCCCCGCCACGGTCCGAAGCTTACCCGGCAGGAAGTGATACGGCGGCCAGGGTCCGCTTACGGATATCTCGCAGTTTTTCAACTGCTTGGCCGCACTTGTGTATCGGTTCTGGTACTTTTCCACAGACTTCGAATCGATCAGGTGCGCGATATCGATCAACATTCCATCGGTATTAACTCGCTTGCAACTGATTTCTTCTTCCAAAGGATTGAACATCTTGTGGACTTGAACCGAAAGGGCCCGCGCTTTGGTCTGCCGCTCGCGGTCTTTCGAAGCTTTCTCGCGCAGCTTCATCAGGTACTCGCCGCCGACCGTGTCCGGCAGCACGACGTCGGTCAGCGCATCGCGCAACGACCCGTCGCGGACCACCAGCTTCAGGTGCATCTCGGCCTTGCCGCGCAGTCTCGCCACACTGAGTCCGAAAGCTCGGCGATTCGCTCTCACGGCTTGCCGCAGCGCCTCGTCGCTGTCGAAAATCGTTCCGAAGCGAAATGGCAAAACCGTGCCAATGCGGAAGCACACGCTCACCACCCGCGCGTGCTCGAGAACAGTCTTGTCGTCGAGTTGACCGGTCGTCCGGTCGAATTCGCTCACAACCACGGCGAACTCACCACTCGGATAGCTCAATACTGGAGCCTGGTTCACACCTTGAATGCCTTCCAATAAGAAGGGGCGCCGCGCGCGTGTTCCATTGAGGGATTTGTGTTCAGTGAGGCAATATGCGTACCACGCCATATTCGGATCTCTCCGTACCTTATCCGGGGCGCGACAAGGCGCACCGGGCGAGACAGTTGGTTACGGCTCTTGAACCTTTGGAAGAAAGGGCGGTACCACGACTGGATCGAGCGTCCACTTACCGCTCAACCTCATATTACTTCGGTACTCAGGAAAATTGCAACCAATTTGTGGCAAGGGGCATCCTGCCACGGAGAAAAATCTTCGAATGACCACAGGTCAATACTGGTGACACCTCTTTGATGAGAGCGGCGGCATCTTCACGCAGCCGTCACACTAGCCAGAGAAGCGGGCCATGTCGCCGAAACTCGCAAGCGCGAGCCTTCCCGAATCTACTTCTTCTTCCCTTCGTGGTTGTTTCGTGCGGCAGTACGCTCTTGCAATGCCAGCATCGCGACTCGCAGCATCTCGTCAACTGGTGCCGGCTTGCCGGTGCAAATCTCAAATTGACGCGCCGCCTGATGGACAAACATTTCGATTCCCGGAATCACTTCCGCTCCTGCTGCGCGAGCCATCTTGAGCAGCTTGGTCTCAGCCGGGTCGTAAATCATGTCGAACACATATTTCGCTTTGATTTCGTTTTCATTCAGCGGCGATTCCCGCGTGTTTCCCATGCCCACAGGCGTCGCATTAATGATCACATCGAACGAGAGCTTTTTCAGGTCAGGACGCTTAATCGTTCGAGCTCGCGCCGATCGCGCCAGCTTCTGCGCCGGGCCCACAGTCCGATTCAAGACATAAACTTCCGCCCCACGTTCTTTCAGGCCGTAGACCGCGGCGCGCGCCGCACCTCCAGCGCCCAGCACGAGAATCTTCGCGTTCTCGAGCGAAATGCGCTGCTGCAACGGACGCACTACGCCTGACGAATCCGTATTGAACCCATATAACTTTCCATCCTGAGCCCGAACTACTGTGTTGCAGGCGCCAATCTTTGTCGTCTGCGAATCCGTGTTGTCCAGGTGCGACAGGATCGACTCTTTATACGGCATCGTTACCGAAAGACCGTGAATCGGTATGTCGCGCACGCACGCCAGCAGATCCTTCAGCGACTTCGCATGCAGCGCCACATAAACACCGTTCACCGTCTCACGTCGTAGCGCCGCGTTCATCACTGCCGGTGACAACGAATGCGAAATCGGATCGCCCGCAACCGCGTACACACGAGTAGCCGCATCGACTTGCTCGATCCGGTAAGTGCTGCGCAGCTCTTGCTCCGTGATCTGTCCTGGCCCGGTCTTCTCGTCCTCGCGCACCGCGGCAAAGGTAAACACGCTTCCCGCCCGCAGACCCAACACTCGGCTGATGATGCCTTGCTCGCCCATGCACAGCGCAATCAGCGAATGTTTGTCCCCGTTCTTCTCGATAAACTTCATCATCGTCACGTTGTCATACAGCGAGGTAGCCGTCGTGACGAGTTTGTAGAAGTCGGCCGCAATCGCCGACATCTTCCCGAGAGTGGCTTCCAGGTTTTTCGTAGCGCGAAAGTCGTGATAAGAAAGAATCAGGGCCGCGCTCTCGCGCAAGCGGTTCAACTGTTGCGGCTTGCACTTGGTCGCGCTTTGCATTTCAATATCGACCAACTGACAGCCGGCTGCCGCAGCTTTTCCCAGGATATCGAGCTGCGACGCAATCGATCCTTTAAACTTCCCGCCACTGCTCGCCCTGCGGCACGTCGCAATAGCGATCACATGCGGGCGGTACTCCATGAATTCCGCGATCTTGGGAAGCGCCAGTGCCGGTCGGGAGAGATAGTCCAACCTGAACTCAAGAAAGGTGTTATCCCGGACAATGGCTTCCGCCTTTTCAAGCATTTGAGCGGCGTCGGCGCCGGTAACGGCTACGCAGACGCGCGGTAGGCGCAAAGACCTCAGGCGCGCGACAAAGTGATTGGACGCTGCCGTCATCGTTCTTTGTAGAGTGGCGCGATATTACAAGCGAACTAACTACAGATGCAACAATGGATTATGAAATATTCAAGGAAAAACTTTTTAACGTACCGCCTATGACACCAGCGTAACCTTGACCCATTTCTCACCCCTTGTTACTGTCCGAAGCTGGAAGTATTTTATTTTTCTGCAACTTAACGGGGACTCGGCCAGGTGGATCAAGGCTCAGACTTCGGAGGTAACATGAAGAAAACAGGATTATTGTTGATTTTGTGCTGGGCGATCGCCTCCTTTGGACAGGCTGCCTCCCCAGCGGCGGATCAACCTGCCCCGGACGCAACTCAGACAACCCGGGTGAATTTCCCCATCGAGCGAATGATGACCCCGACCTACAGCGACCTCTATTGTGCCGGGTTCGTCAGCAAGCAGGCGTTGGGCAATACCAACTATGTGATGGGAGGCCTGGACACGCCCAACACAACCCAATATGCCCTCGATGACATTATTTACCTGAGCGGCAAAGGTTATGAATTGGGCAAGCAATACACCATCGTCCGCGAACTGCGCGACCCCAACCGCCGCGAGCTCTTCACCGGTCAGGATGCCATGCTGAAGGCGATGGGCCAGCCCTACGCTGAGCTGGGTATTGTTCGCGTCATCGACCTGCGCCACAAGACTGCCATTGGGCATGTCGAGTTCAGTTGCGCTCCTATTGTTCCCGGCGACTTCGCAATCCCTTACGCGGATAAAGCTCCCATTCCGCATCATGATGCCATCCGCTTTGACCGCTTTCTTCCCAGCAGCGGTAAGTTGAGCGGACGCATCGTTTTGGCTAAGGAGTTTGACTCCGAGTTGGGATCGGGCGCGAAAATCTATATGAACGTCGGCACGAATCAAGGCGTCAAAGTCGGAGACTACTTCCGCGCTTTCCGTGCTTACGAAGCTGACCTTCACAACCCGGTGGATTCGCTCTCCTTCAAAGCTTCAGCCGCAGAAGACACGCAGATGAAGCCGCCCTCGATGGAACAGGGAATGTTTAGCAAGACGAGCGGCCCCAGCATTCACGTCGCAGATTTCCCGCGCCGTTCGATCGGTGAGATCGTTGTGGTCGAGGCCACTCCGACCACCTCGACCGGCATGATCGTCTTCGCTCTCGAGGATGTTCACCTCGGCGACGGCGTCGAATCAGATCCACAGTAGTTTTTCCGCATAGCCCTGCAAGTGAAAATTGGGAGAAGCTAAACGGCTTCTCCCAATTTTCTTGCTGCCTCTAGCTGAATGCGTGCCTGACTTTCGAACTCAATAGATACGCCAGTAGAGCTCCGGCGATCACGACCCCGACTCCGCCACCAAACCAATCGCCCCGGATGCAGTTGATCGCGTCACCCATGAGCTGAATTGCGATGATCGCCACCGCTAATCTCCACCCCCAAACGCGTCGTCGAAACCAACCGGCTGCTGCAATTGCGAGGGCGGACGCCAGCACTAGGAATGCCGCGCCCATTAATCTTCCTATCGGCGCGAGTTGCCGGTAGGCACTCGGGTTCAACTTCCAAATGGGATCGAGAAGCGTGCCGGGCCAAAGCAATGTCGCTCCGGCAAGACAGGCCATCGTGGCACCAAAGCAAAGAAAGACTCCCAACGCGGTGAATCCAAAAGGCAGAGACGCAGACTGCATTTCGAATTTGTCCTCGTCATGCATCGTTCCGCTTCCTCTGCTTTCAGCGGTGCATCCACATCGCTCCCGCGCCCACCGCCGCCCCCATCAAAATCAGCCAGACCGAGTTCACCCGATATCGAACCAGCAAGATCAAGGACGCCGCCGCGAGAACAAGCGTGATCCAGTCCACGATGGCGGCGCGCGAAAGCTGGAACGCAACTACCGCGATCAACGCCAGCGCAGCAACATTCAAGCCATCCAGAAATGCCGCTGCCACCGGCGATTGCCGTAGCCGTGGCACCAGCGGGCCGCTAACGGCAACCAGAATGAATGCCGGAAGAAAAATCGCCACTGTTCCCACGAGCGCGCCGGGAACACCCTTGAGCAGATACCCGATAAACGTTGCTGTAGTAGATAAAGGCCCGGGCGTCACCTGCCCCATCGCGATCGCGTCAAGCAGTTGCTGTTCGGTGATCCAGTGCAGCCGCGCCACCATGTCTGAACGGATCAGCGCAAACAGCACAAATCCCCCTCCGAAAAGAACGGCGCCGATCTTGAAGAAAACCAGAAACAGCGAAGTAAGACTTACCGAAACTGCGGTTGTTGCGGTTCCGGTCGCACCCACTAAGAATGCTGCGAACCACTTGCTCTTCCCCGCCCGTAAGCTGTAAATCAGTCCACCCAGCAAGCCACCTGCCGCCAGCACGATCAGTTCATTCACTTGCAGTGCGAACGCCACTGCAGCAATCGCTCCCACCCCCGCCAGCCAACCTGACTTCACCGCCGACCTTGCCAGCCTGAACACCGCCTGCACGATTAGCGCAATCACCACCGGCTTGATGCCATACAACACGCCATTGACTTGCGGCAGCGCGCCAAATTTCACATACGCCCAAGCCAGGACGGTCACAAACACCGCGCTCGGAAGAATGAAGCAGCCGCCCGCCACTACCAGCCCCGGCCATCCCGCCTGGATGCGCCCGATATAAATCGCGAGTTCCGTTGACGTCGGCCCCGGAATAAGATTCGCGACACCGAGAAAGTCCAGGAACTGTTCCTCCGTCAGCCAGTGACGTCGCGTGACCACCTCATCCTGCATCATCGCGATGTGCGCCGGCGGCCCTCCGAACGCGATTGTCCCCAACTTCAGGAACAACCACGCGAGTTCGAGAAGCGAAGTACGGTTTCTGCTTTCCAAAGTTGATTCCCTGCGATCACCACCGATTCTAACCTTCACGCGCTGAGATACTATGTCTCCACCTGATGCCGGAGGTCTCCATGTCTCGTCGCCTTCCGCTGATCTTTCTCCTTTTCCTCACGCAATTTGCGCTCGCTGCCGATAATCGCAACCCTTTCGCCGGAAATCCAAGAGCCGCCAAGCTCGGCGAATTTCAATTTCGCATCAATTGCGCTTTCTGCCACGGACTCGGCGCGCGCGGCGGCGGCCGCGGTCCCGATCTCACGCGCCCCAACAAACCTCACGGAAAAACTGACGCTGATCTCTTTCGCACCATCAGCGACGGCATACCCGGCACGGCCATGCCGCCCAACGGAACCACCGGCCAGGGCGTTGGCATGACCGACACCGAGATCTGGCAGGTCATCACTTACATTCACACCGTCGAAGTCAAGGCGCCGGGCAAGCCGATCGGCAACCCCGCCCACGGCAAAGAGCTCTTTTACGGTGACGCCAATTGCTCCGGTTGCCACATGGTCAACGGAAAAGGTGGCCGTTTCGGCCCCGACCTGAGCGGAGTGGGAACCGGTCGTGCACCCTCCTACATCGTCGATTCGGTCCGCAATCCCAGCAACCGCTTGGCTCAAGGCCTGACCGAGGCGATGAAAGAGTTTCCCCAGGAATACGAGTCCGTCAGTGTTGTGACCGCGGACGGTAAGAAGATCGAAGGCGTCATCCTCAACGAAGACAGTTTTACCGTGCAATTGATGGACGCGGGCGAGCAGGTTTACTCATTCGACAAAAGCGCTCTACGCTCGTTTGAAAAGAACCGCACCTCGCGCATGCCGCGCTTCGACACCCAAATCCTGCCCGACAAAGACCTCCAGGACATCGTCGCCTTCCTGCAAAGCGTAGGAGAAACACAATGAAACCCAAGCATCTTCTCCTGATCTTCGTGCTTCTCGCGCCAGCTTTCTCGCAAGTCACCTTTGAACGCCTGAAGAATTCGGCCAAAGAACCACAGAATTGGCTGATGTATTCGGGCGACTACGCGGGTCACCGCTTCAGCGCTCTCGATCAGATCACGACCTCCAACGTACATTCGTTGACGGCGAAGTGGGTCTATCAGACCGTCGCCCTCGGCAAGTTCGAAACCACCCCGCTTGTGGTCGACGGCATCCTCTATGGCACGGGAACCGACAATCGCGTCTTTGCGCTCGACGCCCGCACCGGTCGTCCCATCTGGATCTATCAACGCGAACTTCCTCCGGATATCCGGCCCTGTTGCGGCCGCGTGAATCGCGGCGTTGCCATCCTCGGCGACAAGGTTTTCTTCGGCACGCTCGACTCTCACGTCATCGCACTCGACACCAAAACCGGCAACGTGATCTGGGACGCCAATGCGATCGACTACAAGAACGGCTACAGCTTCACCTTGGCCCCTCTCGTCGTGAAAAATCTCGTCATCGTCGGGGTCTCCGGAGGCGAGTACGGCATCCGCGGATTTGTCGATGCGTACGACGCCGACACCGGTCAGCGCAAGTGGCGCTTCTATACCACTCCCGGCCCCGGCGAGCCCGGCCATGAGACTTGGGAAGGCGATTCCTGGAAAATCGGCGGCGCCCCCGCCTGGATCACCGGAACCTATGATCCGGCAACCAATCAACTTTTCTGGCCAACCGGCAATCCTTCGCCTTCCAATCGCGGCGCGGGCCGGGCCGGAGAAAATCTTTATAGCAACACGCTCCTCGCTCTCGATGCCGACACCGGCAAGCTGGGCTGGCATTTCCAGTTCACCAAGCACGACGAGCACGATTGGGACGCGACGCAAATCCCCGTCATGATCGACCAAGGCGACAAGCGCCTGATCGCCCAAGCCAATCGCAACGGATTTTTCTACGTCGTCGATCGCACCAACGGCAAGCTGGTGTTGGCCAACCCGTTCGGCAAAGTCACGTGGAGCGACAGCAGAGATGCCGAAGGCCGCCCCGTCTCGAACCAACAAGCCGAGCCCACACCCAACGGCAGCATCGTCTGCCCGGGAGCGGCGGGCACAACCAACTGGGAATCTCCAACCTTCGACTCGCAGACCGGCCTCTTCTACGTGAATGCGCGTGAGCAGTGCGATAAATTCAGCACCGCGCCGCAGCCCTACGAAGCCGGGCACGCATACTACGGCAGCGCCTATTTTCCTGCCGATGATACCGAGCCTTACTGGGGTGCGCTGCGCGCGATCGATCCTAAGGATGGAAAAATCAAGTGGGAGTTTACCCATCCCTCGCCGACCTGGTCCGGCGTGCTGTCCACCGCGGGCGGCTTGGTGTTCACCGGAGACTCCGAAGGCAACTTCATCGCCCTCGATGCCGCGACCGGAAAGCCTTTATGGCATTTCCAAACCGGTGCCGCTGTGTATGCCTCGCCGATGGCCTTCGCCATGGATGGCAAAGAGTACATCGCAATCGCGGCCGGCAGTTCGCTCTACACTTTCGGTCTGCCATGAGCTCTAAATTTGCAGCCGACTTCCTCACCACCGACCAAGCGAGCCGCGACGCTTATCGCGCCTGGATGTCGAAAGCATTTGAGTTGCTTTGCGAACGCCTTCCGACGGAAGCCTACAGCGGGAAGAGCCCCGCCGCGTTGTCAGACGTGATCGATGGCGAGGTTTTTCCTCAACAACCTCTGCCGATCCAGGAGATCCTGCGCGATCTGTCAACAATCATCTCTCAATCCATTATCCTTACCCACCCGAACGCGATCGCTCACCTGCACCCCCCTCCACTGATCCCGGGCCTCGCCGCTGAGCTCGTCACCAGCGCGCTCAATCAATCCATGGACTCGTTCGATCAGGCGCCGATCGGCACGATCCTGGAGGAGAAAGTCGTCAAATGGTTGTGTGATGAAGTCGGCCTTGGCTCCGATGCCGCCGGCATCTTCACCAGCGGCGGCACGCAATCAAACTACATGGGGTTGCTGCTCGCGCGTGACGCCTGCATCGACCGCCATTTTCATTGGTCGGTGCAAAAACAAGGCTTGCCCGAACAAGCGAAGAAGCTGCGCATTCTTTGCTCTGATGTCGCCCATTTTACCGTCGAGAAATCCGCCGCCCAGCTCGGCCTCGGCACCGATGCCGTTGTCCGCGTACAAACTGACGATCAATTTCGCATGCGCCCCGATGCGCTGCGCTCGGCACTCCGGAAACTGGAGACTCAAGAGTTGATCCCCATGGCCATCGTCGCAACCGCCGGAACGACCGACTTCGGCTCCATTGACCCTCTGCCCGAAATCGCCGCACTCGCAAAATCCGTCAGCGCCTGGTTTCACGTCGACGCCGCCTACGGATCCGCATTACTGTTCTCGATCCAACATCGGAAACAACTCGCCGGAATCGACCTTGCCGATTCCCTCAGCATGGATTTTCACAAACTTCTCTGGCAGCCGATCAGCTGCGCCGCGTTTCTGCTACGCGATTCAAGCGCATTCCGCTACCTGGCCCTTCACGCTGACTATCTCAATCCCGAACTTCACGAAGAACTCGGCATCCCGAACCTCGTCACGCGTTCAGTTGCTACCACGCGCCGCTTCGATGCGCTGAAACTGTGGATTTCGCTAAAGGCCCTCGGCCGAAAAAAGTTGGGCGAGATGATCGACGCCACCATCGATCTTGCTGCACACGCGGCCAGGATCATCCGCTCAAATCCCCGGTTCGAATTACTTCATGAACCGTCGCTCGGGTGCGTCGTATTCCGATACCTGCCGGCCAAAGCCCAACTCAACCCCGACTTCTTCAACGCCAAACTCCGCCAGCAGCTTTTCGAACGCGGAATCGTCATCGGCCACACCATCGTCCGCGGCCAGCAATGTCTAAAGCTGACCTGCATGAATCCGGCGGTATCGAAAGGTCAAATCGGAGAGCTGATTACGCAGGTCGCTACACACGCCAACAAGCTCGAGCAGCTAGGTTGAGCCTCCGTCTCCGAACACCTCTGCCGTAAAAGCCTCGATGTTCGCGCCCTTCTGCCACGCATCCAGCGGAAGTCCCGCTTTATGGCAGGTCTGTTCCAGAAATGTTTCGCGATCCCATCCGTGTTCCACCGCGACCTGCGGCAACAACAGTCCGCGCCGCCCATGCTGGCTGATGAGTAGCCCATGTTTCCCGATTTCAACCTCTTCCGGCCGGATCGCTTGCAACGGCGACAGAATGCTCAACGAGACGGTCAGCCCAGGCGCTTCCTCACGAGTCACAGACATGAATCGCGAGTCTTCGAAGGCAGCAGCCCGCGCAGTGTCCGCCACAGTCTGATAAACCGACTTCACGGGAAACACGAAGCCCACGCACCCCCGCAACCCGCCTCGAAAGTAAATCGTCGTGAAGGCTCCGCGCGGCTCAGCCAGATGTTGCGACGGGGGCTCCGCCGAGAGT
>Ga0209168_10000460_pt1 | contig 40050 bp, 35 predicted proteins | sample Coa_R1_FD_187156 | JGI IMG/M metagenome (GOLD analysis project Ga0209168, IMG submission 187156) | Surface soil microbial communities from Centralia Pennsylvania, which are recovering from an underground coalmine fire - Coalmine... | ecosystem: Environmental > Terrestrial > Soil > Unclassified ...
ATTCCTGCTGCAAAAACCCCCGGCGCCTTCGAGTCAGGCATCTTCGAAACACCACAACGGTCCAACGTGCGCGCAACATGGAAGCATTTGGGCAGTCGTATGGCTATATCCTGTATCGCACCAAGATACATTCGGCGGCGACTGGCGAGTTGGTACTGCCCGCGTTGAGAAGCTATGCGCGTGTCTACGTAAATCTGAGGCTTGTCGGTACGCTGAATCGGCAGAAGAAGCAGGATCGAGTCAAGGTAAAGATGAATGCCAACGATGAGCTCGATGTTCTAGTCGAAGGTACGGGGCGCATCAACTTCAGCCTTGAATTGCGCAATGAGCGGCAGGGGATCAACGGCCCAGTGACGCTCGCCGGAAAGGAACTGACGGGATGGGAGGTGGTGCCCCTGCCAATGGACGACCTCTCTATGCTGCATTTTGGGCGTATCCTATCCCGTCCCCGCGCGGTCGGCCCCGCCTTCTATCAGGGCCGCTTCGATCTGCAATCGCTCGGCGACACCTTCCTCGACACTCGCGGATGGGGCAAAGGCGCGGTCTGGATCAACGGTCATGCGCTCGGTCGATTCTGGAACGTCGGTCCGCAGCAGACGCTCTATGTTCCGGCTCCTTATCTCAAGCAGGGACGAAACGAGGTTGTGGTCTTTACATTCGGGGGGAAGAGCGTGCGACTCCGCGGCCTGAGGGAACCGATTCTGGATGAACTAGGCAGCGAATGACCCGCCACGTCCAGACGGAGTGGTGAACAGTCTTCGTTGCTCCGCGTTGATCCATCCCAGCAGGGATGCATGTCGGTCCAGTGGTCATGTGGGGACAGCCGCCTCGGCTGTCCGGCGGCGCGGTCTCATCGCGCCGCAGGTAGACCCTCGGGGACGCTTGAACCTCCGCCACTATCCCACCGCGCCCTTGTGCATTTCCACCGTGCTCCACGTCTTATCCCCGGCGTGGCAAATATTTTCCAACGGGCACTCCGCGCACTTCGGCTTGCGCGCCATGCACAACTTGCGCCCATGCCAGATGATCTGATGCGAAAATAAAATCCATCGATCTTGCGGGATGATCTTCATCAAATCCTGCTCAATCTTCTGCGGATCGTTCTCCTTCGTTAACTCCAGTCTGCGCGAGATGCGATGGACGTGTGTATCCACGACCACACCGACCGCTTTCTTGAACCAGCTTCCCAGTACGACGTTCGCTGTCTTCCGCGCAACGCCCGGAAGCGTCAACAGTTTCTCGATATCATCAGGAACCTGTCCGCCGAATTCGGCGACGACCTTTTTCGCCGCACCAACCACGGATTTCGACTTATTGCGAAAGAATCCGGTCGAACGCACATCCGGCTCCAGTTGCTCCGGAGTCAGCACGGCAAACGCCTCAACCGTCGGATACTTCCGGAACAGTTCCGGTGTCACCCGATTCACATTCACATCGGTGGATTGTGCTGAGAGAATCGTAGCCACCAGCAGCTCCCACGCGCTGGCATGCGTCAATGCGCAGACTACGTCAGGGTACAGATCGTTCAGCCGCTTCAGGATTTCTTGAACCCGCTCGGGAGCGATCGGGTTGTAGCCCTTCGCGGGTTTCGCAGCCTTGGTCGCGCCCTTAGACAACACTGGGCCTTTAAGCTTGGCCGCCGTACTTTTCTTTGGCGTGGACTGCCTCTGCTTTGCTTTCGCGGACATCATTGTCCGCTCCACTCGCACCTTGTCCTGACGTCCGGTTCGGGCTGGCTGACGGGGAACAACTCCACGCGGCATCGCAATCCTTTCTGAATCCTGTTCGAATCCCGACGTTCTGTCTGAACCTCGATGGCGCCCATGATAGCAACGCCCGAGGATGGGAGCCAGCTGATCAGGTGCCGGTGTACGAAACACAGTCGAAAGCGGATCCAGCGAGGCGCTCATTCGCCTGCCATCTCTGACGCTGAGAAGGTCATGTCGGCGGTCTCATCCCTTAGGTAATCTGGTCGATCTCCATTTGCCTCGATAGCTTGGGCTCAAGAGGTTTCCTGTTGACCGTCCTCTGAATTTTCCTCCGAGAGGGAAAACAGTGTCTCATCAGCTCTCCCCTTCGCTGCGCAGACGCTCAAACCGAGCCTTTAGTCATTGCTTCACGCTGATTCTCCTGCTGTCAGGTCTTTTGTTATTTACCGCATGCTCGGGGATATCGGTTGGCGCCAACAAGGCTGTCCCACCGACCGTGCCACCTACTGTTCCACCACCTGTGCCACCTGCTGTTCCGCCGACCGTGCCACCCACGTTTCCACCGACGCTTCCACCGGGTGATCGGCAGTCTGACATTTCGATTACCGCTACGCTGCCGCCCGCTACTGTCGGATCGACTTACGGTGGATCGGTCACGGCAAGCGGCGGCGTAGCTCCCTATGTCGTTGCAATTGCATCTGGACAACTGCCTTCAGGATTGTCGCTCAACGCGACAAGCGGAGATATTTCAGGCACGCCCACGACGGCGGGAACTTTCGCCTTTACCGTCTCGGCGTCGGATTCCACGGGACGATCAGACCAGCAGCCTTTACAGATCGTGGTCAATGCAATAGTGAAGAGCGGGAATTCGTTTACCAACCTGCAGAACAGTGTTGGATGGTCGGCGGCCGGCCAAGGTCCGCCGAACTTCGTGAACTGCTCACCATCGCCCTGCGACGGGATTACTTTCTCCATGGAGCAGGGAATCACCTCCCCATCGATGAGTGGGGAAGCAGCGGAGTTTGATGTCGGTGGAACGGCCGTTTACTCGGATGCCTTTTTCAATAACCATTTGATCGGGGATCTCTCGTCGCAAGGCCTGCCCGACACAAACCACACGCTCGTGCCTACGTATCACAGTTTTACTTACGATGTGTATTTCTACGGCACCAATCTGGCACTGGCGCAGGCGGTCGAGTTCGACATCAATCAGTTCTTCAACAATCAGGGTTTCATCTGGGGCCACGAGTGCCGCATCGCCGGTGGCAACGAGTGGGACATCTGGGACAACATCAACGCACACTGGGTTCCAACCGGAATCGCTTGCTATCCCAACAGTAATGCGTGGAATCATGTGACGATTCAGGTGCAGCGCACCTCGAACAATCAATTGTGGTTCCAATCCATCACCCTGAATGGCGTGACCAGCACGGTAAACCAGTACTACAATCCGGGCTCTGCGCCGGGTTGGTACGGAATCACGGTCAACTATCAGGAGGATGGAAACTACCAGCAATCGCCCTATTCCGTTTATCTCGACGAACTGACGTTTACTTATGAGTAACGGCTGCGGGGTACCCCCCCTCCCCCTCGGGCAATAATTGACTTGACTCGCCCATGGGTGTAGGGTGAGCCGTAGGTCGATTGATTGCCGGGAAAGAATGGGGTAAGTCCCGGTGTTAACAAATGAGTTAGATGGATATTTTTCTACACCACACGATGATCCTCCGAAGTGGCTACTGATGCTGACCGCCTACATCGACGAGAGCGGACACGAGGGCAAGGGATGGATGTTTCTTGCCGGGTGGGTCGGAGACTGCAGCCAGTGGAAGCACTTTGCCGACGAATGGAGGAAAGGACTTGGACCGCAAAGAAAATCACTACACATGACAGACTTGCGCTGGAACCGGGATCGCACTCGTGTGCTCCTGGAACGCCTTGGACCGATCCCGGAACGTTGCCACTTGCAGGGGATTATGGGCGGGGTTCGCTACGGTGACTATGAAGATTTAGTAGTAGGTACACCGCATGCGAAGGAGCTAAAGGGCTACATGTCTTGCCTGATGCCGATGGTCGCGCAAACACTAAAAGGGATCCCAAGGGATGAACGAATTGAACTGGTTTTTGAACAGCAAAACGAGTACGAACCATTTGTGAATATGGCACTTCCAACGTTCACCGTTCCAGATCGTCACGCGCCTTACCATATGATGCCGGACGGGAAACCGAAACTAGCGAAGTGGAGTTTTGTGCCGAAGGGAACCACCATCCTGACTGATCCAGCGGATTATTTGACGTTCGCTTTACGGGAAGTCTGGACAGATCAAAAGTCAAAAAAGGCTAAATGGTGCCGTTCGATATTTAAGAGCAGGACGTGGGACAGGATTCGGCAAAATTATGACGCGAAAAGAGGTTCGCTTCGTAATAACTAGCACTTACATGTTCCCCGCAAGCGGTATGAAAGTCAGCCTACTTTCTGGAATGTCTCCAATCGTGCAGTAGCGCTAAGGTGCGGGTTGCCTATAAAGAATCCCGATGTCCTGGAGAAGGCTGTCCATCCGGATTTACCGTTACACCTCTTGGAGCAAATGAGGCCATCGTTACCGCACTTCGCAGCCTGCGCTTGCTTGACTATGACCTCAACGCAAATGGCTGTACGATTGGTCAAACTGGAAATTACCGCAAAGCCGGACATCGTTGGGCCACCAATCTCCGATCTTGCAATCGACTCCAACGGCACTCACTGGGGCAATAAGGGAGAGTGTCATTAGTACAGCCACAACCCCTAGAAAGGCAGCAACACGTTTTCTAAGACAGTACCGCTTCGCGTGGGGATCTCGGGAAATGAGAAAAGTGGGTTCCGTTTCGTGGCACCCACGTTTCGAAGAGCGAGGCGCTTTCCTCAGCGACTAAAGCCTCATTTATTTTTCGCGCTTACGGCGCGGCGTGAAGCCGCGCCCTTTCAAAAGAAATTTGAGGCTGCTGTCTACTTGACGCCCTTGTCGGCATTCCACGAGCCCTGCAATTTTCGAACATAGACGCTTTGCCCCACGTGATACGCGTTGTGGGTGCAGATATTGGCAATCATGGTGGCCATGGACGATAGTTTTTTGTCGTCTGCTGATTCGACAAGCTTTTCGAAATCGGTCATCACCTGATCAAGCTGCTTGACCGTGTCGCTCCATTGCTTGTCGTCGAATTTCACAAAAGTTTCATCATTGTTGCCGCTGAACTTGTCCTGAGTCTCGCCCTTCAGCCGTTCCAGGTTGCGGCGATTCCAAAACAGCAAATGATAGGTGAGCTGCCCGGCGGAGTGACCGCCCGACGGAGGCTGCCAGCTCGCTTGCTCGGCACTGAGTCCGTCGACCGCTACGCTGATGGGGACAAACCAATCCGCTTGATTGTGCGTCGTGTGCAATTCGTGGAGCAGGGTGCTCCGCAACGTTGCCGGTGCCTGCTGGCTTTGCGCGTGACAAAAAGAAGAGAACGTGAGCACTAGAACTGACACGACTGTAACGGCATGCTTCATCAGAATGACTCCTTTAGTCGGTGGGAACTCCTGTTGAGAATAGACGAATCCGGGGCGGGATACGTTAGCAGCAGCAAAACAGGGACGGACGCCTTGGTCCGTAGTCTGAGCGATGTGAAGAGCCTTGAGCAACCGGACGCATCACGGCGATCCAGCCATCAGCAAAGTCAAACCGTGTGATTCCACGCGTTACCAAGGTAAGCCGAAATTCCAAGATGTACCTGTTCTAATTTTCTGTTGGACATTGCGCCAGATCCAACGTTGTGTGTTGCCATTCGCGAGGTTGATTTATGAAACGGCTGTCCTTTGCTCTGCTTATGGCTCTTATGCTGTTTTTTGCCGGCTGCGGGGGTGTTTCACGAAACGGTCAGGGCACTCCGCAGCCTGCCGCGTACACGATCTCTGGAACGGTCACGGGTCTTGCCGGAAGCGGCGGTGGATTAGTCCTGCAAAACGATGGTGCGGACAATCTTGCCGTGAAAGGGAACGGAGCGTTTCAGTTTGCTACAAGTGTCACGAGTGGCGGCATGTACGACGTGACTGTGATGACGCAGCCTTCCAATCCTATTGAACAATGCACCGTAGCGAACGGCCAAGGTAAGGCTACAACCAATGTGACTAACGTCAAGGTTGAATGCGCGGTGACCAAGCCGCCGGCACAATACACAATTTCTGGCACATTGACGGGCCTGGCTGCGGGCAGCGGCGGGTTGGTGTTGCAGTACAACGGCGCAAACAATCTTTCGGTGAAGGCCAACGGAGCGTTTCAGTTCTCTACAACCATCACGAGCGGTGGCACGTATAACGTGAGCGTACTGACGCAGCCTTCCAGTCCCATTCAACAATGCACGGTAGGAAACGCAAGCGGCACGGCGACAGCCAATGTGAGCAACGTGGTGGTCCAATGCGCGCCGCCTGCGCAATACACAATCTCAGGCACGCTGGTAGACCTTGCTGCAGGCAGCGGTGGATTGGTACTACAGAACAACGGTACGGATGACCTCCTGGTAAATGCAAATGGTGGCTTCCAGTTTGCGACCACCATCAGCAATGGCAGCGCATACAACGTGACCGTACTGTCGCAGCCCTCCAGCCCCGTTCAACAATGCACAGTTGCGAACGGAAGCGGGACGGCGACTGCGAACGTGACGAATGTAAAGGTCGAATGCGGTCACAACGAGTGGGCGTGGATGTCCGGCTCCCCGAGCGTCAACCAAATCAGCGTGAATGGAACTCTGGGCATTCCCGCCCAGGGCAACACTCCTGGAGGACGCCAGTGGGCGGCCACCTGGACCGATGCATCCGGGGACCTGTGGCTGTTCGGTGGCTATGGCCCGGATTCGACGGGAACTCTGCTTCCCATGAACGATCTGTGGAAGTTCAGCGCCGGCGAATGGACCTGGATGGCCGGTCCGACGGTGGGCGGGCAGAACGGGAATTACGGGGCTCTGGGTCAGGGGTCACCAACTTCAATCCCAGGTGCGCGCTACGAAACTGCGGCGTGGACAGATGCATCCGGGAATTTCTGGTTATTCGGTGGAATTGGTTTCGACTCGGCTGGGCATGAAGCAGACTTGAATGACCTTTGGAAATATAGCGGCGGCGAGTGGACCTGGATGGGCGGCTCCGACCTTGCCAAGCAGCACGGCGTCTACGGTACCCTCGGCATTACGGGGTCCAACAATATGCCGGGATCACGGGATTCAGCCGCTGTGTGGGTAGATTCAACGGGCGACGTTTGGCTGTTCGGAGGGGATGGATACGATGCGTCCAGCGCCATAGTAGGAATGCTCAACGATTTGTGGAGATACAGCGCTGGAGAGTGGACATGGATGGGTGGCGCCGACGTCATCAACCAGAAAGGCGTATACGGTACGAAGGGCATAGCAGGTGCGAGCAATATTCCGGGCGCACGTTTTGCTGCCTACCACTGGGTTGATCCTTCCGGGAACCTCTGGCTGTTTGGTGGTTGTGCTTATGATTCCACCGGAACCAGCGGTGCAATCAACGATCTTTGGAAGTACAGTGGTGGGCAATGGACCTGGATGGGTGGCGACATGGTGGTGGTCCAGATGGGTGTCTACGGAACAGAGGGAACGGCCTCGGCGAGTAATCTTCCGGGTGCGCGCCAGGATGGGGTCGCGTGGTCCGATGCATCGGGAAATGGATGGATCTTCGGCGGAAATGCTATCGACTCATTGGGACATGCCGGAGAGATGAATGACTTGTGGAAGTACAGCGGTGGAGAGTGGACTTGGGTAGCAGGATCGAAGGTGGCCAACCCGAGTTCGAGCTACGGCACGGAAGGAACTCTGGCACCGGGCATTGCACCCGGTGGCCGATTTAATCCCAGTGCATGGAAGGACGCCAACGGAAACCTCTGGGTGTTGGGTGGCTGGCAATTGCAACCGACAATCGGCAATCTGAACGATTTGTGGATGTACATGCCATAGTCCGAGAATGGATTGAGTCAAATCTGGTTACTAAAGACTGCGGCTCGCTGCGCGGGCAACAAGACCGACGAATAATCCGGCGAACCGAGAAATACAGCGTATGATGAAGGTGATGCCTTATATTCAGGAACATCTCCTCAGTCTTCGCCAGGAAATCGCGGATTTACGCAGCCTGAACGCCCGTTTTGCGGATAAGGGCTCTCACACCGAGTTGGACCAGACGGCTCTCGAACTGAGAACCAAGCGTCTCAACGAGATCAAGCAGGAACTGTCGAAGATGCTCAGCCGTCCTGAGGATCCCAAGATCTGGTGGGAGCGGTCCCGCCGGCATCTGACAGCGTAGGGCTAAGCGCGGTTCGCTACCCCGCTCCGGCAATCTCTCACATTTGGATTCCAGGCATTGTGAGGGACGGTGTCTTCCGGATGCGTGCGATGTCTTGCGGGAGGTATTGCTGCAGGGTTGAAGGTAGGGATGCTTCGACTCCGCAGTGAGGCTCGCTACGCTCTCCTCAAAGCTGCGCTCTGCATGACATAGCTGCAGAAGTCGCACATGGGGATTAATTCTGAAATTTAAGCTAGATTGATAGTTCCCAAACGGCGGAGTATGCCGTTTCCCGTGGGAGATTATCAAATGAGAGCATGCATCTCGGCTTTTGCCCTAGCCGCCTTTTCTTTCAGCCTCTTCAGTTCTGCATTCGCTCAGACAATCAACCTATGGCCTGGTGTTGCGCCGGGCTCCGAGCACTGGACGCAGAAGGAGCACACGGTCGAGGCTTCGTACGGCACGGTGATTATCGACGTGGTTACGCCCACGCTCGCCGCGTATCTTCCGGCGAAGTCGAAGGCCACGGGGACGGGCATGATTGTGGCGCCCGGAGGGGCATGCGTCGCGCTTGCCATCAAGCACGAAGGCACTGATGTGGCGAAGTGGCTGCAGGAGCGTGGTATTGCGGCTTTCGTTCTCAAGTACCGCGTCATCGAGAAAAAAGGCGAAGGCATTCCTTCGGGCCTGGATTTCGACGAGGCTTGCAAGTACGGGATTGCGGACGGCATCCAGGCGATGAAGGTCGTGCGGGAGCACGCCGCAGAATGGGGCGTGTCGCCTGACAGAATCGGATTCATAGGATTCTCTGCGGGAGCGATGGTGACCAGCGGTGTGCTGCTGCAGACGGACGCGTCAGCACGTCCGGCATTCGCGGCGCCGATTTATGGTGGTCCGTTTGGGGCGATGCCGAAGATTCCGTCGAATCTGCCCCCGATCTTTATGGCGTGGGCGCAAGATGATGACCTAGTGCGTGAGCCGATCGTAAAGTTCTACCAGGCTCTGATCGCGACAGGAATCAAGCCGGAGGCGCACATCTATAGCGCGGGCGGCCATGGCTTCGGGATGAAACATCAGGGCACGACCAGCGATCACTGGATCGAAGAGTTTTACTGGTGGATGGAAGCGCAGGGCTTGCTGAAAGCACCGGCGAAGTAGCCGGAGTATGATGGTTTTAAGGCCTGCGTGTGGGTGCAGGCATTACTGCTGAACGCTGCAAGATTTCCCAAGCGAATCATTCTAACCATGAGCAAGAAATTCCGTGTGTTTGCAACCTGTGACATTGGTGAGGCGATCGACATGCTGCGCAATCGGGGATACGAGGTCGAAGTCCATCCGCAACCCCAGGCGCCGCCCAAGAACCTGATTATCGAGAAGGTGAAGTCGGGTATCGACGGCCTGATTACCACGCTGCGCGATCCCATCGATGCAGAAGTGTTCAAGGCAGGGAAGGGGACGCTTAAAGTGGTCGCGCAGATTGCCGTCGGGTTTGACAACATCAACCGCGCGGATGCGAACAAGTACAAGATTCCGTTCACGCACACAGCTGATGTGCTAACGGAAGCCACCGCGGAGTTCGCCTTTTTCATGTTGGGCGCTTTGGCGCGCCGGATGTGGACTGCCGAGCACCTGACGCGCGAGAACCAGTGGGGCTTCTGGCATCCGTATCTGCCATTCTTGGGTGACGAGGTCACGGGTAAGAACGTCGCGGTGATTGGCACGGGACGGATCGGTTTGGCATTCATCAAGAAGTGCGTCGGCTTCGACATGAACGTGCTGTGCTACGATCCGGCGTACGAGAATCATGCATTCGTTAAAACGATCCAGGAAATTCATGCGTTGCGACACGCGCGCGGAATGGTGCGCGAAAAAGCGTGGATTAAATACGTGGGATTTGAGGAAGCACTGCGGCACGCGGATTTCGTGAGCGTGCATGTTCCGCTGTTGCGCGAAGGAGAGAGCAAGACGCCGACCTACCATCTGTTTAACGAGCAGACATTCCAACTCATGAAGCCGACGGCGTACCTAGTGAATACATCCCGCGGACCGGTGGTGGATGAGACGGCGCTGGCGCGTGCGTTGCGCGAGAACTGGATTGCCGGAGCGGCTTTGGATGTGTATGAGAAGGAGCCGTTGCCAGCTGATTCTCCGCTGCGCGATCCGGCCATTTCCGACAAGTGCCGATTGATGCCGCACTTCGCGAGTGCAGCGCGAATCACGCGCTTGTCGACGGATCCGGATAAGGGGATGGCGGGACGGTGCGCCCAGGGGCTGATCGACGTGCTGGAAGGCAACTACGGCGGGGACCTCACAAAAATGCCGTATGTGGTTAATAAGGAAGCATTTGCGAAGTGAACTTTTCCTGGCGGGAAAATTGAAAGAGGAATCTTTGCGGGTGCCGGGTTAGAAAAGAGGTAACTTCCAACTTTATCCTGCGGCGGGGATGGAAGACACGTACAATACGTACAATCGGGATAGGGATTGTCCGATTTAGGTTCTCTGGTAGGTATTCGATGACGAAGCGACTATTGGGTATTGTCGGATGCGCATTGATGTGCGCTCCAGCGCTGCTGGGACTGGATTCGGTGGCGCACGCACGGTTGAAACTCGAGCCTGCGCCAAAAGAGGTGCAGGTGCGCGATGGCGGATTCCAAGTCGGTCCGCGGACGAAGATTTTTGTGCAACTCGGACACCAGGCCGAAGACCGGATTGCCGCCGAGACCCTCGCGGAAGAGGTTGAGGATCAGGCGGGATTGAAACTGAACATCCTGGGCATGAAGGCAGCAGGCAAAGCGGAAGGGGGAGCCATCGTGCTCGCGCGTTTGCAGGATGCCAGCGTGCGGCGATTCCTGGCACGCAACGGGCTGAAGGCGGATGCTGCCGTCGGACAAGAAGGCTATCTGCTGTTTTCCGACAACTCGCATCTGATCGTGGCGGCGAACAGCGGACAGGGATTGTTTTATGGTGTACAGACTCTGCGACAACTTCTGCGTCCGGACGGCAAGGGGCTGATTTGCCCAGGAGTCGGGATTCGGGATTGGCCAGGATTTCAGCAGAGCGTTCCCGACAGCGTAAGCCGGTTGTCGGCACCGAATTTGGCGTCTCATTTTTTGAGCGCGCGTTAGGGAGCAAGTTTTGCAAGGAAAGGCGTCCCGGTGGTACGCCTTTATCATTTATGCGGCCGATCTGCTATGCGGCTACATGCCCGCGGAAGTCACTGGCTGATAACCCGCACATTCCTTCCATCGCATAAAATCCATGCATGTTTTCTGAACGGACGAATTGGCACCTCGCACAAAACCGGTTTACGCAGGCGGTGGAAGAGGTGCGCGCGCAAGGGACGAAGCTTCTGGATCTGACCGCATCGAATCCGACTCGAGTCGGATTGCGGTATGACTCGGCAGCAATTCTGGGTGCGCTCCGTTCGGAACGCGCGCTGGATTATGATCCGCAGGCGAAGGGGCTACTGAGTGCGCGAGAAGCCGTGGCTCGTTATTACTCCGAGGAGTGCAAGTCTGGTGAGCGAGACGTTGCGGGCAACGTGTCTGCGGCCGACATATCAGGGAGGGTCGCGTCGATTGATCCCGAGCGGATTGTGCTTACGGCAAGCACGAGCGAGGGATATTCCTATGTCTTTCGACTATTGTGCAATGCGGGCGATGAGTTGCTTGTACCAAAGCCGAGCTATCCGTTATTCGAATTTCTCGCCGACTTACAGGATGTGAAGCTGGTGCCTTATCCGCTGATTTACGACCACGGATGGCAGATGGATTTTCATTCGATGGAGAAGGCGGTGACGGCGCGGACACGCGGCGTGGTCGTGGTGCATCCGAATAATCCGACCGGATCCTATGTGCATACGGAGGAACGGGAGCGGCTGAACGAATTTTGCCGCGTGCACGGGCTGGCGGTGATCGTGGATGAAGTGTTTCTGGATTATAAGCTGGACGCGGGGTGCGCTGTCGGGCTTCGCTCGACCGGACAGCCGAGTGCGGCTGTCGCCACATGCGCAACTCCGAACGCAAGCTTTGTTTCGAATGGCGAGGTTTTGACATTCACACTGAGTGGGTTGTCGAAGATCTCGGGACTGCCGCAGATGAAGGTGGCGTGGGTCGTGACAAGCGGGCCTGAAGAGATTGCGAATGCGGCCCTGGCGCGGCTGGAGGTCATTGCGGATACATATCTGTCGATGAATGCTCCGATCCAATGGGCTGTGCCGGCGCTGTTGGAGCAAAGGGGCAATATTCAACAGCAGCTCATGAAACGGGTGACGGGGAATTTGGCCGAACTCGATCGGCAGCTCGCGTCACACCCATCTTGCCAGCGATTGGATGTTGACGGAGGATGGTATGCGGTGCTGCGGGTTCCGGTGACACAGTCAGATGAAAATTTGGCGATCGAGTTGGTGCGCGAGAAATCGGTGTTGGTGCATCCCGGGCATTTTTATGATTTTCCGAACGACGGCTACCTGGTCCTGAGTTTGATTCCGCCAGAAGCAGAGTTTAGGGACGGGTTGGAGAGGGTGTTTCAGTATCTGAATTCGTGAGTGAGTGCGTCAACAAATCGTCTAGCGTGTGTTCTGTTGGGGTGGAGTTGGTCTCGGCAGGCTCGGCGGCACGCCGAGATGTTTTGTGCCCCAACCGCACATAGCCTCCATGATGTGGACTAATTCATTTCCAGCGTCGGTAAGCATGTAATCGACTCGTGGTGGCATGGTGTGAGCGTCGATGCGCGCGATAACCTTGTCACGTTCGAGTTCCCGAAGCTGAGCAGTCAAGACTTTTTCGCTCACGCCGGGCAGCAGGTTGCGAATCTCGGCAAAGCGGCGTGTCCCGAAGGCCAAGTGCCAGACGATAAGTACCTTACATTTTCCTGCCATTACATTTGAAGTTGCCTGAACCGGGCATCCGAAGTGCTTCTTCATCGCGGGCCTCCCAGCTAACAAAATTGTGCGTACTTCCCCGATTTCCGACTCCGGGTTAAGGTCAGAATTGCGGCGAGGTAATTGAGCAATTTTGCCATTGTAACCGCCGAGAATGTCGGTGTGCACTGGCTTCGCCTTACGAAGCAAATTCTTGAACCGGAGAAAGACAGGTTGGATTTTCCTACAAATCCGTTTGCGATCCTGACTTTCATTTCCGCGCCTGCGGTTTTGACCAATGCCTCGTGCGTGCTGCTGTTTGGAACGGGAAACCGGTACGGCCGAGCGATCGATCGGGTGCATGAATTGTACGACGCGGTGGAAAGTTCGGCCGCGATGGGAGAAGTGGAACTCCGGCTCCGGGTGCGGCAGTTGGAGTCGAGTGAGAGGCGCGTGATGTTGATCGTGCAAGCTCTCTCATTTTTCTACGCGGCAGTCGCGGGATTTGTCGCCAGCACTCTGGTGTCGCTGATCGGGGCGGTCTTGGTGTCGGCGCGGACGACGCCAGGGGTATGGTTCTGCTTTACAGTCGCATTCCTGGCGGGCACGGTGGGAGTGTTCTCCATGATCACGGGATCAGTGATGTTGGCGCGCGAGAGCCGATTCTCATTCCACATTTTGCGCGAAGAAAGGAAATTCATCACCCGCCGTGCGCAGGAACGCGTGTCGAAATTGGTGGGCGCTTCAGGAAGCAAGATCTGAGCACGTGAAGGAGAAGAAACGATTATGACTTTTGCAAATTCGCGAATCGAACCCCAAGACGCGGTCATTCTTTTTGCCGATCTGCAGGCAGGAATTGTCGAGCTGAGCCAGACAAATCCTCTGGGCCGATTACAAAAAAGCGTGCTTGCGCTGGCCAAGCTAGCAAAGCTGTTCGGGATCCCGGCGATCGTCTCGGCGGTTCGAGAACAGGACGGAGGAGATGCCACGATCCTTCCGCAGATTGCGCAAGGGCTGGGCGCTCTGCCGACGCACCATCGCACCACATGCGATTCAGTTCTGAATCCGGAAATTGTTTCAGCACTGGAGAAAACGAAACGCAAGACGTTGCTGATTTCAGGAGTCGCGACCGAGCTTGCGGTACAGCTCCCGGCGCTGACGGCGTCGGATCAGGGATATCGCGTGTACGTGGTGCTGGATGCATGCGGCGGCATGAGCGAGCGCACGGAACAGGCCGCGCTGTTGCGCATGGCGAAGGCGGGCGCGACAACAGTTTCGGTGATGACACTGGCGGGAGAGATTGCGGGAGATTTCCGCGAGCCCAAAGCACAACAGGCCCTTGGGATTCTGTATGAGATGGCTAAGTCGTAACGGGGAAGGAGCAAGGCGGTTGAATGGCAGACGTATTATTCGAAGGTTTGGGCTCTGCGGAATTTTGGTCGCAACATCGTTCGCCGCAGCACAGAGTGGGATCTTGTCGGACTTCCAGAGCTGGAACGAAGTTGATGTTTCGGCGCGACTGGCAAAGAGCGTCGATACGAGCTGGGTGTCGCAGGGACGGTTGAGCACCGAGTACCCCAATCCCGAGACGTACTTGAGCGGTATTGACCTCAAACTAGCGATCGGCCGTTATCTTGAGATCACTCCGTCCTATTACTACTTGGGCGCGACCGGGCTGACGGGGCGCAGCGGCCATTTTCAAGTGCCGATGCTTACAGCGACCGCCAGAAATACGTGGAACCGATGGACCGTTGCCGACCGCAATCGCTTCTTGGGTGCAATTGGAGAGGGGAACGACTTCTGGATTTATGTGAACCGGCCGCGCGTCGACTACAGTCTCCCTCTGGCGCGTTGGAGAACGTCAGCGTTTGTCTGGGATGAGGTGGTTTACATCTCGCTCTTTCACGAATGGAGCCGCAATCGATTTGCGTCGGGCCTGCGGAAGTCATTCAACGAATATTGGGCGACGGACGTGTATTACTTACGGCAGGACGACAGCCGCATCCAACCCCGGCGAATTAATGGGCTGGGAGTGACGTTGGAAATCCGCATCCGCTAAGGAAGACACCTTGGGAACTATTGGCTCGTCATGAATTCATATCTGGACGTGCCGCAGGTTAATCAGTCCACCGCTGACGGCCGGAACAATCGAAATCTCACATCCTTCTACGATAGGGGTGGCGAGGCCGCCGGTGTAGCGGATGTTCTCGTTGCCGACGAAGATGTTGATGTGCTGGCGAACCTGACCCTGCTCGTTAACAAGGCGGTCCTGCACGCCGGGGTAGAGCGCCCAAAGGGCGGATAGGGCGTCTGCTACGGTTCCGCGGGAGAACGCTAGTTCAACAGTGCCATGTCCTGCCGTGAATTCGCGCAAGGCTCCCGGGATGTGCAGAGTGAGGGGCACAGTTGCCTTTTACCTTCGGGTCGAACGGCGCGACTTTTGTCGACTCGTAGACCTCGAGGCCATGGCCGGTCTCGACGTCGGCGAAGCCGCACGCGCTTCCTTTGCTGAGCGCACCGGCATGGTTGAGCCATCTTCGATCATGGCGCAACGGACGCATACGATCGAAGGCAAGCTGTCATGGATCTTGTTCCAGGTCTTGCCTTCATCATTCGATCCAAAAAGCTGCCCGCTGCGCGTTCCGAAGTACAGTCCTGCAGGATCGTAAGAGTCCGCGGTCATGGCATCGCGCAAAACGGTCTCGTAGGCCTGCTTCTGTGGCAACCCACGCATGAGTGGCTCCCAAGAGGCGCCGGCGTTCCGAGTTCTGTAGACGCGAAGTCGTCCATCGCAGGAGCAGCGAAATTCTTCCGATTCGACCGGAACCACATAGACACAATCGGGATTGTGCGGGTGCATCACGACGGGAAACCCGAAATCTGAGGGCACGCCATTCGCAATGTCCGTCCAGTTCCCGGCGCAATTGTCAGAGCGATAGAGGCCGCGATGATTCTGCAAGAACAGTCGCTCAGGGCGCGCGGGATGTAACGCGATCTTATGAACACACTGGCCGAACTCAGGATATTTTTCGGGCATAAACAAGGCGCTAATGCCCTTGTTCTGAGCGGTCCATGTTGCTCCGCCGTTTTCGGTGCGGTAAACGCCGCCGGCTGAGATTGCAATGTACATGCGCTGTTTGTTCGTGGGATCGAGCACGATGGAGTGCAAGGCCAAGCCCCCATTGCCCGGCATCCAGCGCGGACGATGGGGATGATCAAACAATCCACGAACTAATGACCAGGTTTCTCCGGCATCACGGGTTTCGAAGAGAGCGGCAGGCTCGACCCCGCAATAAAGGACATTGGGCTCATCAGAAGGGCCGAGGGTGATCTGCCAGATGTTTTTCAGCGACGCGCCAGCATCGGGAGGGAAGCGCACGGGAGCTTGCTGAGGATTGGTCCAGCTCTTTCCGAAATCGTCGCTGGAGCGCAGAAGCGTGCCCCAGAAGCTGGAGGTTGCCGCCCAGATGCGACGCTGTCCCGCACGGCTGTCGTAGGCAAGCGCATAGACCGCATGGCCGTGAAAATAGGGGCCACCCATCTCCCACCGAGTGCGTTGTGCATTCGAGCGAAAAATGAAGGCTCCTTTCGTGGTTCCGACCAGCAGGAGAAAATCCCCCTTTTTGACGCGCGCGTGGCGAACAGTATGCAGGGTTGCGATCCGAGCCGGGTTTGCAGTTTGCTCGACGGCAGGCGTAACGATGTCACCTGACTGAACCGCCTCCAATGCCGCCTGCACTTCGCCTGCCCGCTGGTAACGCTGCATCGGTTCCTTGGCCAAGCAACGTTGGATCACGGCCCACAACCCGGGCGGGACGGGAGGACCGAGAGGCTGGGGAAGTTCGCGCATGATCGCCGAGCTGATCTCGAAGCCCGTGCGGCCCTCAAAAGGCAAGCGTCCGGAGGCAAGTTCGTAGAGAATGACGCCGAGAGCCCAGAGGTCGCTGCGAGGATCGGCGGGATCTCCGCGAAGAATTTCGGGAGCCATGTAGGGCAGCGTGCCGCTCACGCTGGATGCGTGCTGGATCGTGGAGAAGCTCATGGTCGGCGCGTCGAGCACACCGCCTCCGACCCGTTTGGCGAGACCGAAATCGAGAACCTTGAGCAGTCCGTCAGACGCAACAACAATATTCGAAGTTTTCAGATCGCGATGAACAATCCCACGATCGTGCGCACGGGCGAGCGCACTGGAGACTTGGACTCCGTAGCGCAGAACAGATTCTGGCGGCAGGCCTGTACCCGAACTCATGGCGTACAGAGACCTGCCTTCGACAAGCTCCATGACAATGTAAAGATCGCCCGAGGTTTCTCCGACTTCGTAGATCGTGCAGATGTTGGGATGGGCCAGCGAAGAGGAGGCGCGGGCCTCTTGCAGCAGGTTCTGGCCAGCTGACGCGTCGAGGCCGGCGTCTTTCCGGACGACTTTCACAGCCACGTCGCGGTGAAGGACTTCGTCGTAGGCGCGGTAGACCACGCCCATTCCACCTTCACCGATCTTGGCGACAATCCGGCAATGGCCCAGAACCTGGCCGATCACGAGCGCTCCCTCCAACTCATGCTAGGGGCTCTTCGCAAGCTGGTCAATGGATGGCAGTTACCCATCATCCTGCAAAAACCTGAGAACGGCGTTCATTGAGCGGTACGTACCGAGGACTTTCCGATTCCAACCGGCAGGGTCGGGAGGGCATCGAATTCCGGGACGTTAGGAGGAAATGCATGCGTTCTGGCTACAAGAATCTAGCAGCAATGTGTTTGTCGGCGGCGCTGATGAGTCCGATTGCGGCACTGGCAATGCCCAGGCCACAGGATGATCACGAGCGGCACGAACAGGAGGAGCGGGAGCACCGGGTCTACGATCCGGCCTACAGGGATTATCACCACTGGGACCAGCGGGAAGATGGGGCCTACCGGGGTTGGCTGGAAGAGCGGCACGAGCCCTACGTCGACTACGATCGACTCGACCACAGGCGGCAGGAAGAGTATTGGAAGTGGCGTCACAAGCACAGAGATCACGACGACGATCACGATCGGCACTAGCGTGAAGTTGGCTTTCGAGGAAGCGGCGGATTCAACTCCGCCGCTTGCCGTTTTTGGGCTATAATTCCGCGCATGCCTGTTGCACCCGGAGCTACCAAGGCGGTCGGGATGGTTCCCGACGAGCTTAAATCCGAGCCTAGGTCGAAAGGGCTCACCACACCTCGCAAGAAAAAACCAAAAGAACTCGCGGTCATTACTGAGTGCTGCACTGGATGCGCCGGATCTCCCGCGTGCGTAGAGTACTGTCCGGTGGAAGATTGCATGTTTTGGGTTCCGGACGAAGATAATCCGCCATTTGGCAGGATCCAAATTGACCCGATCCTTTGTATCGGTTGCAAGAAATGCCTGAGTAAGGGACCGGATGGATGCTTCCTGGATGGCTGTCCATGGGACGCGATCGTGATGGTGGACACGATCGAGGTTGAGAAGGAAGTCGGGCCGATGGCGATTTGAAAGAAGCTTCTATCTCCTAGCTTCTAGCCATTGGCTATTCGTTGTTCTCCCGCGCCCTTCGGAGGAACTACTTCTTCAGTTGGAGCAAGTCCCATTTGTTGCCGTAGAGATCTTCAAAGACCGCAACCGTTCCATATTCCTCTTCTTTTGGCGCCCTGATAAATTTCACTCCTTTTGCGGTCATCGCGTTGTAGTCTCTCCAGAAATCATCGGTGTGCAGGAAGAGGGAAACACGGCCCCCAGTTTGATTGCCGATCCGGCTGGCTTCTTCCCCGTTCGAAGCTTTGGCCAGTAGAATCTGCGTGCCAGTTGACCCGGGCGGAGCGACCAGCACCCAGCGCTTGTCGCGGCCCTGACGATCGGTAGAGGGCGAGTCTTCGATCAGATCGAAACCGAGAGACCTGGTGAAGAAAGAGATTGCCTCATCGTAGTCTCGGACGACGAGCGTGACATAGCCAAGATTCTGCTGCATTGGTCTCCCGACAATCGTTTTTAGAGTATCAGGCTCGCCTCTTGGAAGGGCGCGTCCAGAAACATGAAGAGAGTCCTTATGGGCGCGTGAAGAATCCAAAGCCAGAGGATTTTTGAAGCTGGCTGGCGTAGCTGCCTGCGATGGGGGAATCTGGCCTTGCAACTAGGGTTTCGCAGGCAGGATGCGCTCCTCGTGCGAAGATAGAGAGCTGACGCCAGAGCTGCCTTCGGACCGATGGAAACTTCGACGCTGCGCCGAGTTTTTAGGGCATTCGATTATCGTGATTTCCGGCTGATGTGGATCGGGGCTTGTACCTCGAGTATTGGCACGTGGATGCAGATCGTGGCGCAGGGATGGCTCATCTACCGGCTGAGTCATTCGTCGTTCTATTTAGGACTCGATCAGTTTCTTGCCGGCCTTCCTATCTTTCTTTTTTCGCTGATCGGCGGCGTGGTAGCCGACCGGGCCGAGCGGCGAAAGATCCTAATCATCTCGCAATATATACAGATGGCGAGCGCAGGGACGCTCACAGTTCTGGTAGCGATGGGCATGGTGCATGTCTGGCATATTTTGTGCCTGTCGTTTGTATCCGGGCTGGCACAGGCATTTGGTGGTCCGGCTTATCAGGCGCTCATCCCCACGCTGGTCGAACGGGAAGACATGCCCAACGCCATTGCCCTGAACTCCATTCAGTTTAATTTGGCAGTGACCGTGGGGCCGGCGCTCGCCGGGATTACTTTGGGCAGGTTGGGCGAGAAGTGGTGCTTCGGTCTGAACGCGCTGTCGTTTGTGGCCCCGATTATTTCGCTGTCGATGATCTCAGCCCGATTCCTGCCGCAAAAATCAACAGAATCGATGTTCAAGAGTCTGAAGCAGGGAATTCATTTTATTGGGCAGCAGGGAGCGATGGTCGCGTTGATTGTTCTGGCATTTGCCATGACGTTCTTAAGCATGCCGATGCGGACGTATATCCCCGTATTCGTGAAAGACATTTTCCATCGCGGTCCGGAGACATATGGGAATCTGCTTTCTCTGATGGGAGTGGGATCAATCTGCGGATCGCTGGGAGTGGCGAGCCTGGGCAACATGTCGCGCAAAGGGCGATTTGCGCTGTCGATGCTGATTTTTCTGGGAGCGGGGATTGCGGGATTCTCTTTGTCGAAGGCGCTGCCGCTCAGCTATGCGATGCTGCTTCTTGTGGGCGCGTCGATGATGGCGGTATTCGCCACGGTGACATCACTGGTGCAGTTGAGCATTACCAATGAAATGCGCGGGCGTGTAATGAGCGTGTACAACTTCGCGTTTCGCGGTGGGATGCCGATGGGGAATCTGGTATCGAGTTGGCTGGTCCCGATCTTTAGCGCGCCGATTGTGCTCAGTGTCAATGGCCTGTTGCTGATCGTGGTTGCAGTGTATTTTCTGGTGGGGCAGAGAAGAGTCGCAGCGCTGTGAGGTGTGACGATGTGTGCGATGCTCAGTAGCGGCCTCGCTTCTGTTGTTCTCCTAACTTTGATGGCCGGAACTCTTGTCGCGCAGTCGGCTCCGGGCGATGGTGCAGTGGTTGAAAATGAATTCCTGAAAATCAGATCTCTTCCGGACTGGACGATTGCCAAGTCGGCTGAGCCGATTGTGAGTCTGAGCAAAGGCAAGTACCGGCTTGTCATCAATCCGATGTTTCTGCATGCCAGCGGGGTTGAAGGCGGACGGTTTTCCGAGATCACCGCGGACATGAAGAGCTTGAATGCCGTGATGGCGGAGGTCGATCAGCCTGCCGGTGGCTTCGAGTGCACGGCCGCTTCACGAGACGTGATTTTTGTTACGAAGGATCTGTCGGTTGGCAATCTGTATACAGACTCGTCCAAGGTAGGCGCGGGGTGCCATTTTCCGAAGGGTGGTAAGTCTGTCTGGTTTGGTTCCTTTTCCGGGGGCATCGGGGCCGAGACCGAGTACACCGTTACTTTTTACTACGACACGGACGATGTGAATGAGCTGCTGCGGAGAGGCGATCCGGAGCTACAGCGCGCATTTCGCGAGGTTGCGGAGATACTCCGGACGTTGGAGCTAAAGACTCCACTTGGCATTTCCAGCATCGATCCAGCGTCGGCTGCTCCCGGAGAAAAAGTGGCGCTTCATGGGCACGGGTTCCGGCTTCTTGGAGGAAGTGCCCAGGTGCGATTCGAGGAAATCCCGGATGCCCCGACGACCCCGCCGAGTATCGATGCGGAAGGAACAACCCTTACTTTCGAGGTTCCAAGCGCGATTGAGGTGGTGAGCTGCCAGGAGGGGAGAATTGAAATTGGCGGGTTGTGTCTGCCAATTCCGCCCGGGCATGTTGACGTGGACGACTGTCCGAGAACCGGTGGACAAATCGGCAACTTCTGCGGGAAACCGGTTCCACCGGGAATGTACCGTATTTCGGTGATGCAGGGTCAGATCATAAGTCAGAGTCTTCCATTCACCATTCTTGCGCCTGGATCGACTCCGGTGTCCATCTCCCTGATCTTTCGCAATTTTATGGCATGGCCCGGTGAGACCATCACGGTTCGGGGCAGCGGATTCACTACGACCGGCAACATCGTCCACATTGGCTCGGCCGCGGTTCCGGAGATTGCCTCCACGGATGGAAAGACGATTACCTTTAAGGCGCCGGAACCAGAAGGAACAAGCTTGCAAACTGGGATGCGAGTTTACAAGGCGTGGGTTTCGAATACGAACGGCGAGAGCAACCGGGTGACGTTTGGCTACCGGTGACGCCCGCTAGGGAATTGTTTGGGATCTCGCGGTTCTTGACGATCTAGAAGCGGTCGTTGGTGTCGATCCCAAATCCGAGGATGGCGGTGACTTCGATAGGCTGGCTGTTACGCGTGGCCGGTTGGAATTTCCAGCTGCGCAGTGCAGCGAGAACGTTTGCCGTCATGGTGGCAGGACCCGGTTCGAGAACGTGTGGATTCTTCACATTTCCGGAAGCATCCAACGTACAAGCAACGAGCATGCGGGCGTGGGGCAAACCCTGGGGAAGGTCGGTGCGGATGCCGACCGGCGCGGTGAGAGTTCCGCCGAAGGAATGCACGGCGGTCGCCTCATCGGCAAATTCCATAACGACAGTTCCGATCGAAGTATCGAGGTAAGTAGTGTATTGCACCCCGTGAAGAAGCTTCTTGTAAGGCTCGAAGGCTCCTCCGGAACCAGCTGTAGCCACGATGGTTACGCCAAGTGTCTGCGCGGGCGATTTGAGTGAGGAACGGCCCGCCACCGTGGGATCGGTGTCGCTGGGGTCGGAGCCAAAACTGGGGAGCGTAACCACCCCGCTACCACCGCTGATATCAACGCCGGGGACTGCGGGAGTGCCGGAGGGTACATTCCCAGCGCCTCCTGAACCGCTGGTATTCGAGATGCCGCCGTGAGCGGTAGTATCGGAACCGCGTCCGATGCCGGACTTTGCCGCGCCGGGGCCACTGTTATTGACGCTGCTGCCGCTGCCCGTACCACGACCGATCCCGGAGCCGCCCCCATTTCCGCCGAGACCGACCCTATCCCCTCCAGCAGGAGACATAGCAACGGATCCGGTGCTGCTGCTCGGGGGAAGCCCAACTTTTGTACCGGGCTGACTAGAGACGATTGTGCCTGCGTCTTTGCCACTGCCCGCTGCGTTCGGTGGAGCGATGTTTGATCCGACATCGAATGGAGCGCCGAGCCCAGTGCCTTGGCGGCTAAGGCCCGATCCCGTTGGGCTGGAGCCTCCTCCGACGGTGGGCGGCGGAGGGACCACGTTATTGGCGAGGAGGGTGCCGCCGGGAGCGCCAGCACCTCCTCCGGTAGTACCTGTTCCGCCTCCATGCCCGGCTAAGGATGGCGGAGGGGGCACGACACTTGGATTTCCGAGATAGGGTGCGGACGCGGTGCGGGAGTGATCGTTGACGCCTCCGTTTGCTCCGACGGATGGGGGCGGCGCGACAACGTTCGCTCCAAGCGAAGCTTCCGCGCCATTGCGCTTTCCGCGACCGTTCGCGTTCACGGATGGTGGTGGAGGCACGACGTTACTCGCCAATGACGGCGCGGTGCCGCTGGCCGCGCCTTTCGAGCTCACTGACGGCGGAGGCGGGACGACCTCTTGGGTGCCAAAGATTTTGCCAATCAGACTACTCACAAGGGAACCGCTGCCAGATTGCGAAGGCGGCGGAGGCACAACGGTCCTTGCGGTGTCTGGAATGCTGCCCGAGGCGAGGCGGCGCATGTCGGAGGAAACGTCAGCCGATGGCGGTGGAGCAACTACAGATGGCGCGGGCAAATTGAGCTTGGGATTGCGAACGCCTGCGCGCTCGGGAGCGGATACCGGTGGAGGAACTACGTTGGTATCCATGGTCTGCATGGGCGCTGAGGATATCTGGCGGCTTACTCCGCCGGGCGCCGGGGGAATCACGTTGCCGGCGAGAGATGGACTGGCGCGGAATGGATCGCGTGGCAGGCTGGGGGCCGGCGCGACTACCTGCGCCGTCAAAATTGGCGCGGCAGAGGTTCGATCACGGGTCACGTGAGGAGCAGGAGGAACTACGTTCGGGGCGAGAGCGGGAGCGACAAGCGTGTGCTCGCTCACGACATTGGGTGCGGGAGGAATCAGATTGGGACTAAAACTGAACGCGGTCAGAGGGCGGTCGCGAGTAACAGTGGGCGCTGGCGCAATGACTGATTCGAGTTGAACTCCGTTGCGCGTGTAGTCGCGGATGACATTAGGGCTGGGAGCCACGATCGTGGTCGCCAGGTTGGGAACAGAACGTTGCGAGCGTAATCCGGCTGCAGGGGGTGGTCCAGGATCAGGTTGAATGGCCAGCAAGTTGGCCACAGCATCACGCGAGGCGGGAAGCTTCAGATTGGGCGCGTCGACGACCTGTGGAACCAGCGAACCGCCTCGAGCAATTTTGATGGTCTGGGTGCGGTGATGGGCTTCATCGCCGCCGGCAACCCCCGATGCCCCGGCCTGAGCGCCCCCGAGATCTTGAGTGCGTGGAAGTTCATCGCCGCTGTAATAGATTACGTCGTGAGCTGTGATCCGGGGCGCGACGTAGGGTCGCAGTTCGGCAATCTTTGCTGGAATGACAATCGCGGCGAGAATAAGGATGGCCTCGACGACATAAGAGGGCACCATGATCCGCAAAGGAATGAGTCCGAATGGAGCTTCCCCGGCCAGGCGAGCTTCGGAGCGAGAGAGCGCGGGTTTGAGGGACTCCATGAACTCGCGGCGTCGCGGGGACCACTCGACCAGCAACTTCGGCGCATCGGCGCGCTCGACCGCCTCATCGCGTTGAAGAGTTTCAATCATCGGGGAAGCTGGTTGCAATCCTTGGAGAGGGTTATGACTATTGTATCCCCGACGGCGGTTTTTGTTTGCGCTGCGGTGTGGCACGGGAGTTCCAGCACCGAAGCGGCTTCGTACCGAATTGGAGTAAAGCGCCAGGGGCGCACTGCCCGGCGCACATCGATCACTGTCAGGGCGGGATCAAGATAGACGACGTCAATGGCGAACCCCATGCCGAGGGTATGCACTCCGTGGCAGGGAACGATCCAGAGCCCGGAGCCGTTACGGAAGTCATCTGCTCTGAGGCCGAGCAACCCGCGCAGACGCGTCCAATGCGAGTCGGCGAGGGCCAGTTCCGTGGCGAGATGGGTCTGGCGGGTCTGATTAAATGCCTTACCTTGAGCGGAGAGAGCTGCCATGAATTCCCCATGCACCGCGATGCTGCGGGTTCTTCGTCGAAGTCTAGTGGCCGCCCGATACAGGTCCGAGTTGCCGTATGAGTTCAATGACGGCGGGGCCGATCGTGACGAAAATAATCGACGGCAGAACAAAAATCACCAATGGGGGAACCATCTTAATCGTGGTTTTTGCAGCTTGCTCTTCGGCGCGCTGCCTGCGCTCCGTGCGGAGGGAATCGGAATGCACGCGGAGGGCTTGAGCAACGCTTGTGCCGAAACGGTCGGTCTGGATCAGTGTACCCACAAGAGAACGAATGTCGTCAACTCCGGTACGCTCGACGAGATTGCGCAGGGCTTCGGCGCGAGGCTTGCCGGCGCGCATTTCGAGATTCACGAGATGGAATTCATCGCTGAGATCGGGATGCGCGTGATGAAGATCCTGGCCCACGCGCATCAGGGCTTGATCGAGAGCGAGTCCAGCTTCCACGCAGATAACGGTCAGATCGAGGGCGTCGGGGAGTCCGAGGCGAATGCGGTTCTGACGGTCTTTGATCATGCGCTTGAGGATGAAGCGCGGCAGGATGAACCCAAGCGCAGTGACGCCGATGACAAGTGGAAGATTGTCGAAGCCTGAGAATACGGCAACGGCAGCGAAGCCTACGATCGCCATCAGGACACGCGCACCGAAGTAGTAGTTGACGTCGATGGCATCGCGGAATCCTGCCTGGATGAGCCAACGGCGAGTGCGGGAGACGTCGGCGGGAGACAGCGGAATGGCTTTGCTGAGAGGATCCAGAGCCTGCTCGATGCGTTCCCGAATCGCAGGTTTGTTCTCCGCCGGTTTTTGCTGCTGACCGCCAAGAGCGCGGAGGCGAGCCCCGAGAACGGAGCTAGGTGTCATCGCAGCGGCGCCGAAGGCGAAGACAGCCGCTACCACGGTCAAGAACACGACGATGATCAAAAGAATGGACGGCATACGACTCTAAACCTGAATCCGAATGATCTTGCGAATCACGAAATATCCAATTGTCTGTAGCGTGATGCCAAGAACCAGCAGGGTATGACCGATCGGGTCCGCAAATAACGGATGGATGAAGCTGGGGTTGAGGATCGTCATCACGGTGACGATGATCGGCGGCATGCCCATCAACAAGGCCATGGTCAGGCGGCCTTGTGCGGTGTAGACCCGAACCTGGCGTTGAATCTTGAATCGTTCGCGGATGACGTAAGACAAGTTGTCGAGAATTTCGGCGAGATTGCCTCCGGTCTCGCGCTGCAGCATGACGGCAGTGACAAAGAACTTGACATCGACCAGCGGAACGCGCTCAGTGAGGTTCATCAAAGCGTCGCGAACCGGCATACCGAATTTCTGTTCTTCATAAAGCTGGCGGAACTCGCCGGCGACCGGCTCGGCGACCTCATTCGTGATCATTTCCAGGGCGGTGGTGAAAGCATGTCCGGCGCGAACCGCGCGAGCAAGAGTATCGATGGCCTCGGGAAAGAGCTCCTCGAACTTTTCGAAACGCTTGGTGCGGCAGATGGAAGCGTAGGAATAAGGAACGACAAATCCGACGAGCAGCGAGATCCAAGCCACTTCGACTCGTTTACTGGCTGCGTAACCGATGATCGTGGCGGCGACGCCAGCCAAGGCCGAGAGCCCGAGGAAATTGCCGGCACGCATGTCGATTCCACCCTGTGCCAGCAGTTTCTGCAGGTCGGTGACTCGCTCCGACCGTCGAAGCAGGGTATCGATTGCGGGGATGTCGCTAAGCTGCTCGTCGCGCAACAGCGCGAGTTCTTCTTCAGGGGCCCGTTCGGGTGTTTTGCGCTCATTGGACAGCCGTTCTTTAATGATACGGGCCTGTGCATTGCGGCGATCGAAGAGCGTGCCGAGGTAGAAAGCGGCAAGAGCAACCACCACGAAAACCACGATCGCCATGAGAGTAGCGGCAGCCATGATCTCTAGACCTCAGCCTTGGATTCAAATAATGCCGGACGTAGGCGGGCGCCGGAGGTGGCCAGTCGATCGGCAAATTGTGGGCGAACGCCGGTGGCGCGGAACAAACCGCGAACCTTCCCGCTCTCGTCGATGCCGGTACGTTCGAAGACGAAAATATCCTGCATGGCAAGCAGGTCGTCGTCCATACCAGTAACTTCGGAAATTGTGATGACCTTGCGGGTGCCGTCGGAAAGTCGTGCGATCTGGATGACGGCGTGAACGGCGGAAGCAATCTGATGGCGGACGGCACGCTCCGGAATATTCAGGTTCGCCATGGATACCATGTTTTCGATACGGGCCATCGCGTCACGCGGGGAGTTGGCGTGTACGGTGGTGAGAGAGCCTTCGTGGCCGGTGTTCATGGCCTGCAACATATCAAAGGCTTCCTCGCCGCGCACCTCGCCGACTACGATGCGGTCGGGACGCATACGCAAACTGTTGATCACGAGTTGTCGCTGCCGAACTGCACCCTTGCCTTCAATATTAGGCGGACGGGTCTCGAGGCGCACGACGTGTTCTTGTTTCAACTGCAATTCGGCTGCATCTTCGATGGTGACAATGCGGTCCGAATTTGGAATGTAGCCCGAGAGCACATTCAGGAGCGTTGTTTTGCCGGCGCCGGTACCACCCGAGACGAGGATATTCAGACGTCCCTTGACCATTGCCGAAAGGAGCTCGAGCATCGATTCGGTCAGGGTCTGGTTTTCGATCATCTGCCGCGCGGTAACCGGATCGCGTCCGAAGCGGCGGATCGAAAGGCATGGACCGTCGATGGCAAGCGGCGGAATAATGGCATTGACGCGGGATCCATCGGCCAGACGTGCGTCGACCATTGGGGATGATTCATCTACGCGGCGTCCCACCCGCGAGACGATGCGCTCGATGATCTGCATCAAGTGGACATTGTCTTTAAAGGACAGCGTGGTTAATTCCAGCTTGCCGGCCTTTTCCACATAGACGCGGTCGTAGCGATTGACGAGGATATCGGAGATGTTCGGATCTTTGAGCAGCTGTTCGAGCGGCCCGAGACCGAAAATCTCATCCAAGATTTCACGGGAGAGGCGTTCCCGTTCGGCAAAGCTGAGGGGCACCACTTCGCCGTTGACCGCGCTGCGGATGACGACCAGGACTTCGTCGCGCGCCGAATCGCCCGAGGTCTTGCCCAATTTTTCGAGGTCGAGCCGGTCCAGAATCTTGCGATGCAGGTCCGCTTTGACCTGCTGGTAATCGGTGCGCTCGAATGATTGAAGATTTGCCATGAAGCCCTAAATTCCTAGACTGATTTGAACAGCGACCAGGCTGCGCGTTTTACCTCGGCATCGTTGCGGGTTAATTCCTGTGCCAGTCCAGCGAAGCAGCGGGCGATTTCCGAGTTTCGCTGGTCCATCACCGGCGTGCCGCGGTCGATGGCGCTCGAAACCGCAAAATACTGGTTAGGCACCCGCCACAGAACTTTTGCACCCACTGCAGCTTCTGCGTCGTCTTCGCTAAATCCCGGTACTTTTCGGAATCGATTCAACACCAGGCGCACACGGTCGCGACTTCCTGATTCGCCGAGATATTGTTGCACGCGAGCGGCGCTCCAAAGGGATGCAACGTCGCTACATGCGACCAGTAGAACCGTCTCGGAAAGGCTCGCGATGAGACGGGACGCAGCGTCGAAACGCGAAGAAGCATCGACTACAACGTACCGGTAGTGCGTGACCAGCATGTCAAATAGCCGTACAAACTCCGCGGTTGACGGGTCGATGGCGGCCGGAGCATTGGCTCCAGCGAGCAACTGTAATCCGCCGCTGTGGCGGGTCATGAAGCTTTCGAGCAAAGACGCGTCCATGCGGTGCAAGTTGCGCGTGGCGTCGGCAACGGTGAATGCCGGCTTGAGATTCATGTGCAAGGCGGCATGACCGAGGGGGGCCAGATCGATGAGAGCAGTGTGTCCGTAAGCGGACTGCAGCGCTAACGCGAGATTCACGGCGACGGTCGTGGCTCCATTTCCGCCTTTGGCATTGATGACCGAAAATACCTTTCCGCGAATACCTTCCTGCCGGCTCTTGCGTTGTGCTGTTGTCAGTCGCACGAAGGCTTCGAGAAGATCGGTCGTCGTTGTAGGCCGTTCGATGAATTCCCGTGCACCTGCGCGCATGGCATTCACGATGATCTGCGGTTGATTCAAGGTGCCGATGGCGAAGAGTGCAGAATCGGGCATCTCCTGATGCAGGAGTTCGATCGCTCGCAAAGCCACGTTGGGGTTATTAGCGGGTATATCCACCAGAGTCACGTCAGGATTCGCCGCCTGAACCCGGCGAGCGACAGGGTCGGCGGCCGCGACCGGGAAGTTGGCACAGGTATGCACGGTCCGGGCGACGGTCGTGCCATCAACCAACACCTGCAGCATAGTGCGCTGCTCGTTATCGGTTGCAACAATGACGACGGAAAGCTCTGGCATGCCAACCTTACTTCTTGCTTATCGGCTTATCAAACTTGTCTTTTTCAATAAACGGCTGGACCAATTTCGGTCCATTGACCGGCTCCGTGCTTGGAGACACTCGATGCACTGTGCACAATACCATCAATTCGGAATTGGATCTCTGCAAGCTCTTGCTGCGGAAAAAATTGCCCAGGATGGGAATATCCCCAAGTCCAGGGATCTTGTTGTAGATATCGGTGACGCGATTGTCCATGAGTCCGGCGATCACAAAGCTTTGTCCATCCTGCAGTTCAAATTCTGTTTCCGCCCGTCGCGTACTCAGCGCGGGCACGGTAAAGCCGGAGATGGTCAATGCGTTGGCGAAGTCGAGAGTGCTGACCTCGGGGGCGACCTTCAAATGAATGTTGCCGTTGGGCGTGATGACCGGCGTGAACTGCAAGCGTACTCCGAATTCCTTGAAGGAGATGGTCACCGCCGTAAATCCGTTGCCTGGTTGCACGATGGGGAAAGGGAATTGCCCGCCGGCGAGGAAACTGGCCTCCTTGCCGTTCACTGCAATCAGATTCGGCTCGGCAAGAATCTGCAGGAGGTTCTTGGTTTCAAGAGCTTCAATGACAGCGCCGAAGTTGATATCCGGACGAAAGACGAACAAATTCAGAACGTTGTTGATGGTAGAGGAAGTTTGGGTGGGTGTAGTGGAAGTCCCCGTCGTAGTTTGGCTACCCGGTGTAATCGTTTGTGGACCAAAGCCTCCATACTGCCCGGTAGTGACGGTTCCGATAGTATTCGCGGCCCCCGTGGAGATGAAATTGATTCCCATCTGGGTTAAAGCGGAGCGGTCGACTTCGGCGAACTTTACCTGCAAAAGGACTTCCTGTGCTCCCACCGGGCCGAAGGTAAGGACATTCACGACTTTGGGAGAATAGGCGCTGGCCAATTCTCCGGCGCGCTTGGCAACATCTTCGGTGGAGACGTGGCCGGAAAGAACGATCGCGGCGCGCGACGGCGTTACGGAAATCTGCTCATCGGGGAAAACGCGGTGCTCTTCCTCGGTGCAAGCACTGACGTCGACATCCACGCGCAGATCGAAGCTGCGGGACCGCTCGAGCTCGTCCCAGATCAGCAGCGAAACTTCGCCCGGCGATTTCCCATGAACCAGAATCTGAGTCGGAGTGATCACCTGCGCGAATGCAATACCAGGATCAGTTACCGATATTCGTTTCAACCGCTCGGTCGTATTGATCAGCAGAGACTTCCCGACCATCACGCGTAAAGGAGCTGATCCCTGGGTCGCCGCCGCTGCGGGAAGAGCAGCCGTCTGGGTTCCAGCCGGAACCGCACTCTGGGGTGTTGAAGTGTTATCGGTCTGCTGCATCGTCTCCGCCGCGGCGGGAATGGCCAAAACCGCCGCAAGCAGCAATATCCCTACCAGAGGCTTACAACCGCTCATTTTCAAATCGGTCTCCCTGTGAGGAAACGTGCAGATGTTCCAAGACCCAAATTGCAAAGTGGACCTCTTGGCTGTCACTTTGATCCGCAGCCCTCTTCTGAGCATTTGACCAAGTCAGGCTTCTTGTCGCCCTGGTATACCTCCACGCTCACGCCAGTGGAACCCTGAGGAGGCGGGGAAGCCACTACGGGCGCCACGTGACGAACCGGTACGCGCACGGAAGAGGGTGGAGGCAGCGCTCCCCGATAGAGAGCTCGGGAGATGGAGGGCGCAACATCATCTTGCTTGGTGTCGAGGGGATTACGGAGCGCGAGCTGAATATGTCCTTCGGTACTGGCGAGCGTAAGGCGCTGAGCATCGTCCGGAGTGACCAGCAGAGTGATGACCGCTGTATTCTGGGCTTCGCCAGTCGAAGTGCGCTCCAGGGCGTGTCCCGAGGCGAGGACTTCCACGTTCTGCAGCACGGTGGTCGTTTGCTGCTCCGACCCGCTCGGCGCTCCAGTGAGCAGCACGTCGACGCGGGTTCCGGGAGTGACGAAGCCAGCTACCGAAACAACTTCGTTGACGTGGACGGAAACGGCGCGCATCCCAGGCGGAATTAGCGAGGGAAGACCAGCTCCCGCATTCTCGCCCGCCAGACGATTGGGCAGCAGGAATTCGCCCTTGGAGATCGGGATGATGACGCCTCGCCCAATTACGTCCTTCTTGGCTCTTGGGGCTCCCGGGGGCATATCCGCGTTTGGGATCTTGATGACCTTGATGTCGCGCTCTTCGACGCGCGCTCCAACCTGCAGGTCATTGGCGGCGACCATGACTTCAGTGCCGGGATCGCCCGAGCCGCCATTCTTGAGCGCGAGATTTCTATAGACCAACACACTGGCCAGGAAGCCGACTGCAAGCGCCAGTGCCCCAATCATCATGAAACGTGTGCGATTCATGTGGTTCCCTTAAACGCACAGCCGCGCACAAACTGCGGCTCTGCCCCGATTCTCGATGCGTTCGCTATTGCAGTGAACTTGACACGCTTGAAAAAACGTTATTGGCGTTGGAACCGATCAAGCGAATCGTTCCGACTACTATGACCAAGATAACAGCCAGCATCACGGCGTATTCGGCGATATCCTGGCCTGCCTCTTCGCGCCACAAATTGCGCAGATGCTTGATGAGCATTGTTCTTTTCTCCTCCATCCTAATTTTTGACAATATAAGGGAATGGTCTCCGGGGAGCCCGGGCTGGGACATCTAACGTCTTACATTTACGCCCACCCACTCGACAAGGTAATCATAACCTGCATCTGGGCGCAAAGTTGACAAATTCTTACACTATTCCAGGTAATCAACAGTAACCGCATGCCCGGGAAGCCGGCTCTTAATGGGCACCTGTCTGCAGTGCATGTAAGGATAAAATCGTTTGCCAGATGTTGAACTCTCCAAGATTCCGGTTCTATGTCACCCTTTTTTGCCTGGGGGCGATGATGTTGCAATGGGCAGTCTTCTGGGGAGCTAGAGCCAGGGCGTTTTCAGGATGGCCGGACTTCAGCATCTTTTATGCTGCGGGACTGACGATCCGCCGAGGGGAAGGCGCCGTCCTTTACAGCGATACTGTCCAACGCCAGCTCCAGCAAAGTTTTATTCCGCAAACACTCGCCGTCCGGAGTCCTCTGCCCTACAATCACCCACCCTTCGAAGCACTTCTGTACCTGCCGCTCACGCACGCCAGTTACGCGCATGCCTACCTTATTTGGTTCCTGATAAACATAATCCTACTAGGAGCGTGCATTTATCTCGTACGTCCTTGGCTTTTCACCCTGGCGACGACTTTTCCCCGGCTCCTATTCGTCATTCCTTTGGCTTTCTTTCCGGTGGCGGACTCATTGCTGCAGGGACAGGACTCGATTGTTCTTCTCACGCTCTATTGCCTCGCCTATGTGGTATTTCTTCGGAGGAAGGAGACTTGGGCGGGCGTGTTCCTGGGACTTGGGTTGTTCAAGTTCCACCTGGTCTTGCCGTTCGCCTTTTTGCTGCTTATCAAGCGCCGTTGGCGGGCCCTGACGGGGATTGTGATTAGCGCTTCGATGGAGGCTGTGATTTCCTGGGCAATGGTAGGCGGCAAAGAGCTAATGTATTACCCATCCTATGTTTGGCAAATCAATCGGAAGCAGCTTCCAGGCATCATCGTTCCAGACACCATGCCAAATCTCCGGGGTCTGATTATGGGATGGGGAATGTCCTCAGTAGCTTTGCAATTGGTCTTGATCGCCGCGTCATTCTTGCTACTCATGTGGGCTGCAAAGAGTTGGGCGCCTGGGGACCTCGACAAACCTGAGGCTTGGAACGCGGGATTCTCGGTCGCCTTGGTCGTTACTTTCCTCGTCGGATATCACAGTTATACCCATGACATGACAATTCTCCTTCTGCCAGTTCTGATCACATTCGACCGCCTGCTGAAACCGGAGCCCCCAAGGAGAGATGTGCTTCTTCTGATCCTCCTGGCCGTTCTGTTTAGTCCGCTTTGCTTGTATATGACTCTGTACGTTTCTCACCAGACGGTGTTTGCCCTGGTGCTGCTCCTTTTTGCGTGGGCCGTGGCGTCATCCGCCGAACCAACGAGGCCGTCGGAAATAGGGGCCGTCTCCAGGAGAATCCACGCCATAACCTCATGAATATTTATGGAGCGCGTCACAAATTCCAAAAGTCAAAAACACCAGCAAACAGCGAGGAGGGCGATAAGTTGTGATATTGGCGGTCACTCCAGGAGGGCTAAATTGGAAGCTTCGCATGCCGAGGCTAAGCTTGCATAGATTTGGAGTTCGCTTGCTACTGCCCATGCTCGCTGCTGCCAGCATGTGGCTGTATTTCCAGCGCGTTCTCATCCCTCATCAGAGAACAGATTCTCAGGTAAGGGAGGTTCCACGGGGCAGTCTCTCCGACCTCTATCCGCGATGGCTGGGAGCCCGAGAGTTATTGCTGCACGGGCACGATCCGTATGGCGATGACGTCACGCGCGAGATTCAGGCCGGGTACTACGGACGAGTGCTCGATGCTACGCGGCCAAATGATCCCAAGGATCAGCAAGCGTTCGCATACCCGATATACGTCGTTTTTTTTCTTGCGCCCACGGTTGGGTTGCCGTTCCCCATCGTGCAGAGGGTCTTTCTCATCTTGCTGGTGATTGCCACCATGGCATCGATCTCGATGTGGCTTCAGGCGCTTGAATGGCGCATTTCCGCATCCGCCACGGTGATGTGGATCGTACTCACTTTGGGTTCCTTTCCTACCATTCAAGGTTTGAAACTACAGCAATTGACCTTGCTGGTCGCGGCGTTACTCGCCGCCTCTCTCAACGCAATATCCCATCGAAGATTTGTGCTTGCCGGAATTTTGCTTTCCTGCGCGACGATCAAGCCGCAGCTGTTGCTCTTACCTGTAATTTGGCTGTGCATTTGGGTTACTGGTGACTGGCATGACAGGCGGCGCCTGTTCTGCAGTTTTGGGATTTCAATGTCAGTACTGGTTGTCGGCGGCGAATTGCTGCTGTCGGGATGGATCCAGGAATTCCGCGCGGCCTGCGCCGCTTATTACCTCTATACCGGCGGGGGCAAATCGGTGCTCGACATCTTCTTGACACCGCTTTGGGGCAGGGTCGTTGCAGCCGTGCTGATAGGCACGAGTCTGATAGTGGTCTGGAGACACCGCCGTGCTGCCGAAGGCTCGCCGAGTTTTCAGTACTCGCTAGCACTGGTGATGGCCACGACTCTGATGGTCATCCCGATGCTTGCGCCCTACAACCAAGTCCTTCTCGTGCCGGTTGCCATGCTTATCGCGCGTAAAATTCGCGATTTGCGGAAGAGGAATCCGCCTACGCGGTTTCTCACGGCAACTGCGGCGCTCTCTGTGTTCTGGCCCTGGTTTGGAGCGGCGGGGCTGGTTGCTGCGATGCTCTTCCTGCCAGGTCCAGTGGTTCAAAGAGCGTGGGCTGTGCCTGTTGGCACGACGCTCTCGACTCCGGTAACGTTGTTTGCTTTGCTGTTCATTGGCCGAAGCGTCTTCACCAACGAAGATTTAAAATCAGCGTGCGACTAGCCTGACGCGCGCCTTGCAGCATAACGAGGCGGCAGAGTAGTCTGTTGATGCTCGCTTGGCGTAGCCCGCAACTATTGGGACCAGCGCGCCGAACCACCGTCCATGGCCCTGAATACCATCAGTCACCACAGTCACAGCTCCGGCTCCGGAGTGTTTCCGGCCCTCGTCTTCGTGCAGGGAAGTGAACAGAAAAACATCGTCCTGAATCGCACGCCATTCACGGTAGGGCGAAAGGTGGACAAGGACCTTGTGATCGCGGACCCTCGCGTATCGCGGGACCATGCCCAGATCATGCAGGAAGGGCAGGACTTCTTTATTGAAGACCTGAGCAGCAAGCACGGAACGTTCGTCAACGGGGAGCGCATCCAGCGCCAGAAATTGGAGCGCGGCGACCGCCTTGAATTCGGGGCGCGCGATTCAGCCTATATCCTCTTTAACCCGGCGCATGCGACGTCCAATACCGCCCGGGAATTTCTGAGTCAGATTTCGGTAATTGGAGGAATCAAGCCGGAATCGACCGAGCTTGAGACACTCCGGCTATTCCTGGAGGCCGCACGCAAGCTGAATACGGCCGGCGTGCTCGATGAAATCCTGATCACGATGCTCGACGTGACGCTCCAGCTGACGCGGGCAGAACGGGCGTATGTTTTCCTGAAAGATGAGGAAGGGAAGCTGCGTTTACAGGCGGGACGCAACGCGAAAAAAGAACCTCTTCTCGACGACAAGACCATTTCGCACTCGATCCTGGAAGAGTCGATAAGGTCGAACTCGGAGTTTCTGCTGACAGACACGAGCCAGTCCCTGGATCTCGCCGGGAGGCAGAGTATTGTGGCCTATGATCTGCGAACGGTGGTGTGCATCCCGTTGCGCAAGTTGCAGGTGCAGGCCACGCGAGACGCGCAAACGCCAGTTCCGAGTGTGGCTGCGCAGGCGATGGGCGTGCTCTACGTGGATTCTCGGTTTGCATCGCGCGATATCAGCGGCGTCAGCCACGACATTCTGCACGCGATCGCGACAGAAGCTGCGTCCCTCATCGAGAATGCGCGGCTGGTGCAAGCCGAGGAAGAATCGCGGCGCTATCAGCAGGAGTTGAGCATTGCGGCCAGCATTCAACAGCGCCTGATGCAGGTGAAGATTCCCGAGGTGCCGTTCGCCAGACTGAAGGGCAAGAATCTGTCTTGTAAAGAAATTGGCGGCGACTTTTTTGACGCGGTGAATACCAAAGAGGGTCTTGCCGTCGTGCTGGCAGACGTGAGCGGCAAGGGAGTTTCTGCGGCTCTGCTGGCCTCAACTCTGCAGGGGATGATCTACTCACACTTGAGCGCGGGCATGCCGCTGCTGAACGTGGTAACGGCAGTGAATCGCTTTTTCACCGAGAAGATGGGCGGCGAAAAGTATGCGACGGTGTTGCTGGCTCGCCTGCGCCGCGATGGCGAGTTGGAATACGTGAATTGCGGGCATGTGCCGCCCTTGCTCGTCTGCGGTAGTGAAGTGATTCGTCCTCCGCACGGCAATGTTCCAGTAGGACTGCTCCCTGACGCCACATTTGAGAGCGCTACCTGCCAGATGAAGTCCGGCGATCGCTTCATCCTCGTCACGGATGGAGTCACCGAGGCGGAAAATCCCAAGGGAGATTTCTTTGAAGATTTCCGTCTGGAGGCCGCGGCTGCGAAGTCGCCCACTCTGGAAGGCATCTTCGCCGCCGTCACTGAATTCTGCTCGGGCAATCCACTCAGCGACGACTGCACGGTAGTGGAGTTGTGCTACGCGACCGCGGAACCGCAATAGCGCTACTGCTCTTTTCTTATTGATCCCTATCTCAAGAAATGCTCGCGCGGCGGTCCCGAGAAAATTTCGTACGCTATGTCGGCAGATTTCCTGGCGAAACTTTCCAGCTCCTTCGGTGGGATGGTTGTGCCTGGAATGAAGCAGAGCACGGTCGTATGGTAGCCCTGCACCACGCAGTGCCATTCCCGAATGCCCGCCAGTTTCTACACTAGCTCTTCGGTGAAGTATCTTTCGACCGCCTCCTTGGCGCTGGTCTTCAGCTCGAACGGGCAGGGCACGCGGAAGGCGACCGATTCAAAGTACTCATCATCGGCGCTGCGCCGATCGACCATGCCGGTCCACAGGCTCATCGGGCGGAGGTCGAAGATGGGCAGGTTGGCATTATCCACGCGGAAAGAGGCTACCGTCTGGGAAAACCCGTCATCGCCATCAGAAATCGAATAATCAAAGAGCCAGGCATCAAGTCCGCGCAGCTTGCCGCCAACCACATTGCGCTTCCTGCCGGATGTGCGCAACGGGGAAACGGATAGCCGCAGCTCCCATGTTTCTACCGGTCTGAATCCCAAAGCTGTCGCGGCTTGTTCGAACTGAAGGCGATAGGCTCGGTCCTGCCGCGTACCGCGCCAAAACATCGCCACTGCGCACAGTACGAACAGCACAGTCGCCCCGATCCCTCCGGTCAGACCTGCCCAGCGCAACGGAGTACTCAATACCAGGAACATGGCCACGAATGCCAGAAAATCAACGACGGGACCGCGCAGTTCGCGGATTGGATCTACAGACGCCACAGTTAAATTAGACATTGTGTTCGAGGGCTTGTCGCGATAACCGACGTAATCCGAAGGCGAGGCGACGGATGAACTGGACACAGGTTTGAGGGATCGATTTGGTCGACGGACTCTCGGGCGCAAGCAGTAGACGAAGTGACGTGCTCGCAGAACCTTTGCGGAATTGTTATTCCACTGTCACGTTGTAGTCCGTTCCCTCCCACCGATTCTCCTTCGGCCAGAAGAATGTAAAGACCGCTTTGCCTCCAGTGGGCAAGGACGCCGTTGGTATGTCGAGGGTATGAGTCCCAAGGCCGGTGTCGCGTGTGTCCGTATCGTGCGCGGTTTGCCAGTTATCGACGCTCCAGTGAATGCGGGCTGTGGAAAGCAGCACGATCCGGAGAGTCTTGTTGCGCGGGATGCTTCGAGTCTTGTTGTTAAAACGCCAGCCAAAGATCTGCCGCACATGCTTTTCTTTCAGGTAGCGCTGCACGGTTTGCGGCGGCTGATCGAAAATCTTCCCGTCGCGAATCGAGCGGCGAAGCTTGATGTACTCCGAATGCGCCCATACCAGCGGACACGCCGACCCTGTGGGCTTTCCGCGAAACAGTTCGAGGGCTGGAATATCGCTGGCATCCCAAACCTGCTCGGGGAGCAGCCGCCCTTGACCAGCGGTGGAGTTCTCCATGACGGTCAGCAGAGCTTCTGCTTCGTCGAGGTGGCCTCCGGCCAAAGCGTAGTGAGCCCGTTCCCCGGCGAGCAGTGGCCAGGGGCGGCCGATACCGGTCCCGTCAAAAGCTGAACCGTCTTTGTGCTCGCCATACCCGTCCCCGTTGTAGCGGTACCAGCATGGGCCTTGGGGCAGTTCGACGGAGAGCAAGGCATCGATCACGCGAAGGGTGTTGAGAATTCTTGGATCATCGGGCGCTCGCAGGCCGAAACGGACGAGTGCGAGCGCATCGGGGCTGATGATGTGATAGGCACGCTCGCCGTCCTGTCCGGGAGGGCGATTTTTGATGGGAACAAAGCCTTGCGTCGGAGAGGAGGCGCCGTCCGTCTCGGGCGGCGCGATGCGGACGTAGTATCCTGACACACCCAACTGCTGTCCTAAATCACCTCCGACGGCATAGACCCAGCGTTCGATGTTGTCATTCCATGCGTCGGCAGTATCGCGCATAGTCTGAGCCTGATTTGCGTGGCCGGTGAGGTCGGCAATCTCGGCGGCGGCGAGCAATGCTGATATTTCTGCCGCCAGAGTGAATGGAGAGTACCCGGCGTCTTCCTCCCAGCGATCCTGCTGCGTGACCGGCCCGTTCCGAATGATGAAACTGACCGCGTTTCGTACCATGGGCCACCAGCGGTCGATTTTGCCCAGCGCCTCTGGTGCTTCGCGGCGCAGCAGATCGATAAGGAGAATCGGGAATGCAGTTTCGTCCATCTGGACGCCGCTCCAATAGGGACGTCCGTCAAGCCAGAGGTTCTGAGCCCAGTTACCGGCCGCTTCCTGAGTGGCCTCAAGGTAACGCAGGACGCGGACGGCGTCGTTCACCGCGCCGGCAGCCAACAACGCACCGGCGGTCTCAACCAGATCGCGTGGCCACACCAGATGATAGCCGCCAAGGTCCTCGTCGCCTTTATTGAATCCCCATGGAATCGACAAACTGGCGATGACGCCGCCCAGAAAGTCCTTCGACTCATGAGCGCGCAAGACCGCGGTTGAAGATCGATATAAATCGTTCTGACGCTGCGGTTCGTCCAGTTTTAGCAGTTTGTTCTGCCAATTGCTCCATTGCGAGACGTAGATCGATCGGATCTCGTTGAAGTCTTCGAACAGGCTCGACCGTACCTGTTGTCCGGCCTCAGTGGAAATAGAGCCGAATCCGAGCGCAAGGATGAACTCTCCGTTACAGGCGGCGAGATCGATTTCTCCAGTGAGCGCGATGTTGCCATTCTCCGCCCGCGTGTATTCCCACTCCATCTGAAAATGCTCTGAGATGTCTTGCCATCCATCAGAGGTGCCTACAAAGCCGACGGACATTTTTTTCCATGGCGCGGACGATCCCAGCGCAAGGCTCGCGCCATCCTGCTGCGCGAAGAACATCGGAGAGCCTTTGTAATTGCCGATCCAGCCCGTATTGCCATATCCGCAGTTGGCGAGGTGCGGAGAGAGCAGCGTGAATAGGCGGTAGTCGGACAGCGTTCCCTGCAAGGGGTCGAACTTCACTTTCTGCAGAACCACGCTGCGATAGGGATCACTGAGGACTTCTTTCCGAATGCGATAGTGGCCTGAGATGGCGGTGTTGGTCAGCTCAAAGGCAGGAATGCCAGGCTCAATCGGCCGGTTCTCAAAAGTGCAATGGCGCTTTTCCTCTGAGAAGAAGTCGTGCCCTCTGGTGACCAGGAAGCCCATATCGCGCGTGCAAGCCTGATCGACGCGGGGAAAGTACACCTCGTTCAGGATTCCATGGCTGAGAGTGAACCAGACCTTGCTGTGCTGGTTCAGCGCAGTGCCGGCGCCGGTTTTGGCGCTCGACGTCCAACGCGGAGGAATGCCGGGCCAGCCTGGCGCATAACGTATATTCGAATCAGCCATGGACGTACCTTCCTCGCAGGGCCCACAAGATCCCCAGAATTGACACAAAAATTACAGAAAACTGCCTGGGATATTCAGCGGTTAGCGTCCAACAATAAGTAACCCCAGAACTCTGAATTGCACCTAACTGTAAATCAACGATAATAGACCAGCGACCGATATCGGGGAACATGAGCAAATTTATAGATGCGCGAACCTGGATGGTAGTGACGGTGTTGTTGTCGTGCCTCGTTGGGAGCGGGGGAGCCGAAGATCTCCCGAGAACTGCGGCCAACAGTTGCCTGGATCGCGGATTCGCAGGACTTTACAACCTCGACTTTGTCGGTGCTCAGAACGAGTTTTCCTCGTGGGAAAAGCAGCATCCGGAAGATCCGGTGGGTCCGGTGAGCGAAGCTGCAGGTTTTCTGTTCTCTGA